>TARA_B110000003_G_scaffold15546_1_pt1 | contig 29757 bp, 19 predicted proteins | sample TARA_B110000003 | Tara Oceans TARA_B110000003 (sample SAMEA4396424) | marine metagenome | biome: Westerlies Biome; feature: [SRF] surface water layer (ENVO:00010504); material: water (ENVO:00002006), including particulate matter (ENVO:01000060) such as... | depth 5 m
GCGCGCTCGCGGCGACGATCGCCCCACCCACGATTCGCCGCCACCACCGTCCACGCCGCGGCTTCTCGCCCTTATCCGACGCGGCGTCGCGCGTCGAGAGCGCGACCTCCGCGACGACGTCCTCTTCCGACCGCCCCTGCGGGCATCCGTTCGCCTCGAGATATCGCAACACGCCCTCGCTCGCGCCGCCCGCGTACTTGACCCAAAAGTCTCTGTCTTTCGCCAACCACGCCGGCACCGGCGACGCGCGCGTCGTCGTCTCGCGCTCCGTCTCCGCCTCCGTCTCCGCCTCCGCCTCCGCCTCCGCGTCGCCCTCGCGCGTCACCACCCCGATCTGAAAATCTCTCAGCTGCGTCCACGCCCGCGCGCTGTGAATCTCCTCGAACTCATCGCTCGCCTCTTTCCCGAGCGCCCGCGCGATCGCCAGCGCCGTCGACACCTGCCCCGCGTTGTTGAATCCCGGGTGCGTCGTCGCGAACGCCGTGATGTCGAACACGCGCTCGCGCACCACGATCCATCCGTCCGCGAGGCGCGCGTGCGCCGCGACGTCCTCGCGCGTGTACTTTCGCCACCTCGCGCGCTCGTCGTCCGTCGGCGCGCGCCGGAGCGCGTCGACGACGGCGAGGTCGACGGCGACGTCGCGCCCGGACGCGTGCATCGTCGCGCCGTTCGAGCGCGGACGACCGGACGCGTCGTCGGCGGCGCGCGGACGCGCGGCCGCGCGCGCGCGGACGCGTCGCGCGTCGCGCGCGCGCGTCGCGCGTCGCGTCGTGGCGCGACGACGTCGACGGGCGCGAAGCGTCACTTTGGTAAAAAAGGAAAAAATGCGTATGGGCAAACAGTATGACGCTTCGGCGACGCTTGGAGATTCCGAAACGACTCGGTCGACGGATGGCGTCGACGCGACGCGACGCGCACAACGCGGCCCTCGCGCGGTCGACGCGGCGTCGCGAGACTCGAAGCGTCGTCGTCGAGTCATGGCGAACGCCGTCGTCGCGATCGTCGCCGCGGGCGCGGGCGCGTTCGCGGGCAAGCTGCTCGACGGGAAAAAGCGCGAGACGTCGCGAGGCGCGGACGACGCGGACGACGTCGACTTTAAGACGGACGCGAAGTCCAACGTCGATCACGCGGCGGCGGCGAAAAAGCATCAGTACCTGGCGCAGAAGTACCCGGAGGTGGACGAGCGAGACTTGAAGACGCCGGATAATTGGGTGAAGAGGCATCCGTGCGTGCGAGACGCGAGGCGACGCGAACGCGGGACGACGAGGACGCGGCGAACGACGACGGCGCGCGTGACTGACGGTGGTTTGCGTCGATCGTGGTGATAGGAATTTGATTCGTCTGACCGGGAAACACCCGTTTAACGTCGAGGCGTCGCTTCCGGAGTTGTATGATTACGGATTCATCTCGCCGGTGAACTTGCACATCGTGCGGAATCACGGCGCGGTGCCGAAGTGCGATTGGGACACGCACAAGATTAACATTTGTGGCAACGTCCCGAAACCGTTCGAGATCGGTATGGACGAGTTGGTGAAAATGCCGAGCGACACGTTCCCGTGCTTGGTGGTGTGCGCGGGGAACCGTCGGAAGGAACAAAACTTGGTCAAGTCGTCGATTGGGTTCTCGTGGGGGCCGTGCGCCATCGGAAACACGTACTGGACGGGCGTACCGCTGCGAGTGTTGCTCAACAGAGCGGGCATTCATAAGCCCGGTCCGGGTGCGCGATACGTGTGCTTGGCTGGTCCGCAAAACGAATTGCCGAAGGACTACCCCGATCAAGACGGTGGTCCGGGATCGTACGGCACATCCATCGACATGGAAACCGCGCTCGATCCGACGTGCGATGTCATTGTGGCGTACGAACAAAACGGTGCCAAGCTTCACCCAGACCATGGATTCCCAGTGCGGGTGATCATTCCCGGTTACATCGGTGGGCGCATGATAAAGTTTTTGAAGGAGATTAAAGTCACCGACAGAGAGTCAAACAACTTTTATCACTTCAACGATAACCGCGTGTTACCGCCGCCGGTTGACGCTGAGCGCGCGACCGAGGAGGGATGGTGGTTCAAGCCCGAGTTCATCATCAACCAACTCAACATTAACGGTGCCATCGCGTACCCGGCGCCCGAAGAAGTCATTCCCAAGTCGCAAAAGACGTACGCCTTCAAAGGTTACGCCTACTCTGGCGGCGGTCGCAAGGTCATTCGCGCCGAGCTTTCCTTCGATCAAGGCTTGAGCTGGGAATTGAGTGATATTCACACTCGCGAAGAACCGCGATGGGCCGATTTCTGCTCCGGTGACAAGGCCAGGCACTGGTGCTGGTGCATGTGGACTCTCGAAGTGCCGATTGAGAAGCTCCTCGACAAAAAGTGCGTCGAAGTGTGCTTCCGCGCCGTCGATCAATCCATGAACAAAATGGACGAGCGCCCGACGTGGAACGTCATGGGTATGTTGAACAACCCGTGGTACCGCGTCCGCATCCACCACACGCCCACGGGCGACGTTCGCGTGGAGCATCCGTGCATCGCCGGTCCGACCCCCGGCGGCTGGATGCAAAAGATGGCGGCTAAGGAACCCACCGGAGAACTTCTCTGGGGCTGGGGCGGCCAAGGCACGCCGGCCGCGCCCCCGAGAGAAGAATAAATTATTCGTGATGTTTTTCGATTTATTATGACCTCGTGTAAGATTATCACCATCATTCCTTAAGTCTCTCTCTCCTCGCCGTCGACGCTCGGCGTCGACGCTCGCGCGCCTCACACGCAGCCTCGCGTCCGACTTCGCTTCATCCCACGACCGCGCGCGCGATGGATCTCATATTCATCCTCCGTCAATACATCGGCATCGTCCTCTCCATGGCCGCCTTCGCCGGCTTCGCCTTCTGCACCAAACTCGAGCGACGCTTCGACCTCGACCAAACCAAAATCATTCACGTCTCCGTCGGTCTCGCCGTCGTCGGCCTGCTGTTCCACGAACTGCGCCCGTACAAGCGACAGGCTGGATTGACGTTTAGCAAAGAGCAGGCCGAGGAGGAGTGGAAGGCGCGCGAGGAGGAGATCGCCGCGGCGAAGACGAAGAAGAAAAAGTAACTTTTCGACGGCGCGCGCGGGACGCGTCGAGTTCGCCGCTCGAGCGGCGCGGCGCGGCGTCGCGACGCGCGTAGGTTGTAATTCGATTAGCGTCGCGCTCGCGCGCCGCGCGTCCGTCCGCGTCGTCGTCGACGGCGTCCGCGAGGCTTCGGGCGCGACGTCGACCCCGCGCCAAGGGACACGAAGAGGCGCGAGGAGACGGCACTCCGCGCCGCGACGCATGGGATGCGCCGCGTCCTCCGCGAGCGCGTCCGCGCCCGCGAGCGCGCTCGCGCTCGTCGACTTCAACGCGCGATTCGCGGACGAGTACGTCGTGCGGAAGAAAATCGGCGTCGGACAGCAAGGGACGGTGTACCTGTGCGAGGACGCGGAGACCGGGACGACGCGCGCGATGAAGGAGACGCACATCGGGGTGTTCGGCGCGAACGCGAAGCGACGAGAGGCGTACTGCGAGATTGAATTGCTGTCGCAGATGCGACATCCGAACGTGGTGAGGATGGTGAAGGCGTACCAGACGAGCGCGGAGGTGCAGGTGGTCATGGAACACGCCGGGCGAGACACGTTGTTGACGTACCTCGTCGCTCTGGACGACGCCGAGGGGATGACGGAGGGAGAAAAGATGAACATTAAACATGAATTGATTCGGCAGTTGGTGGACGCGGTCGCGCACGTGCACTCGAGGGATGTGGTGTTTCGGGATTTGAAGCACGAAAACGTCATGGTCACGAGCGACGACGATTTGAGAAACGCGCAGATTAAGCTCGTTGATTTCGGTCGCGCGGCGTCGCTGCGCCGGGAAGATCGACTGAATAATCAACCACCTCTCGGGACGTCGTTATTTCAAGCGCCCGAAGTAGAAGAGCGTCGAGAGTATGGACAAGCGGCGGATATGTGGGCCGTCGGCGTCTTCGTTTACTTTTTAGTCACGGGGCAGATGCCGTTCGAGCACACCGTGGCGGGGCTTTACAAGGTGCTGCGAGGAGAATATGAACCCATGGAAGAGTCAATAAATAAGCACGCGCGCGATTTGGTGGCTAAGCTTCTCGTGCTCGACCCGGCGAAACGAATCAACGCTGCTCAAGCGAGCACGCATCGATTCTTGCGGCAGAGAAACGCCGCGCACGTGCACGTCGGCGAGGGCGACGCGCTCAGAGTGCCGAAACACATGGAAAAAGCGGCAAAGAGACAACTCCGAGCGCTCGTGATGCAGGACAGTCTGGAGCTGCACACGGTGGGATTGCTCGCGGAGAAGCTCACGCCCGAGGATTTGAAGACGCTTCGGCGTTGGTTACGCATGAAGGCGGAAATGTCTGTGCGCGGAGGAGTGGCGAACGCGCGCGAAAAAAATGCATCTCATAGTATCTCTCAGCGACGGTCTCCGGATGCTTCAATCCGAGCGGGTCACACGTACACCGACGAACTCCAGGCACACGTGGCGCTCAACGCGTTGTACAATGAAATGACGAAGGATCAAGGGAGTGAGTCCAACAGTAGAGAAGTGAGCTTCCATGGCGGCGCACTTACGAAAACGCAGTCGTACCAGAAGCTCACGGAAGCACTGGAAAATTTAGAAGAAATGAGTTCTGGTGACGAAGCCGATGTGCACAGGCCGTCTCCGCCAAAGAAGATTAGCAAAAGCTCGCTGAGCGACGCCGCGCGGCAAGAGTCCGCACAAAAGACTACTGGCACGAGTGATATCGCTACAAGCCGCAGTTTCGTCGGCTACGCGCATCAGAGCGGAATGTGTACGGTGGATGAGCTCATCACTGCTTGCATTAGCGCTGGCCTTCAATCCGTGGCGGACGAGTTGCAAACCGTTCGCGACGATTTGAAAAAAGAACGCTTGGCGAAGCTCGCGGCGACGGGCGCGGATACGCAGACGCAGAACGAGAGCGTCCTTCTCGACATCATGCTCTTCAGATACGAAGACTTACTTGCGAAGGTCGAGAACGCGCACTTAGACCAAGTAAAGGACTGGTCAGTTCGAGCGGGAGTGATGGAGAACGGGCTGTAGTTAATATGTATGATTTCGAAATGAATCACAACACGACGAAGCTAAGCGCTAACACTCTTTTTTGTTTTTTCGATGTTTTTGCTTTGTAATGTACTCTCACGCTCTCACATGTAGCGCGGCCCGTACGCCGACGGCGAGTTTGGATCCATGCGCGCTCCCCATTGGAACTCCGTCATCAGACAGACGTGGTCACTCGACCACTGCGTATTGGGTAAACCACCATACTTGGCGCGAACCTCGCGCTCACCGGGAAGTTCAAGTAAACTCACCGGCGCGAGGGCGTCTTCGGTATAGAAGACGTAATCCAGCGCACCGTTGAAGTCTTTGGTGCAATTGGTGAACAACGGCTCGCCGATGACGTCCACACGGTCGCGCTGGCGCTCCAGCGCCTCTGAATCCAAACATGGTTTATGCAAGTTAGTGTACGCCGACACGAGCGGAAGCGGGTGCGATAACTTCGTAGACGGTTGCAAGATTCCAAAAGGATCGATGCCAAGTTCTGGGTGGTCCGCGGGAACGCGACCGTTCGACAGGAGCGAGTGCGCCGCCGATCCTGGAACCGAGTTGAAATCTCCGCACACCACCATGGGAATTTCCGCAGACGTCGCAATCTTTTCCAAACCCTTGAGCAACGTGTGAACCTGCCATAACTTAACGTCGTTGTGCTCGGTGTTGGCATGAATGTGCGTATTCGCCACGCATAGCAACTGCCGTTTCCCTTGCAACAGTTGCTGGTCCACGTCCAACGCCTCGAGGACGACGATGAGAGCGATGTTATCCTTCATCAACCGGTTTAGCGCATCCTTCTTCTGCGTCGCTCCGCCGAGAGACTCGACCAGACTCAGCGCAGCCTTATTGAATTCTACCTCGTACTTCTTAATCAACGCAAACTTGTCCTTCTTGAAGAAGATGGCGCAGCCGTCGATGACAAATTTCCCTTCACTGAACACTTGCGCCGTCTTCTTCTTGTAAACTGAAGCGTAACCGTACTTGGCCATTTCACCTTGAAAAAAGTCCTCGTAGTGGTCGGATTGCACTTCCTGTAAACAAAGAATATCTGCATTGTAGTTGACAATCTCCTTCAAGATGTTCTGTCGGCGGTACGCCCACGCCAACGCCCAGTCGGGGACGTACCCGTACATGTCGCTGTTACAGTATAGATCAGCAAGCACGTTGTACGTCGCCACCGTGAAAGTGCGAGGTTCTGGAGTGCTATTGTGCGAAATCTTCACCAAATTCCTTCTCGGTGGCTCCGGCGCTGGAATCACTCTGCCGGTTATCACATTTTGCGGCTGCGCTTGCTCGTTCCCACTCTTCGCGTCCACGGGTACGACTTCCAACTTCAACACGTGCCCGACGTCATCCGCGCTCACCGTATAGTTCCTCGTCTGACAAACTTCAATCCAAGGCTCCACTCGTTTCTTCTCATCGGGTTTGTCCTCTGCCCGCTCCGCCTTTGCCGCCTTCCATCCATCGACGTCATCCTTCGGAGACGCTCGATCCGCCTTGGTCGGGAATGGCTCCCCATTCGCGATCCGGTTACGATTCCACTCTCGCCACGCGTGCTTGAAGCATTCGGAATCGCAGTGATACGTGCGCGTCGCTATATTCAGAAGCGTAGCCTGTTCCGCCGGGTGCACCGAGCACACGTTCATTTTCGTCTTCTTCCCCGACCGAAACCATCGATACCGCACGTAACTCCCCTCGTGCGCGTTCTCCTTACCGATATCCTCCGTCGTCGACGTCCCATCGCTCTTACGCGTCACGATATACGGCGCGAGCTCCACGCCGACGATGGGCGTGTCGGTGTTCAGCGTCGCCCTCGTCACGGTCAAACTCATGCCGACGACTCCACCCCACGATCCGCACCAGCACCACCCTCGACGCCCTCAATCGATCGTCCAACGCCCTCAGCGCGCCCTCGACGCCCCCCCGCGTCCGCTCGCGTCCTCTTCCTCGCGCGTTTCGCGTGATTTCCGTTCGAAATGTCGATCTTCCCCCGCGATTACCCGCGCTCGATCGCCGTTTTCGCGTCGCGCGCGCGCGTTTTCGCGTCGCGCGCGCCGCGTTCCCGACGACGGCTTCGTCGCCCGCGCCGCGACGCGCTTCGCGCGCCCGCGGGCGTCTCGGCGCGGCGTTCTGCGCGCGCATCGGCGTCGCGCGGCGGCGTCGATCCCTCGCGCGCGCGAAATCACCCCCGGTCGGCGACATCGACGTCGCCGACGGGGGGTTTTCTTCGCGAAAACGAAACGACGATTCGCGTCGTCGCGTCGCGTCGCGTCGCGTCGCGCGCGACCGAACCGCGCGCCGCAGCGCTCGACGCGCGACGGCGCGCGGCGCGACGCTCGAGACGGCGAACGCGCGCGCGATCGCGCCCGGCGTCGTCGTCGCGGCGGCGCGACGGCGCGCGACGCCGAGGCGAACGACCCGAAGGCGCGTCACATGACGGTGAAACAGCGACCTCGGACGGGAGGGCGCGCGACGGCGCGCGAGGACGGCGCGCGCGAGGCGAACGAGGAAGCGCGAGCGCGCGCGAGCGGACGCGCGGCGCGAAGCGCGACGATCGGGAGTGGGTTGGCGTTGGCGTTGTGGTGGGCGTCGTCGCCTCGGTGGTGGACGGCGACGCGGGACGAAGGGAAACCGGCGGTGGACGCGCGCGCGGCGGCGTACGCGTTCGGGACGTCGACGGAGGCGATTTCGGGGTGGTCGCTGCGTGATGTCGCAGAATTTCTGGCGATGAGCGATGCGCGATGGTTGGGGTCGACGGTGGAGGCGACGGAGGCGGTTTCTCGAGACGACGGGCGAAAGCGCGTCGCGCGTCGCGCCGACGGGTTCGCGCGATTCGTCGCGACGCATCATAAAACTGGTACGGCGCTGATGCACGACGTGTTTTCGACGATCGCAAATAGATCGTCTCCGCCGTACACGTTCTTTGACGTGCGAGCGTTCGAAGACGCGGAGCTTGTGGTCAACGAGGTCACGGGGAAGGGACTCGAGCGCGCGGCGCGACGGCGATTCAGGGAAGCGGATATCGTGTTGGATTACCATTTCGGCAAGTCTTTGCCGGCTTTCATCGAGCAGAACGAAACCGCGCGACTGCTACAATCCATGATTTCGGTGTCGAACGCCCGCGAATACAGAATTGTGCACGTCGTACGCGATCCGCTCGACGTCCTCGTGAGCGGTTTGGCGTATCACGCGCGATCGCCAAACGACGAACGGTGGCTCTCTCGCGCGCGAGTCGCCGAGCTTTCGTACGCGGAATTCCTCAAAACTGCGAGCCCAAAAGATGCAATTGCGGCGGAGATGTCGTTTTCGGACGACGAAATACGTATGCTCGCGCTGACTTACGTACAGTGCGAGCGAAATCGCGACACGTGCTTGAACTTGAGATTGGAGGCGTTCGAACGTAATTTCGATCGCACGCTCGAGCGTGCGCTTCGGTTTCTTCGATTTCCCTCGCAGAACATCACGTCGATGATTCAAATTGCCAGCGTGCACGACGTCAGCAAGTGGTCGGAGGATGAGTTACGGAAAAACGAACATTACACGAAGCGCATCGATAGGCGGCCGTATTACGAAGCCGCGCGCGAAGACGATGACATATGGCGAACGATCACCGCGCTTCGACGCGCGATGGGGTACGACGCGACCTCGTAGATTTCGTCGTCGCAAGTGGTAAACAAACAAGCGCTGTGTAATAATTACGAAACGGTCCTTCTTCTATTGACGATCGAATGCGTCGAGGCGACCTCGTAGATTTTGTCGTCGCCGCGCTCAGGGGAGCCCTGCTTCGGGGATAGGAATGCCGTTTGGAGACGCGTTCTCCTTGATCCATGGGTGATCTAGCAATCGGCTGAGCGGTATGCGCGACGCTGGCTCCTTGACGAGCAAGCTTCGAATGAGGTCCTTGGCGTTTTCGCTAATATACGACGGAAATTGTAAGTCCACTCGCAAGATGCGCTTGTACGTCTCGCTGTGCCCTTCGGCTTCAAACGGCGGCGTTCCGACCAAGAACTCGTACGCCAATACGCCCAGCGACCACACATCGACGGCGTAATCGTGGTCGCGACCTTCCACCATTTCTGGTGGCAAGTAATCCAGCGTACCGCAGAGCGTCTGTCTTCGACTGTTCGGCGCGTGCACCGACCAACCGAAATCCGCGATTTTCAATTCGCCCTTGATGCCGACGAGCAAGTTTTCCGGCTTGATGTCTCGATGGATGACGTGCTTCTTGTGACAATAGATCAGCGCCCGAGCCAAAGAGGCGATATAAGTCGCACTTCGCCGCTCGCTAAACCGTTTTTGACGCTGCAACTCCTTGTACAACTCTCCCATCGCCGCGTACTCCAAAATCAAAAACACGCGCGTGTTGTCGTAAAAGTATCCGTACAGACGCAAAATATTCGGGTGTCTCAGGTGCGACTGAATCTCAATCTCCCGTCGCAACTGGTGTTCGACGTGCGACGCGCACAGCTGCGTCTTGTGCAACACCTTCAGCGCGACGATGTACTTACTCTTCTTCTCCCGCGCCAAGTACACCGAACCAAACTTGCCCTTCCCGAGCGGTTTACCGATGTCAAAATCTTCCAACTTCCACTCCTTCCCCGCCTGCGCCGCGCCATCCCGCCCGTCCCCTCCGACGTTCCCGATCCGTTCGTTCCCGAGCCCGAGCCCGAGCCCCTCTCCCGGCGTCCCTCTCGCGCCTCTCGGCGTCTTCCCGCTCGCCGTCGCGTCCCCCCGCGCGCCTCTCCCGCCCGTCCCGACGCCTTCGTTCTCCTTCTCCATCCTCATCGACGCGTCCGATCGCGCGCGCGCGCGTCCTCGTCCTCGCTCTTCGCGTCCTCGTCCTCGCGCGTCGCTCTTCGCGCTTCGCCTCGCGCCTCCGCGTCGCGTCGGGGGGACGAACGCGTCGAGCCGTTGGACTTTAAACGACACTCGCGTCGCCCGTTCGGCGCCGCGCGTCGCCGTCCCGCGTCTCCGGTCCGCCGCGCGCTCGAGCCGACGACGCGCGTCTCTTCCGCGCCGTTCGCCGCGATCCGGCGCGTCGGCGCGTCGCGTCGCGTCGTCGTGTGCCGCGTCGTCGCGTCGGCGCGGACGCCCGCGATGCGATGAAAACACGCGCCGGACTGTTTGCGCATACGTATATACGGAAACACACGTCGTACTGTTTGCGCATACGAATACGACGCGAGGCGCGAAAGCCATCCATCGCGCGCGCGCGCGCGTCGTCACTCGCCGCCGCGCGCTCGGACCGCGCGCGACGCGCGACGCGCGCGCGCGCATGTCCACCGCGTAGCGCCATGCGCGAGATCACCGCGGACGAGGCCGCGACGGCGACGAAGCGCGGCGCGCCGTTGGTCAAGCTGTGCCGACGCGGGGCGCCGCACGTCGTCTTCGCGCAGGCGCGCGCGGACGCGCTCACGTGGGTCGGCAGGCGCGAGCGCGAGAAACGGATCGCGTTCGCGCGCGTCGAGCGCGTGCTGCGAGGGAAACACACGGAGAATTTTCGACGGAAGGGTGGGCGGGCGCGGGACGACGCGCGATGCTTTTCGATCGTGTACGACGAGGGACGAGGAAGCGAGAGAAAGCGGACGTGGGACGCGGAGTGCGAGAGCGAAAGTCAGAGAGATGCGTGGGCGCTCGCGGTGGAGCTCGCGGCGCGCGCGGCGAGGGAGGAGGAGGATGAGGGAACGCGACGAGGGAACGCGAGCTCGAGCGGCGGCGGCGCGAGCGCGGAGGGGGAAGAGAGCGCGAGCGGGGGTGGGATCGGGACGGCGGTGACGGTGGCGCGCGCGGTTGGAAAGTTTAAGCAGCGAGGAATGCGTTCGCCGTCGTTGAGGGAGCGGGAGGAGAGGTTGGTGGACGGCGCGACGGACGCGTTCGTCGAGGCGATTCCGAGCGAGGTGTACGCGTGGGGATGGGAACCGGACGTCACGCGCGAGAGCGCGGCGGCGAGCGCGGCCGGTGGTGGATTCGCGACGAAAACGGCGCGTTGGCGGCGCGTGGACGCGCCGCGCGTGCTCGAGGGAACGGATACTTTGGACGTCGTGGAAATAGCCATCGGCGCGCGGCACGGTTTGGCGCGCACGCGCGCCGGCGCCGTGTATTCCTGGGGTGAGGGCGCGGGCGGTAAGCTCGGACTTCCGTCCGCTCAAGACGCAGAGATGCCCACGCGCGTTGAGCTCGACGGTCGCGCCGTGACGCTGGCGTGTGGAGTCGCGCACTCGCTCGCCGTGGTGCGAGACGCGGACGCGTCTTCAGACGGAGACGGCGGCGACGCGTGCGTTTGGGGCGATCCGAACGCGGCACCGGGGCTGCTCGGGCGCCCGGAAGCGCGCGCCGTGACGTTTTTCCCGGGTAAAATATCTTTCGCGATGGATTCAATTTCCGCGGGGGGTGGCGTGAAGGTGGTACAAGTGTCTTGCGGACCGTGTCACACGGCGTGCGTGACGGAGACGGGTGCGTGTTTCACGTGGGGAGAGGGTTCGTTCTACGCCCTCGGCCACGGTGATCGAGAGTGCCAGCGCGCTCCCCGGGAATTAGAGACATTTCGCCGCGATAACCGCGTCGTGCTTCGCGTAGCGTGCGGCGTCTGGCATACGGCTGCAATCGTCGCCGCCGTGGGAAACACGATTCGCAAAGTGCCCGTCGTCGCGGACGACGACGAATTCGACACCGTGGATGGAGAGTTGTTCACCTGGGGCGACGGAGAAAGCGGTCAACTCGGTATACGTGGCGTCGAAGAAGCATCCGTGCCCACGGCGACTTCAGACCAGTTAGGAAAGCCAGGTAGCGAAGTCTGCAACGTGAGCTGCGGACAGCATCACACCGTCGCGTTGACTTCAAAGGGTGACGTGTGGCTCGCCGGGTGCGTGGGCAAAGTAGATAATTCCCTCCGCGTCAAAGTGTTTACGCGATTACCGAATTTCGAAACAGGATCTGTGAGTGCGGTAGAGAGCGGCGATAATCACGTCGTCGCCGCGACGCGAGATGGACGAGTCTTCTCGTGGGGCGTCGGTAAAAACGGACGGCTCGGTCACGGCAAAAACGACCGTGACAAAGCCGCTCCAGAAGAGATTGAGTCTTTGCGCGGGCGCACCGTTCTGAGAATAGCGTGCGGCCCGACGTCGAGCGCTTGTGTACTCAAACCAGCTCGCATGACGACCAAGCAAAAAGCGAGCATGGTGCGTTTGTCCACGTTTTCCCTGAAGCAAGCGATTTCGTCGTTCAGAGCAGACGACACTTCAACGCGAGCTCTCGAACGAAGAGATGGCGACGTTAGCAACGTAGATACCGGCTCAACGTCCTCGTATAGCACGAAACGAGATCAACGAAGTAGTGGTACCAGATCGCGCAACGGTGGCCGCGGTAGTCAAGGCTTGCGAAACGAAAAGCAAGCGCATCGAATCATGAGCGTGCTGAGCCCGACGTTTGAGAACATAGCGAAAACGTCGAATCGAATCGCCGGCGGCGAAACCACGAAAGCCACACCTCAGTCATCGCATCGTATGACACCCGCGTCGCCGAACGCAGTCTTGGCGCAAGCAGTGCAACCGATGAAGTTGGAGTTCCGTAACTCGATCCGAGTCGAGGAAGTTGTCCTTCCTGAGACGCCCGCGTCGCCCGCGATTGAACCGGCGCCGTCCCCGCCGCAGATCGAGAGGGAGCCGCCGCCGACTGAACCGCCGCCAGCACCATCACCAGTAACGTCTAGCGACCATATGCGCGACGTTGACGTCGATAAATACTTCATGGACCGCGCGCGCCGCACCGCAAATGAGGCAGAAGCGCAGCTCATACGCCTCGCGGAAGAAGAGGCCGTGTTGGAGCGCGCGATGCAAGCTGCCATCGCCACCAAGTCAAAGGTGGTCAGAAACGCTCCTCCGCAGTCGCCTTCGAAGGCGACGCGAACGGTGATCGCTAATGTTGGTCGGAGTGCCATGCGACGTGCGGATTGCGCGAGCATTCCAATCGGTGAAGCGCGCGAATGGATCGACGAGGTTGAAAACGGCGTATTCATGACGCTGCGAACGCACGGCGATCGCACGATTCTCAAACGTGTGCGCTTCAGCAAGCGCATATTTAGCAACGAATTAGCCAAACAGTGGTGGGAGGAAAACAAAGAGCGCGTTATACGCGAAAACGATCTCACCATTCTCGCGCCTGCTTAAAACATTGGAAATGAAATTCGTCTGTATTCTACGATCAACTGCTGTGCTATTCTCCTAGTCGTCCGATTCTCGATCGGGCATCCACGACACTATGACGTACAAAAACGCCAAAAAGTCGTACAACGTGTGCGTGAACATCGCACTCCCTAACCCGTCGCGCACACTCTCGATCGAAAACAAAACGCTCGCCCACGTGGCCCACACCGCGTACTGCGGCGTGATGGCGTGCAGCGCGCCGAAAACCAGCGAAGTGCTCGCCAACGACCCCATCGCCGCGACGTCTGCGCCCGCCCCGAGCCCTTCCAACCGCGCGTCAACCCACGGCATGAGAAAGCCACGGAACAGCGCTTCCTCACCCACACCCGCGCCGCAACTCAGCGCCAAAATCCCGAGCACGCCGAGCGGCGCCACCGCCGGGAGCACGCTCTCCTCAAACATTTTCCTCACCTCTCGTAAATACTCGTACTTGTCGCTCTGCGTCACCGCGAACGACAGCGATGCTAACAGAGGTATCATGTACAGCGCCGCCGCGTCGACGTTGAACGCGGCGACGCCGTCGATGACGTCCGGGTGCACGTCCGCGAACTGCGTCAATACTTGTGAGCCCACCGCCATGCCGGCGTAAAACGCCACCGACGCGCGAAGAAATCCGCGCGAGTCGATCGCTCCGGTTCGCGCGTTCACCGAACCGTCGCTCAGAGGCCCTTGATCGTCCGTGGACGACCGCGCGGCGACGAAACCATCGCGCGAGGCGCGAGGGAGGGCGAAACGGATAGACAGGGACGGCGTCGTCGTCGTCGCGCTGCGCGACGCGAGACGCGGCGAGCGGCGCGAACGCGACGTGGACGCGCGCTCGACGCCGGCGCGCGCGCGCGCGGGAGCGAGGGCGATGCGCATCGCGCGCTGAAAAGTGTGGTGGCGTCGCGCTCCGTACTACATGGTGCTTTCGCGCGCGCGTCACGTCTTCTTGGGCTTGCCCACGGTCAACAGCTCGGCGCCTAAGAATTTCACCGATTCCGCGACGCCGATGGCATCGCCCGAACCAACCTTGATCAAACCACCGCGAAAGTGGTCGTAGCCAGCGTCGGCGCCTAAATCGCGCTCCGCCGCCGCGCGCGTCACGTGACTGTCCACCACCGCGAGCGTGCACTTTTCGCTTCGAATCGCGTCGAGCGTCGCGGCACACATCGCCTCGCGCGCCGCCGCACCGTCGGCGGCGCTTCCAATCGTCGGCGGAAGCACTAAACGCGCGCCCGCCGCGAAGGCGGCCAACGCGCCGAATCCAAAGCCCATCGCGTGCCCGAGCGGCACCGGCACGCACACCGAATCCGTCTCCCTAATCTCCAACGCCCGCACCGCGCGCGTCGCCGCGTCCGCGAACGTCATCCCTCCCACCGGCGCGTCCGCGCCACCGAAATAATACATCGCATCGTTCGCCGTCTCCATCGCGTCGCTCGCCGTCTCGCCGTTCGCGTACGCCGCGCGCAGCACCTCCCACAAGATTACTTTATCCCGCACCGTCCCACCGCCCACCGCGATCGGTTCGTGCGCCCCGATCAGCCCTCCCGCCGTCTCCGCGTCTTCGCGTCTCACCATCGTCCCGCGCGTGCGTCCATCGCCGAACGTCTCCCGCAAATCATCCGTCGCCCTCGCGCCTCGCGCGCTCGTCCCCGCGAGCGCCGTCCCCAGGTACGCCACCACGCTCTCTCGCGCGTTCCCGGTCCCGACGCCCAGCGGTCTCGACGACGCGTCGTATCCGAGGTCTTCCAGCGCGCGCGCGAACGTCAGCGCGCGATCGAGCAGTTCGCCGTACGTCCACTCGTCGCGCGCGGCCGTCCCGCTCGCGCCCGTCGTCGTCACCGCCGCGCGCTCGGCGTCCGCGCGCCGCAGCGCGTCGCGCACATAACGTCCGAGCGTGTCCCGCGTCGCGCCGTTCGCGCATCGTCGCGCGCGCATCGTCGACGCGTCGTCGGTCGCGTCTCAAAGTGCGCGCGTCGCCATTCGTCGTCGCGTCGCCATTCGTCGACGCGATGGCGCCGTCGCACGCGTACCTCGACCTCGACGTCGACGGACACCGAGAGAAACACGCGCGCGCGCGCGCCTTCGTCGCGGCGACGAACCTGCGGTACGGGTTCGACGGCGACGACCTCGACGGATTGGGCGGCGCGCAGCGGAGTCGAATCGTCGAGCTGTACGAGGCGGATCGCGAGTGGGGCGCGCGCGGGGCGATTCGAATCGACGCGCCGACGCGCGAGCGCGTGGTGTTTGAACTGTTCGACGGGAAGAGCGCGCGGGCGTGCGAGAATTTTCGAGCGCTGTGCGAGGGAATGGGGACGTCGAGAGCGACGGGGCGGCGGCGGACGTACGAGGGGAGTCGAATGCATCGGTGCGTGAGGAATTTTATGATGCAGGGCGGCGATTACACGCACGGGAACGGGGCGGGGGGGGAATCGATTTGGGGGAAGAAGTTTAAGGACGACGCGGGAGGGTTGAAGCTGAAGCACGATGCGATGGGCGTGCTTTCGATGAGCAACACGGGGAAGAATTCGAATTCGAGCCAATTTTTCGTCACGCTCGGAGCGTGTAAGCATTTGGACGGGAAACACGTGGTGTTCGGGAAATGCGTGCGCGGGATGGACGTACTGGAGAGAATTAACGATGAGTGCGCGGTAGACGCGGGCGGGACGTCGGAGGAACCGAAGGTGCCCGTCGTCGTCGCGGGGTGCGGCGTTCTCGACGCGCTCGATTAGAGAGGAATTCTAGCACATGTACTGTACGTTACAATCTAAGGCGGGGATTCTTCCGTTTCTTTGAGAAGGCCCAGTGCATCGGGCGTTAGCTCCGAGTCGATCGCGCTCGCTTTACCCCACATCTTGCCCCACAGCGGATCGTCTCTCGGGACGATTTCGCTCGCGCAGAGGACGAGGAGAACATTCTTTATGGCTTCAGGGATCGCGTCCACGAGTTCCTCCGTCTTGGCGTGCTTGCGCAGTAAAGACGTAGCGTCTAAAATGGCGAGCAGGACGCTCGCAAACGCCGCAGCGTCTTCGTTTCGCATCTTTGAGCCGTATTGGAGCAACGTCTTTGATACGCAAGAAACCGCGATGCGCGCCGTGTTTTCTGCGGCGCCACCATCTTTGGCGCGCGTCTTGCGTACGGTTTCCGTCAGCTCCTGGAGCATCGTCAGCAAAACCGCATCAAACGTGGTAAGCCACAAGTCGCCGCCGGCGTCGAGCGATTCAGCGCCGAGCAACACGCGTTGCAACGTTAAAATCGCGTCATCGCGCACCATGGCGCGCGTATCTTCAAAGCTAATGCGACCGAGTTCGCGGACTAAATCGCCCCAAGCGCCGGCTATAATTTCAGCTTTTGCCTCATCAGTCACGGATGCGCTCGTTGCCCACGCGCACATCGCCATGTTTGCGTCCGAGAGCAATTGCAACGCGGCGACGCTTCGTTCGTCACCACCTTGCTCGCTGTCGACAAACGCGCTCGCCGCTTCGAGGCACGATCTCACGTTCGCGGCGTTCACTTTCGCCGCCTCTCGCATGATTCGCGTGAGTCCTGCAAATCCTGTTTCCGCAGCCTCCGGATGTCTCGCGCTCGCCATGAGAAGCTTGCACACCGTGTCCCAACTCTGTCGCGTTTTAATCTTGTCCGCGCCGTTGCTGATCAAAGAATCGATTTCGGCAACGATGCGGCCGAAGAACGCGTCTGCGACCGCGGGTTTGAGCGTGAACAAAACGGGCAGCGCATCTAACAAATCGTCGGCGACGTCCTCGTCGGTAGGAATCAGCTTGGCACACATTCGAATCAAGTCAAAAATGACGATTTCACACGCCGGTGACGGGCTCTCTGACGCTTGGAGAACGGCTCTGAGGTAGCTCAATAGTATGGGTAAAACGGCACGAATACGGTCGCAATTGCGCAAAGTCACCATAAACATGGCGTCGAGACAAAAGAGCGCGGCGTCTTCGTCATCTGCGGTGGCGGCGACGAGTCCGGGGTCCCCCGCGGCCCAAATTAGTGCTCGCATCAGATGTGTCAATGACTCGAGCTCCAAGAACTTTGTGTCGGCGAAAAGTTCTTTCACGCGACACGCTGTCGCACACGCCGTGGCAAGTTCCTCTATGCTCTGCTCCGCCTCGGACGGCGGTGGTAATGGCGAGTCGCGCCCGTCGTCGCCGGAAATCATCGCCGAAAATGACCGCAGCAAAGAAGAACCTTGGTTCCGCTTCGCCGCAGCGATCTCTCGTACTCGCATCGTCTGCATTTCCGATCGATGCGTGAAGTCGGATCCGCTTACAAATATATCCTCTGGAACCAAACCAACCTTAGTCATGCGCAGCACTGTGTCCAGAATATTGCACCATCCTTGACGAAGCGTGTCCCCGTACTTGTGTGCGATGCCAAAAATCGTCCGCGTCGCCGCGCAAGCCTTGATATCCTCACCGAACACCACGAGCGGTCGCAATCGTTCGCCTGACGGCGACATCGCGTCCTTAGCCAAACTTTCATTGGAAAACTTGCATAGCGTGGCGACGAGTTGATCGAGAACTTCAGACATGCCGTGCGCAGCCGCAATGTTTGCCACCGACAGGAAACCTCCGAGGCTTGATTGCAACACTTTATCGTCCGCCGTGTGCTCAAACACGGCCGCAATCGCGGCTGTCGTCGAGCCCCAAACGATGCCGAATAATTCGCCGTCGTACAACGCCGCTTCAGCGAGATTGGGCGTCGGCGGTAGTTTGCCTTGGCCCGCCCCGACGTCGCGCGACAATTCCGCCCATCGGCTTGGCGTCAAGCTCATCGCCCCACCGTCGTCAAGCTTGATCTCGTCCGTGACAATGGAATCGAATATGTTAACCAATACCTCGGCGGGCCAATCATTACCGCCATTTGTTCCGCGATTGTTGCGGATGAACTGTTCGAGCGTCATCTTATTCTTCACCTGCGCATTGTGTTGATCGGTGTTCAGCATAATTATACTGTACGACAGCACGTACGCCGAGTCCGCATCCGCTACGGAGTCCGGGTTCGCTTCATAATAACGCGCAGCAAAACATTCGAGTATGCGAGAAATTTTCTGTGCTTCTCCGGGGAGCTTGAATCCAGACAAAAAGGATCGCAGAGCTCGATCAAGCGTGACATCTCGAAAGTCAAAGAGCTTGGTGTACTCATCCAAAACCGTGATAATGAACGCCGCGGGCTCACCGAGGTAGTCGCCGACGACTTCCTTATCTAAAGCGGGCGCGAATTTCAAGAATCTCGCCACTGCCGCGGGTTCGAGCGGATCTGCCAAAAGTTTAATCTCTTGCATGAACGCCAAACCCTTCTTGTACGAGCGATTAAAATGTTCCGCCGCGCTCAATAGACGTCGCTTGAAGTATTTAGTCCTTGCGCGAGCCTCGAACCGGCTTGGACCAGTGGTATCAGAGCCATCAGACAGCGACCATGGGTCCATGACGACGGTGTTCGCGAATTCGAACGTCGGTCGCGTAGTCGCCGCCGGAGAGCGGTTGGACACAGCTTGCACAATGGACAACAACCCTTCCAAGCTCAACAAATGCACGGGCGCGAGCGTCGCATCTCCTGGATACGATGCTTGCGCCAAAACACTCGTCACCTCTTCAAACACATTAGGCTTTGTGAGCTCGCAATCGTAGTACATGTACAAATCCGTCGCGAAATTGTCGTTCTTGCACAAATCCACGAGCGCCTCGAGTGCGACGCGTTGCGTCTCCTCTTCCACACCATTACGACTCGAGCACAGCGGCAAGAGAACCATGCGAACAAACACTTCTAAGTGTAACTTGAGTTCTTCTCGGAACTCACTGTAAATGATCGTTATGAGAGACGTCGACGCCGCCAACACGTGCGGCGAACACGACGTAACCACTCCGCACAACGCGCGCGAAAGATCATCCAAAACCAAATTCAATAGCGCATGATTCGCTCTGAAGTACTCAGCGTTCGCATCGATCATGATCGTCACGAGTTTTAGCCCAAACAAACTATTCGCATCCTCCGAACCACGACCGTGCGTGTCTGGGGCAATGAGACTCGTGGCGAACCGGAAAATTTCAATCAAAGCGGGCAACCCGTACGGCCCCTTCGCCACATCCGTGTGCTCGTGCGCGGTGACATCCATTCCAGGTCCGGTCGCATGCGGACTATCGACGCCCGCATCGCCTCTCACGACCGCCGGGGGCGTAGCCGGGATCACGATGGCTTGCCTCGGCGACGTCAGTCGCGGTCCCTTCTCCCCCGTCGTCGCCTTTGCCTTTGCCGCGATCTCCCCCGTGCGCCGACTGACGTGATACACGATTTCGCTCAGCGTCTGCTTGCTCAATTCTCTCAACAACGGCGTCTCTTTCCCGCTCTGATGTCCAATACGATAGCACGCCTGAAACACGTCGCACAAATCGTCGTCGCTCAGCGCGTAACCGCAGTCGCATCGCACGCACGCCGCCAGCACATACATAATCTGGCTCAACACCGCATCGTCATCGTCCACACTCGTCGCTTCAAATCTACACAGCGTCACCGCGTCCGCGATGGCGTGCATGATCACCCCTGGGCCACCCGGCGCGTCCCTCGTCGCGACTTCGCTCTTCAAAATCTTCAAGATCGCGCTCAGCGCCTGCGCCGTGATCATCCCTCCCGTCTCCACGCTCCGTATCACGTCCAGAAACGGTTCGAGATATCGCAACGGAGTCATCGCATCGTCCTCTTCCGCGTCTCTCTCTTCGCTTTGCTCGCTCGCGTCGCTCGCGCTCGCTCGATCGCGTCCCCGCGCGCGCGTCCCCGCGTCCGCATCTTGCGTCCGTTCCGGCGGTCGCGCCGTCCGCAGCGCGACGAAGGCGTCCAACAGGGCGTCTTCGACGCCGTCTTCGTCGTACGCGTCGCTCGCGCCGTACAATCCGTACGCGTTGAGCGCGCTCGAGGCGCTCGAGCGACCGCTCCAGCGTTGATGCGCGCGCATCGAGGCGACGACGGCGCGCGCTTCGTGCTTGACGATCGTCGCGAAGCGCGCGGGATCGAACGAGCGATTCGGCGGTGCGTCGACATCGCGCGTCATGTCGGGCGCGCGCGCGCGAGGGCGCGGCGAGTCGGCGTGTGAGGATCGATGGACGCGTCGCGGCAGTCTTGAACATCCAGCGCGCGGCGAGCGGCGACCGCGGCGCGGCGGCTCGATCGGAAACGATGCGCGCGAGCGCGCGGGTCGACGATCGGTTCGTGTGACGCATGATTAATAACGTCTGTGTTCTAGCTATGTGTGCGATGTGCGCGGTCAAGGGTCGATTTCGCCGCGCTCGATGGCGGCTTGTCGCGCGGCGGCGCGCCGCTCGACGTCTTTTCGCGCGAGCTCGTCGGCTTGCGCGCGGAGGTTGGCGTATTCGGGCGGAATGCCGCCGGATTGCTCGAGCCACTTGCGCGCGGCGTCGTCGGGAAGTACGATGGCGACGTCCAAGCGCTCTTCATCGGACATTTGGGTGAGGTAGTGCTCGGCCCAATCCGGAAGCGGGACGCCTTCCTCCGCAGAGGCCATGCTGTGGATTTGGTCCTTGACGAGCCCCCAGAATTTTCCCTTGGAAGGGTCGTCCGACCAAATTGCGCTCATCAAATCGTCCCAATACACTTCTTGCTGTTCACCCCACGCGATGTCCCAAACCCCCATGCCACGATCGCGTGTGATACCAGCCTTTTCGAAGGCTTGCGCAAGCTGGCGACCGCCGATTTCTCGCGCCGTCGCGAGCGACTCCTTGAGCGAAAAGAGCATCTCTCTATTTTTCGGCTCGTGAAGAATCGCCACCGTACGCTGGGCCGCCTTAATCAACGTCTTTCTCACCTCATTGTACACTAATAAATCCAATTCAGGCGATAACTGCCTCATCACCTCGATGTGCTCAGTCTTGCCGACGCGCAGGTAACCTTCTTCGCGCGTAGGTTCGGCGGCGAGGGCGATGGGACCTAAATCACTCCACCCGTTCTGCATCACCATTTCGCACGCCAAATTCGTCGCAGCGGCGACATCGTGCATGCCGCGGGTCGTTACGTTCTCGGGACCGTACAAATAACGCTCCGCCATCTGGCCTGCGAGGAGTACGCACAGCTTGGCTTCGTAATACTCCATGGAGCGCACCGTGCGAGCCGCGGGAGAGTCGACTTCATCCGGCACGTAGACGATTTGACCCGTGGCTACACCACCGTTAAACACCGTCACCTTGCTAATCTCGTCGTACGAAGGCATGTGCATCGCGACCACGGCCTGCGCGGCGTAATAATTCACCACCGAGTCTCGTTCGTACGCGTCGAGTTGCGCGATGAGGGTATCTTCGAGCATTCTATCGCGAGCCAAACTTCCGCTGCCACTTCCGTTGCGAACGAACGCTTGCGATCGTCGAATATCGTCGATGCAAAACAAGAAGTCACCCGTAGACGCGAGCGCCTTCTCGCCTTGCGCACAGCGCATGACGGCCGACTTGGTGAGGTTCTCGATGTCGGCGCCGCTGAAACCGGCAGTTTGTCTGGCGAGGTACTCGTAGTCCAAGTTGGGATCGACACTCGACGCGAACGATGGCTTGTTGCAGTGCAAGAACAAGATTTCTTGACGCGACTTCTTGTTCGGCAGACCCATCTCGATGATGCGATCAAAACGACCGGCACGAATGAGCGCAGGATCGAGTACTTGCGGACGGTTCGTCGCCGCCAACACCATGATGCCCGTGGCGGTCGAGAAACCGTCCATCTCCGTCAGCATTTGATTGATCGTCGCCGTCGCTTCGTCGTTACCGTAAACCTGACCGGATTGTGTCTCAGTACGCTTCGTGCCGACGGCATCGAATTCATCGATGAAGATGATGCACGGCGCAACCTTCTTGGCTTGATCAAACAAGTTGCGAATACGCGCGGCTCCGACGCCGACAAACATCTCCATAAACTCCGTACCAGCGCATGAGAAGAAGGGCACATTTGCCTCGCCCGCGACACAACGAGCGAGCAACGTCTTACCCGTACCGGGCGGACCGCACAAAAGCACGCCTGCGGGAATGCGCGCGCCCATGGAGTTGTACTTTTCGAAATCCTTCAAGTAGGAAATGAGTTCAAACATTTCCGCCTTGACGTTGTCGATGCCGGTGATGTCCTTCAACGTCATCCCTTGGCGAACGTTCGAGTCGTAGTTACGCGTAGTCATGTTACCGAACATGTCTTCCGAGCTATCCTTGTACGTGCCTTCGTAAATAAGCCACGCATAGAACACCATCACCATCGGCGTCAACGCGTTGAACAGGAACGCCGTAATCTCGAGCCAGCGAGGATACTTCTCCATCTCAATCTGAATGACCCCTCCATTACCCGGTCTTTCGGTGACGAGCTTTTTGAACAACACCGGATCGTACGGAAGGTTGCAACCGAACACCTCCTCCGTGTCGTCGATGTAATATCTAATGCTCGTCTCGTTGGCGCGGTACACCACGCGGTTGACGCGCCCGACGTCGAGTAATCTGTGGAACGACGTGTAAGACGTCTCCGTGGGGAATCTATCGGTGCCCATGGTTGAGTACGGATCGCGCAAGTACGCCAAGTTCACGTTGCGCACGAATCGTTCGCCGCGGTTGGAGAAAATCTTCTTGACGGGATTCTTCTTCTCCTGTTCGTACTTTTCGTACCGCTGGATGTCCTTCAAAACCTTTTCCTCCGCCGCGCTCAATTGCCTATTCCTACTCTCGGTGTGCTCACCAGTTTTCAACCCAACGAGTTCTTTCACCCTGTCCGCCATCACCTTCACCTTATCCACCTGTCCTCCCTGTTTGGGGGCCCTACGTTGGTGTTCTAAATTCATTTTTTTCTTCTTCACCGTCCCGCGACGTCGTCGTCGTCTCTGCTTCGTCGGCGCCTCGACGACGCGCGGCTTATCCTCCGCGATCGCGTCGAGCTCTTCCAACAACTTCGCCGTCTCGTCCTCTTCATCCTTGGGATCGGAATCCACCGGCGCGATGTCGATCCCCACCCCCGCCACCTCGCCCACGCACGGCTCGCGCCGCGCGCTCGCCGTCGCCGCGCTCCTCGCCCCCTCCCGCCTCGCCTCGCGCGCCCCAGTCTCCAGCGCGCCCGCCGCTTTCGGCGCGCTCAACATCACCAACGCCGCGATCGCGCCCATCTTCGTCGCCCGCTTCGCGCGCGCCCAGCCGTCGTCCGCGTTCGCGTCCCTCGCCGCGCGTCCCGCGCCGTCGTCGCCGCCGACGCCGCATCGCACCCCTCGTCCCCACCGCGCGCCCGTTTTCGCCCGCGCGACGCGCGCGCGTCGTCGTCCGAGTCCATCCGCGATCGCGCCGCGCGTCGGCGCGATCGTCGCGCCTCGCGCGATCGACATCGCGCGTCCGCGCGCGATCGGTCGAGTAAACCTAAGCCGCGATCGTCGAGCCGCGAATCGCGCGCGCGCGCGTCTCGAGACGCGTCGAACCCGCGCGCGCGCGTCTCCCGACGCGTTCGCGACCTCGGCGCGCGCTTCGAGCGACCGCGCGTCGCGTCGCGCGCGTCGTCGTGTGCGCGCCGCCGCGCGCGGCGCGAGGGTTCGACGCGCGCTCGAATGATGGCGTTTCGTACGTCGTTTTCGACGCATACTAGAGCATTTTAGCGCCATCATTCAAAACGCTCGCGACGCGCGCGCGATGGTCGTCGCGGCGGTTCGCGGGCGACGCGGGACGCGCGCGCGACGCGCGCGCGACGCGACGGCGCGCGCGAGATTTGAACGCGGCGCCGGCGACGCGCGACGGCGACGGCGACGGCGACGGCGCGGCGCTGGATTTCAACGCGTGCGCGCGCGAGCACGCGCGAGCGTTTCGCGCGACGCCGATGAGCGCGCGACTGACGCGAGAGTTCGGGATCGGGGACTCGGGGACGGACGTGTCGCTCGCGCAGCGGTTGCTCGGGCGGGACGCGAGACGCGCGCACGGCGTGTGCGACCGAGAGACGACGGAGGCGCTGCGCGCGTGGCAGATTTCGCGCGGATTGACGCCGAGCGGGTTCTTCGGGGCGAGCTCGCGGGCGCAGATGGCGATGGAGGAGGAGCGGTGGCGCGAACTGGGGGGGGGGGCGCTGCTGGAGCGACTTTGGGAGGAGGAGGCGCGCGCGCGGGACGCGAGCGAACGCGCGAACGAACGCGCGGGAGGGAGCGGACGGACGCGCGGCGTGGTGGCGACGTCGACGACGCCGCGCGAAGCGCCGCGCGTCTCGCGCGTCGCGCGCGGCGCGTTGGTGTTGGTGGTCGCGTCGGCGGCTTTGGGCGCGGCGGCGCGTCTGAGAAATCGCGAGCGCTTCGCGGCGTTCGTCGATTCGGCGACGGCGTGGACGCGCGAATCGCGCGCGAAGGTCGCGCTCGACGTCGCGCGCGAGTTTGTCGGCGCGTGCGGCGCGCGCGCGCGCGCGCGCTGGACCGAGATCGCCGCAGATTTCGCCGAGCGGCGCCGAGCGCTCGTCCGCGCCGCCGCGACGGCGATTTCTCGCGTTCGATCCGCGGCGGAACGCGTCGCGACGAACGACGCGCTCGACGCCGGCGCACCGCTCGCGGAGGGACACTTCGATGAAAACGGTCGCTGGTGGGAGTCCCCACTGCCCGCGTCCACGCCCAAAGCCGCCGACGCGAGGCCGCGTCCCGCCGAGCCGTCTCCGCGAGGCGGAGCGTCGACGGCTCGCGAGCGCGCCGAGCAAATGCGCGAGCGCTGGGTCAACATCCGTCGCCAACAGGTCGACGTCGGCGCGGACGAGCGTCGAGCGATTGAGCGCGTCTCTAAATTTCTCCGCGACGCCGAATGAGCGCGCGCGCGCGATTTCAATGTACACGCATTCGTCGCCCTCGATTCGCTCCGTCGCCGCGCCTCCGCCGCGCCCGCACTCGACGACGCCATGCTCGGTTTAGACACCTACGGCTCGTCCGATTCCGACGACGAGAACGACGCGCTCGCGAACGTCGCGTCCGTCAAGCGCCCGATCGCGTCCGCGCCGCCCGTCGACGCCGGCGCGTTGGCGCTCGAGCGCGCGCTCGACGGCGATGGCGGCTCGACGGGAATGCGCGTCGTTCCGCTCGCGTCCACGCGCACGGTCGTCGGTGCGCGCGACGCGCGAACGCGATGGCATCGATCGATCGCTCGACGCGCGCGCGTCGCGCGAGGAACGCGCGTGGACGATGGACTGACGGAGATTCGTTCGACGCGCGCAGACCCGACGACGCGAGAGATGCGCGTGAACCTGACGTACGACGAGATGACGGCCCCGATCGAGGGACCGAGGCACGAGACGCGAGAGGATAGACTCACGGGGCGAGGGGCGAGGAATCACGCGCTCGGGCAGGTGGACGCGACGACGGTGAACGCGTTTAGTTTCGACGAACAGTACAATACGTACAATTCGCGGGGGTACGCGGCGGCGCCGTCGGGGACTGGGGTCGTCGGTGACGCCGACGCGATGCGAGCGAGCAAGGGGGAGACGGCGTTTAATATTTCTGCGGCGAAAAAACGAAGGATTCGCGAGGAAGTGCTCGCGGGGGTGGCGACGCCGGCGAGCGGCGAGACGGATACGTCGGCGTGGGCGCCGGCTCGAGCGGCGCAAAAGGTGCTCGTGCACGATGATTTGTCGGAGAAGGAGAAGGAGTACGTGAAATGGCACATGGATAATCGCGAGGCAAAGCTTCGGGCGAAAGGAAAGTTGGAAGGTTTGGAGACGGGTCCGGGCGAGGACGGCGGCGCTCAAGACGACTCAAAGTTTACAAAGTTTCACGGCTCGGAGGAAGTCAACTACGCGGGGGATTCTTGGATTGCGGCGCCAAAGAGCGAGAAGCGCGATGGAGATGGAACTTGCTTCGCGCCGAACAAGTGCGTGCACACGTTTAACGGTCACACGAAGGGTGTGTCAAAGATTGAATTTTTCCCTCACACCGGTCACCTGTTGCTCTCGGCGGGCATGGACAACGTGGTCAAGATTTGGGACGTGTACAACAGTCGAAAGTGCATGCGCACGTACATGGGACACGACAAGGCGGTAAAAGACGTGTGCTTCAACGGCGATGGCACGCGCTTCGTGTCGACGTCGTGGGATAAAAAGGTTCGATTGTGGGACACGGAGACTGGCAAAATAATCCAAACCGTGACGAGCGGGAAAATCGGTTACTGCGCGAAGATTCATCCAAAGCAAGACAACTTGGTGTTGATCGGGCAGAGCGATAAAAAAATCGTGCAGTGGGACATGAACAACGGGGACTTGGTGCAAGAGTACGACCAGCATCTCGGGCCGGTGAACTCGATCACTTTCGCCGACGGCGGCGAACGCTTCATGTCCTCTTCGGACGACAAAACGCTTCGAGTTTGGGAGTTTGGAATCCCGGTGACGACTAAATACATCGCTGACCCGTCGATGCACTCCGTGCCCGCGACTGCGATATCGAACAACGGCAAGTACATCATCGGTCAATCGCTCGACAATCAAATTATCACCTTTAGCGTCGACGAACGCTTTCGAAGAAACAACAAGAAACGCTTTGGTGGTCACCACAACGCCGGTTACGCGTGCCAGCCCGCGTTTTCTACCGATGACAGCACCGTCGTTAGCGGCGACGGGTCTGGTAAGATCTTCTTCTGGGATTGGAAGACGTCCAAAATCATCAAATCCGTCAAGGCGCACGCCGAGGTGTGCATCGGCGTCGCTTGGCACCCGCTCAAGAGCTCCGTCGTCGCGTCGTGCAGTTGGGACAAGACGATCAAGCTGTGGAAGTAGTCTCCGAGCACAATCTTTGTCGTTGATATATCTCGCGTAGCGCACTTCCTCACGCGCGCGCCTTCTCTTCGCGTCGGCGTCTTCGTGTCCGCGTCTCGCTGTCCTTTCGCTTTCGCGAATTCTGAGCGCATCTCGTCATTGCCCCGCGCCCGATCGTCCAGCATGCGCCGTTCGCGCGCGCGCGCGCTCGCCGGCGCGCTCGCGCTCACACTCGCCTGCGCCGCCCTCCCCCGCGCGCTCGCGCGCGCTGATTCGCACGCGGCGTCGCATCTGCGACTCGCCACGTCGGATGTCCCGGTCGACACCGTCGACGCTTCGGAGCCCGCGCGCGACGCCGTGCGCGAGGCGCGCGCGCTGGTCGCCGACGCCGCGGCGCTCGAAGCGAAGTTCGAGGCGTTCGTGGACGCGTTCGATAAACGCGCCGAGTACGCGACGAAGACGGCGACGGAACGCGCTCGGAGAATCGTCATCTTTGGCGAAAATCTCGTCAAGGCGGCGACGAATCAAGCGAACGATCGAGGCAGCGCGAACCACGGGGTGACGATGTTCAGCGATCTCACCGCGGAAGAGTTTGCGGCGCGGTATTTGGGTCACGTGCGGTTGTCGAGCGAGGAGAGGGAGAAACGGAAGGCGAGGGGAGGGGAGACGCTCGAGACGTTGCCGGTGGAACATTTGCCGGAGGAATTCGATTGGCGATTTAAGGGCGCGGTGACGCGGGTGAAGGATCAAGGACAGTGTGGATCGTGCTGGACGTTTTCAACGACGGGTGCGATCGAGGGCGCGCACTTCATCAGCACCGGAAAGCTCGTTGAATTGAGCGAACAACAACTCGTGGACTGCGACGTCGGTTGCGATCCAGACGTGCCGAACGCGTGCGATTCTGGCTGTAACGGCGGCTTGCCGTCGAACGCGATGGAGTACATCGTAGAGCACGGAGGCATCGATACCGAGAAGTCGTACCCGTACGTCGGCGAGAAGGGCGAGTGCAAGGCGAAGAAAGGCAAACTCGGCGCGACGCTCAAGAACTTCTCCTTCGTCAGCGACGACGAAAAACAAATGGCGGCGGCGTTGGTCAAATACGGCCCACTGTCCATCGGGATCAACGCTGCGTGGATGCAAAGTTACATCGGCGGCGTCGCCTGCCCTTGGCTCTGCGACGCCGAGTCGCTCGATCACGGCGTCCTCATCGTCGGCTACGGCTCGAGCGGCTTCGCCCCGGTTCGATGGGCGCCCGAACCGTACTGGATCGTCAAGAATTCTTGGAGTCCGGCGTGGGGCGAGGGTGGATACTACCGCATATGCAAAGACAAAGGTTCGTGCGGCATCAACAACATGGTCGTCGCCGCGCACGGCGTCGACTGATCGCGCTTCGCGTTCGCCTCGCGTCTTCACGCTTCTCTCGCGCCTCGTCGCCTTCATCGACGACGTCGCGCGCGTTTCTCGCATTTTCATCTCTGTATCTCATCATTCTAAAACTATCGTTACAATCGTGTCTCGCCTCGCCGTCGTCGCGTTCGCGCGATAACCCTCGTCGTCTCGCCGCGCGTCCGCCCTACACCGCCTTCGGCCCGTTCGCGTCGAACGCCCCGCTCCACCTCTGGCTCGGTATCGCGTGCGCGGGATATATCGGCCGCTTCTCCCGCGCGCGCGAGTAGTTGAACGTCATCATCGCCAGCGCGCCGAGCGCGACGAATCCCCCGACCGTGTTTCGTTTCCACGCCTTCGGATCGGCGAACCACCCGCCGTACGTCGTCCACACGTGTCCCGTCACGCTCGTCGGTCCGCCGCCGCTCGCGGGCGCGCCCATGGTCGTCGCTGTGCGAGCGCCGCCGATGGACGCGTCGTCGTCTGTCGTCGCGGCGCGTCGTCGATCCGCGATCGTCGAACGGCGGATCGTCACACGACGACGCGCGCGCGCGCGACGCTCGACGCGACGCGACTCGACTCGACGGCGTCGCGACTCGACTCGAGATGTTTCAGACGCGCAGCGAGTACGACCGGGGCGTGAACACGTTCAGCCCGGAGGGACGGTTGTTTCAGGTGGAGTACGCCATCGAGGCGATCAAGCTCGGGTCGACGGCGATCGCGATAAAGACGCGCGAGGGCGTGGTGCTGGCGGTGGAGAAGCGCGCGACGTCGCCGCTGATGGACGCGTCGTCGCTGGAGAAGATCGCGGAGATCGACGCGCACGTGGGGTGCGCGGTGAGCGGGCTGACGGCGGACGCGTGGACGATGGTGGAACACGGACGGGCGGAGTGCCAGAATCATTACTTTACGTATAACGAACCGATGCCGGTGCTGAGCTGCACGACGTCGCTGTGCGAACTGGCGATGTCGTTCGCGGGCGAGGGGGAGAAGAGAATGTCGAGACCGTTCGGGGTGGCGCTGTTGGTGGCGGGGAAGGATGAGGACGGGTATCACTTGGTGCACACGGATCCGAGCGGTACGGCGGTGCAATATAAAGCGAAAGCGATCGGAAGCGGGAGCGAAGGCGCGCAGACGGCGCTGCAAGAGGAATATAGAGACGATTTGACGCTCAAAGAGGCGGAGACGCTGGCGTTGAAGACGTTGAAGGCGGTCATGGAGGAAAAGGTCAACACGACGAACGTCGACATGGCGCGCGTGGCGCCGGCGTACGTCAAGTATTCCGACGCCGCGATTCAGGAAATCATCGATCGTTTATGATGAGTGAGTAGATTTAATTTCGGTT
>TARA_B110000003_G_scaffold40886_1_pt1 | contig 29754 bp, 31 predicted proteins | sample TARA_B110000003 | Tara Oceans TARA_B110000003 (sample SAMEA4396424) | marine metagenome | biome: Westerlies Biome; feature: [SRF] surface water layer (ENVO:00010504); material: water (ENVO:00002006), including particulate matter (ENVO:01000060) such as... | depth 5 m
TCCAGTAGATGGAGTATTTTCTTTAAATTAGTTGGTTTGATTTATTTAGGGTGGGTATTATTTTTTGTATTAACCTCTTCAAATAGCTCAACTATGGCAACTGGTGAATTTACAGCACTAATTTCTTTAAATGGAGAGATTGGGGTTGATTCAGAAGTGTCTGCAATTGATGTAAAAAGTAGCTTAAAAGAAGCTTATGATAATCCTGGAACAAAAGCTCTTATTTTATCAATCAATAGTCCAGGAGGAAGTCCTGTTCAATCTGGAATAATAAATGATGAGATTATTAGATATAAGTCTTTGTTTCCAAAAATACCAGTATATGCAGTAATTGAGGATATTTGTGCCTCTGGCGGATACTACATAGCAGTAGCAGCCGATAAAATTTTTGTTGATAAGGCAAGTATAGTTGGTTCAATTGGAGTTCTTATGAATGGATTTGGTTTTGATAAAGCAATTAAGAACCTAGGAATTGATAGGCGACTCATAACATCTGGAGAAAATAAAGCAATTTTAGATCCCTTTTTACCAGTCCAGCCAAAACAAAGAAAATTTATGCAGGATCTTATTGGAGAAGTTCATGAACAATTTATTGATGTCGTAAAAAAAGGTCGTGGTGATAGATTAGCAGTTAATCCTGAGATTTTTTCTGGACTTTTTTGGTCAGGAGAATCCGCAATTAAGCTTGGATTAGTTGATGATTATGGCGATATAGATTTAGTCGCAAGAGAAATTGTTGGCCATGAGAAAATTATAGATTTCACAAATCAAAGTAACTTTGCTGATAGGTTTGCAAAGAAATTAGGAGCTAGTATTGGTTCTAGCATGGCATATGATATTTTAAAAAATAATATCCAATTAAATTAATGCTTTAAATGTTTTTTTTAGTGTAATTTATTAGATTATTTGTTGAGGAATCGAACCCACTTGTTTCATTTGGCTCAATTAATTTGGGTAGAACAAGTTTCGCAATTTGTTTTCCGTATTCAACACCCCATTGATCAAATGAATTAATATTCCATATAATCCCTTGGGTAAATATTTTGTGTTCATAAATTGCTATCAACCTTCCGAGAGATTTTGGTGTTAATTTATCAAAAAGAATCGAAGTAGAAGGCCTATTTCCTTCAAATGTTTTGTGTGGAGTTAAGATTTTTATCATATTTTCATCTAGATTTTGATTTTTTAATTCTTTGCGAGCTTCTTTATTAGTTTTTCCCATCATTAAAGATTGTGTTTGGGCAATACAATTTGCAATAAGTATCTTATGATGCTCGTTCCCATTATTCCCAATTGAATAATGGGAATGAATAGGCATGATGAAGTCACTTGGAACAACTTCAGTACCTTGGTGAATAAGTTGATAAAAAGCATGTTGCCCATTAGTTCCAGATTCACCCCATAATATTGGACCACTGTGATATTTAATTTTATTACCATTCCTATCTATAAACTTACCGTTACTCTCCATATCTGCTTGTTGAAGGTATGAAGGAAATAAAGATAAGCCTTGATCATAAGGAAGAATGGCGTGGGTATTAAATTTGAAAAAATTTATATACCACACACCAATTAAAGCAAGAATAACAGGAATGTTTTTATTTAAAGGTGCATCCTTAAAGTGGTTGTCAATATCATGTGCACCATTTAAGAGCTTTTCAAAATTATCCATTCCTATAAAGATAGATATCGAAAGTCCTATTGCAGACCATAGAGAATATCTCCCACCTACCCAATCCCAAAATTCAAACATATTTTCTTTATCTATGCCAAATTTATCTACAGCTGCTCCGTTAGTGGATATTGCTACAAAATGATTTTTTATAGATTGTCGATCTTTTAAGTGTTTTAGTAGCCATGTTCTTGCAGAATATGCATTCGTCATTGTTTCTTGGGTTGTAAAAGTTTTTGAAGCAACAATAAATAGGGTTGTCTCAGGATCACAAAGTTCTAGTGTTTGAGCAATATCAGCTCCATCAACGTTCGAAACAAAATAAGGGGTAATATCTTTAGCACCATATGATTTCAATGCCTCACAAATCATTGCTGGCCCAAGATCTGAGCCACCAATACCTATATTAATAACACTTTTAATTTTTTTTCCAGTATAGCCTTTGAATTTTCCGCTTCTGATATCGTTAGAAAATATTTTCATTTGTCTCAATACTTTTTTAACATTTGGCATAATGTCTTTACCATCAAGCAAAATTGCTTTTTGGGATTTATTCCTAAGTGCTATATGAAGAGCTGATCTGTTTTCTGTAAAGTTAATTTTATCTCCTGAAAATAAACGATCACGCCAATCTTCAAGTTTTGCTTCTTTTGCTAAGTTTGTAAGAAGATTTAGTGTTTCATCTGTAATCCTGTTTTTAGAAAAATCTACTAAAAAATCTTCATATTGAATATGATATTTATTAAATCTATTATTTTCCTTAATAAACAGGTCACGCATATGAATCGACTTCATTTTTTTAAAGTGACTATTAAGCGCCTTCCATGATGAGCTTTTATTAATTGAAGTCATAGAAAAATTTTTGATTTATTAAGTTTGTAATTGTAGCAAATTTTAAAGTAATTATATCTATAGAATTAATTTTGATGTTGTTTTATGGCCCATAAGATATGTTCTTGTACAAGTTTATTTGTATCTTTTAGTCGAGAGTAAAGGACTTTTATAATTTTGTCTGATTTGGGAGAATTCCCAAGACTTATTGCTATATTTCTAAGCCATTGATTATAGCCTATTCTTAGTATTGCGCTTCCATTAAAAATTATTCTAAATTCTTTTTCAGAAATTTTAAAGCTATCTATAAGTGTCAAATTATCAAGGTTATGGCGTGTATTAAAATCTTTTTCTTTTGTTATTTTTCCATATTTATTCCATGGACATACTAATTGGCAATCATCACAACCATATATTCTATTACCAATAGGCTTTCTGTACTCTATGGGTATAGAACCTTTAAATTCTATTGTTAAGTATGAAATACATTTATTAGCATCTAACTTATAAGGAGCAATAATAGCTTTCGTGGGGCATACATCAATGCATGCAGAACAGCTCCCACAATGGTTAGTTTTTCTTTCATCTATTACCAATGGTAGGCTAGTATAAATTTCACCTAAAAAAAACCAAGAACCATTATCTTTATTTAATAGCAGAGTATGTTTACCTCTCCAACCTAAACCAGCTTTTTCAGCAAGCTCAACCTCCAATACTGGTGCACTATCAGTAAAAACTCTAGAATCAAATGATATATCTTTTAGTTCACCTTTTAACTTTTCAGTTAGAGTCTTTAATTTACCTCTAATAACTTTGTGATAATCTCTTCCCAAAGAGTATCTTGAGATATAAGCTCTATTTTTATCTTTGAGTATTTTGAGTGTATTTTCTTTTTGAGGAAAATAATTGAGTCTGACTGAGATTACTGTTAGAGTTTTTGGAACTAATTTCGTAGGATTAAACCTCAGATTTTTATTTTTTTTAAGATAGTGCATTTCTCCTTGAAATCCTAACTTAATCCAATCATTATATGATTTTTTTGATTGATTAAGATTTATATCGGAGATGCCAATTTCATCAAAACCTAATTCATGACCCCAAACTTTAATTTTTTCTGTTATTGATTTCCATTTTAATTTATCATTCATAAGTTAAAAATAATAAACTAAAATCATCATGAAAGAATTAAAAATTTTACTTTCTAGTGAAAAAAATACTTTAGATTTAGGTAAAAGTATCTCTACTTGCCTCACTGAGGGGCTTCTTATATTTCTTAAAGGAGATCTAGGTGCTGGAAAAACTACTTTGGCTCGTGGTTTAATTAATGGTCTTGGGTATAGTGGATCAGTTAAAAGCCCAACCTATAGTCTAATAGAGCAATATGAGTTTGATAATTTTACTTTAAATCATTTTGACCTATATAGATTTTCAAGCCCTGATGAATGGGTATCATCAGGATTTCAAGAATATATTACTAGTTGTAATATTACTCTTATTGAATGGCCTGAGAAATCTTATGGTTTTTTACCTAAACCAGATTTAGAAATTAAACTATTATATAAAAATCAAGGTCGAGCTAGCTTTATAGATAGCTTTACGCCTAAAGGAAATAAATGCTTAGAAAACTTATAATAAATTTTTTCATTTTTCATTTTTTATTTATTTTTACTCTCCCAGTTAATGGTGAAAATATAGTAAATGCTACTAGAGTATGGCCAGCTTTAGACTATACAAGAGTAACAATTGAATCTGCATTACCTATCTCAAATGATCAAATGATGCTTCAAAATCCAGAAAGGATTGTAATAGATTTAAAGAATATTATATTAAATGAAACTCTTAAAAATTTAAGTTCCAAAGTTGTAGGTCTTGATCCAAATATTAAAAAAATTCGAGTGGCACAATTTAACCCCAACGTTACTAGAATAGTCATAGATCTTAAAGTTTCTGCTAGTGTTAAAATTTTTTCACTAAAACCAAATAAAAAATATAAGCATAGATTAGTTATTGATGTTTACCCACAAGATAAGGATGAAATTGCAAGCTTATTAAAGCAACTTAAAAAAAAGGATGATAAAAAAACTATAGATCCTTTAATTTCGAATACTAAGAAGATAACTATAGTTGCAATTGATGCAGGTCATGGAGGTGAGGATCCAGGTGCAGTAGGCGCAAAAGGAACTAAAGAAAAAGTTGTAAATCTTCAAATCTCAAAAAAATTAAAAAAACTAATCGACAAAGAACCTAACATGAAAGCAGTTTTAATAAGGACAGGTGATTATTACATTCCTCTAGGTAAAAGAGTTACTAAGGCTAGAAAGATAAAAGCAGATATTTTTATATCCATTCATGCTGATGCTTTTAAAAAAAGAGCAGTTCGAGGTTCATCTGTATTTGCTTTATCAGAAAGAGGGGCGACTAGTGCATTTGCTAAGTTTTTGGCTAACAATGAAAATGAAGCTGATTTAATAGGGGGAGTTAGTATTGATGATAAGGAACCTATACTTGCCAGAACATTACTTGATCTATCACAATCAGCAACTATTAATGATAGTCTTAAACTTGGTAAGAATGTCTTAAGAGAAATAAAAAAAGTAAATAGACTGCATAAAAAGCGTGTAGAGCAAGCTGGGTTTGCAGTTCTTAAGGCCCCAGATATTCCTTCAATTCTTATAGAAACAGCATTTATAAGTAATCGAAAAGAGGAAAAAAATCTTATATCTAGATCATTTCAGCAAAAAATTTCATTAAGTATTTTAAAAGGAATAAAAAAATATATAAATACTAGCTCTCCTATTGCTTTTTATACTAAATATGAATAATGAGAAAAGAATTTATTTATTAGGTCCGACTGCAACTGGAAAAACAGAACTTGTTAGTTACCTTAATAGTATATTTCCAATAAATATTATTAGTGTTGACTCAGCTCAAATTTATAAAAATATGAATATTGGTACTGCAAAACCAAATCAAAAGGATTTAATCAAAACACCACACCATTTATTAAATATTAGAACGCCGATTGAATCATATTCAGTTGGAAATTTTAAAAAAGATGTTGATTTAATTCTATCTAAGTCTATAGATTCGGGAAAAATTGCCTTTCTTTATGGAGGCACAATGATGTATTTTAATTCCCTAGAAAATCCTTTAGATAACCTACCAATTTCTACCTTACAAACTAAAAAGAAAGTTATAGATGAATTTAATAAATTTGGTATTGAATTTCTATTTAATAAGCTTAAAGATATTGATCCTGTATCAGCAAGTAAAATTCATTATAAAGACATACAAAGAATTCAAAGAGCCTTAGAGGTTTATTATATTTCTGGTAACAAATTATCTTCTTTTTTTATGAATAAAAAAAAATCATACCCTTCAAGTAGGATTTTAAAGATCGCATTATGGCCAAAAAATAGGGGGCAATTACATAGAATAATTGAGGAGAGAGTTGAACATATGCTTGAAAAAGGATTAATCGAAGAAGTGAAGGGTATTTTAGCTAAGTATCCAGCCTTAGATGATTCATACCCTTCTTTTAGGTCAGTTGGTTACCGACAAACTTATTATTACTTAAAAAAACAAATTACTAAAAGTGAATTAAAAGATAAAATAATTTTCGCTACACGGCAATTAGCAAAGAGACAGATAACTTGGATGCGTAAGATGGAGAATTTAGAAATATTTGATCCATTTAATAATGATTTAAATTTAAAAGTTACGACTAGGATAGAATCATTTTTAGCAGATTAGATAAATATAAGGGCATTCTTTATTTGATCTTTGGGACGATAACTTGGGGTTTAATATGGTACCCATATAGAATTTTAGCTGAGTTTGGTATTTCTGGAGTTTTTTCTAGTTTGATTAGTTTTAGTTTTACTCTACTGTTAAGTCTATTTATTTATAAACCTAATCATTTTTTAAATTTTAAACATAGAAATTTCTGGATTTATGCCCTGATTGGTGGCATTACTAATATTGCATATGTATTGGCAGTTATAAATGGCGAATTAGTTAGAGTAATGCTTTTATTTTTCTTGTCACCAGTTTGGACAATTCCATTTTCTTTTTTATTTTTACAAGAAAAGCTATATTTAAAAAATATTTTAGCTGCATTATTAAGTCTTTTCGGAGCTTTTATTGTACTTTGGCAAGATGAATTTTCTTATTTAATTTTTAATATAAGTGATATTTATGCAATTATCGGTGGCATTGGTTTTGCTTTAACTAATGTTTTAGCAAGACGCTTTAGCCATTTAAGTATAAAAGAAAAGTCATATGCTATTTGGGTTGGAGTAATTGTAATTGCATTAGCTTCTAGTATCTTATTCCCTTTAGAAATAAGCACTTCTAGCTTTAGTTTAAAAGCTACTTTAATTTTAATTTTTTTAGGTTTTATTTTATTATTTACAACAATGGTTGTTCAAATTGGTCTTACATTAGTTGAAGCGGTTAGAGCCAGTCCAATTTTTTTATTTGAAATAATTGTTGTTGGTATATCAGGATACTTATTAGCTAATGAAACATTGTTATTTAAAGATTTTATTGGTGGTATATTTATTATTTTGGGTGTGTTAGTTTCAACTCGTAAATAAATCACTATAGATTTTTTCTAAATTAATGGTAAATGCATCAGGTTTAAATATAATCGATTTATTCTTACCTACAATAATTTTTTGTTTAATTCTTAATAGTTCTTTTGGGTTTTCATAAAGCTCAAGGGCTTTATTATAATAACCGGTATCATCACTCGCTATCAACTCTTCACAATTTATTTCTTTTAATATACTTCCTGCAACACGACTGGCAAAGCTTTTACCTGACAATGTTAGAACAGGACATTCTGCCCATATTGTATCGCTTGTAGATGTGTGGGCATTATAAGGAAATGTATCTAAAAATAAATCAATAATTTGATGACGATTAATATGTTCATCGATTAAGACTTTTGGGGCAAATTTTATTCTATTACTATCGACACCATTTCTTTTTGCATAAGACCATAAATTTTCTTTATATAATTTATTTGATTCTAGGAGCCATAGGTTCGCTGTAGGACTATTTTTGAGAAGTTTTAACCATATATCAAATTGTTTTTTTGTAATTTTTATTGACTGACTAAAAGATGCGTATACAAATGTATTTTTATTGAATCCATAATCAGTTTTAGTTTTTGGGTAAAGTTTAGGCCTATTTTTAATATTAGGTTGGTAGCAATGAGGCAAATATATAACTTTTTCTGCATAATCACTTATGTTTTCTTGAGGAATTATATATTTATCCGCTAGAATGAAATCAAAAAGTGGATTATTGTTATGAAATCCCATTGACCCAGCAAAACCAAGCCAATTTATGTGATATCGAGCAGGTTTGTAAGCAGCTATAAATGATCTACTATTTTGTGTGAATCCTGACAAATCAACTAATATATCAACTTTATGATTTCTTATTAATTGAGCCCCTTGAGCATCATTCTTGTTAGAAAGCTCAATAAATTCATGACCTAATTCTTTAAAAGCTTCATGTTCAATTGAAGATTCATTAGGACCTGAATAAAATAATTTGATACTAAACATTTCTTTATTATGATTTTTTAATATATCAAAAATCAGGTAATAAAGAGGGTGGTTCCTAAAGTCAGCTGATAGATAACCAATTGTAAGTTTGTTTTTTTTTGTGGCACTTAACTTGCTAAGAGATTTTATTTTTAGTTGTTTAGACCAATTTGAGGCAACTCTTAAATAATCGTTATTACTAAAATTAGGCATTGAAAGAACGGTAAATGGTGATACTTTACCTTTATCTTTACTATTGATATGTTTTCTAATGTCTTGAAAGTAAGTATCGATATCTTCCCATTCGCAAAGATATTGCATCAAATGAGTTAATTCAACTTTTGAGTGAATTAATTTAGGATTTATTTTTAGTGCCTTTTTGTAGCAATTCATTGCATCTGCATTTTTACCAAGCCGACGATATGAATTACCTAAATTATTAAATGTATCTGCATCTGGTTCAAGCAAATTATTATTTATTGAATTTTTAAATGCTTCAATAGATTTTTCAAATTCATTAAGAGAGAACAAAGCATTCCCATAGTTAAATAGATAATCTGAATTTTTAGGATAATAAGTAAGTACTTCTTCAAAAGTAATTTTAGCTAATTCAAATTTTCTATTCGCTTGGTAATTATTGCCAATTTCTATTAGGCAAAAACATAAGCCTTTTTTAATATCCTCATTTTCATACAATATTGAAAGTGATTTTCTAAAATATATTGCTGCTTCAATAAATTTATTGTTTGCTGCATAAAGGTTGGCAATTTCTATTTGAATAGCTATATCATTTGGATTAACAGCTAATTTTTTCTTTAAAAATCTAATACTTTCTAACTTATCTAAACTTTGATTTTTTTTATTTTTTGAAATTGGATTCATCTAAATATTATAAAACCTTATCTCTATTCATTGGTTTAGTTAATAAAATATGCAAATCATTGATAACTTTTTCTCTGAAGCCACCTTCACAATAACAAAAGTAATAAAGCCACATTCTATTAAATTCTTTATCGAATCCTAATTTTTCAATATTAGTTAAATTTTTAATAAAGTTCTCTCTCCAATGCATTAATGTGGTTGCATAGTGATCACCAATATCTTCTATATCTTTGATAATCATATTAGAAGAATTAGTTATACTATTCTGCAAAATATTAAGAGATGGTATACAGCTTCCTGGGAAAATATATTTTTGAATAAAATCTACTGATTTAAGCGCATTGTAATATTTTTGATCTCTAATTGTTATAGCTTGGATAAGAGCCATGCCATCTTCCTTTAAAAGCGAATTAATCTTATTAAAGTATTCGTCATAATACCTATGCCCAACAGCTTCAATCATTTCAATAGAAACAGCCTTATCAAAATTTCCTTTTAGATCACGATAATCTTTGAAAATAACTTTAATTTTTTTACTCAACTTTAACTTATTAACTCTATTTTTCGTGTAGAGATATTGCTGTTTTGATATTGTCGTTGTTGTTACCTGACACCCATAGTGTGTAGCAGCATATATTGAAAAGCCACCCCAACCAGAACCAATCTCAATAAGATGATCCGTTTTTTTTAAATTTAATTTTCGACATATTATTTTGTTTTTATTTATTGAAGCTGCATTTAATGATTTATGCCTATGATCATAGATTGCGGATGAATACATCATAGATGGATCTAAGAATTCACTAAAAAAATTATTACTAAGGTCATAGTGTTTAGAAATATTTGTAACACTATTTTTTTTATTATTACGTTTTAAATAATGAAAAAATCTTAGAATAGGACGAATTACTAAATTAAATGATCTCTCAATATTGTCTGTTAGATTAGAATTTAGGGCCATAATTTGAATAACTTTTGTTAAGTCATCTGTTTCCCACATATTCTGAATATATGATTCAGCCGCACCTATAGATCCCCCAGTAATAATATCAAAATAAAAATTATTATCTCTGACAAATATAGTACTTGAAAGCTTTTGACTTTTTCCAAATACATATTTTTTTTCGTCAATTATTATAATTGAACCATATTTAATTTTTTTTAATTGATTAAAAAAAATATTTTTACATAAAGAGTTACTTATTTTTTTCATTTTTTAGGATGTGGATAAAAAGGAATTCTTTTTATAAACAACAAAAAGGCATTCCAATAAATCACTAAAATTATTTTAATAGTTGTTGGAGGAAAAGTTAATAAAATTTTATTTAAAGCCCAAGGTGTCCACGCACGCTTAGTGAGTTTAAGAGTAGCATTAAAATTAAATTTATCTTCTTGAAAGCTGTCCATTGAGACGTATAAGAAGTCTTTTGGTTCTGTAAATTTCCAGTTATATTTTATAGCCATTGGCATAAATGGAGATACATGAAATTTTTTATTGAATTTAAAATTTTTTGTCCCACTTTTTTTATTTTTACAATCGTGAACATAAGCATACTTCTCATCCCAGGGTGTATTAGTAATATGTGAAACAATAGCAATTAATTTTTTTGATTTATCGAAGCAATAATAAAAACTTACTGGGTTAAAACAATAACCAAAATATTTTCCATTTGTTAAAAGGAATATTTTCCCATCTACTTTAGTACCAATTTTTTTCTTAATTAGTTCCACTATAGATTCTTTGATCTCTTTTTTATTATTAACGTAATAATCTAGCTTATTTAATGACCCAATATTTAATCTGTTGTAACTCCAAAATAGATTTTTATTAAATGCATTTATTAGATGATCTAGATCAATGAATAACATAGTAATTGAATATTTGAAATGATGCCTTTTTGGTAAGTGTCTGGTATGTGTGATAGTGCCTTTATATATTGAATGCATTTATTTTATAGATTCTTCAAAGGATTTAATTGCATTGAAGGCACTTCTTACCCCATCTTCGTGAAAGCCGTTGCCCCAATAAGCTCCTGCATAACCTGTTCTATTTACTCCTGATATACTTTTGTAGTTTTTTTGGGCTTCAACTGATTCCAATGAAAATAAAGGATGCTCGTAAGTAATTTTTTTTAATATATTATTCGGATTAATATTTCCGCTGTCATTAAGAGTTACCATGATAGTCTCCTGTGTTATAAGATTTTGAAGTATATTCATGTTATATGTTAATGCAATCGGCTTATCGTTAGCATTATCAATATTATAGTTCCAAGCAGCCCAAGTTAACTTATTTTTTGGCATTATTGATTCATCTGTGTGAAGTGTAACTTCATTTTTAGAGTAAGGTATGGATGAGAGAATCTTTTTTTCTTTTACTGATGGATCACTAATTATTTTTAGTGCTTCGTTACTATGACAAGTAAAAAAAATATAATCGAATTTTTCAGTACCATTTGAATGAACTATACTAACTGAATCTTTATTTCTTGTAACTTTTCTCACTGGACAATTTAATCGAATATTTTTTTGAATTGAAGCTGTTAATTTATCTACATACTCTTTTGATCCATTTGATATTGTAAGCCATTGTGGCCTATCATTGATGTTTAACATACCATGATTATTAAAAAATCTAATGAATAACACTGCAGGAAACTTAAGCATAGAATTAATATTAGATGACCATATAGCTGAACCCATTGGTAAGATGTAGTTCTTACAAAAATAATCAGAAAAATTATTTTGTTTTAAAAAAGTTTCAAGTGATATTTCAGTTTTTAAAGATAATAAAGATAAAGCAACTCTATTAAATTTTATAATTTCATAAATCATTTTTATAAATTTATAATTTAAGATGTTCTTTCTTTGAGAAAACATTGAATTTAGATTTGTTCCATTATATTCAAATTTCCTTTCTTTCGAGAATACGCTAAAACTCATGTTACTTTTTTCATATTTAACATTTAATTCATCTAACAGTTTTGTAAAAAGAGGGTATGTTCTTTTGTTAAATACAATAAATCCAGTATCTACATTTATTTTATTACCTTGACTGATAATTTCATGCGTATGTGAGTGCCCACCTAATCGATTATTCTTTTCAAAAAGGGTGATATTGTGATTTTTTGAAAGGGTGTAGGCTAGACTATTACCCGAAATTCCTGAACCTACGATGGCTATTTTCATATGCTTTTAGAGTTTAACTTTATTAGACTCTCTAATATTTTTTGACACTGTCCTAATATCCCAAATAATCCCAAAAAAAGATAATATTTTTAGGAGGTAGTAAGTTATATCAATTTCCCACCAGTAAAAACCTTGTTTTGCAGACCCAGGGAAATGATGATGATTATTATGCCAACCCTCTCCAAAAGTTAACAAAGCTACTAGAAAATTATTGCGACTCGAATCCTTTGTATTATATCTTTTCTTACCCCATAAATGAGCTACAGAATTTACTAGAAAAGTAGCATGGTAAAGAAATATTGTTGAAACAATAAAACCCCAGCAGAGAATTTGAAGACCATTTGTATTAAGTTCTGGATATTTGTTATTAATAAATTCACCAAAATAAAATAATCCAATACAGGTAAAAATGGGTACTAAAATGTCAAATCTATCCACCAATCTTAATTCAGGGAATCTCGATAATTCCTTTACAAGTTTAGTATGAGTTATAAAGTTTGCTTTTGATAAAAACCAACCAGTATGACTCCATAAAAAACTATGCGCCTTTGGTGAGTGCTGATCCTTTTCAGTATCAGAGTGCATATGGTGGCCTCTATGATGAGCAGCCCACCATATTGGCCCTCTTTGGACAGCAGAAGCACCAATAATAGCAAAGATAAATTGAGCAACTCTACTTGTTTTAAAGGTTTTATGAGAAAAATATCTATGATAAAACCCAGTAATAGCAAACATACGTATAAAAAACATTATTAGGCAAACTAATAGTGCAAAGCTACTGAAGCCAACATAAAATATAGAAATTATAGATATATGAATTAAAAAATAAGGGATTGCTCTTGCCCAATCAATTTGTTTGTTATTAAATGTCTTTGATAGATAGCTTTTCTCAACGATAGCATTGTCAAACCAACCTATGAAGTATTTAAGAATTTTGATTGATATATTCATCGATGTTTAGTTAGTTGTAATTTATTTTTATCATAACCCATAAGTGAGATCAAATTGATAAGCCTATCTAATTCTTCTTGAGGGATAATTTTTTTTCTTGACATAAGCCAAACATAATCAAGTGCATCTCTTGCAATAATAGTTGTTTGATAATTTTCATCTAAATATACAATTTTATATTGGGCTTTGATCGGCCAAATAAATTGCATACCCCATAAAGCATTATTTGAATTAGGAACTACAAATCCTTTTGGTTTGTAAGTTTTTAATGGCCCATCGAAAGAACCTTGATTAAATGTAAATGTTGTAGCAATTGTTCCATCATCATTGAGCTTATATGATTCTATTGCATTGAATGCGTCTTTTTCAATAAATGTTGGGATATTGGCAATAACATACCAATCACCCATAAATCTATCGATATCAACTGATTTAACCAGGTCAATTTTATTTGTGTTCATCATACATCCAGAAATTAAAAAAATTAAAAAAAATGTTCTAAAAAAAGTCATTTATTACTCATTTATTAAATTATTTTATATATAAGATCACCGATTGGTGTCGGAGATCTTAAACCTATTAAGCTCATATTATCGTCATACCAAACATCAATAATAAATTCTTCATCACCATCTTTGATAGCTTGAATTTTATAATGCTTAGCATCAATTTGTTGGCCGCGAACATCTCTTTTTTCAATACCAATATTTTTAATCACAACATCTAACCACTCACCATCTTGTGAGTTCATTAATTTTTTTTGATTCAATATTTTAGGATTCCAATAAGCAAAAGTCATAATACATTCTGGCAAACTCTTTTCATTATTATTTGAGGATACTTCGAATTTAGTATTATTTTTTCTCCCATTGACATTAAAAAGTTCACCATCATCATTTGTTGAACTTACAATTGATTGTAAACAATCTTCATTCCATGTTTCTTTACTTTCATGCTCGTAAGAAATATTCATAAACATAAATTTAAGTTTAAATTTTGCAAGACTATGCGACTCATTGTCAACTTGCTTGAATGAATGTTTTCCAATAACCTCATCATTAAGAATTACATCAAATCTCCATTCATTAGCAATTAAATTGCTAGAAAGCAAACTAAATAATAGAATTAAAATGAAGTTATATTTCATGTCCTATTAAGTCTCCATTTAATAAGTTACTTTTTTTTTCGAGTACATGGAAAAAAAATAGATGTATTTTTAATATATTCTTTATAACCAGGTCTTCTATTGACTATGGAAGATTCTAGTAGTTCAGCTCCTGATATTTTAAATAACAATATAGTCATTAATAATGGAGAGATTATAGTAAACCAATAGCCACTTCCAATTGATAATAAATAAAAACCCCACCAAACAAGAAATTCGCCAAAATAATTAGGGTGTCTAGAATATTTCCATAAGCCTTGATCCATAACTTTATTGGATTTCTTTGATAAGAATTTTTTTAATTGCTTGTCTGCAATTGTTTCATAGACAATTCCAAATAATACTATCAATAGACCAATTTTATCTAAAAATGAATATGGCCCTATATAGACAAATGATGCAATAAGTGGTGCTGAGATTATAGCGGACCAAAAAGCTTGTAAACCAAAGATTATATAGATACTTTTATACTGAAAATATGGCTCATTATTATTTCTAATTACTTGATAGCGAGAATCTTCAGGTTTATTCCAATTTCTTTGTGTTAGATGAGTTGTAAGTCTAATAGCCCAAATAAAAATCATTGTGGCAATCGCTAAATGTCTAGGTGTAATTATATCTATCGAAACTAAAGAGGTAACAGTAGTGACAATGAAAAATAATCCCCACATTGAATCAACAATGTTTACATTTTTTTTGTATAAGCTTAAAAGCCATCCTAAAAAAGCAAAAGCAAATAAGTTAAAAATAATTAAAATATATAGATTAAGCATTTTTTGATATTTTATTGGATATAAAAATTAAGAGTGGGGTTATAATGGCCCACCCAATAGCTATTATAAATATTGCATGAGAGTTTAAAAGTGTAACTGCCTCAAGTTTTTCTCCAGCTAAATAAGCTAATGGACCACCTAAAGCTCCAAAAAAAATAGATAGATTTAGTTTTTTTTTCAACCAACTAAGACTCGAGTTAAGAGTAATTGCGAAGCCCATCCATAAAACTATTATCCATAATGGTGTTATGGAGTAGGACCATCCATGATTGGTATATAGAACCAAATTACTTTTTAAAAGAAACCCATCAAATAAGAACCCAATTATACTTGCTAGTAATAAAATTTTTAACTCATTTTTTCTATCCTTGACTGTATAAAGATGGAAAAAAATAATAAGTAATGAAAAAGTTACTGCAATATGAGTTTCATTTATTGCAGCTCCAAGGATGCAGATAAACCAAACTAATTGAAAAAATATAAAATTTATTATTTTTGTACTCATTTTTTGAATAAGTAGTGAGCTACTCTCCATTCTTTTCCATTATCATAACCCCATAATTCAGCACAAGACATAAAGAAAATTCGCCAGCGTTGAAACCATTTGTTTGAATTATTTTCACCATAAATCTCCTTTAATACTGGCATAACTTTATTTTTATTTAAATCTATATTTTTAAGCCATGCATTTGCCGTCTTTTCATAATTTACTCCCGACCAAGACCATTTATCAATAATTTTTAAATTCTCTTGAAAAAATAATGGTAAATCTTCGGATGGCATCATTCCGCCAGAGAAAAAATATTGGCTCATCCAGTCATCATTGTCTTGAACTTCAAATAAGTATGGTTGAGTTTTGTGTACAAAAATATGCATAAAAAATAGTCCATCTGACTTAAGCCAGGAAGCTATTTTTTTGAATAATTTTTTATGGTTTCTCATATGTTCAATCATTTCAACTGAGACAACTCGATCATATTTATGTTTAGTGTTAAATTTATTCATATCTTCTGTTATGACAGATATATTTTTTAGATTTTTTTTCTTAGCTTGAGCTACTATATGTTTCTTTTGAGAGGCAGAATTTGAGACGGCGGTTATCTTACTCTTTGGATATTGTTCTGCCATCCATAAGGTTAGAGATCCCCATCCACATCCAAGTTCTAAGATATTAAGACCATTAGTCAGCATTGCATGTCTGGATGTAAGTTTAAGAGATAATAACTCTGCTTCATTTAAATTTTTAGTCTTTTTACTCCAATAGCAAGAGCTATATTTTTTATGCTTACCTAAACAATAATTATAGAATTCTGCAGGGATTTCATAGTGCTGTTGATTTGCTAATTCTGGGACTTCTGCAATTGATGATAAATTCATTTTCTCAATAAATTTAATTTTATTTTGAATATTTTTTTCAAGATTATTTGAAACAAGAGATTGAATTCTCTTTTTTAAGAGAAATCTTATGCCTTGTCTGATTATAAAATCTGGAATAAGTTTTTTTTCTGCAAGCTCTATTAAGGTACTGATCATTTTATAAATTCGCGTAAAGTTTTCTTTGTTTAATGGAGCTAATAAACTTGGAAAAAGTTGCATCTTTAATTAAAATTGGCGACCCCAAGGGGAGTCGAACCCCTGTTGCCTGGATGAAAACCAGGTGTCCTAGGCCTCTAGACGATGGGGTCGTTCTAGAAGAGCGATATTTTACTATAGATTTAAGAATTAATAAAAAAAAGTTGGATATAAATTAATAGTATTGTATAAATAGTCTTTAAGATAATGCAAGAGAGACTAATGTGGAATGTTTAAATAAAAAAATTGATCAGATTTTTAGTAATATTATATTTCTTACTCCATGGCTATTGAGATTGAGTTTAGGAATTTCATTTTTTTTTCATGGCTACGGAAAATTTCCTTTACCACCTCAGAAATTAATTGATTACTTCGGCTTTTCTGAAAATTTAGCTTCATTTGTTGCCTTATCAGAACTAAGTGCAGGAGTCCTTTTAATTCTAGGTGGCTTTATAAAATCTTATATGGGAGACCTTACAACAAGGTTTGGAGCAATCCTAATTGTTATAATTATGACTGTCGCATTAGGATTAGCTCATAGGGATTGGTTTATTACACCCAAATTATTTATGAGTGAGCAGATATTTCTTTTAGTTATCGGCTTATATTTTTTGATTAGAGGTAATAAATAATTTTAAAAACCTTAAATTTAAAAATATGAAAATTTTAGATAAGCTCTACAACTATACTTTGCGATTGGCTGGACATGCAAAAGCGACCTATTATCTTTTTGTTTTAAGTGTTGCTGAATCATCATTTTTTCCAATTCCTCCAGATGTTATGTTGGCACCAATGTGCTTAGCACAGCCAAATAAACTATGGAGATTTGCATTCTTAACAACAATTGGGTCAGTATTGGGTGGATTATTAGGTTACTTAATTGGTATGTTTTCATTTGATTATATTGAGCCAGTTATTGAGCAGCTAGGATATATGATGGCTTATAAGGAGGCGGTTCACTGGTTTAATATGTGGGGTTTTTGGGCAATACTCATAGCCGGATTTTCTCCTATTCCATATAAAGTTTTCACGATTGCAGCTGGAGTTCTAAATATGGCAATAATACCGTTTGTTATTGGTTCAATTTTAGGTCGAGGAGCAAGGTTTTATTTAGTAGCTTTTTTTGTTAAATTATTTGGAAATAAAATTGATTTTATACTTAGAACATATATGAACAGGATTGGTTGGGGAGTTTGTTTTTTAATCTTCTTAGCTTTAGTAGGGAATAATTTGTAAATGTTAAAATATCGTTAAATTTTAAAAGGATATATATTGAAATTTAAATTATCAAAAAAGGGCCAAGAATTAATTGATATGTACAAGGTTATGGTAAGCGGGGGCTATATGCGTAAAGATGGTGTTGATATGCGTGATGCATTTGCAGATTTTGAATCAAGATTTTATCGAATTCCAATTAAGGAGCAATTCAATGAGTTTGGAGTAAAAACTATTTTAGATTATGGTTGCGGCGGCTCAGATTGGACTGCAAAAAATTTCTCTGATAATGGGGAGTCTGCTCAGGAATATTATAGCTTAGATCAATGTTTTAGATACGAACCCGGGAGAGGTTTTGATGAAAGAACACAAGTTGATTGTGTTCTGAGTTTTGATGTACTCGAACATATTTTTATTGCGGATATAGAAAATACTTTAGATGATATATTTTCTTATGCGAAAAAGTTAGTAATTTTAAATATTGCTTGTTATCCTGCAAATGCGAAACTTCCCAATGGTGAAAATGCTCATATTACGGTTAGAAATAAATTTTGGTGGAAAGCTAAATTAGATACTTGTGCTATAAAATACCCAAATATTTCAATTCAACTTCTAACTTCTAATGACCATAGAAAGACTGAAAGTTTTCCAGTTTACCGGGGACAGGACTGGTTAGATTCAGAAAAATTTGTAACTGAGTAATTGTTAAATTTAAAAATCTCTATTTTATGCAAAAAATACCTATAAATTTTCTTTATGGATATAGCATTTATATTAAGATAAAATTTACCTATGTCTAATTCTCCAAAGATTCCTAAATATGAACTGAATGAAACTGAGCAAATAAGTAATTTAGTTCAACAAGGCTCAACTTTTCATAAGCAAGGTGATTTTGTTGAGGCAAAAAAAATCTATGAGAAGATACTCATCATAAAATCTGATCATTTCGATGCACTTCAATTATTAGGTATCTTATTAGCTCAAACTAATAATTATCTAGAAGCAATCAAATTATTTTCTAAAGCACTAAAAATTAACCCTAACCATGCAGGTACTTTTAGCAATCTCGGAATTGCTTTAAAAGAACTAAAGCGTCATGAAGAGGCGCTTGCTAGCTTTGATGAAGCTATTAAGCTTAAACCTGACTATGGAGACGCTTTAAATAACAGAGGTAATATCTTACATTTGCTTAAACGTCATGACGAAGCAATTGTCAGCTTTGATAAAGCAATTGCAATTAATCCAGATTATGAAGGTGCATATTACAATCGTGGAAATACTTTAAATAGCTTAAAGAGATTTGAAGAAGCTCTGGCTAGCTTTGATAAAGCAATTGCAATTAATCCAAATTATGGAATGGCTTATAAAAGTAGAGGTAATACCTTAACAGAACTAAAGTTTTATGAAGACGCTCTGGCTAGCTTTGATAAAGCAATTATCTATAATCCAGATTCGGCTGATATTTTTTTTAATCGTGGAAATATTTTCATAGAATTAAAACGATTTGAAGAGGCACTTAAAAGCTTTGATCAAGCGATTACTTTTAGAAAGAACTATTCAGATGCATTTAGTAATAGAGGAATTGCTTTAAAAGAGCTTAATCGACCTGAAGATGCACTTGCTAGTTACGATCAAGCTATTATTTTGGATCCAAAATATGCCACAGCTTTTTTTAATCGGGGAAATATTTTACAGTTTATCAAAAGATTTGATGAGGCAATTATTTCTTACGATAAAGCTATTGCCATTGACCCAAATTATGTATTGGCTTATTACAATCGTGGAGGAATTCTACTAGAATTAAAGAGATATGAAGAAGCTCTGGTAAGTTTTGACCAAGCAATTACTATTAACCCAAATCATGAAGATTCTTTTTCTAATCGTGGCATTGTGCTGAGAGAATTAAAGCTTATAGATGATGCTATTAAATCTTACGATAAAGCAATTGAAATAAACCCGAACCACGTTGAAGCAAATTGGAACTCGGCACACTGTAATTTATTGAAGGGTAATTTTGATACTGGCTGGCAACTTTATGAATGGCGATGGTTAAATAGTTCTTTTGAATCTAAACCAATAAAAACAAAAAAACCACCATGGGATTATAAAAAAAATAACAAACGCCTCTTAGTATGGGAAGAACAAGGTATTGGGGATCAAGTTTTATTTGGAAGCCTTTTATTAGAGCTTAAGAAAATTATGCCAAATCTTATAGTAAAGATTGATAAAAGACTCATGCCGATTTTTAAGAGATCAATTCCTGAAATTAAATTTTATCCTCATGATTTCGATGTACCTGAATCAGAATATGATATTCATGTTCCAATAGGAAGTCTGGGAAAATATTTAAGAAATTCTAAAAAAGATTTTTCAAAGACAAAGGATGCCTTTCTATTTTCAGATAAAATCAACACTCAAAAAATTCGTAATGATTTATCTAATTCTAAGAAACTAATATGTGGTGTCTCGTGGAGAAGTAAAAACATAAAAACAGGAGCTGAAAGAAGTATTCCTTTGGAAATATTAGCAACTATTTTTGACTCACAAAAAATAAGTTTAGTTAATTTGCAGTATGGCAATATTGATAAAGACATTAATCTTTTAAAATCTAATAGTAATATAGAATTAATCCAATATGAGGCTATTGATAACTATTCAGATTTAGATGGTTTTACAAGCTTAATTGATGCTTGTGATTTTGTGGTTTCAATTGATAACTCAACAATTCATATTTCTGGTGCTTTAGGTAAAAAAACATTTGTTCTGTTACCTTATGTAAATGATTGGAAGTGGTTAGAAAGGTGCAATGATAATCTTTGGTATCCATCCTTAAAGTTGTATAGACAAGACAAAAGAAGTCAGTGGCATGCAATATTAGAGAAACTAAAAACTGAATTATCAGACTTTATAAATTAATTTACATTTAAAAAATATAAGTACTTATCGTTTAATATTTTTCTCACGTTGCCTTCTAATTTTTCTTAACTCCCATATCAACCAAACCAACAAAATATTTGTTAAAAAACTTGAGCCAATAAGGCTTGTTCCAAATGCTGTTCCTAAACCAAGGTATAGCCAATCCATATAATCTCCTAATATTTATATTATTAGTTAGTTAATTTTAATTATATAGTTTTATTTTTGTTAAACTATTAAGTAAATTTGAAGCGAGTATAGTATGGGACAAAATTTGTTTTACCAAAATAATAAATTCCATTAACCTTTAGGCACTTGTAAGAATGAGTAAATTAGATCCAATAGATGATTTAGTTCAAAAAGGTGCAGCATACCATCATCAAGGTAACTTTGATCAAGCTGAAGAAGTGTATAAGAAAATTTTAAAAATAGAGCAAAATAATTTTGATGCACTTCAACTTTTAGGTTCCTTATTGGCACAGGTTGAAAAATATTTAGAAGCTTTAAAATTTTTAAATAAGGCATTAAAGGTTAAACCAAATGATGCGCGCATTCAATTTAATAAAGGTATTGTTTTAAAAGAATTAAAACGATTTGATGAGGCATTAGAAAGTTATGATCGTGCTATTCAAATAGAAGAAGGTTATGCTGATGCTTATAATAATCGTGGCATTGTTTTAAAAGAGCTAAAACGACTTAATGAGGCATTAGAAAGTTATGATCGTGCTATTAAGATCGAATCAAGTTATTCGCAGGCTTACTATAATCGAGGAATTATTTTACAAGAGCTAAAACGATTCGATGAAGCTCTTTCGCATTACAATAAAGCTATTGCAATAAATCCAAACTATATAGATGCCTTCAACAATCGCGGTGTTGTTTTAAAAGAACTAAAGCGATTTGATCAAGCTCTTGATAACTATAATCAAGTGATTGCATTAAAACCTGACTATGCCAAGGCTTATTACAATCAAGGAAAAACGTTCCAAGAGCTAAATCGTTTTAATGAAGCACTTGTTAGCTACAATAAGGCAATAAAAATAAAACCAGATTATGTAGAAGCATTTAATAATCTTGGTAATTCGTTCCAAGAAATTAAAAAATTTGATAGCGCATTAGTTAACTATGATTATGCTATTGAGCTTAAACCTGATTATGCTGATGCTTACTTTAATAAATCCCTACTTTTAATGCTTTTGGGGGAATATAAACAAGGATGGCAACTTTATGAGTGGAGATGGAAACAAGAATTTAAAATTAACACTATCCGATTATATAAACAACCTTTATGGTTAGGTAATGAATCATTAACTAATAAAACTCTGTTAATTTATATTGAACAAGGATTTGGAGATTTTATTCAGTTCATTCGGTATATTTTTTTGGTTCAGAGATTAGGGGCAAAAGTTATTATTGAAGTCCCATTAACTTTAATAAATATTATTAAGACTTTAAAGGGAAAATTTAACATTATTCAAAGTGGTGAATTATTACCTAATTTTGACTATCACTGTCCTGTAATGAGTTTACCATTAGCATTTAAGACAACGATAAAAAGTATTCCTGCAAAACTTCCTTACATTTATGTAGATGAAAAAAAGAAGATACTGTGGGATAAAAAATTAGGAAAGAAAGAAAAGACTAGAGTAGGGTTAGTGTGGTCAGGAAATCCAGAACATAAAAATGATTCTAATCGAAGTATATTACTTAAAAAATTTGAAAATATAGTTTCTCTCCCTTTTGAATTCCATTGTCTTCAGAAAGAAATTCAAGAAACTGATATTCAAACAATAATTGATTTTTCTCAAATCCATCAACACCAAAAAGAAATAGCTGATTTTTCTGATACTGCAGCACTGATTGATGCTATGGATATAATTATTTCGGTAGATACTTCAGTAGCTCATTTAGCAGGAGCAATGGGGAAAAATGTATGGGTGTTATTACCTTATTTGCCTGATTTTAGATGGATGCTTGATAGAAAAGATAGTCCTTGGTATCCATCAGCAAAGCTTTATAGGCAAAATATGAAAAATAATTGGCACGATGTTTTAGAGGGGTTAAAAATCGACTTACTTAAATTCATTGATAAAAGGGTATGATTAAAATTTGCTATACTCAAATAAATGAAAAAAGTACCAGTAATCATTCCTTTTTTTGAAGATCATGATGCTTTAAATAAAGCAAAGCAATCTTTGGCAACTCAGAAAATTTCAATAGAGGTTTTTATTCGTGACAACACCAAAGATAATATTCTTTACACCAAAGCAATTAATGAAGGCTTGAGAAAATTTTGCTTTAGTAATTTATATGAATATCTATTAGTCATGAATCAAGATGCTAATCTGTCCCCGAATTGTCTTTCAGAATTAATAAGGACAATGGATGAAAATCCAAAATGTGGAATAGTCACTCCTGTTGCCACTGACAAGCAAGGTAAAAGTACCTGGTATGGAGGATTAGAGGCATTTCCTTGGGGCAGACATCGTACTAAAACAAATAATGATAGTGAATTTCAACCTTTCGAAACTCCATGGGCAAACGGTGCATGTATGATGTTGAGGGTAGATATGGTTAAGGAAATTGGATTATTAGATGAAAATATGCAGTTTATTTGTTCAGATGCAGATTATTCATTTACTGCCAGATCAAGAGGTTGGAAAATATTAGTATCACCTAATGCAATTATTGAACATAGTCTTGGAGCAAGCTCCTCTTCACAAAATGAATGGTTAAATCAAATTAAGCTAGCGGATCAAATTTATTTTGCAGAAAAATGGTTGAGTGGGGATGTATATAAAAGACTAGCTTACGAAGGATCTAAACTTACTATGTTAATGATTGCAGATGAATTGAAGAAAAGTAGAGGTAATTTTTACTTCAGGGAGAAGTCTGTTGCCATGAAGAAAAAATAGTTAAGACAAAGAATAGTTGTACTTAGGTTTTTAAAATAATATATTTATTTTTTATATGTTAAATATAAAAGTATAGGTAAATGTAATAATCAGTATTCCAATTAAGTTTAGTATAAATCCAGCTTTAATCATATTTTTAATAGTTAATTTACCTGATCCATAAACAATTGCATTTGGTGGTGTTGCCACAGGCAACATAAAAGCTAAGCTTGATGCTAAGACCAATGGAATGGCTATATTAGAAGGTGAGACTGACAATGCAATAGCAATTGATGTAGCAATTGGTAAAAAAGTTGATGTAGTCGCTGTATTAGAAGTAAGTTCAGTTAAGAAAATAATAAAAGTAACAATCAAAAGAATTAGAATCCATGGTTTAAAATTAACAGCCAAAATAAATGCTTCCCCTAACCATTGACCCAATCCTGAACTATTAATTGCTTTTGCAAGGGATAATCCACCACCAAAAAGAATAAGTAGTCCCCATGGTAATTTTTTTGCTTCATCCCAAACAAGTAGCTCAGTTTTTTTATTTTGAGAGGGAATTATAAATAAGCTTATTGCTGCAATAATTGCAATACCGGCATCTGTGAGGCCTGAAAAAATATTATATTCATTAAGATATACTCGAGTTACCCACAATAACGCTGTAATTATAAAAATTAAAAGTACTTTTTTTTCATCTCTAGTTATAGGCCCTAATTTATTTAAAGTTAAATTAATTTTTTTTCTAGTAGGCTCATTAAAAATAAAATTAGCTGGATACATGAATTTTGTTAAAACTAAAAATGTACTAATCAGCATAATTAATCCAATTGGTAATGCTACTTTCATCCAAGCAATAAACGAAATTTCTATAGAAAAATTTTCTTGCATAAATCCTGCAAAAACAATATTGGGAGCTGTCCCTACCAAGCTAGACATACCTCCTATTGACGAAGCATACGCAATTCCTAAAAGTAAAGATATCTCAAAATTATTAAAACTTGTATTTGATATTGCTGGAACAGTATTTTTAATATTCGAAGAAATAGCTAAACAAATTGGTAAAAGCATTAGCGTAGTTGAAGTATTCATTACCCACATACTAATAAAGAAAGCAATACACATAAAAGAACCAATTAGACTAGTAGCTGAGTTACTTATTGACCCAATTACTTTTAAAGCTAATCTTTTGTGTAAGCCTGATGATTGAATTGCCAGTGCCAATATAAATCCGCCCATGAATAAAAATATATTAGGATTAGCGTAAGATATAGCAGCATTTTTAAAATCCATAATTTCTAATAACGGGAATAATGCTAATGGTAAAAGAGCTGTAATAGGCAGTGGAATAGCTTCTGAACCCCACCATGCGGCCATTAGCAGGGCAACAGCCGCTACATACCATGCTTCAAATGAAAGTGATTGTGGGGTAGGGCTTAGTATAATTAGAAAAAATAATATTAACCCAATCCAAAATCCAAATTTTTTATAAGCCTGTTTATTCATTTACTTTATTTTAGCAGTCTTCGTAATGTATATAGATATTATAGTTAAGCTAAGTTAAAATTCACGGATGAAATTAAATATATTCTTTAACTAATGAAAAAATTATTAGCACTTCTTTTTTTAATACCAAATTTTTCTTTTTCAGAAGTAATTCATGTTGATTTAATTTGTGAGGGTGAGTCTGTATTATTTTGTGATAATTCAAAAAAATGTGGTGTTGAGCCAGCGGTAGAAATAATTAAAATTGCTGGAAATACTTTAGTGCATAAAATTCATGGTAAACATTTTTTAGAAGTGGATAAAAATACAGTTAGTTTTAAAGATTTCGATACTGATGGATCAATCGGATTTTCTCTCAATATAAATAGAAAAACAGGAAATATTGAGATAATTAGAAGATGGAATAAGCCTTATCATTTTATTGGGGTTTGCCAACAACCTCAAATTAAAAATCCATACGATCCAACTTAGCATATACATAGATGATTTCAGTTTATTACGATGATAAATGCAGTTTATGTTCCCGTGAAATAAATTTCTATAAAAAAATTGCCCCAAAAAATACAATAAACTGGTTGGGAATTTCATCATCATTAGAGGATCTAAAGTATGCAAAATTAACGGAAGTAGATGTACTTAAGTATCTTCACGTAAGAGATAGTAATGGTAATTTTTATGTAGGGGTAGATGCGTTTATAATTATATGGAGTAAGTTACCTTATTTTATTTATTTGAAATATATTATTTCACTTCCAGTTATCTATCAAATTGCTACCTTTATTTACGATAAATTTGCTAACTATCGTTTTAAAAAACTTGGTCATTGTCAATTAGCATTAAAGAAAAAAAAATGAAAGCAATATATTGGTTTAGAAATGACCTAAGATTAATTGATAATCCATCACTAAATCTTGCAATTGAAAGAGCTGATGAAATTTTATTTGTATATGTTCACAATATTGCTAATGAAAAAAATTGCTCTTGGGGTTTTAAAAAGATGGGTGATCATCGAAAATTATTCTTATCTCAAGGTTTAAAAAAATTAAACCAGCATTTAGAAGAATATGGTCATTTATTAAATATATATGTTGATGACCCAGTTAAAGTTTTAGAAAGACTCGTTACGAAACATGAAATTGATATAATTTTTTGTGAGTCAATCAAAGCTTTTGACAGCTTAAAACAAGTAAAATTACTTTGTAACAAAAAGGTTAATGTTAATTCATTCTTTCACTCATCATTATTTATGGAGAATCAGCTTCCTTTTAGGATAAATGAAATACCAAATATATTTACTGATTTTAGAAAAGCTATTGAAGTTACTAGCACTAAGCCCAACAAACCCCTAAGTCTTCCAAAAAGAATATTTAATATATTATCGATATTGGACAATGGAATGATTAACTTTCAAATTCAGCCTAATAATTATGATAAAAGCTCTTTTCCAATCACTGATGAAAATTTTATGGGAGGAGAAAAATCAGGTTTTATATATTTGAAAGACTATTTTCAAAGTAATAAGCCGTCATCATATAAGGTTACAAGAAATGAATTAATAGGTAAAAATTTTTCTACGAAGTTTTCACCATGGCTTTCAATGGGTTTTATATCAGCAAGACAAATATTTCTTTATTTAGAAGAATATGAAAAGAATATAACAAAGAATGAAAGTACGTATTGGATTTTCTTTGAATTACTTTGGCGTGATTATTTTAGATTTATTATGCTTAAATACGAGAATAAAAACATTAATAAAACTGAGATTAATTCATCAAATAAAAGCATAAACCATAATGATGATAAATTTAAGCTATGGATAGAAGGAAAAACTGATAATAAATTTATTAATGCTGGTATGAAAGAGTTAAAACAAACAGGGTTTATATCAAACAGAATGAGGCAAATTGTTGCAAGCTATCTTATAAATGAATTAAGTTGTGATTGGAGAGCTGGTGCTGCATGGTTTGAATCACAACTTATTGATTATGATGTAAATAGTAATTATGGAAATTGGTCATATATTTCAGGATCTGGATCTGATCCTCGTGGAGGACGAATCTTTAATATTGAAAAACAACAAAAGACTTACGACCCAAATTTTATTTACCAAAAAATGTGGAATTAATTATGAAAAAACTTCATGTCATATTAGGTAATCAACTTTTTCCAATTACTGAAATTAATAAATTAGATTTTTCATTGATATTTATGGCAGAGGATTATGATTTATGTTCTGAACACAAAAATCATAAACTCAAAATATTAAATTTTTTAGTTTCAATGAGGGAGTACAGAGATCAATTAATAAATGAAGGGTTTGATGTTTTTTATTCTTCAATTGATGAGAAAGATTTTGTCATACCTTATGAATTAAAACTATTGAAATTATTAAAGAAAAAAAAGATTGATGAGGTTTCTTTTTATGAAATAGAAGACTATTCATTTGAAAAAAAAATCATAGATTTTTTAAATAAAAATTCTATAAAGATCTCAATCATCCCTTCACCAATGTTTTTATGTTCAAGAAATAAATTTATAGATTTTTCTAATGTTAATAAAAATCTCAGAATGGCTAGCTTTTATCAAATGATGAGAAAAGATTTAAAAATATTATTAGACGAAAAAGATAAACCAATTGGAGGTAAGTGGTCATTTGATTCTGATAATCGAAAGAAGCTACCTAAAAATATAGAACTTCCAGAAAAACCAAAAAATAAACATTCGATTTATTTAGAAGACTTAAAAAAAATAATTGATTTAAAATTTAATGATCACCCAGGCAATACCAAAAATCATTGGGTACCCTTTAACAGAGAGCAAGCAATACAAGTAATTGATGATTTTATAGAAAATAAACTTGAAAATTTTGGTCAGTATGAAGATGCTATAGACCTAAATAATAATTTTCTATTTCATAGTGCATTGAGCCCACTTTTAAATATTGGATTAATTACACCAAAGGAAGTTATAGAAAAAGTTCTCGTTCTTCATACTAAAAAACCTTTTCCTTTAAACTCTCTTGAAGGTTTTATTAGGCAAATTATTGGATGGAGGGAGTTCATAAGAGGGGTATACCATTTAAAAGGACAAGATGAAGCTAATGGTAATTTCTGGAACCATGATAGATATTTAACAAATGATTGGTATGAGGGAACAACAGGCATTATTCCTCTAGATGATGCCATTAAGGATTGTGTTAACTATGGATATACGCATCATATTCCAAGGCTAATGATTATTGCAAATATAATGAATTTATCTAGAATCCATCCAAGTGATATTTATAAATGGTTTATGGAAATGTTTGTAGATTCTGCAGATTGGGTTATGACGCCTAATGTTTATGGAATGGGAACGTTTGCTGATGGTGGATTATTTGCTACCAAACCATATTCATGTGGTTCAAATTATATTTTAAAAATGAGTAATTATAAAAAGGGTGAATGGTGCGAAACACTGGACGGTTTGTATTGGAGTTTTATATCTGATAATGAATCATTTTTTAAAAAAAATTCAAGACTATCAATTATAAGTAATTCACTTAGCAGAATGAATCCTGAAAGAAAAGAACTTATCTTTAACAAAGCCAATAATTTTATTAATGAAAAGACTAAAAAATAATTAAATTTTATGAAAACTTGCCCAAAATGTAAATCCAATATGATTATAGATGTAACTTATGATTTTATTTCTCAGCCAGATACTCCTGAAAATAAATGTAAATCATGTGGGCATGAGTTTGGAGGGCTTGATAAGTATTTAAATGATGAATTTATTAATGACGATTTATAATTATTCACGCGGTAAAATTTTATATACCTAGACTTTCATAAAAAATGGAATAATTAAAGCAAAAAGTAGTCCAACTAAAAATATTCCTACTGATAAAAAGTATATAAATATAGATACTTTTCGTGCCTGTGTGCATGCAGCTGCTTGGCTTTTGTTTGAAGGGCATGGCATAAGTCTTGTGAAGTACTGCATTATTCCAGAAACAATAAGCATTATAAAGGCACCAATAAATATTGGAATTTTATATGTAGAAAGCATTACTAATTGTGGGAATATTGAAATTAATGAACTTAGGGCTGCTCCTGCACCAAGCGAAACCAATAGGGCAGGTAGTGCGCAACAAAAAATAGTTCCGGTGCTGATAAATAAAGTTAAATAATTTGCTAGTTTATTTGACTTAATTATATAAGTATCTTTACTTAAGTTCATACTTACGCCTTAATTTGCTAACAGAGTCAGAAATAACTTCAATCTTTTGGATGTCATACCCTGAATCTATAATAATGGTTTTAATCAACTTATCGTCAATACCATTTTCATCTTTTGATTCTATTGCGACAAAGTTATTTTCAAGATTAACAAAAACATCTTTTACATTTTTTTGTGCTTTAAAGCTTTTATCTAAACCTTGCGCACAAAAAGCACAAACCATCCCAAGAACTACAATTTTTTGTGTCACTGCATAGCTATTTAAACTAACCAATAGCATTATAAATATTAACTTTTTCATATGTTTAGCCTCCTAAAATGTATGCATCAAATGGATTTGTGGATCACCGTCTGTTGTTATACCTGCATCTATAAATATAGCTTTATTAATAAACCTTAGAGTAGG
>TARA_B110000003_G_scaffold255398_1_pt1 | contig 29615 bp, 13 predicted proteins | sample TARA_B110000003 | Tara Oceans TARA_B110000003 (sample SAMEA4396424) | marine metagenome | biome: Westerlies Biome; feature: [SRF] surface water layer (ENVO:00010504); material: water (ENVO:00002006), including particulate matter (ENVO:01000060) such as... | depth 5 m
GACCGTGACACCTCCATTGATGCTCGCAAGGTTCGCAAGGGCTTCCTTAATCTGCTCCGCAGTCGCGTTGAATGGCAGGGCCGCGTAATCCGCTCCATCGCTGAGCACATACGCACCGCCCGATCCCAGAACGGTCAGGGTATTGCCGTCAATATAGGCATCCGCGGTGGTCGCAACATCCAGTGAAGGAAGCGCCGTGAGAATTCCACTCGGTGCAATGGTGAAACTCCCCGCACTGGAACCAGGTGTCACCTTAACCTTTCCTGACACGCCCTGGGTCACACCAATGCTCCTGAAGCCATCCAGGGCCTCCTGAATCTCGGTGTTTGATGCACCAAAGGGAAGCACAGCGTAGTCCGTTCCATCAGTCAGGACATAAACACCGCTGGTCGCGGTCACGGTCAACTGGTCGCTGGAGATGCTCGCTCCGGGAACACGAACGACGAATCCCACATCCACGACGGCGTTGAGATCGATCTCCCCGCCATTGATCCTGAGACTGGTTTCCGTATTGCTTTTATCATCCGAGGTCACGCCAAGTTTCGGAATTCGGACGGAAACGTCAGCGGTGGCCTGCACCTGGTGGAACTGCACGTAGAAATCCGATGCCTTTGGCAGCACCGGAGAGGCCATGGTGGAGGCAGCCACGTTTGTAAGATCCAGGCCAAACGTAAAATCAAGGAGTAGACCGACGTCCAGATTCACACCCACACTTCCGCCCAATTTCATTCCAAGATCCGTAAATCCGTCGCCTAGGTCCAGCTTGGTCTGGAGCTGACCCTCCAATCCCAGCCGGATGTCGAAGGCCAGCGTTTTGCTGTCCACATCCAGCCCGCCCACGATGCTCACCGGAGTGCCACCCAGCGCACTTGCCAAGGCGCTGTTCAATTCCGCATTCAGGCGGTCCACGACTCCTTGGACCGTTGGGAAAGTAAAACTTGGAGCAAACTCGAAATCGTCCAGGAAAACGTCCTGCTTGATCTCGGCGTTGGCGTTCTTCCGCCCCTGCACGTCCTGCTCCAGGATCAACTCGGCGATTTCCAGAACCGGCAAGACCGAGAGCGTGCCGTTCGGGTTCAGCCCGACGGTGAAATTATTACTTCTCGGTGGAGCATTCGGGTCACTGACATACCTGACGATAATGTTATCCTCATCCTGGATGCTGGCGAACTCGCCGAGGGCTTTCTTGATTTCATCCGTGGCTTTCTTGATTTCATCCGTGGTCGCTCCGTCAAGAGATACATAGGGCAACACGACATGTTCGGTTCCATCGGTGATCACGTAGGCAGAGTCGGGCAGGTTCAGCATATCACCAACGAGCATTGCCCCGGCGTCCGTGCCCACGCTCAAGGAGGCCACAGGTCCGAAGGTCACCGTACTGAGACCGGCTGAGTTCGGGGCTATCCTGTAATCGAACCCGACTGCGAGCGGTGTTCCGCTACCAGCATAGGTGATCTCCGGGTCACTACCCTCCGCCAACGTCTGACTGAGCGTGTATACATTTCCATCGAACTCGAAAGTGTCGGTCACCGGGCTGGTATCCCCTGAGACGCCTGTGTCGTAATTGATCGTCACCGTATCACCGTTGGCCGGGAGGCCACCGCGGCTCCCCGTAACAATCAGATAATTCGCTCCCGTCAGTTCGGGGCCGGAAACCGCGGTTACCGTACCATTTGGAGCGATGACGGGAGTCACGTCAATGCTGGCAAACACCACCAGTGCATCCCTAATCTCAATGGCGGTGGCATCCGTCGCGAAAGTCGCGGTTTCCACTCCATCGGTGATCTCGGTCTGACCGGTGGATGCCAAAGTAAGGGTGCCGTTGGTCAGTGATGCATCCGTTCCTGTCACCGTCAGCGCTGGCAACATGATTTCATTGCCCGCGTCGATGGTGAATTCCCCGGCCGCACTCGTCTCCGTCACCGTGACGTTTGGTGAGTTCAATCCAAGTAGCGCAGTCTTGATGGCGTCGGAATTCGCATCAAAATTCAGCACCACCTTTTCGTTACCTTCGCTGAGCACATACACACCGGATGTTCCGCTGACAGACAGCAGAGTTCCAACGAACTGGACGGCATTTCCGGTGATCAAGGTCACTTCGGTGAGGGCAGCAGGCAGTTCGGCGAGCGTGCCGATCGGTGTGATCGTGAACATCACCGCCCCATCCATCCCAGCCTCAGCGGCGATCACTTCGACATTCCCTAATAAACTAATTTCCCCATCATCGATGGTAGTAAATGTAAATTTCTCCAAGGCTCCCTGAATCTGCTCCGCCGTCGCATTATAAGGGAGAGCGATCTGGTTCGATCCACTCAGGAGAACATACGCACCGGTGCCCGGGTTCGCGGGAACGGTGAACGTATAGCTTGATGTGCTACCGCCAACCGTCGCAGCCACCCCGGTGGCCACCCAGAGATCAGAGAGTGATGCGAGTTCGCCCTGCGGCTCGATAGCGAAACTCTCCGCTGGGCTGGTGAGGGAGGTAACCTTGACATTGCCAGTCCCTATACTCCCCAACTTCTCGAGGGCAGTCTGAATCGCGGCTGCGTCAGCGTTCGCGTCAATCGTAATGTAATCCGTCCCGTCAGTGACGACATAGGTTCCGACACCAGTGACCTTCAGTATGGTTCCGGAGACGGTGGCCGCGGCGACGATGGCCTGGGTCACGGTCGGGCGCGTGAAGGTCACCGTGGTGGTTCCACCGGCAGCCGGATCGGGATCTAAGGTGTAATTTGTCGAAGCCAGCGAAATCGGCCCTCCACCATTGATTGAATAAGTAACGGTTACGACCGTTCCCGCCTTCACCGATTGTACGAGTTCATAGGAACCATCAGCCAGAGGGGTCACATTCGTCTCGTCGACCACCATATTGGTAGTAGCGGAAGTGTATGACACCGTCACTTCCGCGCCGGACGGCCAAGGATAGCTGTTACTCGTGTCAATGACGTAACTGCCACTGGTGCCGGTCACCGCAACGCCGGTCAGGAATTCATTCAGCGCCTTCTCGACCTCCGCTGCCGTCGAACCGAAGTCCAGCACGGCGGAGTTAGTTCCATCGGTGAGGACATAAGAGCCATCGGGACTCTTGATTGTGATTTGCTGGGTTACGGAATCTAGCTTTGAAATATAGCTGCTCACCTGCTCCACCGCATTCAGCACCGACTCAAAGTTCCCCGCCACATCGAGCGCGTCCTTGATCGATTGGTTGACCACCGGCAGGTCGGTATTGAGCGCACTCAGCCCGTCAATCTTCGCCTTCAGAGATTCCGCTTGGGCGTTGAGCCGCTCCAAGCCATCGCTGATGGCCCCGGACAGCTCGTGAATCTTCCCGCGCAGATATTTCACTCCCGAGCCGCTGATCGTTACAGAAAGAGGGTCCGTTAGGTCGGCCCAAGTGAAGGTGAAGTTCTGCGGATCGATGGTTCCGAAAACCGAGGAAATGGAAGCCCTTGTCTCAAGAACCAAATCGGCTTGCAAAGTATCATTGCCGCTGATCGCCTTAACAACGATGCGATCGAGGATGTTGAAATCCAAGTCATTGAGGGTAAGGAGGTGGCCCCCAGAGCCAGTGCCGGTCAGGTCGATGGTCAGGCCGAGATCGGGATGGACGGTAATTCCCGTGAGGCCCAGCGAAACATCCACCAAGCCAAGATGGCCGACCACCTCCCCGCTGGAATCCAGTTCAAGGCGGTCGATGGTCAACAACGGGGCCGATCCGTTGTGATCGATGTAGAACGTTCCCGAGGCATCTACTCCGAAGATCATGTCGAGCGTGACCACGGCGCTCGCCTCGATACTACCTTCAGCGTGAATGGTGCTGCCGAAGGCGTCCAAGCTGAGATCCGTGCCCCCGGCCAGAGTATGGAGCAAATGCACGGTGAATCGCGTCCCCAAGGTCGGATCGTCTTTTAATAATTCCACACTACTGACAGTGGATGGATCGCCCGGGATCGCTGGGTCGGCTAAGGCCAGTAGTTTTGCCTGAAGATCCTCGGGAGTAGCGATCGAATCGCCGATGTCCGAGAGGCTGAAACCGTTGGGTCCGGACTCAAAGAATCGCTGCAAGCCCGCACCCGCGTCACCAAGGAAAGCCAAGCTGTTTGTGGCTTTTCGGAGTCCTGGCTTGAATTCGAAGGCCCCGTCGAAAGCGCCACTGATTGCCCTCGGCAGAGAATTACCCAACAGGGCGAACTCGTTTTCCGCACCTTGATTAAAAAGTATCGTCGGTGACTTTTTGAAGAAGCTATTCAAGCCAACCGCCATTTGCCCCATCACAGGGTTCGCCGTAAATTGAAGAGTGTCGGTGAGAGAGGCATTCATGAAATTCACGATCTCCAGACCCCCGGCATCATCCCGAACCCGGACGGTCCTTCCATTTGAGGTGCCCAAGGTAGGCGCATTTGTGCGCTCAACAACGTTGCCGCCGACAAGAAAAACGGTGTCTTCAGAAGTGTTATTCCCGTTGAAGATTATTCCGTTCGGAATGGTCACGGCGCCGCTCGAACTGTCTATCGTCAGTCCATTGGCAGTCCCTGCTGCGCCGTTTACGATAATCTGTCCGACGCTGGCAAGCGGTGCCGTATAAATCGCGTTACCTGCCACCAAAACCTCAAGCAGCGTTGCATTGTCGGGGTTGCGGCGCAGCGAGACATTGGCGATGCCGCTGCCAAGATCGATGGTCAGGATGCTGTCTTGGGCGAGTTGGGCGGCGGCATCTCCCGCGATGGACCATGCCCCGCGACCGAGTGTGCCGACGACGAGAACATCGCCCTTCAGGACCATGTCCTTGACGAGCGCGTTTGGCAACCCGCGGCCCACCTCGGTCCATTGCGCGCCGGCGACCGTCGCCCCACCCTGCTGCGGCAGGCTGGACTCCAGCGGGTTGATCGCGCGATAGACGCCGTTGGCGCCGCCGACCAGAAGCACGGTAGAATCCGGATCTGTCTTCAGGATCGCAAGCGAGAGAGGTCTCGTGTCATTGAGGCCCTCCGAAATCGGGGTCCAACTAGCACCCGCATCGGATGTGCCCCAGACGCTTTTACCGTCGGTGACGAACACTTTCCGATAGTCATCCGGATGAACTACGATATCCCTGATGAGAGAGGCCCCTGGAACTGTGCGCTCAACAAAACTGTCACCGGCCGATTCCCTGTAATAGATGGTCTCATTTCCTCGCGCCGCATAAACAACGTCGGGATTGCGGATCCCATTCAGAAATCCACCATAGGCTAGCGCCAAAAATGCGTCTCCGCGCTGAGGTTCACCGCCCTCAGCGGCAGGGCCACCGAGTATGGGGCGGATCGTCGTCAGCCGATCCGGGCTTTCGTAGAGACTAAACAGGGAGATAAGCATTCTCTGCGAGTCAACGGCGTTGACGACGTAAGGAACGCTCGTATAACGGTCCCATTTCGCGTCCCCGGGTCCTAGTCCTGTATTGCTAATATCAGCCGGGTCACGCAGAAGGTCTGTGCTGGAGGAATCTATCTTGCCAATGGCTTTACCATCCGCACCAACGGTTGCCCGGTAGAAGCTCTTAAAGTTATTAAACATCCAAAACCAGGTGGATGTACCATCCGCGTTCGGGACGGTGAGCACGGTGTTGCCATCCTGCGGCCTGTCTTCTTCCATCACGCTCCATATGAACCGAGCCGCACGGTCGTCAGTCAGGCCATCGCCATCAAGATCCTTGGGCGGCCCCAGGCCGACAGGGCTCTTCGTATTTCCGTTATCCTGATTTCCGGTCAAGGTGATGCTGCTAAGCGGATCATAGGCCACCGAAACAAGCTCGGCCGTTGAGAGATCGCCATTAAGCCTCGTCCATTCCTCCCTGACAACAAATACGCCGTATGATTCTTCCGTTTCAGCCTGTATCGTCGCTCCAGTCACATAAAGCGTGAGCCTATCTGGACTGAAACTATGAATCATTTGGGAGCCGTTATTCTTAGGATCACCAACTCCGCCTTTTAGGTTAATAGACGCCCCAACCTCGTATAGGTTGCTCCATGCCTTTGAGCTACTGGTAAAGGGATCGGTTTGTGTAATCTTGGCGAGATCCTGACCTATGGCAGCGGTAAAGGTAAGTTCCAACACTTCCGATTGCGCTGGCAACACATTGAACGAATTGAACGGGTCGTATAACCTTCCTATCCCTCCGTCATTGGTTTCCAGGAGGAAATCAAGAGCGCCGTTCGTGGGTTCGGGAACATACACCATCTGGCGGGAGTCGTTGTGGGTCGTGTCTTTTGCTCTTTGCCATGTCCATGCCTGCCCACTCAAGGACCCCAGCCAGCGACTTGCTCCATTCGTTCCAAAAACAAGAACCTTATCGCCGTCGGGGCCGACTGCCATCGTGAGATTAATCGACCCTTGGTTACCACCGTTCGGCACCGACGAGCCAACTGTTTCCCAGGACGCCCCTTTGTCCGTGGAGCGGTAGACGGCCGAGAGCTTTTTGTCCGCCCCGATCAGTCCAACAAAAACTGCGTTATCAGTCTTCTGAAGGTTACTCTGCACCGCGAGCACAATTCGCTTGGTCATTGCCCCATCACTAACATCCGCCGGTAGACCGCTGATCTTCGTGCTCCAAGTCGCACCATAATTGTCACTTCGCACAAGACCTATACCGGTGATTCCCGCATAGAAGCGGTTGTTCTTGCCGGGGTCAGCCACAAGATCGGATGCGGAACCGGGCTTGACGAGATTGAAAGTTTCTCCGCCGTCGGCGCTTTGGAAGATGCCGCCCTGCCTAAGCTCAGTGCCAGTGGCGTCAAACTTGCTCAGGGCCGCAACCAGCAAGCCCTGGCTGCCGTTGGCTTGTATGTATGGTACTACCGAGGTTATCTTGAGCCCGGCGAAAATCGGCGCACCCAGCAGTGCCCAAGTATCGCCACCGTCCACGGAGCGGAGCACTCCCAGAGCCTGACCTCCGTCGTTATTATTGCTGAACTGTCCTGTTCCGGCGAAGATAACGAGCTTGTTGACCGGCGTCATAGTAGTGCCTTGGGCAGCGCCGCTAACAACGGGTTTACCATCGGCATCCAGCGGGCTGATCGCAATATCGCCGAACGAAAGCGTAGGGAACTGGTCGGTCAGGGGAGTATAGTGGATTCCTCCGTCAAGGCTTCGCCATATCCCTCCACTCACCGAGGCCACAAACATCACGTTCGAGTCAGAGGGAGAAACGGCGACCGACTGGATCGCGCCAATGTCATTGCCGAGCACACCCGGCCCCTGTTCCAGCCATAAAGGAATACCCTGCTCCGTGATGGTGCCCCGTGTCCCCAGCGAAGTGGTCACATTGATCGCCTGCATGGTTATGGCGCGGGTCCCATCGGTGAGGGATAGGCTGCTGCCATTGGCATAAGTGATCGCATAGAACGAGGAAGGTAGCGCGCTCACATCCAGAGTGTTTGTTCCGGTGCCACCATCAATGCTGCCACTGATCGAACCGGCCGCCTCGAAAACAAAAGTGTCTTCATTGCCTTCCGCGCCAGACAGGTTCTCAACACCACTGAATTGAACTGACCCGATCGTTCCGGCATTCGTTCCCGTAACACGCCACTCAGCATCTCCGGTCGGGCCCCTGATCTTGTCATTTCCGGCACCGCCTTCGAAGATCAGCGAGGGCATGTCAGCTCCGGTTACCGCCACCGACGCTTGATCGATGAAAAGAATGTCGTCACCCGCCCCGCTCCGAATCGTCATGTCTTCGAGACCGGCTGCCGACAACGGCGAAGCAAAGTGAATTTCGTCGTGATCCGATCCAGCAGAATCGTTCGCACCGGTATCGACAACGAAGTGAAGAAAATTACTGAAGGTTATCGATTCGAAAGCGACCCCACCGCTCGTTCCTGAAATCCGGTTCTGCCCAGCGGCGGGACTGTCAATGGTGATGACGTCATTGCCGCCGCCAGCGGTCACTGGTGTCTCAAAGGTAAAGGTCCCGTCGGAGTCATTCGTTCCATGAACAATGACAGGTTCGAGACCAGTGAAGGAAATGAGAGAGAGGCCGGATTGGATGACGCCGTCTCCGAACACTTCGCCGGGAGTGTAGCGGCCATTTTGAGCTCCGTTGACAACCAATGTGTCGAAGCCTTCATCGCCACCGTGGTAGATAACATTGATTGGAATATCGCCAGCTGAAAGATCGACGATGAGAGTGTCATCTGTGGAGGGCCTGCCGTTGATGATGAGGTTGGTAAATCCCTGTTGGGCGAGGAAATCGGGATGAAAAGATGAGAGATCAATCTTGCCAGATGCAGACACAGAAAGGGCCCCGCCAGAAGTGAAAGCTGCTGCGTGACCGTAGTATAAAAGGTTTGACTCGTTGTAGGTAAAAGGCTCGAGACCCTCTGGGGGTGCGTTCGCAGCATTAAGCGTAGCGACTAATTGCGCGACAGTAGGATCACCCATAGGTGATTCAACCGGCGCAGAATCACTCCATATAATTGCTTCTCCCAGGGAGAGAGCTGGATGCTTATCGGCCCCTAGACGAGCTTGCTCGACCACTTCAGAACTGGTCTCGCTGGTCATCGCAAGGTCGGAACTGACATCGTTTCCGAGGGTCATTTCAGCAGCTTGGTCCGCCCCGAAATCCTTTTCCAAGGGACCGTCTCGATCTCCCGATTCAGCAAGGTCATCTTCCAGATCAACGAGGTCGTTTTGAGGGGTCACGAGGGCCTCATTTCCCTCACCCATAAGCAGGTCATCTGGGCAAATTTCGGAACCCCAACTGAAGTCTTCACCGTCACCCAAAATGGAGGCCTCAGTGGCATCTGACTCAAAAACTTCGGGTCCCATCTCAACCTCCACCACTTCCGCAAAGTGGACTTCTTCCAGAGCCGATGAGTCAACAGAATCTAGAGGAGAAAGTCCGTAAACCTCAGGTGGAGCATCGATGGGCCCAGCCGAGAAAAGAATCTTGGGTTCAAGTTGCTCAACCGCATACCTATCCACCGAGCTGCCAAAATCATGGGCAACTTTAGTTGAAGGCTTTTTGGAACCGCGCGGCATCGGGACGAGAAACTCTCTTGGCGTTAGAATTCCAACAAGAATATTTTCACTATACCAAAAATTATTTGATAGTATTTAAAATAGTTTTAATATTAATTTTTATTAATATTTTAGGATTCCACAAACCCTCCGGAACCATCCTCAGCCTCGCAAAAATTGAACACTATTTATGAGCGCCTAGGGGCTTTTTGAGCATACAAGCGCCCCACAAATAAAAACTAGTCACGAACAAACCCAAGGGAGGAGCGCTGCCGCCGATCATTTTCAGAGACCTGTTTTCTACGAAAGACTGCCAATTTTTCAGCCCTGATTTGAACATACTTTAATAAGCCACGACAAAGAACTGGATAGGCGATTTCGCCCGTTGAAGGATGAGCGGTTTTAGTCATCAGGCGATAAAGGAACCGTGGTAGAAATTTCTGAAAAAGAACATCATCCAAGGAATAATAGCGACTCACTAATCCAGGATCACCCTGCCGACCAGACCGGCCGAAAAACTGTCGATCCACCCGACGGGATTCGTGGGGCTCTGTCACAAGGACATGTAGTCCTCCCAATTCTCTGACACCCTTACCGAGCTCAATATCTGTTCCACGACCAGCCATATTGGTGGCTATTGTGACTCGTCCTTTCAGCCCGGCATCCTCAATAATTCCAGCTTCTTGAGGAAGGCGAGTCGCATTCAGAATGACGTGTTCAATCTTCCGAAGCCCCAGCTTACGCCCTAATCGCTCACTCGATGTGACTGTACGTGTTCCTATGAGCACAGGCTGTGAATCTCGGTGGCAGCGTATCACTTCCTCAGAAACCGCATCTTCGCGATCAGCCTCACTCAAGTAGAATTTAGGGCTCCGATATCGTGAAATATTGGGGAGATTTCTAGGAATCTTGATAGTCGGAACCCCATAGATCGTCCAAACTTCGTCGGCAATTTCTTGCGCCGTCCCAGTGGCACCTGAAAGCTTGCGATACTTTTGGAAGAATCCTTGAAAGGATATTTGGGCGATCGTGGTGGAAGGCGCTGTAATCTCGAGACCTTCTTTAGCCTCGACGATTTGGTGGAGACCTAACTTCCATGAGCGATCTGGCATTGGCCGCCCGGTGCTCTCGTCAATGATCACAACCTTTCCATCTTCGATGATATAATGAGATCCCAGGGTGAAGAATTCATGTGCCTCTAAGGCAAGCAACACCATCTCACGGCGACGTTCAGGGCAACGCCAAAGCGGAGATATGGGAAATTCATCTCTCTCGGCAATTTTTTCTTCACCTGCCACGGTCAACTTCACTTCCCGTCGTCCTCGATGGATCGTGTAGTCAGTCCTAGCTCGCAGAAATTCAGCAACCTTCCAAGCGCCAAGACAAGCTTGGCATAGTTCCTCTGATTCAAATTTTTGGCTAATTAGAAGCGGAGTGACCGCTTCATCGATCAGCCCATTATCAGCCTCATCAACAAGGGCGCGGAAAAGCCCACGTTGAGTAAGGCGAACTCCACTTTCCGGTGCCCTGACAAACTTTCGCACATGTTGGCGCACACCAGACCGCTTCCACTCGCCGAGCTGAAGTCGGTCTCGAAGAAAATCAGCAGCAACCTCCTTGGCGGTCGTGTAAGTAATATCAACCTGATATCCTGCTTGTCGATCAGCTGGTTTGGTCTTCCCGATCACAGACGCCACCGAAATGCCAAGCCGCGCGTAGAAACGCTTCATCGTTAACGCGTCACGCTTGGCTAGATAATCATTTGCTGTGATGACGTGAACGGGCTCACCTTTCCAAGACTCAAAGGCCGCAGCGATAGCAATTGAGAGAGTCTTCCCCTCTCCCGTATCAATCTCAGCTAAATACCCATTGATTAAGGCAAGGGCAGACAGCATTTGAACCCTGTAGGGAATTAAACCCAACTCACGACGAGCCACTTCGCAAATTAATGCAAGGACTTCTGGATCTGGCAAAGCGTCACCGGCAACTTGAAGCCTCGAATCCCTGATAAGCCGGTTGATTTCCTTATCAGTAATTTCTTCAAGTCGTTTACGCTCGATTTTGGCAACTTCAACGCTCTTGATCCATGGCTTCAAAATTGAACTCCGCTGTTTCCATTTTCCTGCAAGACGTTTAACCAGGAGATCCAACCCCCTTAGCTCCGGGGACTCTTTTTCCTGAAAAAACGAATTCTGAAAGTGGCTTGGCGCGTTGATTTTCATGAAAAATCAAACTAGAGTTGATATTCGCGTTGGAAAAACTGCCGGATGAAATGACTCCACTGACCGAGCAGCGGTTTATTTGACAAGGCGAAGCGCGCTACACCTCGCTGCCCATGTTGCAAAATAACGCCATTCACCTCCTCAATCGTACCTCTGACCTGAAAATAAGGCTCGGTGGTTTGCTTCCCATCACCATTGCGACTTGAGACTCCGATCGATCCACCACCAGTCACGCCCAAAGCCGCACTTGGAAGATCTTCCTGACCAGCCGGAATGGAATCAAGATTGGTGATGAGTAAATTTACACCCTCCTGACCCTTAATTTTTAATTCCGAATCATTCAAGGAAAGCCGTCCGGCATCGCGCTGGTGAATCACCGCATTCAGGACATAGCCATCCTCACCTCTCACCATGCCAAGAGATTGCCCACGGGGAACAACCGAGCCCATTACTTCGTGAAGATCATTCGCTATCCAACGCCCTGAAACAGGTGCTCTCACCACCAAATTTTCAAGCTGAGTCTCTAAAGCCAACTCGCGAGCATCGAGAGACTTTGAAAGCCCCTCTAATCCGACCAGCTGAATTCCCTGTTCATTGCGATCCCTTCTGAACAGCAAATCGCCGCGCTCACGTTCAATACGAATAAGTTCCCTCTCAGCCTCCAGATCTTTATTGGTCAACCGCAACAAAATTTGGCCGCCTTCTACGATTTCACCGGAAGGAGTCACCAACTCAGTGATACGACCAGGGCTACTGGTGTATACATTCTGAAATTCTGAGGACCTCACGATACCCTCAGCACGGAAGTAGTAAGGCATCGGAACAAAGGCCAAAAACGATAAGCCCCCCCCAAAAAAGAGAGCCACGATTCCGAGAGCACGTGTTCGGCGGTTCATGAGCTTAGGACTGAAAAATACATAACGCAGGCCTTTTACAAAAGGAAGAATCCCCCAAACCACGCCAAACAAGAGTGCCAGAATCACACCAACAATCAAAAATTGCTTCGATACAAAGATTAGGATCCCTATCATTAGAAGATAGCGATAGATCCAACTCGCACAGAAATAGAGAGTGAAGCCCATTTGTTCCCTTCGCGAGCGTGTAGGAATCGGGCCGGGATCGATCTTAAAAATCTTCTTATTCACCCACCAGCCGACCAACGCTTGGGAACGGCCCTGCAAATTCGGAGTCTCAAGGAGATCGCACAGAATATGATAACCATCAAAGCGCAAAAGCGGATTGAGGTTAAAAAGCAGCGCTCCGACTGAAGCGGTGATAGCCACATTATACGCGACCCTAGAAGCCACTCCATCAGCCCCCTCTGCCCATAATTTCACAGCAAGGGCCGCAACAAATAACTCTAGAGCCATCCCCGAGATACCCACAATCACCCGCTGATACTTGCGAGCAAAGGCATAGCAAGATGAGGCATCGACATAGGGTAGTGGGTTAAAAACCAAAAGCATCACCCCCATTTCAGGAACTTCTCGCCCATACCTTCGGCAGGCATAGCCATGACCAAATTCGTGAATGATCTTCGTGATAATAAGGCCTATATAGAGATAAGGAAGATTAGACAACCCGAGGATCAACCGAGATGAAGCCGAAAATCGCCCCCAATTTTCGACTAACGCCTGTGCACCCCACGCAAAAGCAACAAACCAAAGAACAGCCCCGATAGGTGTAAAAACCCAGGCAAAGAGCGGAAGAGTTCGCCGCAGAAAAGGATCTGGATTAATCAGGGGAATCTTTAAAAAAAGAAGACTAGAGAATTGTTGCTTACGTTTTTGGGCTTTCTCCCGAATTTTATTTTCCTCCAGAGCAGCAATATCTGCGGTTTTATCACTTCGGAGAAGACCCGATTGAAAAAGCTGCGAGAGTAATTGGATGACCTCACCCTGGCCCGGAGCGTCCACCGGATCAATCTCAAGAGCCTGATCCCAAGCGTCCTGAACCGTCTCAGAATCTTCAAGGTAACAAATGAAGCGATAGGCGGCCGGCCGGATTCGAAAAAAACGATGTCCAAGCTTGTCACACACGACATACCAAGGCTCACCCCGGAACATCTGACGAATCATCTCAACGCCGGGCAGAAGCCGCACTTTACTCCGGCTCACCCGATACCAGGATTCATCAAAGACGGTGCGTTTTTTCATGACGAAAGATCTCCCCGGCTAGAACCAGAGCTTCATGCGAACGAATTCCCAGGTCCGATGGAGGTAAACCCACGCCACGGATCGATTTTCGATATCTACTTTGCAAACCCCACTCATTCCAGGCCGCCACCACGATTCGGGTGAGTCAGTGAGATTAACCCTCACACGAAAGGCTGTTCCTGTCTCCTTTACCACAGCAACCGGCTCATATGAGTCGAGTGACACTCTAAATTTGTCCTCAGGACGTGAAGTGAAAGCAAGCTCACCTTCCATTCCTTTTTTGAGAAAATGAATATCTCGCTCATCAACCTGAAGCTCGCCATAAGTATTGCTGATCTCAACAATGCGCATGAGTTTCTCACCAACCTGGGTTGGGGAGGAAAGCCTTTCCTTTAAATCTCCCTCCACGATTACCCCGTCAAAGGGTGCGCAAATTTCGCTGAGATCTAGACGGAAATTAAGAGCCTTCAGTTTAGCATCGGCCTGTTCGATAGATAGCTGCGAAAGCTTCATTTGCGAAAGATCACCTTCTGCCTCGTAGCGACGCGAGTCTGCGAGACTACGATCACGCTGAGCTTTGAGTTCTATCCCCTGCATCAGTAGCTCACGACGATCTAGTCGTAGCAAAACCTGCCCCTTTCGAACCACATCGCCCACATTAACGTCAACCGTATCGATAAAACCCGAAAAAGGAGCGGTTACATCTGCCGAAGCTTCGGTCCGCAGGAGAAAAGGAGCTTTGACAGTATGTTTTATTGGAATAACGCAGCAGAGTAGAAAAGTTAAAGCGAGACTTACTCCTAACAATTTCCACCCGGTATGACGATAGCCCAGTAGGGAAGCAAAACGCTGCCGGACCGAGCGCCAAGCTCGAGATCCAATCCAACCAGACTTTTGATAAAGATTCACCAGTTGCGGGCTTACTAAATCAAGGACTACCCGGAGGGCATCAACCCGCTCTTGAGAAATACCATCAGACTCTTGTGAATACTCAATTGTTACGGAACCATGGACCTCGCCATTTTCACGAAGTGGCATTGACAAGATTTGGCAGTTGGCATGGGCCTCGGAAAAAGCCTTATGTTGCCTATTAATCCCCACCCCTTTAATCGATGGAACGCCCACCTCACAATCTTGTTCGGCTGCCTCATCCATAGCTCGGCCGAGCGCCCCAGCTGTTTCGGTATCGTTACGTATACGACCTCCATGATTGGTTGCGATCAACTCCATGAGCCCCTTTTTACGCCAACCAAGAGTCACCCGCATCGCCGCCAGCTCGGTTTCTAACTCGTTACAAAGTCGGTTTGCTGCTTCTCCAAAGTGAGCTGACTCACCGATGATAAGTCCTAAATCAACAACCCGAGAAATCTCGCTAAGTGCGCTCTCCGATGAATCCGCCTTGCGCTGCGCCGAAAATGCAATAACGGCGGACTCTACAAAAGTTTGTAGCTTAACCTGCTCTGGTTCTGAGAGTTCAGTTGGACAAGCGCAAACAAGCGTAAAACTGCTACTGCTACCGACAATCCTAATCGGATAGATACTCCAATAGGTCTCCAGTTCTTTAATTGATTTGAACTCAGTTCCGGCGGCCATAATCGCCTTCCGCACATTCACTGGAGCGGCTCTGAGGTTACTATTCTTACTCGAACCAAACAGCTTTAGATTCTCGCCATCGACCTGTAAAGCGACGCATTCAGTGAGTTGCCACTGATCCGCAACAGTCTGGACCAAGCATGACCAGAAATCGGAAGGATCTGAACCACTCTCCAAAATCTCGCTGAGGTTCATTCACGCCCCTCCATTCCCGGAAGTTTAACCTTCACTCTTACACCAGGCTTAATCTTCAATTCGCTATTATCGAAATCAAAACGAACGCGGAAGAGCCCGCTTCGCGAATCGAGTTGCGGGTCGATGAACACAAGAGTGGCTTTTCTTTCTTTAATCTCAGGCAGCTCCGGAAAAAGAACGTCGGATTTCATCCCTTTTTTGAGATTCGGTAGATGCTTTGTAGAAAGAAAGAAAACCAACTTCATTTTAGAGGCATCAATAATCTCAAACACAGGCTCGACTCTTTCTACCGCCTCACCAGGATCCTTAAGTCTATAAACAATCGTCCCCTTCACCGGAGCCTTGATAGTCCTTTGCTTAACAGAGACCTGAGCCATTTCCTGCTCAATTTTTAGACGCTTAAGCTCTACCTCTTTCTGTAGGAGTTCAGACTTCTTTTGAATCTTTTTATCATAAAGATCTCGAGCTGTCTTGGCATCTGCTAAAGCTTTTTCTATCAGAATTCCAAGCCGCTTGACCTCAAGCTGCTCTTTTGTCGAAAACAGCGTGGCGAGAGTCCCACCTTTTTCTACAATATCTCCCTCTTGAACCGCCACACTTTCAACGATTTCCTCCACTGGTGAACTAATTGTAATCCGCGCTGCAGGTTGAGTGGTCCCCTCAATCCAAACCTGCGCAAGAGAGGGCGAAATACAGCCTGCAAGACAGATCAAAATTACTAAAATTCGATTCACAATTCTTTTCATAAAGTCCGTGATTTTCTAGGTTTCGATTGATTAAGCTCTCATCGCTTCGCCTTGGCACGAGTGACCATCACCTGTATCTCAGCATTCGAAATTCCAATGCGTTCGAAAATTTGTCCTGCAGCAAGCCATACAGCGATCACAGACTTGCTGAGAGCTGCTTCACTGGCGACCAAATTCACCTTAGAATCTCCAAGGATCTGCTGTAGTTCGACAACCCTGTAAAAATCGCCCTCTCCAGCATTAAATAAATCTTGTTCTTGTTTCAATCTCTCAGTCGCTAGCTCCACGGCCTTTTTTGCCGTCTGTATCCTTTGCTTTGCAGCCTCCATGCGAGTGCATGCTGTGTGCACCTCCAGCGAAATAGAACGCTTAGCTTTTTGAAGCTCCAATTCAGCTTTGCGCACCTGTGCCTCGGCTGCTTTCAACGCAGCGTCATTGGCATCCGCGGTAAGTGGCATCTTGAAATCCAGGCCCAATGACCATTCTCTTCCTTGAGCGTTAGCTGCCTCTCCAAAAGCGCCCCCACCATCAGCATCTAAACCATAAAGCCCCGCAGAGCCTGCCAAATTCAGCTGTGCTCTACCAGAATCCCTTGCGCGTAGAACATTCAATTTTGTAGTCTCAACGACGTGATTGTAATAGCTAATATCCAATCTCCGCTTTTGCCCATAACTAATCAATTCACGCTTGCCCATATTCGTCTCGCCTGAAAAGAAAGCGGACGATGGTTTGAATTTAGTTTTTCCCTCCAGATCTGGCTCGCGGTTAGTCAGCGCAAAGAGTGTGTTTACTCTCTCAATTTTCTCAGCAGCGCTGGTGATGTATTGATCCTGTCGCTGATAAAGGGCAAGTTCTGCAGTTGTGACGTCGGTCGCTAAACCCTCCTTGCTTTTTAAAAGCTCCTTATTGCGCACCAGCATCTGCTCGGCTAATTTAATATTCTGTCCATGGACATCTAATACGCGATCAGCTGTAACAATATCCGTATAGCGGGTAGCGACTTCGGCGACTAAGTTCATCGCCTTTACATGAGTTAAAATTTCTTGGGCCGTTCCACGAAGCTTCGCGATATTCACACCGGCGAGATTGGCATCTTTGCCAAACCCACGAAGAAGCGGCTGGGTAATTGTAATTCCAGTAAAAGTCTCATATTCAGGAGAAAACAATGCATTGGCTGAGGTTCTATTTAGGGTGTTACTAAGACGAGAAAATCGCGAACCAACCTCTAAAACAGTTCCCGTCGAATATTTCTTTTTCACCCCGACTCTAGCTGTCAGATTTTCATCAATGAAAACCCTCGATTCGTTTCCCGGCAACTGAAGCCCACCAATAGCTATAAATTCCCTGGTATTTTGAGGTTTCGAGCGATCCTCATATCGAGCGAGTGCCTCAATACCCCAGCCAAACTCAGACAACTCTCTCTGAATCTGAGCATTACTTATTTTTACGCTTTCGAGCTCGCTTTTAAAATCGGCATTTTCCCGGAGGGCACGTCGAACCGAAGAGTAAATGCTCATTATCTCGGTCTCCTCCCCTTGAACGATCTGTGGTGAGAACGAGATGATGAGACTAATGGCGGCAAAACAAGATTGTAATTTCATCAGTTGGTTAAAACAATTCAGTAATCTAAATCATAAAGTCTATTCAAACTTCCTTAAAGGTTTACCATCAAACTATCTTAAATATTAGGAGGTAAGGCAAGGATTATATCAAAAGACAAATTCTTTGGCTCGGCTCCAACTTCATCAAGGAGCCTATCGCACTTTGCAAAATATTGAGTTTCCTGAGACAAAAAAGGCGCGCCATCTCAGGCGCGCCTTTTCAAAATAGATTAAGCTAAGAACAATTATTTCTTCTTGGCCTCCTCCCGCTCTTTGGCATCAGCGACGACTTGATCAGCAACATTCCTAGGACAAGGTGCATAATGCTCAAACTCCATTGAGAACTGGCCACGACCTGAGGTCATGGTCCGAAGGTCACCGATGTATCCGAACATCTCGGATAGAGGAGCCTGCGCCTTAATACGAATCCCACCAGAAGCTGAGTCCTGCGATTGAATCATACCACGACGACGGTTTAGATCACCGATCACATCACCAATGTGATCTTCAGGAGTGAAAACATCGAGCTTCATAATAGGCTCAAGAATCTGAGCCCCAGCCTTGGGAACGGTTTGACGGTAAGCAGCTCTTGAAGCAATTTCAAAAGCTACGGCCGAGGAGTCAACCGCGTGGAAACCTCCATCAGTGAGAGTCACTTTAAAGTCCAAACAAGGATAGCCGGCAAGGACACCCTTCTCAAGTGAGCGTTTGAAACCCTTTTCAACCGAAGACCAATATTCTTTCGGCACATTACCACCAACCACAGTCGACTCGAACTGGAAGCCCTCTCCAGGCTCCAGAGGAGTCAGGGTGTAGTCAATTTTAGCAAATTGACCGGAACCACCCGACTGCTTTTTGTGGGTATAACTATCTGATGTCTCCTTTGTGATTGTTTCGCGATATGCAACCTGCGGAGCACCAACATCAACCTCAACTTTGTGAGTCCGCTTTAGGATATCCACTTTAATATCAAGATGAAGCTCACCCATTCCCTTGAGAATGGTCTCACCGGAATCAAGATCCGTCTCAACCCGGAAGGAAGGATCCTCCTGAATCATTTTTCCAAGCGCGATGCCAAGCTTCTCGGCATTGGCTTTATCCTTGGGAGCTACCGCAAGAGAGATCACGGGATCCGGGAACACCATGGGTTCAAGAGTGGCGGGATTATCTTTAGAACAAAGAGTGTGCCCGGTCTGAACATTCTTGAGACCAACGAGGGCGATGATATCACCTGCTTGGGCACTATCGAGCTCAGTCCGATCATCAGCGTGCATCTCGACGAGACGCCCAACCCGCTCAGTCTTACCAGTGAAGGTATTAAGAATCGTATCACCTTTTTTCATCGTTCCTGAATAAATCCGAGTAAAGGTCAAGGCACCAAATTGATCATCCATAATCTTGAAAGCGAGTGCACGAAGTGGACCACTCGCGTCAACTGTAGCAACCTCACCAGTCAATTCTCCGTCGTCGTCAAACTCAGGTTCCGGCTCAACCTCAAGTGGAGATGGAAGGTAGTCAACAACAGCGTTAAGCACGTTTTGGACGCCTTTGTTCTTAAAGGCTGAACCACAGAAAGCCGGGAAGAAATCAAGAGCGATAGTTCCTTTTCGGATACACTTTTTGATGGTGGCAATATCAGGAATATTACCTTCAAGATAAGCCTCCATAACTTCGTCATCCTGCTCCACGGCGGTCTCGATCAACTCTTCGTGATACTGGTTACACTTATCAACTAGGTCTTCAGGAACGTCTTGAATCTCAAAGTTCTCAGGAAGACCAGAGTCGTCCCAGACATAAGCTTTCTTCTCAAGGACATCAACAACTCCCACGAAGGAATCCTCGAAACCGATTGGGAGAGTCATTACAAGCGGGTTGGCCCCAAGGACATCCTTTGTCTGCTGTATGACGCGATAAAAGTCAGCCCCAATTCGGTCGAGCTTATTGACAAAGATAATTCGAGCGACTTCGGAATCGTTGGCGTAACGCCAGTTAGTCTCTGATTGGGGTTCAACACCACCCGATCCACAGAAAACACCAACACCTCCGTCGAGAACCTTAAGAGAACGATAAACCTCAATCGTAAAATCAACGTGCCCAGGAGTATCAATGATGTTCATCCGATGATCGTCCCAGAAACATGTCGTCGCCGCCGATTGAATAGTGATTCCACGCTCCGCTTCCTGCTCCATGAAATCGGTTGTAGACTCACCGTCGTGGACCTCACCCGTTTTGTGAATTTTCCCAGTGAGCTTGAGGATCCGCTCAGTGGTCGTGGTCTTGCCGGCATCAACGTGTGCGAAGATGCCAATGTTGCGGTATTTAGTGAGGTCTGTCATGATAACTTGTCTCGTGAAGGGGCGCGTCATAATCACCAGCCCACCCTTTTGTCGAGTCTGGACCGAGACTTTTTGCGGACTCTGGACTCACCCCGCGGGCTCAACTAGCTTTAGTGGCAGCCTTTTACCCAGAACAAACAAACAATTGGACAACACCTAGAATAGCTGAATCGGCTGACTTTCAACAATTGCATATCTTAGTTTCAAGCCTACCTAATTAACTAATGACCTAGCAAGATTTCCCCCCGATATTCTCACGACTGCCTCTTTAGCTTTCGATAACGAGAAAAGCCTCTTTGCAAGGCATCAGAAAACTGAATAATTACCCTCAACTTAAAAAAAACCATGTCACATCAACCATCCGAAAAAAAATCGACCTTTTCTCGCCGTAATTTTGTAAAAAAAGGAGCGCTTGGAGGAGCTGCAGTAGGCCTTTCACCTCTTGGTGTTCCTTTGGTGAACGCAGTTGAAAAAGCCCCAAAAGGAAAGTTGAAAGTCGGGGTTGTTGGCCTTGGAGGTCGAGGTGGTGGTGCCGTCAATGACATCATGAACATCGATTCGGGCACCGTTCTCTGGGCCGCAGGTGACATTTCCAAGGATCGCTTTAAGAAAATCGAAGGGATTTCCAAGAAATTTTCAGGTCGTGTCGATACTGATGGCGGCAAGCGTGAATTCGTTGGTTTTGACGCCTACCAAAAGGTCATCGATAGCGGAGCTGATATTATCATCCTTACTACCACTCCGGCATTCCGCCCGGCCCAGTTCGAAGCCGCGGTCGCAGCAGGTAAGCATGTCTTTATTGAAAAACCCTTTGCTCTCGATATTCCAGGACTTCAAAGCGTCATTGAAACAGCAAAGAAAGCGCAGTCAGCAGGGCAATCGGTCCTGACCGGGCTCGTTTGGCGCTACACTCCCCACCTCATGGAAATGGATAATCGTCTCCAAGATGGTGCCATCGGTGATATTCTTAACGTCTCATCATCTTACTGTGGTGGCGGACGCCCCAACCAAATGCCTGATCCAAAATTCAAACCTGCCGAGATGTCTGACATGGAATGGGCTCTTCGCTTCTGGCAAAACTTTCTTGAACTCAGTGGTGACGGTGTCCTCGAATATCACATTCATGGGATTGACCGAATGGCTTGGTGGATGGGCGACCAGCTCCCTGTCCGCTGCTATGCAAACGGAGCAAATATTGCTCCAGTAAAAGGCGCCAATAACTGGGATAGCTGTAACTTCAGCTACGAGTATGCAGATGGTCGCACCTCAAGTTTCTTTGGACGCCAAATCCGCGGGACATACTCTGCCTCCGGCGATAATATTGTTGGAACTAAAGGACGGGCTGTTGCGCAAGGCAACTCAGCTTTCATCGAGGTGGACGGTAAGAAAATCTGGGAGGGAAAGAGCAATCTTGGCTACCAGCAAGAACATGAGATTTTCATGAAACACATCCGTGAGGGTAAAGTGTTCAACGACGTTATCGGCCAATCGGCAAACAGCCATGCCATCGCCCTCATGGGTCGTAACGCGGCCTATTCCGGCCAGCTTATTACTGGGGAGCAGATCATGGCTTCAAAGGACGTCCTACTTAAGGATATTAAGAATTTAACTTACGAGACCCCCTTCAAGCCACGTGAATCTGCGGTTCCAGGCAAAACAAAGTTCCTCTAGTTCGATGATTCGGTTTGTTCGCAAGTTCCAAACATCAATCAACTTCCCATCCATCATCGCCCTGCTTTATGCGGGGGCAGTAGCTCAGGCTGAGATAGCCTCTGACGTAAAACCTGCTCTCGATAAAGACGGCTTTGATGAGGAAGAAATGCGCCTCGCAAAAGCGATTCACAAACGCATTTTAGATTATCAGGGGATTAAGAAAAAGACCAACAACGGTAAGGAGGAAAAATTAATCGCATTTCAGGACCCTCTCGCTTCGGGCGCCAAAATCGACATGCTTCCTGTAAAAGGCGGTGAGTTCACCTGGCGCGGAGAAAAGGAAGACGATATCCTTACAGTATCTCTCTCGCCCTTCTGGATGTCCAAACACGAAATCACTTGGGAGGCCTACGAGCCATTCATGTTATCTCCGATTCCACGCCAGAAAGATGGCCAGCCCCTAGATTTCATGAGGGCACAAATCAAAAACGACATTGAATTCATCGCTCGGCCCACGCCACCTTATCATCCAATGACCTTCGGAATGAAGCGTGACGGTCATCCGGCGCTAAGTATGACCCAACATGCCGCTAACAAGTATTGTCAATGGGTGAGTTTTCAGACGGGGCATTTCTACCGCCTGCCGACGGAAGCTGAGTGGGAATTCGCCTGTCGCGCAGGAAGTGATACTAATGCCTCTTGGGGACCTGATGCTCAAAAAGCTGGGGAGTATGCATGGTTCGGTGGGGATGCCTCAACGCACTATAACGTTCCAGGAAAGAAAAAACCCAACTCGCTGGGCTTTCACGATATGCACGGAAATGTTTTAGAGTGGACACTCGATCAATATGTTCCAAACCGAAGGGAATATTTCGCTAAGGATAAAGTCCACAACCCCTGGGTTAAAGCAACAAAACCCTATCCTCACGTCACCAAAGGCGGGCATTGGCAGCAGTCGCTCAAGGAAATTTCTGCGGCTGCTCGTCACCAATCAACGCCAATATGGAAAGTTGCCGATCCCCAGAGGCCTAGAAGTCTATGGTATCATACAACGACTCCCTGGCTCGGATTAAGAATCGTCCGCCCTGCTAAAATTCCAACGGTCGAAGAAATGTATCACTTTTGGAATTCCGGTGTCGAAGCAGATGAATAGTTCTCGTGCGATCAGAGATTTAAACCATCTATTATTCACACGAGTGAACCTTCTTGCATATTTCTCGCAGAGGATAGGATTGATTGCTCTGGCTGCAAGTCACGCCGTCGCACAGCAGACCGAAGAGGTTGCCCCCTTACAAAGACAATATTTTTCGCAGCCTCATTTGGGCACGATCGTTCAAATCGCTTTCTACTCAAATGATAAGGAGTTCTCTCAAAAACTGGCAGGAGACTGTTTTAGACAGGTCAAGAAGCTCGATAAAATTTTTTCTGATTACCGTCCTGATAGCGAGGTCTCCCAACTTTGTTGTAAGCCCGCAAAGGTGGCCCACAAAATTAGTAATGATCTCTTTGATGTCATCGCGAAAGCGCAGGAGATCTCGATCACAACCAATGGTGCATTTGACATCACCTTGGGCCATACGACTCAGAACTGGCGTCAGAGTGCACGACAAAAAAAATTACTTCTTAATGAAAATACTGAGACTTCTTATAAAGATCTGATTCTCTATCCAAATTCGAGAAGCATCTTGTTTCGTAGGCCCTTAAAGATCGACCTTGGGGGAATTGCGAAAGGATACATCGCCGATCGATTAATGATGATTCTTAGCAAAGTTGGAATCAAGCAAGCCGCTGTGATCATCGGAGGAGAAATGATTTTTACTAAGGCGCCTCCCGAAAAAGATGGCTGGACTGTAGGGATTGAGCGACCATCTCGTGAAATGCTAGGGACTATTAGTATCAGCAATACAGCGCTTTCCACTTCGGGAGACAGTTATCAATTCTTCGAGGAAGGCAATGTGCGTCACGCCCATCTGATTGACCCCTCAAGCGGAAAACCAATGACCAACCGTCTCAATGTGACAACTCTCGCTCGATCAGCGATGTTAGCCGACGCCTGGGCAACGGCCCTGCGAATTTCGACCCAAGAAAATGCTCTCAAACTTGCCAATGAAACGAAAGGAATCGAGGCCACCTTCATCCCATTCGAGAAGCGAGCTCGCTTCACAACAGCCTTTCCTAAGTTAAAAAAACTTCATCAGTCTGCCTCAAAACAGTCACCTGGTAACTGATAACAACCTCGCCGCAAACCCCATCCGCTTCACAGAACTCGAAGTCAGAAATTAGCCATAGATCTTGATCTTTAGGAGGTTCAGCATGGTTCGACGATGATTTTCCACAAATCACCCCCATCTCGCTCTTCCGCTTATTCCTACAGCTCAATTTACCCAAATTAACCTCGCTTTCGTTTACGCTAAAGAGCGATTCTTAGCATCCGAAGCCGATTCTTCGTTTACAAATCTCGGTTTCCTGACATTCAGACCCCGTCAAATCCATTTTTTCCCTAAACAATGAGCACGAATTACTTCAATACTCTCCCTCTTCGTCGTCAGCTCGACGAGCTTGGCACCTGCCGTTTCATGGACTCGTCTGAATTCGCCAATGGCGTAAACGCAGCTAAAGGACTAAAGATCGTGATTGTGGGCTGTGGCGCCCAAGGCCTCAATCAGGGTCTCAACATGCGCGACTCCGGCCTTGATGTATCTTATACCCTCCGTCCCGCTGCGATTGAGGAAAAGCGACAGTCCTACCTCAACGCAACCGAAAATGGTTTCGCCGTCGGCACCTACGAGGAAATGCTTCCAACCGCTGACATCGTGATGAACCTCGCCCCTGATAAGCAGCACACTAAGGTGGTTGAAACGGTCATCCCACATATGAAAGAAGGCGCAACTTTTTCTTACGCTCACGGATTCAACATTGTTGAAGAAGGAACCCAAATCCGCAAAGACCTCACTGTTATCATGGTCGCTCCAAAGTCACCTGGCTCTGAGGTGCGCGAAGAGTATAAACGCGGCTTTGGAGTTCCCACCCTTATTGCCTGCCACGTTGAAAATGATCCTTCCGGAGAAGGTATCGAACTCGCGAAAGCGCTTGCCGTAGCCCAAGGCGGTGACAAAGCAGGCGTTCTCGAATCATCGTTCGTAGCTGAGGTCAAATCCGATCTTATGGGAGAGCAAACTATTCTTTGCGGCCTCCTCCAAGCGGGCTCCATTCTCTGCTTTGAAAAAATGAAAGCCGACGGCATCGATCCACACTGGGCCGTCAAGTTTATCCAAAACGGCTGGGAGGTCACAACCGAGGCCCTCAAGCACGGCGGTATCACCAACATGATGGATCGCCTTTCCAACCCCGCAAAGATTGAAGCTTTCAAACTTTCCGAGCAGCTCAAGGACATCATGCGCGAATTGTTCTACAAGCATATGGACGACATCATCTCCGGTGAGTTCTCTAGCACCATGATGGCCGATTGGGCAAATGATGACGTCAACCTCCTCGGCTGGCGCAAGGACACTGGCGAAACCGAATTCGAGCAAACTGAAGGTGCAGGTGAAATCTCCGAGCAAGAATACTTCGACAAGGGCATACTTATGGTTGCCATGGTGCGCGCCGGTGTCGAACTCGCTTTTGAAGCTATGGTTGAAGCAGGCATCGAGCCTGAGTCGGCCTATTACGAGTCTCTCCACGAAACGCCACTCATTGCCAATACCATCGCACGCAAGAAACTTTACGAAATGAATCGCGTCATTTCGGATACCGCCGAGTATGGTTGCTACCTCTTCAGTCACGCGGCTGTTCCTCTTTTGCAGGACTTCATGTCCAAGGTTAACACCAGCGTCATCGGTAAAGGCCTCAACTCAAACGACCAAAGCGTCGACAACCAAACGCTCGTTCAAGTGAATGCCATCATCCGCGACCACGATGTCGAGGAAATTGGTATCTACCTCCGCGAAGCAATGGGCGCTATGAAGTCCATTACCGCCTAGATTTATTCGCGCGAGCCTCTCGCTTGCGATCCGTCTTGAAAAGCCCGAGACCTCAACCGAGGCTCGGGTTTTTTAAAGTCCCGACTGCGCAGGATCTCGCGTTTAAATCTTTCCAAGCTACTGTCGCTCACTCCAAAACCTCTAGCCTAAAAAAAGCAAGTTTTCACCTCATCAAACATATATACCAACGGATACATCCTTCCATTTTACAAAATGACTCTCTCCACCCAGCAAGCGACCGAACTAATTCTCGAGAGCTTTTTAACAGCCCCTCTACTCATCTCCGATCTCCCAGAGTCTCCCCACTTTCAAATATCAGACCTCTCCCCCCCAGATAAGGCAGCGCCTCTCAACTTCTCACAAAAGCTCGGCCACCTTTACGAAGACGCCCTCGCTCAAATCTTTACGACTTCTAAGGACTACGACCTTCTGGAACAAAACCTCCAAATCCAAAAAGACATTCACACCACCGTTGGAGAACTCGACTTTCTTCTCCGTAATCTCAAAACCTACCAACTCATCCACCTTGAACTCGCAACCAAATTCTACCTCGCCGTTGGAAGTGATCTTCCTGGACCAGATGCCCGAGACAATTACTTCAAAAAACTTAGCCACCTCCAGCAACACCAACTCCGCATCCCACAAAAATTTCGTGATCACCTTCCAATAACCTACCGAAGTGAAAACATCAAAACGCAACAACTCGTTTACGGATGCCTGTTCGATCACATCGAAATCCAAAAAACATCTAATCCCAAATTCTTAAACCCCAAATGTCGCCGCGGAAAATGGCTACATCTCTCCGAGGTTTCAAGACACTTTCCGGCTGATCAGGAATTCCAAATCATTCCAAAAACTCTTTGGCCTGTCCCCTTAAAACTTCTATCCAAAGCGCGTTTAGAATCCTGGAAACCACCCCAGATCCTAGAAAGATGCACGATGGTCCGAGTTCCCAGCGATTTAACCCCTTATTTCATCGCTCCGTCTAACTACCCCCACTACGAAGGCACTTTGTAAATCAAACGAAGGGAATCCAATCGAAGACGAGCTCCTCCAAGCGCTGCTTTAAGAGCCTCACGATGATTCTCGATCTCGAGCAATTCCTCTTTTCCGACCAGCGGGTTTAGCTGAGCCAAGTCCTCCAAACGCTCCTTCTCTTGATCAAACGAACTCTGCATTAATTCCAGCGATTTCGTTACAATTGCAACCCGGCGCTGCCCAGCTAAGGAATCAAGAGTTTTTAACATCTCAGGGATCATCTCGCCCGTGACCTTTGGTTGCTCAAGGAGCTTACGATGGTTGCCTCGGCGAAGTATGGCTTTCATCAAAGACGCATCAGAAGTCATATCTTTTCCTTGGTAATCGATCGCAACTCGCAGTGGCACCGCAGGAAGATAGTGATCGGTCTGCAACGAAGCTGGAGCCACACATTCCACAATATAGAAGGCTTCCAAGATCACTGAAGTAGTTCCAGGCGCTTCCCAGACTCCAAAAGCGCTATTCCCTGCCTCAGCCGACAACAGAAGATCAATCGAATTCCTAACCATAGGATGATCTGCTGTCATAAGCCCAATCTCCTCACGTATTAACGCGCGACTTCGATCAAAAGTGACGGCCATTCCATCTTCGGCCAAATCGGGGAATGCATCGGTAATTACGTTACCCTGTTTGAGTAAATAATCTCGGCCATCCAACTCCTCGACTTCCAGCCCGAAGTGATCAAAGAGCCGTAAAATCCAGTCCTCAAACTCCCGATCTCCATCCCATCCATCAAGCTCTTCTAGAACCTTTTCAATCTCACCACCGCCCTTCGATGTTAGCGCTAGCAACCGATCGGGTCCTCGTTCCATTTGAACTTCGGTCTCCTCTCTCAGTTTTTTTGACTCTTCGATAAATCTTGGCAAAGTGTCCGCCTTTATCTGCTGAAGTTTCTTCACTAGAAGCTGAGCCCCTTGCAAATTCTTCTCAAAGGCATTCAAGCCCTCCTGATACCACCGCGCATATCGCTCTCCAGCATCGCCCTTCACATAAGGGACATGAATATTGATCGTTTCCGTCTGCCCAATACGATCGAGCCGCCCAATACGCTGTTCGAGTAATTCTGGATTCTCCGGTAGATCAAAGAGCACCAAGTGGTGAGCAAACTGGAAGTTACGCCCTTCACTTCCAATCTCAGAACAAATCAATAAATCAGCGCCGTTTTCCTCCGAAAAATAAGCGGCATTCCTGTCCCGCTGAAGCAATGTTAATTCTTCATGAAAATGGGCAATTTTCATATTTACTCGGTCCAAAAGAGCCTCCATTAAATCCTCAACCAAATCCAAGCTCTTCCCAATCAGAAGAATTTTCTCCTCGGGATGCTCTTCCAAAAATCTGACCAACCAATTGACCTTAGCAACAAACACCTCTTCCCCTTCTAAGGCGACTAAATGCGCCTTCCGCTTCGGAAACCCACGCAGTTGCTTCCGAGTATTACGAAACATCACTCTACCCGTCCCAAAAGAGTCGAGTAAATCTCTTACCACTCGCTCCCTCGCTCCCTCTTTATCCAAACTGGCCAGCCCTTCTGTAATTCGCGGCGAGCGATCCACAAACCGCTGCACATCCGGCTCACCACCCTCCTGGATCAAGTCGATAGCATCAGCAACCAATTCATAATAATCAGACTCTCTCGAAAATGCCTCGAGATCGTTATAACGATGGGGATCCAGCAGCTGCAATCGCGCAAAGTGCCCCTCAGCCCCAAGTTGCTGCGGCGTCGCTGTAAGCAACAAGACTGAAGCTGTCTCTAGCGCCAAAGCCTGGACCAAACAGTATCCATCACTTGATTCCTCCGGACTCCATTCTAGATGATGAGCCTCATCTACAATCAGCAGATCCCATCCCGCACCAATCGCTTGAGGGATTCGCTCAGGATGATCCAAAAGAAAATCTTGAGAGCAAAGGATAAGCTGATTTTCCAAGAATGGATTCTCTCCCGAGATTGACTGACATCTTTCCTCATCAAAAATTGCGAAGAGCAAATTGAAGCGGCGCAGAAGCTCGACAAACCACTGATGCACTAACGGCTCTGGCAGAAGAATCAACACTCGATCCGCGCGGCCCGTAAGATGCAGACGATGGAGGATCAAACACGCCTCAATCGTCTTTCCAAGCCCTACCTCATCTGCCAAAAGAACCCGCGGCGCCAGTCGCGATGACACTTCACGGGCAATCGCAATTTGATGCGGAATCAAATCAACCCGCCCGCCCAAAAACCCCCGCACTGGCGATTTTCGAATCTTGGATGATCGAAAGAGTGATTCGATCCGCAGATTGAACGTCCGGAGATCGTCAACCTGCCCACCAAGCAGCCGATCATCGGGCTTAGAAAAACTGATAGAATCATCCAGCTCACCCTCGGAAACCGATTGATCACCTTGATGATAGATCAGGAGCCCATCCTTGTCCTCAACCCGATCAATGATCATCGTCTCTCCCGTGTGAATCAGAATTTCATCGCCCACCTTAAAACGCACCCTAAGAATGGGCGCCGAATCGACAGCGAACATTCGCTTTTCATTCGCTGTTGTGAATAAGATCACAACCCTATTTCCCTGAGATTCTAACAAAACCCCCAGACCTAGTTCGGGTTCACTCGTGCTGACCCATCGCTGTCCCGCTACAATTTTCTCGCGCATTCATCAGGACTCATAGCGGGAATAACCAATAGTGGAAATCGCGAATCAATAAGAATTTAAAAGAAGCTAATGATCTTGGATCGAACTTTAAGGTTGCTAAACTCTAACCGAAGCGATGAAGGAACTAAAAGACGGCCTTAGATCACTCGTTCGAATTGACTTTCGCGGACATGTTCACAAACAGTTTCGCGGCACAGACTCCGACAAACGATTTGCAAATGAAGTGGCTGTTTTAAAAGCTCTCAAAGATCGCGGAGCGACTAATGTTCCCCGCTTAGTTGGACATGATCCTGAAACGTTGACACTCATAACCACCAATTGTGGCTCACCGGCGCCCCTTATCACGGTTGAAAAAGCACAGGCCCTGTTCCAAGAACTAGAAGATAAATATGGCATCCGGCACGATGACCCTGAGCCACGTAATGTCACTTACTCTCCTCACCTCGGGAAATTTTGCCT
>TARA_B110000003_G_scaffold15065_1_pt1 | contig 29306 bp, 25 predicted proteins | sample TARA_B110000003 | Tara Oceans TARA_B110000003 (sample SAMEA4396424) | marine metagenome | biome: Westerlies Biome; feature: [SRF] surface water layer (ENVO:00010504); material: water (ENVO:00002006), including particulate matter (ENVO:01000060) such as... | depth 5 m
GCATTCAATGCACCTCTTTTGGATTACACCCAATTGAACGCGCAGCGGAATGATTTTTTCCACCAGGTGGATGTGCGTCTTGACCGCAAGTGGTTTTTTGACAATTGGTCGCTCGATGTGTTCATGGACGTCCAAAACTTGACGGCAGCAACGCCTCCCCAGCCCAGCCAGCTTGATGTGATGCGCGACCCCTCAACGGGAGCGCCCATTCCTTCCGAGACCAATGACGGTTCTTACGACGCGCGCTACATCGATGTGGCCACCGGTGCCGTTCTGCCCGCCTTGGGCATGATCATTGAGCTCTGAATCCAAACTAACCTCACATGGAGAATGGTACCTTAGCATCATGAGGGTGGACAAATTCATGTGGGCCGTTCGCGTTTTCAAGACCCGCTCGATGTCCAGCAAACATTGTCGTGAAGGCAGGGTTACTTGTGGCGACAAAACGTTGAAGCCCGCGCGAGACTTGAAGGTGGGGGAGGTTGTGGAAGTCCGGAAGGGTGCCGTTCGATTTCGTTATGAGGTGCTCTCGTTTCCGCGCAACCGTGTCGGTGCAGCCTTGGTTCCCGACCATGTTCGGGACGTGACCGCTCCGGAAGAGCTGGAAAAGCTTGAAATCATTCGTTTGGCTCAACAAGATCGGCCAAAGGGCATTGGTCGTCCCACCAAACGCGACCGCCGCGATTGGGAAAAGGCCTTCCGAACATGACCAAACGCGACCTCAGGGCTCAACCCATCCAACCCCAATCCACGAAGTTGCTGAGGCATCGCGTGTTGTGGCCCCACAAGCCAAGTCCTGAAGCCTGCGTCTTGCCTGTGGACAACGATCCAGGTGCGGTTCATTTGGGGGTTTGGACGCAGGAGGAGGTGCCTTGGGGGATTCGGGTTTCCGACCTTCCAGGTCCATTGCTTGGCGCTTGTTCGTTGTTTCAGCAGCATTGTGACCGGATCGCCGTGCCGTGGCAGGAAGGAGATGACCTTCGACTTCGTGTGATGGGTACGCTGCCACAAGCCAGAGGCATGGGTGCTGGTGCCGCATTGATTCGGGCCGCCGTCGAAGAGACCCGCAGGCAAGGCAGGTGCATGCTGTGGTGCGACGCAAGAGAAGTCGCATTTGGCTTCTACGAGAGAATGGGTTTTGACTTTCTCAACGACATGTACCACATTCCTGACATCGGTCCACACCGCACCATGGCCTTGGACGTATCTTTGGCGCCGCAATTGAAAATCTGAGACATGCCAAGCATTAGCCTCAAGGGACAAACCATGCCCGACAGCCCCATTCGAAAACTGGCTCCCTTTGCCGCCAAGGCAAAAGAAGCGGGCAAGCGCGTCATTCATCTGAACATCGGCCAGCCCGACATCGCGACGCCAAAAGTCGCCTTGGAGGCAGTCAGAAGCGATACACGAACGGTGATCGAGTACAGTCCCAGCGAGGGGTTTTCGAGTTACCGAGAAGGTTTGGCCGCCTACTACCGCAGTGTGCAGGTGAATGTCTCAGCGGAGGAAATCCTGGTGACCACTGGAGGCTCTGAAGCGCTCGTGTTCGCCTTCATGTCATGCCTGGACCCAGGAGATGAGGTCATTGTTCCGGAGCCGTTCTATGCCAATTACAACGGATTTGCCCAAATGGCGGGTGTGCACATTGTTCCTGTCACAGCCCACATTGAGGATGGATTTGCATTGCCACCCATTGAGGACTTCCGTGCCAAGATCACAGAACGCACCAAGGCTGTGCTTTTGTGCAACCCTGGCAACCCCACAGGCACGGTTTACAGCGGATCGGAGCTGAATGCCTTGGCTACGTTGGTGCGGGACCATGATTTGTATTTGTTTGCCGATGAAGTCTACCGAGAGTTTTGCTACGACGGGTCCACCCCCAAGTCTGTCATGCAATTGGAAGGGCTGGACCAACATGTCGTGTTGGTGGACAGTGTGTCCAAACGCTACAGCATGTGCGGCGCCCGTATTGGGGCCATGGTGACCAAAAACACAGAGGTGCGAAAGGCTGCGATGAAATTTGCCATGGCCAGGCTGTCTCCGCCGACCTTGGCTCAGATTGCTTCAGAGGCGGCACTCGACACCTCCTCGACGTATTTCGTGGAAGTGCGAGAACGATATGTGGCACGTCGCGACGCGTTGGTCCGAGGCTTGCGCGCCATCCCTGGTGTGCGCGTCCCTCAACCTGGCGGTGCGTTTTATGCCGTTTGCGAGTTGCCCATCGACCATGCCGACGCCTTTTGCCAATGGATGCTGGAGTCCTTTGATTTGGAGGGAGACACTGTCATGATGGCCCCAGCCACGGGGTTCTATGCCACGCCTGGGGCTGGCGCGCAACAGGTGCGCATTGCCTATGTGTTGGACCTTCCGTTGATTGAACGTGCGGTGGAGTGCCTCGCAGAAGCTTTGAAGGTCTACCCCGGGCGCACCTGACATTGGGTTGGATGTCCGCAGGTCGACATCGTACTTTGGGGCGTCCTTAACGATGACCCCATGAACACATTTCTTTCTCCTCTCCGGCAATCGCTTTTGACCTTGGGTCTTGGTGGCATGCTGATGGTGCTCAGCCTGTCAGCCTTTGGCGATCCTGGAGACACCACGTGGGTTCAAACGTACACTTGGGAGGCCCAGGACAACCCGGCCACGGCCTATGAAAGTCCTGGTCGTCGATGGTTCAATTTCCCCTCAGGAGAGGACACCACCTACCGCAAGATTCTGATGTACCACAGACTGAAATGCTTCGAAAATGGAACCGCAGGCAACCTTGGATTCCCTTGCGGAGAATGGGATTACTTGACCTACAACCACTTGTTTGACCACACTGGAGAATTGGACAGCACGGCACTGTTTCACCCGCTGTATCTCGTCAACGACGTGGATTTTGAGACGGCCGATTTGATCCTTGCGCCAGAGGGAGGCATTCCCCATGACACCTTGCTGCAGATGACCAGCGTGGCTTTTCATGAATTTCCGGACAGCTCGACCACTTGGAGCGAGATGACGGGTCTTCCAGGTGGGGAGATGACAACCTCTTCGCTTGGCAACGAGCGCAGGCATCAATGGATGTGGCACGCCCATGAGCTTGACAGTTTGGGCTGGGGTCTTGGCGACCAAGCCTGGCGCTGGTCCCTTCCTCGCGCGGGAAACCTCTCCGCTTCCTCGGCAAGCCGTGTCACGCTTCGCGCAAGATGGACCGAGGAGACTTCCCTTGAATCCATGTCTTCTTCCGGATGGTCCACCTTGGTGGACGGCCCAGTCAGTGCAGGTGATTTCTCTGCCTCTTGGCGGTTGGATTTTCAGCAGTCACTGGTGCGTCAAGAAGGATTGAATCTGGTGCTTGATCTGGCATTGGAAGGTCTTGTTGCAGAGGAGGACAATGCCTGGAATGTTTTGGCCCATCTCGCCTCAGATTCGCTGGGATTGATGTCCGCGCCCAAGGCGCCAGGAGCTCCCCAATGGGTCAACCTCGATGGGGGAGACCGTGTGGAGATTGACCCCAGTGCCCTATGGGCGCTCGACTCTTCAGTCACCGTGGAGTGCTGGATTCGAGGGGATGCCACCATGTTGCCAGCGAACACGACGCTGTTCGAAGGGCTAGATGAAGCCAACCAGCGGCAATTGAATGTCCATGCTCCTTGGAGCAATGGTCGATTCTATTGGGATGCGGGATTTGATGGGGGATACGACCGCATCGATCAAGCTGCATCTGAATCTCAATACGAAGCGCAATGGGTTCATTGGGCTTTCACCAAAGATGCAGAAACAGGTGTGATGCAGATGCATGTCAATGGAGAGCTCTTTCACAGCGGAGGGGGAAAGGACAATGTCATTTCAGACATCGTTCGAATGAATTTGGGCGGTTCAGCCTTTGGAACCAATGGTTATCCTGGAGACATCGCAGCCTTTAGGGTATGGGATGCGGTACTGTCTTCAGAGACGCTCGCCTTGTGGCGCGACCGAGCTTCCTTGGATGCATTGCTGGAACACCCGCACGCCGATGCCCTTTTGGGGGCCATCAACATGCTGGGCGAAAATGGGGAAGTGACGAACCAAGGAACTTTGGCAGGATGGATCCATGGGGACGCTGGACGATACGCTTTTCCCGCGCGCGAGGCGTTCCTCGATCCCAGTCCTTGGGGAGAGCGTCCGGCCCTTGTGCTCAGAGGCGGAGTGGAACCCATGACAGCGATTGGGGAGGCCATTGTGGCCACGGCAGTCCCAAGGCCCCCTGTGTCTTTGACCCAATGGGAGGTGCAGGGAAACGATGTGGGCTGGCTGGACTTGCACTACGGATGGGCCGCTGGAAGCGCCACCTATGTGCTGAATGATTTTGGAGACACCTTGGCCGTCCATCCTGTGGAGGGGGAGGCCACGACGTACAACAACCAGACCTTGGCGTATTGGGGGGCTCCTTTCGAAGTCATTGATCGCTATGAATTGGCGAGGTACATCACCCCGTACGGCATCAATCTCACGCTTGGACCTGATGGATGGGCTTGGGTGTTTGATGTCACCGATTACGCTCCTTTGTTGAAGGACAGTGTCGAGTTGCAATGCGGAAACTGGCAAGAGCTTTTGGATCTCAAGTTTGCCTTCATCGAAGGGACGCCACCGCGTGATGTCAAAAGGGTGGATGCCTTTTGGAAGGGCTTGCACTACTTAAGCAATTGGGACGAGACGGTGTTGCCGCATGCCTATGTTCCTGCAGATGATGAGTCGATGTGGAGGCTGAAGACGCGCGCAAGTGGCCACGACTTTGGCCAAGGCAACAACTGCGGAGAATTCTGCTACAATACGCACAGCGTGAAGGTCGACGGACAACAGGAGTGGAGTTGGGAAATCATGCAAGAGTGTGCCGACAACCCTCTGTATCCTCAGGGAGGCACATGGATTTATGACCGCGCAGGTTGGTGCCCAGGTGCTCCAGTGAGAACGGAAGATTTGGAGTTGACTCCTTTGGTAGCAGGTCAAGAAAGCTTTGAGGTGGAGTACGATGTAACCTACGATCCTTATGGGAACTACCGCATGGAAGGCCAAATCATAGGCTACGGCAGCCCCAACATGACGCACGACGTGGAGATCATGGACATCTTGGCGCCCAATGAGGACAAACTAAAATCCAGGTTCAACCCGGTGTGTGAGCAGCCCATGGTGCGCATCCGCAACAACGGTTCTGCGTCACTTGATGTGGTGAAGGTCACCTACGGGATCTCGGGTGGAGAATTGGAGACAGAGGTCCTGTCCTTGGAGCCTCCCATGGCATTCCTCGAAGAGCGGGATGTGGAACTCCCTTACACGGCCAGTGCTTATGTGGTAGGAGACGATGAGGAAACGCTGCGGTTTGAAGTGGACGTGGAGGTGGCAAACGCTTTGGACGAGGAAGGGTCCAATGGCTGGATGGCGTCTTCTTTCCAACGCCCGCCCACATGGCAATACAATGACTTGGACGACAACCGCATCATCGTTTGGACCAAAACCAACAACGTCCCCGGCGAGACCTCCGTTGAAATCACCCGGGCAGACGGAGGAATCCAGTGGGCGCGAAGCTACAGTGAGCCCAACACCACATACAGGGACACGGTAGAGTTGAACCAAGGTTGTTACCGCATGACTGTCCTTGACAGCGGGGACGATGGCTTGGATTTTTGGGCAAACAACGACGGGAGTGGATTTGTCAGGCTGAAGAAAGTGGCAGGGGGCAATTTTCACATTTTTGAATCGGATTTTGGGAAGTCCATTTCCCAGGCATTCTATTGGGCGACCAACTTGTTCAGTGAAGTCGTAGAGGAATCGACGATTGCAGGGGATGTGGGGGTTTTCCCCAATCCCTTTCAAGAGACCCTTACAATCGCTCCGGCAGGTCTGCGAGGGAAGTTGCAATGGCAGGTTTACACGGTGCAAGGCCAATTGCTTGAGCAAGGCGCATGGTCGATTTCATCCAACGAGCGCTGTGAATTGGAGACCGAAGACTGGCCCCAAGGCATTGTCGTGGTCGTAGTCAGTCAAGGAGCGCAAAGTTGGACCAGATGGTTGGTTCGAGAGTGACTCAAGTGGGGGTGTGGTGTTGATAAAATTCATTTGGGGGGTTTTTAGGGTGGTTTTTGAGGGGGGTGTGGATGAATTTTTGATATTTTTTGGTGGTTGCCCCCCTGATTGAGATGATTTCAGGCTGTATTTTTGCCAAAAATCACACGAAGCCATGAGTCTCAACCGTCAGCAAGCCCTTCACGAAGTGTTGGACCGCGTCCCCAAACACCCCACGCGGCCTTCCAACAAGATTTCCGAATACTTCGGGGAGAACGTGTTCAATCCCTACGTCATGCGCTCTTATCTGCCTGACGAGGCCTACGATGGGATCTTGGAGGCCATGCAAAAAGGCACGCCCATCAGCCGAAAAGTCGCAGATCAAACGGCAAGCGCCATGAAAGAATGGGCCATCAGTCGGGGTGCCACGCACTACACCCACTGGTTCCAACCACTGACGGGAAGCACCGCAGAAAAGCACGACAGCTTCATCGCGCCCACGGCCGATGGTCGTGCCATTGAGAAGTTCGACGGCACGTTGCTGGTGCAACAAGAACCAGATGCTTCTTCCTTTCCCAATGGTGGCATTCGAAATACTTTTGAAGCGAGAGGATACACCCTCTGGGACCCAACTTCGCCTGCGTTTGTGTGGGGCGAAACCCTCTGCATCCCTACCATTTTCATCAGCTACACTGGCTATGCCTTGGACAACAAAATGCCTTTGTTGAAGGCCTTGTCGGCCATTGACGTGGCGGCCACGTCGGTGTGTCAATTCTTTGACAAGAACATCACCAAGGTAAACGCCACCTTGGGCTGGGAGCAGGAATATTTTTTGGTGGACAAAGCATTGTACGCCTCTCGTCCTGATTTGGCCATGACAGGACGTGCCTTGTTTGGCGCTGCTCCTGCCAAGGGCCAACAATTGGACGACCACTACTTCGGTTCCATTCCGGAGAGGGTTTCGGCCTTCATGAAGGATTTTGAGATGGAAGCCCATAAATTGGGCATTCCTGTCACCACCCGTCACAATGAAGTGGCGCCCAACCAATTTGAGTTGGCACCCGTATTTGAAGAGGCCAACCTTGCCAACGATCACAACCTCATGTTGATGGAGTTGTTGGAGGTAGTGGCCCGCCGCCATGACTTCCGAATCTTGCTCCATGAAAAGCCATTTGCTGGTGTGAACGGATCGGGGAAGCACAACAACTGGTCGCTCGCCACAAACACAGGCGTAAACTTGTTGAAACCAGGCAAGAATCCCAAGACCAACCTCAGGTTCCTGACGTTCTTCGTGAACACTTTGGTCGCTTTGCACCGCCATGCGGATGTGGTGCGGGCCTCCATAGCCAGTGTGGGCAACGACCATCGCCTCGGTGCGAACGAGGCGCCTCCTGCGATCATGTCAGCATTCATTGGCTCCCAATTGACTGAACTTTTGGATGCACTGGAAAGCAGCATCAAAGCGGGCAAGCTCACCCCTGAGGACAAAACAGCCTTGAAGCTTGAAATCGGCAGGATCCCAGAAGTTCTTTTGGACAACACCGACCGCAACAGAACCTCCCCGTTTGCCTTCACCGGCAACAAGTTCGAGTTGCGTGCTGCGGGCTCCACAGCCAACTGTGCCGTCCCTATGACGGTGCTCAACACCATTGTCGCGCAGCAACTCAGCATGTTCAAGACTGCCGTGGACAAGCGGATCAAGGCAGGTGTGAAGAAAGACGACGCCTTGTTGAAAGAGCTTCAGCTTCTGATCAAAGCATCCAAGGCCATCCGTTTTGAAGGCAACGGTTACGGAGACGAGTGGGTCAAGGAGGCAAAGAAGCGGGGGCTTAGCAACCTCAAAGATACCCCAGCGGCACTCGCGGTTTGGGGAAGAAAAGAGGTTGCAGACCTTTTTGAGTCGATGAATGTTTTGATGCCTGAGGAATTGGAAGCACGTCAGGAAGTGGAGTATGACAACTACATCATGAAGCGTCAAATCGAGGCCCGTATTGTGGGAGATATGGCATCGAATGTGGTGCTGCCATCTGCCTTGGCATACCAGAACATGCTCATTGAAAACATCACCGGTTTGGCCGATGTTTTTGGCAAAAAAGGAGAGGCCATGTCTTCTGCACAGCGTGACATCTTGACCCAGGTGTCGGATGCGGTTCAGGCATTGCACGCAGCCTCTGGCAAACTGCGCCAAGAGCGTGCCAGCATCAACAAGATCTCAGATATCGCCAAGCGCGCAATGAAATACGGATCCGTCGTGACCCCCCTGATTGAGGAGGTGGGCCATCACTGTGCCAGACTCGAGCAGTTGGTGGACAATGAAATTTGGCCATTGCCAAAGTTTCAGGAAATGCTGTTCACACGTTGATTCAAAGGCTCGGCCAACAATCGACTCTCAACAATTGGAAAAGACGCCCTCTCTGTGGGGCGTCTTTTTTCGTTACTTTCACCCTCTGATACATCAAGCCTAAAGGAATGCCTCACAACCTGCAATCAAACATGGCCCACTTCGGCGCCACCATTGTTCTCTCTTTTTTGACTGTCTTTGGAGCCCTGGCCCAAAGCGACATGACTTCTGAAGCCGACCGCGCCTTCGAACGCCGCGGCTACTTTGAGGCCTCTCGTGAGTATGTTGCCTTGTATGCCAAAATCAAAGCAGATGTCAATCTCAAAGGATACTGCGCCTTTCAGGCGGGAGAGTCTTTCCGACTCCTCCACGACCCTGCGGCAGCCACGGAGTGGTACGACAAAGCCATTGGCTTGAAGTATGGCCAAAAGAACAACACCGTTTTTTTGGTGTACGGTGATGCTTTGCGCGACCAAGAGGCCTATGACGAGGCGATTGAGTATTACGCAGAATATCAAAAAGCGGGCGGCAATGCCCAACTTGCAGAAGATCGCATAGAAAATGCTGATTTGGCGGCCATTATGGTCGAAGAGCCCGAGAGCCGTTACATCGTGGAGCCTTTGGTCATACTGAACACAGCATCTTACGAATTCGCTCCTACGTTCGCAGGGAAGGACCAGGATGAGGTTGTGTTCGCATCCTCTCGAGAGGCATCGACAGGAACCAAGGAAGATCCAATCACCGGTCAGGCGTACATGGATTTGTTCCGCAGTGAAATGGACAAGAAAGGCCGCTGGAGTGAGCCAGAACCCTTGAGCAACACGGTTTGCACGGAACACAACGAAGGCGGTTCTTGCTTTGATGCCAAAGGGAAGACCATTTACTTCACCCGTTGTGTCGATATGAATGGTTCCAACCTCGCATGTGACATTTACTTTGCGAAAAAGCAAGGGAACGGCTATGGGGCATCTATGCCATTGGGCCTGGTGAGCCGAGAAGAAAACGACAGCTCACAAGTGGGTCACCCGGCTCTGTCACCCGACGACAACATCCTCGTGTTTGCTTCCGACCTGCCCGGAGGGTTCGGTGGCAAAGACCTTTGGTACGTGGAAGCCAATGATGGATCGTTTGCAGGCGCTGTCCCCCAAAACATGGGTCCATCAATCAACACCGCCGGAGATGAGCTGTTTCCCCATTACCGCGACAACGGAGATTTGTACTGGTCGACAACCGGCCGTGAAGGCTTAGGGTCCATGGACATATGGAAGGCCGAGGCACGGGAGGGCAAGCTGGCATTTGCCGATCCTTCAGCACTTCCTTATCCACTGAATACTTCTGCAGACGATTTCGCCATCGCTTTCAAGGATGGCGCGCAAGAAGGCATCTTTACGTCGAACCGACAAGGTGGAAAGGGTCAAGACGACCTGTATTCTTTCAAGCTTCCTCCTTTGGAGTTTTGTTACCAGGCGTATGTCTACGACTACGACACAGGAATGCCACTTTCTGGTGCGACCTTGACCTTGGAATCCAAGGATGGCTCTTCCGCTGAATTCACGACAGATGAAGAAGGCGAATTGGCTTTGTGTGAAGGGGAAATTTCAGAAGGCGCGACATTCGGTGTCGACGTGGCGTTTGAAGGATACATCGGTACGGGCGACATGCTGACGACCGAAGGGTTGACGGAGTCCACCACCCTGGCCAGGGAGTACCTCTTGAAAGAGATTGTGCTGAACAAAGAATACGACATGCCAGTCGTCCTGTACCCTCTTGGAAGTGCAGAGTTGTTGATGGACGAGAATGTCAATTCTGCTGACTCCTTGAATTACTTGGTGGACCTGTTGGAACGAAATGAGAACCTCATTATCCAGTTGGAGGCACACACCGACAGCAGAGGAACTGCTTCCGCCAACAAGTCCTTGAGCCAGCGGCGTGCAGAGACATGCGTGGACTACCTCAAGGAGAAGGGCGTCGTCTCCGAGCGCATGGTGCCAGTTGGTTACGGAGAGGATGTTTTGTTGGTCAGTGACGCGGAAATCGCACGTTTGCCTGAGACTGATCGAGAGCGCGCACACCAGCGCAACCGTCGAACGGTGTTCAAGATTGTGGCATTTGACTACAAGCCAGCAGAGTAAAACGTGAGTGACGCCAGATATGCTGCCCGCGGAGTGTCTGCAGGCAAGGAAGAGGTGCATGCGGCCATCGATGGCATTGACAAGGGACTTTTTCCCAAGGCATTTTGCAAGGTGGTGCCCGATCATTTGACGGGAAGTGAGGAACACTGCGTGGTGATGCATGCGGATGGTGCCGGCACCAAGTCCTCCTTGGCGTACATGTACTGGAGAGAAACAGGGGACTTGAGTGTTTGGAAGGGCATTGCTCAAGACGCCCTCATCATGAACGTGGATGACCTTTTGTGCGTTGGATGCACGGGCCCCATTTTGGTGTCAAGCACAATAGGAAGGAACAAGCATCTCGTACCAGGGGAAGTGATCAAAGAGATCATCCAAGGGACGGAACGTTTGCTCGAAGACCTTCGGTCCCAAGGATTGGACATCCGGAGCACAGGGGGGGAGACTGCCGATGTGGGGGACCTGGTCCGAACCATCATTGTCGATTCCACTGTGGTTGCGCGCATGCGACGAGATGAGGTCATTGACAATGGTCGGATCCAGAAAGGCAATGTGGTGGTCGGACTGTCGAGTCATGGACAAGCGAACTACGAATCGGCCTACAACGGTGGCATGGGTAGCAATGGGCTGACTTCCGCCAGACACGATGTATTTCACAAGGCCCTGGCCAACATTTATCCTGAAAGTTATGATCCAGGCACCGACAAGGATCTTGTTTACACCGGCAGCCATGGCTTGACCGATGCAGTAGAGGGGTCACCATTGGATGCTGGACAACTTGTCCTTTCACCCACCAGGACGTACGCGCCCATCGTTCAGGCGATGCTCGCCCGGCACCGCAAGGACATCCATGGCATGGTCCATTGCTCGGGCGGGGCCCAAACGAAGGTCTTGCACTTTTTGAAGGATGAGCTTCGGGTGGTCAAGAACCGCATGATGAAGGTGCCTGTGTTGTTTGAAACCATTCAGCGTGCTTCAGGCACGTCTTGGGAGGAGATGTACAAGGTCTTCAATATGGGGCATCGAATGGAGGTGTACACAGATGCTGCCACCGCTGACAAGCTAATGGCCATCAGCGAATCCTTTGGGGTGGAAGCCCAAGTGATCGGCCATGTGGAGGCTACGCCAGGAAGGCCTTCGAGCGTGGTCATTGATGGCCCTTACGGCACCTTTACCTATCCATAAACATGGCCTTTGACCGCGACTCTGTGGGCGGGTGGGTCGGGAAATTGCAGTCCATTGCCGACCGTTTCGCAGAAGTGGAAAAGAGAGTGTCTGACCCTGGGGTGGCTTCAGATGTGGATGCCCTAAAAGCCTTGATGGTCGAGCACAAGCGGCTTCAGCCCATGGCCCAAAAAGCCGACTCCCTTGTTGTTGCGATGAAGCAATGGGACGAAGCTTCCGAGTGGGCCCAGTCCGAGGACAACGAAATGCGGCTCATGGGGCGTTCAGAAATGGAGCGGCTCTCCACGTTTCTTTCGCGGGGGGTGGAAGAGGCGAAGTGGATGCTCCTTCCGCACGATGATGCTGACGATCGCAATGCCATATTGGAAGTTCGCGCGGGTACAGGCGGTGACGAGGCGGCCTTGTTTGCGGGTGACCTCGTGAGGATGTACCTCAAACACGCAGATCGAAAAGGTTGGAAGCACGAGTGGGTGCATGTAAGTGAGGGCACTGTGGGAGGCTTCAAGGAAGCAGTGGTCCGACTGGAGGGCGATGGGGTCTTTGGTTGGCTCAAGTTTGAACGTGGGGTTCACCGAGTCCAACGTGTGCCAGAAACAGAATCACAAGGGCGGGTCCATACGAGTGCGGCGACTGTGGCTGTCTTGCCAGTTGCGGCCCAAGTGGACGTGGACCTTCAAATGTCTGATGTCCGAAAGGATACCTTCCGCGCCAGTGGCGCGGGAGGTCAACATGTCAACAAGACGGAGAGCGCTGTGCGTTTGACCCACCTTCCAACAGGGACGGTTGTGGAATGCCAAGATGGCCGCTCTCAGCATCAGAATTACGAATCTGCTTTGGAGGTTTTGCGTTCCAGGTTGTACGATGCGGCGAGGGAGAAGGCTGAGACGGCGCGCGCTCAGGAGAGGCGCTCTCAGGTGAGTTCAGGCGACCGAAGCGCCAAGATTCGAACGTACAATTTCCCACAAGGTCGGGTCACAGACCATCGCATAGGCCTCACTTTGCACGCCCTGCCAGCGGTGCTTCAGGGAGACTTGGGTGCCATGGTAGAAGCCTTGCACGTTGCGGACAGAGCGGAGCGGTTGAAAAATCTTTGACAATTGAGTGAATCGGGTCTGTGCCGTCGGGGGAAAGCCTCCCACTTTTTCAGAACTTTGTGACCATGTCCAGTCCCCGTAAGTCGAGCCGCGAAACGAGCCAAGAACTCACGACAGCACAAGGCATTTTTCAGGCCATCTGTGCCAAGAAATCTTTTCTGTGTGTCGGCTTGGACCCTGATCCAGATCGGATCCCAGCTTCTTTTGGAGAAGGTGTGTCGGGCATGGAGAGGTTTTGCAAAGCCATGGTCGAGGCGACGTTGCCGCATGCGGTGGCTTACAAGCCCAACCTGGCCTTTTTTGAGCAATACGGAGCGAAGGGTTGGGCTGCTTTGGAGCGTATTGTCGAGGCGATTCCTTCCGACGTCCTTGTCATTGCGGATGCCAAAAGGGGCGACATAGGCAATACCGCGACCCGTTATGCGCGCGCCATGTTCGAAGGTCTCGGGGCGGACGCAGCGACAGTTGCTCCGTACATGGGGAGAGACAGTGTCGAGCCTTTCACGGCTTTTGACAAGCGTTGGACGGTGTTGTTGGCCTTGACGTCCAATGAGGGAGCCGGTGATTTTGAGTTCCACGGCACGCCGCCACTTTTTCATCAGGTTTTGGACACCTCGCAGTCCTATGCGAATGCCGATCGTTTGATGTATGTGGTCGGGGCCACGCGACCGGAGCAGTTGGAGGTGGCAAGGAAGAAGGTGCCGCACGCTTTTTTGCTCGTGCCGGGCGTTGGTGCGCAAGGAGGAAGTGTTGAAGAAGTGGCACGTTTTGCGCTGAATGAGCAGTGTGGTTTGTTGGTGAACAGCTCGCGTGGCATCCTTTATGCTGCAGGTAAGGGAGCTAGTGTGGAGGCCGCCAAGCAAGCATCTGCCGCGGAGTCGGCTTCACTGGCTGACACCATGAGGAGATGCCTCGAGGCCAAAGGTTTGGTCTGATCTGAGTGTGGTGTGACAAAATCCACGGCAGCGTTTGCAAAACCCGGACACGGAGGTCCGCTATTTGTTGCGCAGGGGTTGTAGTTTCACCACATGTTCTCCTTTCGAGTGTTCCCACGCATTTACTTGGCCCTCTCCTTTATTTTTGGGGTGGTCGTTCTGGGGAGTGTGGGATACGTCGTGATCGAAGGGTACTCTTGGGTCGAGGCTTTGTACATGACGGTCATCACAGTGTCCACTGTGGGGTTTGAGGAGGTCCGTGACCTGAGCGAGAATGGAATGTTGTTCACCACGGTCTTGATCATGGGAAGTTTGGGTACGTTTGCCTATTCGATTTCCGCCCTGACGACCTACTTTGTCAATGGAGAATACAGAAACACATTTAACGAGGCTCGTTTGAAACAAGAAGTAGATAAGCTGTCCGGTCATGTCATTGTTTGTGGCATGGGGCGTGTAGGCGAAATGGCCGTGCAAGAGTTGCGGGACCATGCCACCCCTGTGGTGGTGATCGAAAGCGATGCAGAAAAGGCGGAATTGCTCATTGCAGAAGGCCTTCTGGTGATTTCTGGTGACGCCACACGTGATGAAAATTTGGAATTTGCTGGGGTGGCCAAAGCGAAGAGCGTCATCACGACGCTTCCCAACGATGCCCAAAACCTCTATGTCGTTTTGGCAGCAAGGGAAATGGCCCCATCGGTCCACATCATCAGCCGTGCCTCCAAAACGAATTCAGTGAGCAAGTTGCGCGTCGCAGGTGCCGACAACGTCATCATGCCTGACAAGGTCGGAGGTGCCCACATGGCCTCATTGGTAGTGATTCCTGATGTGGTTGAATTCCTTGACCACGTGCGCATTCAAGGTGCCGACGCCATCAATCTTGAAGAAATTCCAGTCAATGTCCTTCCTGAAGGATTGAAGGCTTCTACTTTGGGGGAACTTGATGCGAGGAACCGAGTGGGAGTGAATGTTGTGGGGGTGAAGGGGTCCGATGGAAACTTCATCATCAACCCCGGACCCGACACCCCCTTGGACGACGCGAGCAAGTTGTTCGTACTTGGCAACACAGAACAATTGCGCACCATGAATCGCCTGTTGGGCATTCAACCACCCAAAGTCTGATTTCAAAACTCATTTTGATGCTTCATAGAATTGCACTTCTCTTCCTCGGTCTCGTCCCATTTTTGACCCAAGCCCAGTCGTCCATCGACGACCAAATCAATGCCGTGATGGAACCGGTGACCAATGCCATCATGAAGGTGATTTTCTTCACCGTGCCATTGGGCAATGGGATGGAGGTGCCGTTTGTGTTGATTTGGCTTCTGGTGGGTGCCCTCGTGTTCACCGTGTACAACCGGTTTGTGAACTTCACTGCCTTCCGTCACGCATTGGACGTGGTAAGAGGGAAGTACGATGATCCCAACCACAAAGGGGAGGTCAGCCACTTCCAAGCTCTTACTGCAGCCCTTTCGGGCACGGTTGGTGTCGGAAACATTGCAGGGGTAGCGGTGGCCGTTTCTCTCGGAGGACCAGGGGCAACTTTTTGGATGATCATTGCAGGTCTTTTGGGCATGAGTTCCAAGTTTGTTGAGTGCACTTTGGGCACCAAATACCGGAGGATTAACCCTGACGGAAGCATTTCGGGCGGTCCCATGTACTACTTGCGTGACGGATTGGCCAAGCAAGACAAGAAAGGTCTTGGTGCTGTCCTTGCTGCTTTGTTTGCGATTGCCTGCATTGGCGGGTCCTTTGGAGGAGGAAACATGGTGCAAATCAACCAAGCCACGAGCCAGTTGATCGCAGTTACTGGAGGAGAGTCTTCTTTCTTCTATGGGAATGCCTGGCTCTTTGGCGTGATCATGGCAATCATCGTTGCCGCCATCATCCTTGGCGGCATCAAGAGCATTGCGAAAGTGACCGACAAGGTGGTTCCATTCATGGTGGGCATTTACATCTTGGGTGCACTCGCCGTGATCTTGGGCAACCTTGGGGAAGTTCCCGCAGCCTTTGCGAAGATTTTTTCAGGAGCGTTCAACAGCGACGCCATGTATGGCGGCATTGTTGGCGTATTGATCCAAGGTTTCAAGCGGGCCGCATTTTCGAATGAGGCTGGCATTGGGTCTGCATCCATTGCGCACAGTGCTGCCAAGACAGATGAGCCTGTGAGTGAAGGGGTTGTGGCGCTCCTGGAGCCGTTCATTGACACGGTGGTCATTTGCACCATGACGGCCTTGGTGATTGTCATTTCAGACTACGGTGTTTATGACCAGGCTGGCGTGTTGGCCAGTGCCCAGGCGGGAGAGTTGCAGGCCATCAGCTTGACATCGTCAGCTTTCAGTCAAACGCTCTCTTGGTTTCCATTGGTGCTTTCTGTCGCAGTCATCTTGTTTGCGCTCAGCACCATGATCAGCTGGAGTTACTATGGACTCAAGGCGTGGACCTATCTGTTCGGAGAAACCAAAGCCATGGACATTACCTACAAGGCCTTGTTCTGTGTTTTTGTGGTGGTGGGCTCCGCCATCAGTGCCCAGAGCGTTTTTGACTTTGGGGATGCCATGATTTTTGCGATGTGTTTCCCCAACGTTCTGGGATTGTATTTCATGGCCAGGGAGGTCAAGGAAGATTTGGGGGATTATATGCGGAGGGTGAAGAGTGGAGAAATCAAGCGTTACGACTGAGCAGCCGACAACTTTTTTTTGGCGTAGGTCATGCCCATCTCCAGGAATGGATTTGGGCGTGTCTTTTGGTGAGCCTGATGCTGGGTGCCAAGGCTTGGCAGGATTCCGAATCTGAGAGGCATTGGAAAGATGTACCAAGGGCCCATGTGCAGGACCTCTTGTGTTGGGCTGAACAGCTGCCTGGTCCTCCCTTGCGAAAGGGCAAGCGTCGCTCAGACAATGGCAGACAACTTCATCCGAGCCTTTCCCCAAGACAACCAAAGACGGGCTTCGCCGAGGAAGGCAAGAGAATGGAGATGAATGCTGCAGAGGCAAGCGATTGGCAGAGATTCCGGGGGATTGGCCCAGTACTTTCCAAGCGAATCCTCAGTTTCAAAAGCCTTCTCGGTGGATTCATTGACGTGGATCAATTGCACCTCGTCTATGGATTGGACTCTGGCTTGGTGGAGGACATCAAGCCGATGCTTTGCACGGAGCCTTCTAGGGTGAAGCCAATGTGTGTGGAAAAGGTCACCTTCGGGGAATTGGCGAGACATCCTAGGTTTGGAGCAGAGGCCGCCAAAGACATATTGAGGGCAAGGGGTAGGGGAGTATCCAGTATAGATTTGCTTTGGGAACGATTGAGATTGGACACGGCGATGCGTCAGCATTGGGCCCCCTATTTGTCCTGCTGCGGGCAATCCGTGGAAGGCGACAATGACTTAAGGGAACTTCCCGACCTTTGAGGACATCAATAAAGAAGGAATGCAACTGACCCTCACTCAAGATCAACGAATGATGCGCGATTCCATCCGGGACTTCGCACAGCGAGAGATTCTCCCTCACCGTATGGATTGGGATGAACGTCAGCATTTCCCCCGTGACTTGTTCCACAAGATGGGCGAGATGGGGTTGATGGGCATGTTGGTGCCCGAGCAATATGGTGGTGCTGGGTTGACGTATTACGAATACAAAATGGCCATCGAAGAGCTGGCCAAAGTCTGTGGATCGGTGGGGCTCTCTATGGCGGCACACAACAGCCTGTGCACCGGTCACATTTTGGCCTTCGGAACCCATGAGCAAAAAGCAAAATGGTTGCCCAAACTCGCCTCGGGGGAGTGGATTGGTGCTTGGGGATTGACAGAAGCCAACACGGGCAGTGATGCCATGAGGATGCAATGTGTGGCCAAGCAGGACGGCGAGGAGTGGGTGCTTCACGGCACCAAGAATTGGATCACCCATGGCATTTCTGGTGATGTGGCTGTGGTCCTTGCGAGGACTGGTGAGCTCCTAGACAGCAAGGGAATCACTGCCTTTGTGGTTGAGCGAGGCACCCCAGGCTTTTCGGGAGGCAAAAAAGAGAACAAACTGGGCATGCGATGCAGTGAGACGGCTGAATTGGTGTTTGACCAGTGCCGCGTTCCACAAAGCCATGTGCTCGGTGAGGTGGGCGAAGGCTTCATCCAAGCAATGAAAATCTTGGATGGAGGAAGAATCAGCATAGCCTCCTTGTCTTTGGGCATTGCGAAAGGGGCCATGGAGACGGCCACGAACTATGCCAAGGAGCGTGAGCAATTTGGTCAGCCCATCGCAAGGTTTCAGGCCATCGGTTTCAAACTGGCGGACATGGCCACTTCCATCGAAGCTGCGGACTTGCTCACCTTGCAGGCTTGTGGATTGAAGAATGAGGGGAAGTCTGTGACCAAAGAAGGGGCGATGGCGAAATACGAGGCAAGTGAAGTATGTGTCCGTGTGGCGACCGAAGGCGTCCAGATCTTAGGCGGGTATGGGTACACCAAAGATTTTCCAGCAGAAAAGTTCTTTCGAGACAGCAAACTCTGCACCATCGGGGAGGGAACCTCGGAGATCCAAAAATTGGTGATTGGCCGAGAGTTGCTGAGGGAAAGTGTATGATTTTCGAGGATTTGCCGTATTTTTGTCGCCCAATTAAGAAAACATGCTCAGCATTCAAGTCAAAGAAGGAGACAACATCGAGCGCTCCCTCAAGCAGTTCAAGAAGAAGTTCGACCAGACGAAAACCATGAAGCAGCTTCGTACGCGTCGTGAATTCATCAAGCCCAGCGTGCTGAATCGGGCCATGATGAAGAAGGCGGTGTATAAAAATGGGTTGAATTTGAAGGCTGAGTGAGATAAAATAAGATAATTCGTCGACATAATATTTGGTTATGTCGAGTAAAAAGGCGAAATTGCGCAAGCTTTTCGCCTTTTTGCTGCTCTGAATTTTGACCCAAACCATCCAACATATCGCTCACTTCTTGGACTACCTGCAGAAAGAGCGCAGGGGTTCAGACCACACGATACGGTGCTATCGGTCCGATTTGAACCAGATGAAGAAGTTCATGACCGAAACGTACGAGGAGTTTGACTTGACCAAAGTGGAGGGGGAGTGGATTCGGAGCTGGGTGGTGTCGATGGTGCAAGAAGGGAAGTCTCCAAGAACCATTCACCGAAAAGTCAGCGTGTACCGCACCTTTGTCAAATTTGCACGGCGCCAGGGCATGATGGAATTCAATCCAGCTGACTCGGTGGTTTTGCCCAAAGTGGAGCGCAGAATGCCGGAAGTGGTTCCGGAGCATTCGATGAACAAGCTCTTCACCGAAGATGTGTTTGATACAGACTGGAAGGGCCGCCGGGACCGAAGCATGATTGCACTGCTATATGAAACGGGCATCCGGATGAGTGAACTGATTGGCCTCAAAGTGCATGACGTGGATGGGGCAAGGAAAGAACTCAGGGTGTTTGGCAAAGGAAGAAAAGAACGTATGCTGCCTCTTTTGCCATCCACGATGGAAAGCATCATGCAGCATGTGATGGACCGTCCACTTGGCGGAGACGATTTGTTTGTGACGGATGCAGGAAGCTCCTTGTATCCGTCATTTGTTTATCGGAGGGTCAACCACTATCTTGGAGAAGTGAGTTCTTTGCAGAAATGCAGTCCTCACGTGCTTCGGCATACGTTTGCAACCCACCTGTTGAATCGTGGAGCTGAACTCGCTGCGGTCAAGGATCTCTTGGGCCATGCAAGCTTGTCTTCCACTCAGGTGTACACCCAGCACACGACAGCAAAGCTGAAGGAATTTCACAAGGCTTCACCGCTGAACCATCGGACAGCGGGGGAGTAAACCCGTTGTTCATGCGCATTCAAATTCATTCCATTCATTTCGATGCAGACGCTGATCTGCTTGCTTTTGTGGAGTCAAAACTCGAAAAGCTTCTGACGTTCAACCAAGATCTGCAAAGTTGTGAGGTCTTTTTGCGAGTGGACAAGAGCGATACGAGAGAGAACAAGTTGGTCGAAGTCAAAGCCCATTTACCGGGGAAGGATCTGTTTGCCAAAAGAAAGGCAGTGAGTTTTGAGTCTGCCATGGACGAAGTGAGTGAGGCCCTGCGAAGACAGGTGATGAAAGTCCATGCTTGACCTATTTCATTGATACAAAAAAATCGCTGTCTGACGCACCGTAGACGTGGATTTCTTTCGTACATTTGCCCTCCTGAAATTCGGGAGGGTATTTTGTTTGCCCTGTTCTTTGAAATGTTGCCGGTGTAGCTCAGAGGCCAGAGCAGCTGATTTGTAATCAGCTGGCCGGGGGTTCGAATCCCTCCACCGGCTCACCTAACCAACCACGCACGGTTGGGTTATAATAGGGGGGTACGCCGGAGTTGGAGAGCCGGGGCAGACTGTAAATCTGTTGTCTTTGACTGAATAGGTTCGAATCCTATTACCCCCACATTTGACCGTGCAAGCGGAAGTAGCTCAGTTGGTAGAGCATCAGCCTTCCAAGCTGAATGTCGCGAGTTCGAATCTCGTCTTCCGCTCCAGTTTAGCCGATGTAGCTCAGGGGTAGAGCGCTTCCTTGGTAAGGAAGAGGTCACGGGTTCAATTCCCGTCATTGGCTCATTCAAAAATAAAATCATTCAATCAATAAATTCTTCCAGACATGGCAAAGGAAACTTTTGACCGGTCCAAACCACACGTCAACATCGGCACAATTGGCCACGTTGACCACGGCAAGACCACACTCACGGCCGCAATCACCAAGGTGATGGCCGACGCAGGTTTTAGCGAGGCTCGCTCGTTTGACCAAATCGACAACGCTCCAGAAGAGAAGGAGCGCGGAATCACCATCAACTCTTCACACGTGGAGTACCAGACCGACAAGCGTCACTATGCGCACGTCGACTGTCCTGGTCACGCCGACTACGTGAAGAATATGGTGACTGGTGCTGCCCAAATGGACGGTGCCATCCTTGTGGTGGCTGCAACAGACGGCCCCATGCCCCAAACGCGCGAGCACATCTTGCTTGGACGTCAGGTAGGCATTCCACGTATCGTGGTGTTCATGAACAAAGTCGACATGGTCGATGATGAGGAACTCCTCGAGCTTGTGGAAATGGAGGTTCGTGAACTCTTGTCATTCTATGAGTATGACGGAGACAACGGCCCTGTTGTCCAAGGTTCTGCCTTGGGTGCTTTGAACGGAGAGCCCAAGTGGGTCGAGACCGTGATGAGCCTCATGCAGGAAGTGGACTCGTGGATTGAAATTCCCCCTCGCGACAACGAGAAGCCTTTCTTGATGTCCATTGAGGACGTGTTCACAATCACTGGTCGTGGTACAGTGGCCACTGGTCGTATTGAGACTGGTGTGATCAACACTGCTGACGAAGTGGACATCATCGGCATGGCCGAAGAGAAGTTGAAGACCACCATCACTGGTGTGGAGATGTTCCGCAAGATTTTGGACCGTGGAGAAGCAGGCGACAATGTCGGTTTGTTGCTACGTGGCATCGAGAAAAAGGACATCCGTCGTGGAATGGTGATCGCTGCTCCAAACAGCATCAAACCACACGCTCACTTCAAAGGCGAAGTGTACATCTTGAAGAAAGAAGAAGGAGGCCGTCACACGCCATTCCACAACAAGTACCGCCCACAGTTCTACTTCCGTACGACGGACGTGACTGGCGAGATTTCGTTGGAGGCAGGTCGTGAGATGGTGATGCCTGGCGACAACGTCACCGTTGAGGTGAAGCTGATTGCACCGATTGCGATGGACAAGGGCCTTCGTTTCGCCATCCGTGAGGGTGGACGTACCGTAGGTGCTGGCCAGGTGACAGAAATCCTCGATTGATAGGAGATTCCTGACACCACATCAAATCAAGGAAGAAGGTTCCCTTTTGGGGTTCCTTCTTCCTCCATCTACGGGCGTAGCTCAATTGGTAGAGTAGTGGTCTCCAAAACCATTGGTTGCAGGTTCGAGTCCTGCCGCCCGTGCAAAAACTGACAACATGTCTTCGTTCACACAATACTTGCAAGCCTCCATTCAGGAGCTACAGACCAAAGTTACTTGGCCTTCATGGCGCGAGTTGCAAGAATCTGCAGTCCTGGTGTTTGTGGCGAGCCTTCTGATTGCATTCATCGTTTCAGCCATGGATTGGGTCTTCGGCGTCAATGCCGCAGACGCTCTCTGGTCTGGAGTCGTTGGGTTGCTTTACCAAATCCTTTGATCTGCCTGATTCCCTAGGTCATGAGTGAAATCGAAAAGAAATGGTATGTGGTCCGTGCAGTGAGCGGCCAGGAAAAGCGTGTCCAAGAGACCGTGGAAACTGAGATTGCTGCTGCTGGGCTACAAGACTATGTGGGGCAGTTGTTGATTCCGATGGAAAAAGTCTTCACCATTCGCAATGGGAAGAAGGTTTCCAAGGAGAGGAACCTCTTCCCCGGATATGTCTACATCGAGGCTTCTCTCGTGGGTGAAGTTCCGCACATCGTGCGGAATGTCACCAACGTGATTGGGTTCCTTGGTGCAGAAAAGCGTGGCGAGCCCATGCCTCTGCGTCAAAGTGAAGTGAACCGAATCCTGGGTGTGGTGGACGATTTGGCAGACACGGACGAGGAAATCAACATCCCATACGTGGTAGGAGAGTTGGTCAAGGTGACAGACGGACCTTTCAATGGATTCCACGGGAACATTGAAGATGTGAATGAAGAAAAGAAAAAATTGAAGGTGATGGTCAAAATCTTTGGGCGAAAGACGCCTGTGGAACTTGGCTATCTCCAGGTGGAAAAAGAGAGCTAATCAACCGGAACAGACAGCCAAAACTCAACGCATTGCCCCTTAAATGCTTCCCTTTGCGCGGGTCGAGGACTGTTCAATATATATGATCAATGGCTAAAGAAGTAGCTGGACTAATCAAGCTGCAAATTCGCGGTGGAGCGGCAAACCCGTCACCTCCTGTTGGACCCGCCTTGGGTGCAAAGGGAGTGAACATCATGGAGTTCTGTAAGCAATTCAATGCTAGAACCCAAGATAAGCCGGGCAAGGTGCTCCCAGCGGTCATCACGGTCTACAGTGACAAGTCGTTTGACTTCGTCATTAAGACCCCACCGGCTGCTGTCCAATTGATGGAGGCGGCCAAGCTGAAGAAGGGTTCTCCCGAATCCAACAGAAGCAAGGTCGGCAAAGTCTCGTGGGACCAAGTACGCGCAATTGCAGAAGACAAGATGCCTGATTTGAACTGCTTTTCCGTCGAATCCGCGATGCGGATGGTGGCGGGAACCGCACGAAGCATGGGCATTAACGTCATCGGAGAAGCTCCCTTCTAAGTCACAAACCGCGCAAAATGGGACAAACTAAACACCAGAAGGCGGTCGCTGCCAAAATCGACACCGAAAAGCTTTACAGCTTGGAGGAAGCATCCATCCTTGTGAAGGAATGCTCCACCACGAAGTTCGATGGAACAGTAGACCTCGCTGTGCGCCTAGGCGTAGATCCCCGTAAGGCGAACCAAATGGTTCGTGGTACGGTAAGCCTCCCTCACGGGACCGGCAAGAAAGTTCGTGTGTTGGTGCTTTGTACTCCTGACAAAGAGCAGGAGGCCAAAGACGCTGGCGCCGATTTCGTTGGATTGGACGACTATGTGACGAAGATCAAAGGCGGATGGACCGATGTGGATGTAATCATTACCACTCCCCAAGTCATGGGCAAGGTGGGTGCGTTGGGCCGTGTACTCGGACCACGTGGCCTCATGCCCAACCCGAAATCGGGTACTGTGACGATGGAAGTTGGAAAGGCTGTAACAGACGTGAAGGCAGGTAAAATCGACTTCAAAGTGGACAAATTTGGCATCGTGCATGCCTCTGTTGGAAAGGTGTCTTTTGACGCCAAGAAGATTGAGGAAAATGCATCGGAGCTTTTGGCCACATTGATGAGGTTGAAGCCTTCATCTGCGAAGGGGACGTACATGAAGAGTGTCGCGATGAGCTCTACCATGGGTCCCGGAATCAAAATCGAACAGAAAATGGCGACGGCCTGATTCGCAAAACTGAACCATCATGACTCGAACAGAAAAAGATCAATTGATCGACGAGCTTGCTCAGATCCTTGCGGAGAAGAACGTGGTGTATTTGACCGACGCCTCAGGGTTGGACTCAGATGCCACCACAAACCTTCGTCGTGAATGCAACAAGAAGGACATCCGCGTCCGTGTGGTAAAAAACACATTGTTGCGGCAGGCCATGGAGCGCACGGAGGGTCGCGATTACGCGGAACTCTACGACGTTCTTAAGGGCCAAACTGCCCTTCTTGTCGGCGACATCGGAAATGCTCCAGCACGTGTGCTGAAAGAGTTCCGAAAGAAGCACGACATGCCGATTTTGAAAGGCGCATATGTCGAAGAAGCAACCTATTTGGGCGATGAAAACCTGGAACTGCTGACTGCGATCAAGTCGAAGGAGGAATTGATTGGCGACGTAATCGCGTTGCTCCAATCTCCTGCGAAGAATGTGATCGGGGCTTTGAGTTCAGGTGGCAACACCCTATCCGGTCTGGTCAAGGCGCTGCAAGAACGCGGCTGAGCTTGACACTCAATCATTACTAGAATTAAGAACAATACAAACCAATCATTATGGCTGATTTGAAAGCTATGGCTGAAGAGTTGGTGAACCTCACTGTCAAGGAGGTGAACGAACTCGCTGAAATCCTCAAAGAGGAGTACGGTATCGAACCCGCTGCTGCTGCTGTTGCAGTTGCAGGACCTGCCGCCGGTGGCGGCGAAGGTGGGGGAGAAGAAAAGACTGAGTTTGACGTGATCTTGAAGGCCGCTGGCGGCTCAAAGCTCGCAGTCGTCAAGCTTGTCAAGGAACTCACCGGACTCGGCTTGAAGGAAGCCAAGGACATCGTAGACGGCGCACCGTCCCCCATCAAGGAGGGCATTCCAAAGGATGAGGCAGAAGCCTTGAAGACTCAACTTGAGGAAGCTGGTGCAGAGGTTGAGCTTAAGTAAGCAAAACCCCGAGCATTGATGGCACGGGCGGGGAGAAGGTCCCCGCCCTTGTCTGCATTTGGGATGTTTCCTAAAAAGGGACCATCCATCGAACAACCTTCATTGCGTGTTTGTCCTTCCCCCAAGACCAAACGACCATGACCCTGGCCAACCCCAATCCCCTACGCACCAATTTTGGTAGCGTCGCCCTTCCTCTGGAGCATCCAGATTTTCTGGACATTCAACTCCGTTCATTCCAGGAATTCTTTCAATTGGAAACGAATCCCGAGAATCGCACTACGGAGGGATTGTTCAAAGTGTTCAGTGAGAATTTCCCCATCACTGACACCCGTAATCAATTCGTTCTCGAATTCCTTGATTACTTCATCGACCCGCCCCGTTACAGCATTCAAGAATGTTTGGAGCGTGGCCTGACTTACAGCGTGCCATTGAAGGCCAAACTGAAGCTGTATTGTACCGATCCTGAGCACGAGGACTTTGAGACCATTGTTCAAGACGTGTACCTCGGCACCATCCCATACATGACGCCCCAGGGGTCGTTTGTGGTCAATGGGGCTGAACGTGTGATTGTCAATCAATTGCACCGTTCTCCAGGTGTATTCTTTGGCCAGAGCCGCCACGCCAATGGCACCAAGTTGCACTCTGCCAGAATCATCCCCTTCAAGGGTTCATGGATTGAATTTGCGACAGACATCAACGGTGTCATGTACGCCTACATCGACCGGAAGAAGAAATTGCCTGTCACCACACTGTTGCGGAGCATTGGTTACGAAACGGACCGTGACATTCTTGGGATTTTTGATTTGGCCGACGAGGTGAAAGTCACAAAGACTGGATTGAAGCGTGTTCTTGGCCGTCCCTTGGCGGCGCGTGTCTTGAAGACATGGGTGGAGGATTTTGTGGAAGAGGATACAGGTGAAGTTGTCTCCATCGAACGTACCGAGGTGATTCTCGAGCGCGAAACAGTCTTGGAGAAGGAACACATCGATTTGATTATGGACTCTGGGTCGAAGACCATCATCCTGCACAAGGAGGGCATCAACCAGGGAGATTTCACGATCATTTACAATACCCTTCACAAGGACAGCTCCAACTCGGAGAAGGAAGCCGTGGAGTACATCTACCGTCAACTGCGCAATGCGGAGCCACCAGATTTGGAGACAGCCCGTGGTGTGATTGACAAATTGTTCTTCTCAGAACAACGCTACGACTTGGGCGAAGTGGGCCGTTTCCGCATCAACCGGAAACTTGAGATTGATGGCGAAGAGTCTCGCACCCTGACCAAGGACGACATCATCCGCATCATCAAGACCCTTCTGGATTTGGTGAACAGCAACACTGATGTTGACGACATTGATCACCTGAGCAACCGTCGCATCCGAACGGTGGGAGAGCAACTTTACTCCCAGTTTGGTGTGGGCCTTGCCCGAATGGCAAGGACCATCCGTGAGCGCATGAATGTGCGTGACAACGAGGTTTTCACCCCCACTGACTTGATCAATGCCAAGACGTTGAGCTCTGTGATCAACAGTTTCTTTGGCACGAACCAGCTGTCGCAGTTCATGGACCAAACCAATCCGCTGAGTGAGGTGACGCACAAGCGTCGAATTTCCGCACTCGGTCCCGGTGGATTGAGCCGTGAGCGCGCAGGCTTTGAGGTTCGCGATGTGCACTACACGCACTACGGTCGCCTTTGCACCATCGAGACCCCAGAGGGTCCGAACATTGGTTTGATTTCGAGCCTGTGTGTCTATGCCAAGGTCAACCGATTGGGCTTCATTGAGACGCCTTACAGAAAGGTAACCAATGGACAGGCAGCAACAGAATCGGAGGGCATTGTCTATCTCTCGGCAGAGGATGAGGACAGCGCCATGATTGCGCAGGCCAATGCGCCCATCAAAGAAGATGGCAAGTTCAAGAACGATTCAGTCAAGGCGCGGATGGAAGGTGACTTCCCCATCGTGAAGCCTGAAGAGCTTCAATACATGGACGTGGCCCCCAACCAAATTGCCTCGATTGCGGCATCGTTGATTCCATTCTTGGAGCACGACGACGCGAACAGGGCACTGATGGGGTCCAACATGATGCGTCAGGCAGTGCCATTGATGCGTCCCAACTCCCCCATTGTGGGCACAGGCGTTGAGGCGCCAGTGGCACGTGATTCACGTGTTCTACTCCGGGCCGAGCGCGATGGTGTGGTAGAATATGTGGATGCCAATGAAATCCGCATCCGTCACAACATGGATGAAAATGACCTTTTGGTTTCATTTGAAACAGATTTGCGGGTGTACAACCTCACCAAGTTTGCCAGGACCAACCAAGGCACATGCATGAACTTGAAGCCCATGGTGGAGAAAGGGGCCAAGGTCATCGGAGGCCAGATTTTGGTGGAAGGCTACTCGACCCAAAAAGGTGAGTTGGCACTTGGTCAAAACATGAAGGTTGCCTTCATGCCATGGCAGGGATACAACTTTGAGGATGCGATTGTGATTTCTGAGCGCGTTGTCCGTGAAGACGTCTTCACGTCGTTGCACGTCGATGAATACGTGTTGGAAGTCCGTGACACCAAGCGCGGTGTGGAAGAATTGACCAACGACATTCCCAACGTGAGCGAAGAAGCCACGAAGGACTTGGACGAGCACGGTTTGATTCGAATTGGTGCCGAAGTGACGGAAGGCGACATCCTCATTGGAAAGATCACCCCCAAGGGAGAGTCTGACCCAAGTCCTGAGGAAAAGCTCCTTCGTGCCATCTTTGGAGACAAGGCAGGTGATGTGAAGGACGCCTCTTTGAAGATGCCTCCTTCCGGCAAAGGCGTTGTGATCGACAAGAAATTGTTTAGCCGTGCCGTGAAGGACCGCAAGTCAAAGGCCGGCGACAAGGCCATTCTCGAGTCCATCGACAAGGACTTTGACAAGGAAGCCGCAATCCTCAAGAAGCTTCTCGTGGAGAAGTTGATGAAGATTGTGGGCAGCAAGGTCAGCCAAGGCGTCTTTAACTATTACAAGGAAGAGCAGGTCAAGAAAGGGGTGAAATTCACCATGAAAGTCTTGTCAAGTTTGGATTACCTCATCATCAATGGTGAGGGCTGGATTCGGGACAAGGACCAAAGTGCGTTGGCTGCTCGCTTGATCCACAACTACAACTTGAAGTACAATGACTTGCTTGGCGTTTACAAGCGCAAGAAGTTCCAAGTGACGGTTGGCGACGAGTTGCCAGCAGGCATCGTCAAACTTGCCAAAGTCTACGTGGCCAAAAAGCGCAAGCTCAAAGTCGGTGACAAGATGGCTGGTCGACACGGAAACAAAGGAATCGTGGCGCGCATTGTCCGTCAGGAAGACATGCCTTTCTTGGAAGATGGCACACCCGTTGACATCGTGTTGAATCCGCTGGGGGTGCCTTCGCGGATGAACTTGGGTCAGATTTACGAGACAGTCCTTGGTTGGGCAGGCGAGAAGCTTGGCCGCAAGTTTGCAACCCCCATTTTCGATGGTGCACCGATCAGTGAGATTTGTGCATTGACGGAAGAGGCAGGTGTCCCAGAATTTGGGGTAACCCACTTGTACGATGGTGGCACGGGTCAGCGATTTGATCAACCTGCGACAGTGGGTGTGATCTACATGATCAAACTGAGCCACATGGTCGACGACAAGATGCACGCACGTAGCATTGGTCCATACTCCCTCATCACGCAACAGCCTTTGGGTGGTAAAGCCCAGTTCGGTGGTCAGCGCTTTGGTGAAATGGAGGTTTGGGCGCTCGAGGCCTTTGGTGCCGCCAACATTTTGCAAGAAATTTTGACCGTTAAGTCTGATGACGTTCAAGGACGTGCTCGTGCTTATGAAGCCATTGTGAAAGGTGATGTTATGCCGACTCCAGGCATCCCAGAATCGTTCAATGTCTTGATGCACGAATTGCGCGGCCTTGGTTTGACTGTTTCACTCGATTGATCCCTCCATCATGTTCCAACAAAACAACCCCCAGGAGTTGAGCAGCGACTTCAACACCATCACCATTTCACTGGCATCCCCCGAGCGTATTCTCGAGGCGTCACATGGTGAGGTCCTGAAGCCTGAGACGATCAACTATCGTACCTACAAGCCAGAGCGCGACGGTCTTTTCTGTGAGCGCATTTTTGGTCCGGTCAAGGACTACGAATGCCACTGCGGAAAGTACAAGCGCATTCGCTACAAAGGCATTGTGTGCGACCGTTGCGGCGTGGAAGTCACTGAGAAGAAGGTGCGTCGTGAGCGCATGGGCCACATCAATTTGGTGGTGCCTGTTGTGCACATTTGGTACTTTAAGAGCCTCCCCAACAAGATTGGTTACCTCCTCGGAATTCCTTCCAAGAAGCTCGATCAAATCATCTATTACGAGCGGTATGTGGTGATCAACAAAGGCATTGCGGAAGTGCCAGAAGGCGACAAGAAAGACCTTTACTCTCTCCTCACAGAAGACGAGTACTTGGACATCTTGGAGACCCTTCCCAAGGAGAACCAATACCTCGACGACAAGGACCCCAACAAGTTTGTGGCAAAAATGGGAGCCGATGCCGTGCACGATTTGCTGGCCAACTTGGAGCTCGATGAGTTGAGTTATTCACTTCGTCACGAAGCCAACACGGAGACTTCTCAGCAGCGCAA
>TARA_B110000003_G_scaffold11784_1_pt1 | contig 29195 bp, 20 predicted proteins | sample TARA_B110000003 | Tara Oceans TARA_B110000003 (sample SAMEA4396424) | marine metagenome | biome: Westerlies Biome; feature: [SRF] surface water layer (ENVO:00010504); material: water (ENVO:00002006), including particulate matter (ENVO:01000060) such as... | depth 5 m
TAAACTCTACTTGAATTGCCTCCCATGGATTGCCGTCAGAATCTAAACCAGAAAGGTTAAGAACACCACTTAAATCTCCAGTTGTAGTAAATTGAGCTAATAAAATAAGTCCATCTTGTGGAACAGCTAATAAATCATCAGGTGTTCTGAATAATGCAGCATCAGAATTTAAAGTTCCACCAAAACTCCAAGTATTGCCAACTAAGTTGTCACCAAGACCAACATCTCCAATTACTCCAGGACCGTCGGCATAACTGTCTCCGAAAGTAATCCAAGAATCATACTCATGCTGAGCAATGAATCCGAAAGCACCAGGGTTTGCTTGGTTTTGAAAGTTAACCGTAGAACCAAAAACTCCTAAATTGAAAAATTCGGAAGTAGTAGAAACAGATAAAGGTCTTGTTTCGTCCGCAAAAACTTGAGTAAGAACACCAGAACTTAATTCCGCATAAACTCTGTAAGTAAGTTCTCCGTTTGTAAAAGCACCCGAGCTATTGTCAACGGTTTCAACAGATATTCCTGTAAAAGGCGATTGTCCGTAAGAAGATAAGGTAACAACAGAAACTGCTAATAATAAAGCTAATCTTTGAATAAAATATTTCATAATCACTTGTTTATTTTTTTTAATTGACACTTAACCAGTTGTTAAGAACTAAGGTTAAATCATTTAAGTTTACAAAACCATCATTGGATCCAACGACGTCTCCGTTAGTACCAGGCGTTGATACATTTTGCAACCAATTATTCAATACAAGGGTTAAGTCTGCTAAATTGACAATATTGTCACAGTTAGCGTCTCCAGCAAGACCACAAGGACAAACAATATTTAATGATATTGTTTGGCTATCTGTATCATCATTCTCTGAATTTGTAGTTAAATAAAAGTTTAATACTTGAGAATCTGGATTAATAAATAATCCGTTAATTATTAAAGTAGAAACATTTCCGTTGGTAACATTATTTCCATCGTTGTAAAACGGGTTAGCCACTACAGAAATTCCTGTTTCAATATTTGAAATAGTAAATGACCCCATTATTGAGCCATCATCGGAATTAACAGCAGAAAGAATTGCTTGATTCTCTGAGGGGAAAGATGTAATTATTAATACGGCGTTAAACGAAATATCACCGCCCGCAGCATCTAAAGAAGCGGAACCAACGTTTTGTCCTACTTCAAAACTGCTAAAGTCAAAAGAACCACCATCAGTAACCAACAATGAAGTTGACATGTCTGGTTGATTTGCTGACTGAGAGATCGTTAAAGAAATATCAGAACTTACATTACAATCTGTTGTAGAAAGTTCTAATAAAACAGAAGGATTAAAATCTATACAAGGCTCGTTACCAGTGTTACCTAAAACACAATTACCACAACCATCGATAAAAGCATCGCCATTGAAGTCACCGTTACAATCAGAAGATCCGATCTCAAAAACAAATTCTTGAGAGTCAACAGGACCAGTTTCTGATGTAATAGTAGATACAAAAGCTAAATCAGCAGTAGAAGGCGTGATAAATAAGTTTGATAAAGTAACATCTAAACTGTTTCCGGTAGTAGTATTGTTGCCATCTTGAGGAGCAACAGACAAAACCTGAATTCCTGAAGAGCTATTCTGAAGTTCAAAAGTTCCGACTAAAGAACCATCAGTATCATCAATAGCTGTAAGGGTAACATTATTTGCATCAATTATAAAATCTACTGATAAAGTAAATGAAGAAGATAAAAATCCGCCACCAGCAATAGCACTACCCTGTCCTACTACCTGAGAAGTAGAAAGAGAAGAAAAATCAAAACTACCTCCATCACTAACAAATACAGACGATAACATATCTGGCTCATTAGCATCTTGAGAGATAGTAAAAGAAATATCAGAAAGTGTCTGTGCTTCTAACTGAGATAAAGCTAAAGTAATAGAAGGAGTGAAATCTATACAAGCTTCGTTACCAGTATTACCTCCAACACAATTACCACAACCATCAATAAAAGCATCACCATTAAGAATGCCAATACAGTCAACATTTAAATTAGTTGTTGTGGTAAACTGCTGAGCAACAGACCAATCACTACTTAAGTCTAAATCACAAAAAGTTTTTATTCGGTACTGATAATTAGTAAACTCATCTAAATCAGAAATATCAATACTATTTTGATTAGAAGGAATATCTATTGGACTTGACACAAATTGCCAGCTCTCACCCTCTTTTTTAAAACTAACTCTATAGCTTGTAGCACTTGAAACAGGCGACCATTCTAAAGAGGCACTTGTATCAGAAACACTAATAATCTGAAAAAAAGTAGGATTAATGCATTGGGCTTCAATTTGACTATTAAAAGACAAAGAAATTACGAATAAAAATAGAAATGGACGAATCCAAATATTGGATAGAATGTAAAAATATCTCATACTTACTTGTTTAGATTTGGATAGAATGTAAAAATATCTCATACTTACTTGTTTAGGTTAAGCAAATTCAAGTGTAACTAACAAATATAACAAATTATCGATAAAAACAAGAAATATATAAACAAAAAAAGGCCACTGAAATATCAGCGGCCTTATGTTACCCGACTAGGGCTCGAACCTAGACTCTTCTGTACCAAAAACAGACGTGTTGCCAGTTACACCATCGGGCAGTATTTAGAAATACGTTTGCAAAAATACTTTTAAATCAATTCAAACAAAATTTTCTTGCTTAAAATTTTAAAAAATATTTTCAGGTTAATCAGACAGTTTAGCTTGAATAATTTTATAATTTAGCAATCACAAAATGAAAATACTTCAAAATGAAATATACAAAACTTAATAATCTGTTTGGATGGGTAGCTTTTGCTGTCGCTATGATAACCTACTACCTAACTCTTGAGCCAACGGTAAGCTTTTGGGATTGCGGAGAATACATAAGCACCGCCTACAAACTAGAAGTTGGTCACCCTCCTGGGGCTCCATTGTTTCAAATCTTTGGAAGATTCTTTTCTTTGTTCGCATCTGACACAAGTCAGGTAGCGTTTATGATTAATCTAATGTCTGCTTTTTTTAGTGCCCTTACTATACTATTCTTGTTTTGGACTATCACAGCATTATCTAAAAAGATTATACTTAACTCTGAAAAACTAACAGACTCTAATATAGTTGCAATTATTGGTAGTGGTCTTGTTGGTGCTTTAGCTTACACTTTTTCTGATTCGTTTTGGTTTTCTGCAGTAGAAGGAGAGGTTTATGGGATGTCGTCCTTTTTTACTGCCATAACTTTTTGGACAATATTGAAATGGGAGTCAGAAGCAGATGATAAATACGCATCAAGATGGATCGTTTTAATCTCATTCATTATAGGATTATCAATTGGAGTCCATTTACTTAACCTACTAGCAATACCTGCTTTAATTTTTATTTACTACTTTAAAAAACACGAAACATCACTTCCTGGAATAATATTAGTTTTTCTAATAGGAGTAATTGCTACAGGAGGTATTCAAGGTATTATTATACCCGGAATAGTTAGTTTAGCAGGAAAGTTTGAACTATTTTTTGTTAACTCAGTTGGCCTTCCTTTTAATTCTGGAACCATAATATATTTTGTCTTAATCATCTCTATAATTGTTGTAGGACTATTGTCTTATAAAAAAATGAGAAAACCTATGCTAGGAATGGGCTTAGTTAGTTTTGCTTTTATTCTAATAGGTTATTCTACTTTTTTCGTTTTAGCAATTAGATCTAATGCAAACCCGCCTATTGACGAAAACAACCCGGAAGATGCAGTAAGCTTGTTATCTTATCTAAATAGAGAGCAGTATGGAGATTGGCCAATTTTAAGCGGTCAATACTACAATGCTAAAGTAGTCGATATAGAAGACGGAAACCCTGTATACAAGAAAGATGAAAACAAAGGGGAATACGTAATTTCAAACCCGAACACAGACTCAAAACCAATTTACGACAGTGAATTTAGCGGATTCTTCCCAAGAATGTGGAGCTCCTCACAAAAGGCTCATAAAGACGCATACAGACAATGGAGCGGCAAAAAGAATGACAAAACCCCTCCTACCTTTGCAGAAAATATTACCTATTTTGTTAGATACCAAATAGGCCATATGTACATCAGGTATTTTATGTGGAATTTTGCAGGAAAACAAAACGATATTCAAGGACATGGTGAAATCAATAAAGGAAATTGGTTGAGCGGAATTTCACTTATTGATGATTTTCGCCTAGGATCTCAAGAGAATATTACTAGTGGAATGGAAAGTAATAAAGGTCGAAATAAATATTATTTACTTCCTTTAATATTGGGTTTAATTGGTTTGTTTTTTCATTTTAAAACACACAATAAAGATGCTTTAGTTGTTTCCTTACTTTTCTTATTTACTGGTCTTGCAATTGTAGTATATCTAAACCAATACCCCTTTCAGCCTAGAGAACGAGACTATGCTTATGTAGGATCCTTTTATGCGTTTTGTATTTGGATAGGAATAGGCGTCTTAGCAATTGTTGATTTCTTAAGTAAGAAACTCCCTAAAATGTCTAGCTCAATTTTAGCAACTTTAACATGTTTGCTTTTAGTTCCTACTTTAATGGCTTCCCAAAACTGGGACGATCATGATAGATCTAACCGATATACTGCAAGAGATATCGCCTCTAATTATCTAAATTCTTGTGCTCCAAATGCAATAATATTCACCAATGGGGACAACGATACTTTCCCACTTTGGTATGCTCAAGAAGTGGAAGGAATTAGAACCGACATTAGAGTAGTTAACCTTAGCTTGTTTAATACCGATTGGTATATAGATCAAATGAGAAGAGCTGCTTACGATGCTAGCCCAATTCCTAGCTCTTTAGACTGGAGTAAATACAAACAAGGCACAAGAGATTATATTCCAATTTATGAAGATCCAAGATTCGAAAAATTTGATTACATAGAAGTAACCGATGCAATTAAATGGATTGGAGATGACTCTGAAAAAACAAAAATACCTACCCAAAGAGGAAAAAGTAATTATTGTCCATCTAGAAAATTAAAAATAACTGTTGACAAAGAAGCTATTTTAGAAAAAGGAATTGTTTCAGCTGATAAAGCAGATTTAATTGTAGATGAAATTCGTTGGGAATTAAAAGGTGGTGGAATTCAGAAAAACCAATTAATGGTTCTTGATATTCTAGCTAACTTTAACTGGGACACTCCTATCTACTTTGCTATTACAGTTGGAGGTGATAATTTCATGGGATTAGAAAACTATTTCCAGCTAGAAGGACTTGCTTATCGATTCGTTCCTTACATTACAAAAAGTAGCGATGGACAAACAGGATCTGTAGCTTCTGATGAAATGTTTGACAACGTAATAAACAAATTCAAATGGGGAAACATGCAAGACCCTAGCATCTATTTAGATCAAACTAATAGAAGAATGACCCTAAACTTCAGAAATAACTTTGCCAGATTAGCAGAAGAGTTAATAAGAAAAAGAGAGTTTGATAAAGCAGAAATAGTGTTAGATAAATGCTTGGAAGTAATGCCTTACAACGCAGTACCATTTAATTATTTCAACTTACCACTAGCAGAAAGTTATTATAAAATTGGTAAGAATGAAAAAGGTAAAGAAATATTAGAAATCCTTGTTGATCATTATTTCGATGAACTGAGTTACTACAACTCACTAGAAGAAAAACAACTTAGCTCAATGAAAAGGGATTATCAAATTGCTAACCAAGTAATTGGAAGCCTATACTCTATCACCAATCAATACAAAGAAAAAGAACTGTTTGACAAGATAGAACAGCAATACAAAGAACTACAATAAATAAAATTGAAACCACTACAATGAAGATTATTAAAATCCCTAAGTGGTTTCAATTTTTATTTCCCTCCCTACATTGGCGATTTAAAACCAATGAAAAGGTAATCTATCTTACTTTTGATGATGGCCCGACTAAAGAGCTCACAAACTGGATAGTAGACGAACTCAATAAGGTTGATGCCAAAGCAACCTTTTTTTGTCTAGGTAAAAACATAGCAGAACACCCAAAAGAATTCGACTACATTACTAATAAAGGACACCAAATAGGAAACCATAGCTACAACCATTTAAGTGGCTGGAATACGTCGACAGAAAAGTATTCAGAGGATGTGGAAAATTGTCAATCTTTAATTAACACCAATCTTTTCAGACCTCCTTACGGAAGAATAACTTTGGCTCAGATAAACAAACTAAAAAGAAAGTACAAGATTATAATGTGGGATATAAACAGTTGGGATTTCGATCAAACAAAATCACCACTAAGTACATTTAATAATCTAACAAAAAAAATAGATAAAGGATCTATAGTATTGCTACATGACAACCTTAAGTCAGAAGAAAACTTAAAAATATTACTGCCAAAAATATTATCTTATTACTCTCAAAAAGGATATGTTTTTAGGGCAATTGACTAAGTCAAATCCGCTAAAACTCCATTAAGCTCTAGCCAACCACCGCCATTAGCAATTTGCTGAACACCTTGCTGCTTGAGATAGGATTCTACCTGTCCAGACCTATTTCCTGTCTTACAAAACACAACCATTGGCTCTAGTTTTTTTAACTCTTCTACTCTAGATGTAACTTCGGACATTGGAATATTAATAGCATTTGCTACTGATCCAGATTGAAATTCTTCTAACGTACGGACATCAATTAGATTGACATCAGACATAGACAATAATGATTTTAATTTATCCATATTTTTAGGCTTTACAAGCATTTTCAGAAAGTGAAATATCTTCATGTTTTAATTTAGAATACCCCTGGTTAACATTAATTAATTTATTGAATCCGTTTTTCTTTAATATAGAACAGGAAATCATTGATCGATAACCTCCAGCGCAGTAAACGATAATTTCGGATTCTTTATCTAGTTCGTTTAATCTGCTTTCAAGTTCTTGTAATCTTACATGTTTTGAATTTAAAACATGGCCACTATCTACTTCCCCTGGCTTTCTCACATCTAGAACTACAGAATTGCCTTTTTCGATAATCTCAGCGGACTCTTTAGTAGAAATAGCACTTATAGAATCAAGTATGAATGGCAAATCAGAGCTTGCAAGATATCCTGAAACATTTTCATAACCTACTCTTGCAAGCCTAACAAATGTTTCGTCAGTTTTATCCAAATCACAAACTATAATCAATGGAGTCTCTGAATCAATCAAAGAACCAACCCAAGGGCCAAACTGACCATCAAGACCTATATTAACAGCCTCTTTTAAAAAGCCTGAGGCAAAGTCGCTAGCATTTCTTACGTCTAGCACAAAAGCTCCCTTAGACTGAAGCAAAAGAGCTTTCTCGAGCGTTAAACGGTTATTGTTCCGTTCTATAACATCTTGCAATGAATCATAGCCGTTTTTGTTCATCATTACATCGGTGTAGAAATACTTGGGAGGCGCTAAAAGACCTGAAGTAACTTCTTCAATAAACTGATCTCTTGAGATGGACTGCAAAGCATAATTTTGAGCTTTCTGTTCTCCAATAGTTGAGAAAGTTTCTGAACCTATATTTTTACCGCATGCAGATCCAGAACCGTGAGCAGGATAAACAATTACGTTATCTTCTAAAGGAAGAATTTTTGTTTGAATAGAATCGTAAAGCATAGACGCCAAATCTTCTTGGCTTAAGTCATCTGACTTTACGGCTAGATCAGGTCTACCAACATCACCAACAAACAAAGTGTCTCCAGTAAAAATGCAATGGTTTTCCTGTTTAGGGTTTTTCAACAAAAAACAGCTGGACTCTAAAGTATGACCAGGAGTATGTAACAATTGAATAGATATTCCACCTAAAGTAAATATCTCTAAATCATTTCCAGAATAAAAGTCAAAATTAGGTTGCGCCTTTGGCCCATAAATAATAGTTGCTCCAGTTCTTTTTGCAAGCTCTACATGTCCAGAAACAAAATCAGCATGAAAGTGAGTTTCGAAAATATATTTAATTTTAGAATGACTTTTAGTAGCCATTTCAATATATACGTCTATATCTCTAAGAGGGTCAATGATAGCGACCTCATTATTTGACTCGATGTAGTAAGCCGACTCTGAAAGACATTTAGTATAAAGTTGATGTATTATCATCCTATATTATTTTTTGTGAAATTTAATAAAAATATTAGCCCAAATTATTTTTGATAAAGCATAAATCAATGGAGATGATAATAAAATAAATACGGAATATACCAATAAGAAGAGCTCTACAGAAATGTCATAGTTAAAAACATTAAACAAAAGATAGATAGAGAGAGAAAGCCCAACAGCAATAGCATAAGAAACATACATTGCTCCATAGTAAAAACCAGGCTCTTTACTAAACTTAGTTTGACAAACACTACATGACTTATATATATCCCCAGCTTTTGTTAAATCATAAGGATGAGAGACAAAAAAATCTCCTTCGTGACAAGCGGGGCATTTAAAAAATAAAACACTGTATAATTTACTTCCTTTGTTTACCATAATACCTCTTTTAAAATAATTAAAAATGTAATTAGCACTACGAAAACACCAAAATATTTTTTAATGCTTTTTGGTTTAATGAATTTAGAAATATAAATTCCAAAATAAATTCCGACGCAAGAAGTAGAAGTGAAAACGAGTAACAAATTCCAATCCATTTCTGCCCCTAGATCTCCAGTAAATCCTAACAAAGATTTAAAAGAAATAATAAGCAAGGAAGTTCCAATAGCTTTTTTAATGTCTAAGCCAGCTAACAACACTAAAGCAGGTACAATTAAAAAACCTCCTCCTGCTCCTACCAGACCCGTGATAGCTCCAACAAAAAGACCATCGACTAATATTAAATAATAATTTATTTTCTTTAGAAATGATTTATTTTTTCTTTTAGAAAAAAGCATTGAAAAACCAGAGCCAAGCATAATAATAGCGAAAAATAATAATAGAAATAAATCCTTGCTAACTTCTAGATTTGCAATCGAAAAAAACGGATCAGGAATTATAGGAACTACCCACTTTCTGACAATATATACTCCTACAAAAGATGGAATTGCAAAGAACAGTCCAACCTTAAAGTCTATTAATTTTTTAACATAAAATCGTTGGGTAGCAATTAAGGCAGACACCCCTACAATGAATAAAGAATATGCGGTAGCTTTGGAAGGTTCTACTCCCATAAAATAAACTAAAATTGGAAGTGTAAGAATAGAGCCCCCACCGCCTAACAAACCCAGAGTTACTCCTACAAAAAAAGCTAAAACAAATCCTAGCATTTCGTTTTTATATTACTAAACCTAGCCGTCTACTAACAAATTATTGTTAAGAAGATAATTATAAGCTTTGTTGATGGTTATTACTAAGCATTAAATTTGCCCTGTCGTAACACTTGTTTTTGGTTAGCATTTATTGTTGAGACATACAAACCTTCTTATACTTTTATAAGAAGGTTTTTTTATTCTGGTTTAAGAAATCTAAAACCTAACTTAAATTCATTACTACCAGATGTAGCTGAAGAAAGTTCAGAAGTAACAAAGTCATGACCGTATGCAATATAAAACTGATCATTAATATCGTAACCTACAAATAACGAAAGTGCATCTCCGAGCCTGTAAGAAACTGCTGACCAGATATAATCTTTGTAAATAACCTTAGTCATTACATCTATAACAATAGGTGCTGGTTGAGCGTACATTAACAGAATAGAAGGTTCTAAATCAAAGTCACTACTTAATTCTTTAATATAGCCACCACCTAAAAAGAAATGATTGGTTAGTCCGCCAAACAACAAGCCATTATCTAAATCATCAGTAACATTAAAACTACTAGACAAAATTTGAGGAGCTGCAAAACTTACATAAAAATCTTGAGCTTGTAAATAAGCTCCAAAAGATGCTGTAGGAACTACACTAGAAAGTATGCCTGAATTAAAAATAGGATCACCATCATCAAAAGGAATGATAACCGTATGGTCTAACCTGTATTGCAATAAGCCTAAAGATAAACCTAATGAAAGGTTCATTTTGTCAGACACTTTAAGGTGGTAAGCGTAAGAAGCCGACAAACCAACTCTACTATCAGGTCCGGCTGCATCTTTAAATGCTGTACCTCCTATTGCCATTTTCTCATTATGGAGTAATCCATAAGCATTTAAAACATTGGTTTCAGGAGCTTCGTTTACACCAGCCCATTGATTACGGATAAGTGCATTCATTTGAGTGGTCCCATCTACACCAGCAAAAGCAGGATTATAAGAAAACGGATTTAATTGATAACTAGTGAACTGAGGCAATTGTTGAGCAATTGTAGCACCACCTATCATCAACAAGGCAAATATGAATATTATACTTCTTTTCATTTTATTATCTTACTATGGTTACCGGACCAGTTAAAGGTTCTTTATTTGAGCCGTCAGGGAATGATATTATGTAATAGTATGTCCCAACTGGTAAGTCTTCATCATTATATTTTCCATTCCAATTTTCAATGTTTGGAGCATCAGCTTGCCACAACCTGCTTCCCCATCGGTTGAATATTTCTATATGAACTCCTTCATATTGATTTAAATAATCAATTTGCCAAAAATCATTATATCCATCCCCATTTGGTGTGAAACCTTCATTCATACCAACAAAAACTCTTAGTGTATCAGAACCGAAGCATCCATTACTTGTATCTAAAGCAGTTACAGAATAATATGTTGTAACAATTGGACTAACAATTATATCTCTTGTTGTTTCTAAATTATCCCATGTAAATGGTTCTTCACCTTGAACAACTGTTAAAGTAATCTCTTCCCCTCTAACAATTGCTAAATCATCACCCACGCTTACATCCGGAGTTACAAGATTAATTTCCATTTCATCAGAGAATACGCATCCGCTAGCATCTGATCCACTAACCGTAACTGATAAATTCTCTTTTACAACAGTTGTAATAGAATTATCAAACAATTCAAACTCTTGAGAAGATGGGTTTAAGCTCCAAGCATAGTTTATAAATTCGTTGTATTTAGTAATTACTTCAATAGTATCTCCATAACAAACATCAATACTTGCGTTATAATCAAATATTCTAGCAGCATGAACTTCAATGTTTTCTATTACAAATTCACAATCATTCTTATCGGTTAGTGTCATTGTAAATATAGTATCTGCTAATTCTCCTGGTGAAGGGAAATTAACATCAATATCAGCTTGATCGTTAGGTGAAGATTGATAATTAGGAGAGATTGCATAATTATAAAGATTGTTATCAAATAACTCACCACCAGTTGCATGAACTATAATTTGTCCGTTTTGACCTTCGCAATTCTCATTTATAACTTCTACATCAGCCTGTAAAGCATCTGGTTCATAAATAATAAAGTCATGTTCATCTTGACAGCCGTTTTGATCGGTAACAGAAACAGTGTAAGGATTTGCTATTAACTCATTAGGGTTGAAACCTCCCCAATCTTGAATAAAGTTTTGACTAGCACCTGTTCCGCCTGTAATCGAAACTATTGAAGCAGAACCTGTATTGTTTCCATTACAATCTACATTTGTAGTATTAACAGAAACAATTTGTACCGGCGCATTTGGCTCATCTACCTGGTAGCTTCCGAAAGCCTGACAGCCACTAGCATCTGTTACAGTAAGGCTATACATTCCAGCACCAATATTTGATAAATTTTGATTAGTAGAAACATATCCAGGACCAACCCAAGCAAATTGATAGTCTTCAGTACCTCCTTCAACTTCTAAATTAATGGAAGCTGAGTTTTCCCCGAAACAGTCGGCACCATCTACATCAACATTCAGTATTGTCAGTGCTTGCGATGGCTCATCAACAAATACAGAGTCATAAACAACGCATCCGTTTCCATCCATAATAACATCTAAATACCAATTACCTGACGCTAAACCATAAGCAGTAGACTGTTGTTGGTTTAGAGGATCATTCCAGCTGTGTGTGTATGGGAACCATCCGCCTTCAACTTGGAAATCAAAAGAGCCATCAATAGAACCATTGCAACTTACAAAAACAGTATCTGTAGTATTGGTAATTTGAAATAACTCAGAATAATCAATTATGATTTCATTAGACGAAGAACAACCATTGTTATCGGTTACATTAACCATATAAGTTCCTGTGTCAAGATTTGAAACCTGACTTACTAAAGAAAGAGTATTATTATCAGAATCCGTCCATATAACATTGTAAGTTCCGAAACCAAGACCTCCAGTCCAAATAGCATTTGCGCTTCCTTCGGCCTCTCCTTCACAACGTATATTAATTATATCTTCAAAATCAACAGAGATTGGTTCTGGATCAGAAATACTAATTTGATTGGAATTAGAACACTGATTTTCGTCTGCAACAAAAACATAATAAGTTCCTTGTGGCTGAGAGAATAGAGTATCAAAAGTTGCTGCTGTATTTATTTCTAAATTATTCACTCCATTAGTCCAAGTAAAAGTAAAATCTCCTGTACCACCCGAAGCAATAGCCATAATAACACCATCACTAGCATCATTACAAGAAATCTCAACACCATTAAAATCAGAAATAATACTTAAATCAACATTAACTTCAAGAGGTTCGCCAATTACAACTGGAGAATAAACTGTGTTGCATTCGTTATCATCCTCTACTAACACTTGGTAAGAGCCAGTTGATAAACTATTTACATTTGCTGAATTAGCAGAAAGATTGGCTGGCCATAAATTAATTCCGTCAGAAGTTTGCCATTGGTAACTATAATCTCCTGTCTCTGAAGTTCCTCCAAAAACATTGGTTACTGCAGCCATTCCGTTGTTGTCTCCAAAACATCTAACGGTTTGAGCTTCTACTATAATAGATATTGGATCTGGAGCCGTTATTTCTACATTCTCAATATCATCCGAACAACCAAGAGAATCACGAAGCATTATATTGTATATGTTTTCTCCTAAATTTTCGAAAACAGGAGAATATTGCCATGTAACACCACCATTTATAGAGTACTCATAAAAAGGATTTCCTTGAGTAGCGTTAACTGTTATTTGACCTTGCTCGTCGTCATGACATAAATTATTAGTTGTGCCAAGTAAATCTAAACTTGGGTTAGTTGCTCTATTTACCGCTACACTGTCATAAGTATAACATCCGTTAAAGTCCCAAATATGAATATAATGTAAGCCTTGCGATAAGAATTCAGGACTTGCAGTTTGATTAGTAGGGTTCAAGCTTCCGTCAAGCAACAATATAGGTTGCTGAAAGTCAGAATCATAAGTCCATAAGAAAACATAATCCGTCGTACCTCCCGTAAGATTAACCTGTGCGGTTGCATCACCACCTAAGCAAGATTCTAGTGTAGAGCTTGTATTTAAAACCTGTAGTTCGTTAGGCTGAGTTACGTTAATAGAATAGTTCAATGACTGACATCCGTTTTGATCGGCAATGTCAAAGAAGTAAACACCTTCGCTCAAATTTGTTATTTCAAAAGTATCTGTCGAAAGAGCTGAAATCATTGGGTCTGAAGAAACCGTTGTTAAGATGTAATCAGAAACACCTCCTTCAATATATATTAATGCGCTTGCGCTAGACTCTTGGTAACATAAAACATTAGAAACATCAGAGCTTACATTTAACTGGTCTGGTTCGTTTATAGTGTGAGAAGTAGTACCTAAACATCCGTTAGCATCTTGAACAGTCATATTATATGTTCCTGCCATTAAGCCTGTAATAGAATCAACAGAAACTTGTTGTGAGAAGAAAGGATTATTAATAAACAGATCGTAGTAACCGCCTGAATATGGTGTTCCTCCTGAAATGTTAAGGAATATTTCACCATCAATATCTCCACTACAAACTAGATCGAAAGTAGTCGTAAGGGAATCTATTCCTACGGTCAATAAGTCAGGAGCGTCAATAGTTATTACGGAAGGCCAGTTATAAACACAACCACTAAAGTCTTGAGCCTGTACTGTGTAGTCTCCTGGAGCGATATCAGTTAAAGTATCTATTAAGCTATTCGAAATAAATTGATATTGCTGAACGCCTGCAGAAAACAAAGTATACGTATATGGAGATGTTCCGTCTGAAACATTAATTTCTAGTTGGCCATCATCAGCACCATTACAACTAAGATCAAATTTATTAATCGAATTAATAGTAACCGGGAAAACGTTAGGAACAAATTCATCAAAGCTTACTACACAATTTAAATCATCAGTTACTTCTAATGTGTAAGTAAATCCGCCAGCTAAAGAATCTATAAAATTTGTTGTTTCATTAAGGCCTAACCAACTCAAAGAATAAGGAGCAGTACCACCTGAAACATTAGCTAAAACAGTAGCGTTATTATCATTACAAGTTTCGGAAGAAGTAGTAAACAAAGCTGTTATCTCCGTATTTTGATCGAGAGTAAACTCTTGTTCATACATACAATTATTTTCATCTACAACTTGTACCGTGTAATCTTGAGCGCTTAAAGCGCTTGCAGTAAAGATATTAGCACTAGTTGACAAAGAACCAATATTAGGAGAAATCGAGAAAGTATAGTCGGATGTTCCTCCAGCTACTTCTATTTCTAAAATACCTGTGAATGCATCAAAACAATCAACATTTGTTAATTGAGGATTAGGGAAAGATAAAGAGTCAGGCTGACTTACTGCAATAGTAACTGTTGTATCACAGTTGTTTTCATCTCTTAATGTAAGAATGAAATCTCCAGCGTCTAGACCATTTAAATTTTGGGGATTAATTGGCGCGATACCAGTCCAAGTATAATTGTAAACACCTGTTCCTCCAGAACCAGAAACGGATATAGATCCGTCCCCAGACTCATAGCAACTCAAAGTTTGTAAATCATCTATATTTACAGTTAGAGGGTTGGGTTGAAAAACTTCAAAATCATATTGATCAGAAGAACATAGAGACAAATCACTTACCTCTAAGGTATAAACACCAGCTAAAAGTGCATCGATATCATCGTTGTTTACTAAGAATGGTGCTCCTTCATACAACCAAAAATAATTATACCCTCCTTGAAGGCCGCCAGAAACACTTGTGAAAATTCTTCCGTCGTCAACACCAAAACAGCTAGTAGAATCCATATCATCTAAAGAAACCGTTATTGCATTTGGCTGTGTAATTGATATGGTACTATCAAAACTACAGTTGTTATCGTCCTCAACTAAAATGGAGTAATCACCAGCAGCTAAGTTTAAGAAAGTTGGAGTATTCTGAATTATTGTATCACTCAAAGTGTAAGTAAAAGGAAATGAACCTCCATTAACAACAATCGAAACTTGAGCATTAGAATCTCCAAAACAAACAGGATTAATAACTCCAACATTTATAGCTAAAGCACTTAGTTGAGTAATTGTAATTAAAGTGTCTGCAAAACAGTTGTTAGAATCAAAAACTAAAAGAGAGTAATTACCCGGATTTAAGTCTGGAAACATACTGTCAGTTTGATTGACATTATCAATACTGTAGGTATAAGAACCCGAGCCACCCGTAACGCCAAGAATAGCACTTCCTAAAGAATCAGCACATAAAATATTTTGTATACTAACATTATCGATGAAAAGGTTAGGGTACTGAGGTAAATCAAAAGATAGAGTCGTAATACAATTATTAGTATCTCTCACTGTCAAAGGGTAAGTACCAGCAGTTAAAGATGTAAACATATTATCAAGTTGAAAACTCAAACCATCAATACTATATTCAAGATCTCCAGAACCACCAACTGCACCTATTTCAATAAAACCATCATTACCTCCAGTACAGCTAACAGAATCAAAACTTAAGACAGAAACAACTAACTCAGGGAACGAATCTATTACATCATAACTTTCTACAAAAACACAACCATTATCGTCAGTTACTGTAACAGTGTACTCACCTCCTTCTAATCCTGAAATGTCTTCGGTAGTAGCAGAAAATGAATTAGGCCCAACCCAAGAATAGGAGTAATCAAGGGTGTCAGGAAAAGTTCCGGTACCTTCATTAAAAGTTGGACCAACACCTCCAATAGCAGTTAAATCAATAGCTCCTGTTGATTCTCCAAAACATAAAACTTGAGAACTTTCAGCAGAAGTCTGAATTGTATCTGGCTCAATCAATTCGTAATACCTTACACGCTCACAGCCGCTAGGAGAAACGTATAGAAAAGCATATTGACCAGCACAAAGGTTAGCCTGATTGGTGTTATTAGAAACGTTGCTAGTGAAAAGTTCTTGGCCAACAACTACAGAATCTTCATACCAAAGAGTGGTATAAATATCTCCTGTAGGAAGCCCATTAAAAGTTGGGGATATACTAGAAAAAATTTGTCCATCACAATCGCCATGACACTCAACGCCATATCCATTGTTAAAAAATGTATTTACAAAAAAGTTTGTAGTAATTATTTCAGAGAAAATCTCTACAGACCCGTTTACGGTGTCTGTACCAGAAATCGCTTGAAAAATGTAATCCCCACCAGTTAAATTTTCAAGATCTAAACTGTCTGTGAAAACATTTTGAGTAGTTTCACTTAAATTAGGATAAGTAATAATCAACTCATAAGGTAAGGTAAATGACTGATTTGCAACCAAAATCATTCCATTACTTTCACAAAGATCGTCTTGAATATTTGTGAAGGTAACTTGTGAATAACAATCTAGTAAAACAGCTACATTCAAAAATAAAAAGGCAACTAATTTAACTTTGAACAGGATCTTCAAAATATATATGTTTTAATTTAAACTCAAAAATTGATTTGCTAAAGTACAAAAATTAGAAAAGATATCTACATTTCATACCTAAGAATCAAAAGAAATAAACACAAATTTGTTAATCAATGTGATTTCAAGCGTAAAAGCTGTTTTTTTTCTAGCAAAAAAACACTTAAATTTGACAAGCTTAACCTTAAAGCTAACTTAAAAAAACAGTACATGAAAGCACTTACTTCAAGTCTAGATAAAATCTTTGTAAATAGTTTTTTTCCTTACTTAAAGATTTTTCAGAATATCTTCAGGCTATTTTACCCAAAAATCATTTGCTATATTATTTATTTGATTACAGTTTCTGCAATTTTAATACACAATTAGTTTGCGGTTTGCTTGTCTGTTATTTGAACTTAAAATAACAGAATAAATTCCTGATTTCAGATCATGTAAATTTAATTTTTGAGAACTCACACTTTTCTTAGAAAAAACTAACTTTCCAAGAGCATTGTAAATTTTCAAATCAACATTTTTTTGCAACGTTTCAATAGCAATATTTCCAGATGTTGGATTTGGATAAACAACTAAGTCAAATAATGGATTTTCATTTGTAGAAATTGTTGTTTGATTGCAATCTAGAAGAGAGTATAAAAAATCAGCAACAAATGGCACAGAAAAAGCACTCATATTTGCAGTAGCAACAGGAGCTAAGTGACCACCACTTTCGAAGGTATATAGATCGTTATTGATTTCAAGAGATTCTGCACTAGAATGAATTTCTCCAGACCCACACAAAATAGGTAAAAGCGATATCCCCAATGCGTAGTCGCAATTATAAGATACGGTAGCATCATCTTGTGCGTGAACACTGACGATGGGTGGATCAAGCGAATCCATAAATGACTTTAAATATATAGCTCCCGCCAAACTAATTACTGCTTTTGGTTTAGAAGAATAACCAGGATTACCACTATTGCCCTCCAAACCACCCGCAGCATCTACAAATGGCTGCAAATAAACAGGAACCTCATCTTCATGATTCAAAAAAGCTAGATTAATAGCAGCTACAGCTCCTGCAGAATAGCCTCCTATAAAAACTTGAGAGCTATCAATTCCGTAAGTATTATTATTTACACTAACGTCTTGTTTAAAATAACGGACTGCTGCCTTCATATCACTAATAGCATTAAACACCGTCTGAATCATTATATTAGAATCCAACAAGCTAAACTGAGAAGTTAATCGGTATTGAATGGAAGCGGTTACATATCCTTTTTTTGCAAAAGACTTACAAAAAGCTATCGCCTCAGGATTGTTCTTATTACCTGCATAAAAGCTTCCGCCATGAGCAAAAATAATTAAGGGTCTATTTGCAAACTCATCGCCTTGAGGAAGATAAATATCCATGTCTAGTCCCGATTCAGAAGATGACCAATCATAAACGTCTGAATACTCTACTGTAATAACATCCGAATCAGTAAAAATATCGTCTTGATACCTTCCTTCACATTGGCTGTAAATAAGGCTAGGAATGCCAAAAAGTAAAAAAATTAATACGTTATTTCTCATTTTAGTTTATTTAATTGTTCTTCCATTTTATCGTCTTCTATTTTAGCAAACAAAAGTGCCGATGAATTTATTTTATGGTCTTTATCAAGACTCTTAGACTCATCCCAGCTAGTAAAATTAACATTTAACATTTGAGATAATTGTTTTGCAGCAAAAGGTAAAAAAGGCTCAAGATATACGCTTAAACTAGCACTTATTTGCAAGGCTATATTAAGTATTGTTTCTGTTCTTTTTTCATCGGTCTTCTTAAGTTTCCAAGGCTCGGTATCTGCTAAGTATTTATTTCCTAATCGAGCAATATTCATGACTTCGGAAAGACCATCTCTCATTTTATAATTCTCAATGCAATCTCCTACTTTATCGCCACAACTTTCTAAATAAGACAATACTTCTTTGTCGTAATCTTGTAAAGCGTTTTGGCCTGGTACAAGACCATCGTAATATTTATTGGTCAATACTACAACTCTATTAATGAAATTACCTAATATTCCCACTAGCTCACTATTGTTTCTAGTTTGAAAATCTTTCCAAGTAAAATCAGTATCTTTTGATTCGGGAGCAGTAGCACAAAGAACATATCTTAATGCGTCTTGTTGTCCTTCAAAATCTTTCAAATATTCGTGCAACCAAATAGCCCAATTTCTAGATGTAGACAACTTCTGTCCTTCTAAATTTAAAAACTCGTTTGCAGGAACATTTACTGGCAAAGCAAAGTCTCCATGTGCTTTTAAAATAATTGGGAAAATAATAGCATGAAAAACAATGTTATCTTTTCCAATAAAATGAATCAAATTAGCATCCTTTTTCCAATAATCTTTCCAATCTTTATTGTTCTGGCTAGCCCACTCTTTAGTAGCTGAAATGTAACCGATAGGTGCGTCTAACCAAACGTATAAAACTTTACCATCCGCTCCTTCAACAGGAACCTGAACTCCCCAATCCAAGTCTCTTGTCATTGCTCTTTCTCTAAGCCCGCTGTTTATCCAAGACATGCATTGGCCATTTACTTGAGATCGCCATTGCTTGGGGTCGTGATGTAACTCTCCATCTAGTATTCCGTTTTCAATCCAATCTTTTAACCAAACTTCGTGGTCTTGCATTGGCAAATACCAATGGCTTGTTGATTTTAAAACAGGCGTGTTTCCACTTAATGTAGACTTAGGATCTATAAGTTCGTTAGGACTAAGAGCAGAACCACATTTTTCACATTGATCTCCATAAGCTCCATCAAACGAACACTTAGGACATTGACCACTAATATATCTATCGGCCAAAAATTGTTGGTGCTCTTGATCGTAAAACTGCTCGCTAGTTTTTTTAGTGAAGATGTTTTTGCTCTCTAAAACGGAGAAAAATTCTTGTGCTGTCTGATGATGTAGTTCTTCCGAAGTCCTGTGGTAAATATCAAAATCTATTCCGAATTCTTTAAAAGTACTTTTATTTAAATCGTGGTAATAGTCTACAATTTCTTTAGGTGTTTTACCTTCTTTTTTAGCTCGCAAAGTAATTGCAGCGCCATGTTCGTCAGAGCCACAAACAAAAAGCACATCATCTTTTTTAAGCTTCCTATATCTTACATATATATCTGCTGGCAAGTATGCGCCTGCTATATGACCAATATGTAAAGGGCCGTTTGCGTAAGGCAAGGCAGAAGTAACTGTATGTTTTTTTGAATTCATTTAATGGTATTATTATATCTTAGCAAAGATATTAAAAGGTGTAAATTAGGATGACTAAATTAAAACAATTAAAATCTATTCCAAACCCACTTCAGAAAGGGGATAAAATTGGACTTATTTCCACAGCCAGAAAAATTAGTCAACAAGAGCTTGACTTTTCTGTGCAATTAATAAGAAGTTGGGGCTATGAAGTCGTTTTTTCGAAAAATTTGTTTGAGCAAGACAATCAATTTAGCGGAACAGACAAACAAAGAGCAAGCGACTTGCAGCAAATGATTAATGATTCAGAAATCAAAGCAATTTTGTGTGTTAGAGGAGGATATGGAACCGTTAAAATAATTGATAAAATTGATTTTAGCCCTTTACAAAAAAATCCCAAATGGATAATGGGTTATAGTGATGTAACCGTGCTGCACTCCCACCTTCACCAATTATCTATTGCTAGTATTCATTGTTCTATGCCAATAAATTTTGAAGGCAATAGCCCATTATCTTTAAGTAGCATACAAAGCACCCTAAATGGGGAGCCTATATTATATGAAACTGAAAGCCATCCTTTAAACATTAAAGGAAAAGCTCAAGCACAAATAATAGGAGGAAATTTATCTATATTATATAGCCTATGTGGTAGCCAATCAGACATCAACACCGATGGCAAGATTTTATTTTTAGAAGACCTAGACGAATACCTATACCATATAGACAGAATGATTGTCAATCTGAAAAGAAACAATAAACTCTCTAAATTGGCTGGACTTATAATTGGAGGAATGACTAAAATGCACGACAACGAAGTGCCTTTTGGCAAAAATGCAAGTCAAATAATTTTAGATGCAGTAAAAGAATATAAGTATCCGGTTTGTTTTAATTTTCCTGCTGGCCATGTAAAAAACAATGTATGTCTTAAACTTGGAGTCGAAGCAACACTAGAGGTTGGCGATACAACAATACTCAGATATGGCCAGGCATAATGATTTAGGTAAAAAAGGAGAGGAAATAGCAGCCGACTTCTTAAAAAAAAATGGAGCAAATATTTTACAAAGAAATTGGCGTTTTCTAAAAGCAGAAATAGATATTATTTTTCTTGATGAAAATATTCTTGTCTTGGCTGAAGTAAAAACGAGGAGCACATCAGCTCATGGAAACCCAGAAGAATTTATTAGCGATAAAAAGTTATCTCTGTATTTAGACGCCGCAGAAGAATATTTAAAAGAAAATAAAATGGATAACGAAATTCGATTTGATATTGTTTCTATTGTATATTATTCTGAAAAACCTATTATAAAGTACATCAAAGATGCCTTTTAAATTTGTTTATTCTACCTTTGTATAAAATATTATAACATGAGCCCAGCAAGTAGAAGGCCTAATTCGTCTAGAAATAACAAAAGTTCTTCCTTTAAAAGAACTGATAGAGATGACAAACGTACATCTTCATCAAGAGACAATAGAGGATCTTCATCACAAAGAGATGACAGAAGACCATCTTCGTCAAGAGATAGCAATAGTTCTTCATCACAAAGAGACGACAGAAGGCCATCTACTTCAAGAGATACAAGAAGTTCTTCATCACAAAGAGACGATAGAAGGCCCTCTTTTAGAAATAAAATTTCTAAAAGAACGGTTGAAGAAACTAAACCAGGGATGCGAATAAATCAGTTTATAGCACATTCGGGAATAAGTTCTAGAAGAGAAGCTGATAAATTAATTGTTGCCGGTTTAGTTTCTGTAAACGGAAAAGTAATCACAGAAATGGGGTTTAGAGTTTTGCCTACAGACGTTGTTAAATTTAATAACGAAAGTATTTCTTCAGAAAAATTACAATATCTATTGTTAAATAAGCCTAAAGGATACTTAGTTTCTGACGATCCGGGGAAGAAAAAAACAGTAGAAGAATTAATTGGTAAAGCCTGTAAAGAAAGAGTTTATCCTGTTGGAAGACTAGACCGTCAATCGTCTGGTTTGTTGCTTTATACCAATGATGGAGCAATGTCAAAAAAATTAACTAATCCAAAACAAAGGTTTAAAAAAATATACCATATTTCTTTAGATAAAAACCTTAAGCATGGCGACATGAAAAAAATGGTCGATACAGCTGGAGCAGTTCATTTTTTAGATATTCAAACAATGGCATACGTTCAGAATGCTTCTAAAAAAGAAGTCGGAATAGAAATCAATGGAGGAAAAAATAAATCTATTGTTGATATGTTCGAAAAAATGGATTACAAAGTTACTAAGCTCGATAGAGTTTATTATGGTGGTCTTACTAAAAAAGATATTACTAGAGGTAGATTCCGTTTTTTAACAGAACAAGAGATTGCTCTTTTAAAAATGATTTAAAATTTATATAATAGCCATACAATAATCACGTTTATTTGCTATGCGGTATTTTTTCAAGTTAATTATCATCCTTACTTTAATCACCACCTTAATAGCTGGAGCAAGTACCGCTGTCGTATACTATTATCAGGATGATATCGAACAAATAGTAATTGCTGAACTTAATAAAATCCTTATTCAACCATTAGAAATTGAGGATATAGAAATTTCTGCAATTAACAGTTTCCCTTACACAAGCATAGAGTTTAATAATATTAAGGCAATTGATTGCTTTGGAGAAGATACACTCTTTAAAGCAGAGAAAATGTCTTTAAAGTTTAACGCTATCGACTTATATAACCAGAAATATAACATACAAGAAATTGCACTCCTTAATGGTTACTCTTCTATCTATTATTCTAATGGAAAACCTAATTACGAAATATGGAATGTAAAAGAAGATACATCAACTAGCGAATCAAATATAAATGTCAACCTTAACAACATCTTACTCGATAACTTCGAAATAAAGTTTATTAGCGAGAGTGAAGAAATTAGAACAATAATTCTGAATAAAAGCACTCAACTCCAAATAGAGCTAGAACAAGGAATTACCAATATTTCATTGCAAGCACAAATAACGAATAAGGAGTTAATTGTAAATGATTTAAACCTTATAGCAGGAAAAGACCTAAAGCTTAATAGCAACATACAAATTGATAGTATTGGTCAAGTAATTACATTGCTATTCGAATCAGACGAATTAGTATTTAACAGTAACATAAAAAATAATATAGACGGAATTAAGCTGACCTTAGACTCCGAAAAAGTAGATTTCGAAAAGGTAGAGAAAATTATTCCTAAACAGTTTACTTCTTATTTAAGTGACTACAAACTAAAGGGTTTAGCAGATATAAAATTAGAATACAATCAGAAAGGCAATCAAAAACACATATTAGATGTCGACTTTGTAGCAACTAATTTTTATGCTCAGAGCCAAGGTTTTGAATTAGAGAATGCTAGTTTTAGCGGGAACTTTTACAGCAATAAAGGCCAAGATAAAGTAGAAGTATTAGGCTTAAAAGGCTTCGTAAATAAAGATAAAATTGATGGCGAAATAAAGCTAACAGACTTTAACGACCCTAAAGTAAAATTGACATTAAAAACCGAAATAAATCTTTCACAACTTTCCAAGTATCAGGTCGAAACACCATTACATCTACTCCAGGGAAATGCAATTATAGACCTAAAGTATGATGGTAAAATAGGATTGAAAAATAGCTATGAATACGACATAGCAATGGCTCAAAAAGAAGCAAATATTGTTTTGAAAAATATTGTTTTGCAGCAAAAAGCAAAATCATTAAAACTATACGATGGTTTTGCAAAATTGAGTCTTACTAACGAACAGTTAAACGCAGATAGCGTTTCTTTTTCGATGGCTGAAAAAAGCTATATGAGTTTCAATGGAGCATTCGACAATGTCTTTAAATACTTATTTTTGAAAAATGCTCCCCTAAGAATTGGCGGTGATTTAAGATCGGACTGGATTTTAGTTGACGAATTATACAGTCAAAATCCATCTACAACAGACACCCCAAAAGAAAGTCAAAAATTAATCTTTCCTGAAAACGTTATTGCATCTATAAATGTGAATCTAACGGACTTGTCTTATGACAAGTTTCACATGAGAAACTTTAGTTCTAAGCTAACATATGACGACAAGCTCCTAAAAGTTAAAAACATAATTTTAGAAACTATGTCTGGTACTATAAGCGGAAACCTTTCTGTTGAGCAATTAGAAAACGAAAACATTAGACTAATTAGCTCCTCTAAAATGGACAAAATTAATGTTAGGCAGTTGTTTTATGAGTTCCATAACTTTGGTCAACAAACCATGCGACACAAACATTTGAGAGGAATAATAAACTCTGAAATATATTTTAGAAACGAATGGGATTCTTATTTTAAAGACATAGAAAATAGAATGTACTCTTTCATTGATCTAAAGATAGAAGACGGGCAGTTACTCGACTTCGAACCCCTGTCTATGATGTCGGACTATATAGCCCTAGACGAACTTAAAAGAATTAAATTCTCAACTCTAGAAAATCAAATTGAAATTAAAGAAGGAAAAATTGAAATTCCTTTTATGGAAATATATTCATCGGCTGCTGATATTGCTATTTCAGGAACCCACAGCTTTGATAATATAATGGATTATGATTTAAAAATATTGCTTAACGAGATGTTATCCAACAAACTACGAAGAAAAAATAAAAAGAAAAAAACCAACGAATTTGGTATTGTAGAAGATGATGGAGTAAAAGGATTAACTCTTTTCTTAAAAATGGAAGGCTCAGTAGACGATCCTAAAGTAACACCTGGCACAATTAAGCTAGGGGAATCATTAAAAAAAGGCTTCAAAAAGGAAAAGAAAGAATTTAAAAACATTCTTAAAAACGAATTTAACAAGGATAAAAATAAAGATCAAGAAATCGAGAATACAGACTATAATAACTTAATAGAGTGGGAAGACTAAATCTAACATATCAGAAGAAAACTTGGAAAACATTTTTATTCTTGTTTGCCATTTTAATTGGTGTTCTATCTCTAATGTATACCAATCAATTAGTTAGTAATTTAGATAAGGAAGAAAGAAAGAAAATAGAGTTGTGGGCAGAAGCAACCTATCAATTAGTAAACTCTGGCATAGGCCCTACAAACAACATCCTTGCAAGCAGAATAATACAAGAAAACACCAGCATACCAACTATATTAACCAATGAAGTTGGAGAGATAATTGGAGAAAGAAACCTTCCTAAAAGAAAAAATCAAGCAGCTTTTCTTAAAAGGCAACTACAGTTGATGAAAGACCAACACGATCCTATCAAGATAGAGGCTAAAATGAATAATAAAATTATTCTTACGCAATACCTCTACTATAAAGATTCTTATATTTTGAGTCAACTACGGTTTTACCCATTTATTCAGTTAGCTTCCATCGTTCTATTTATTATAGTCGCTTACCTGATGTTTAACAGATCCAGAAATTCGGAACAAAACTTGGTATGGGCAGGAATGGCTAAAGAAACCGCTCATCAAATAGGGACACCTCTTTCGTCCTTAATGGCATGCGTAGAACTATTAAAAAGCAGCAATGACTCAGGCATTGCAGAAATTATTGATAAAGACGTAGAAAGGCTTAATACCATTACCGAAAGGTTTTCTAAAATTGGCTCACGACCAAGCTTAAAAAAACATAATGTTTTTGACCTGCTTCAGAAAAATGTAGATTACCTGCAAAACAGATTGTCGGAAAAAGTACAAATTAAACTAAACAACAATTGTAACGACGCAACTATTCCTTTAAACGAAACATTAATGGAGTGGGTAATAGAGAATATTTGTAAAAATGCGGTAGATGCAATGCAAGGTGAAGGAACAATTAATATAAATGTTTTTAGCGACAAAGAATTTGTTAAAATAGAAATAAGTGATACCGGAATGGGTATGACTAAAAATGAATTTAAACAAATTTTTGAACCAGGGTTTACTACTAAAAAAAGAGGATGGGGACTAGGGCTATCTTTAAGTAAACGAATTGTAGAAATTTACCACAAAGGTAAAATCTACGTTAGGTCTTCTGAAAAAAACGTAGGAACAACCTTTTGTATTTCCTTACACAAAAACTAGATTTTACAGCTTCCTTTTCCTCGCTTAAAAAGATACTTCTGATGATCTTCTTCTGCTTTGTAAAACTGAGATACAGGAACAATCTCTGTAACAATAGGGTCTTTAAACTGACCCTTACTTTCTAAATCTTTTATACTTTGAGTTGCAATATCTTTCTGCTCTTGATTGTGATAAAAAATAGCAGATCTATATTGTGAGCCCGAATCAGGACCTTGTTGGTTTAGAGTGGTAGGATTATGGTTTGCCCAAAACAATTCTAGCAATTTCTCATAGCTTACTCTTTTAGAATCAAAAGAAACTTTTACCGCTTCGGCATGGCCTGTTTTATCAGAACAAACATCTTGGTAAGTAGGGTTTTCGGTCTGACCACCGATGTATCCTACCTCCGTTGAGTATACCCCATCAACGGTTCGAAACAACTCTTCTACACTCCAGAAGCAGCCAGCACCAAAAATTGCAGTCTTTAAAGATGTATCGGCAATAAACCGAACGCTAATACTATTCACACAATGGCGGGTATTTTCTGCAGTAAAATTCTCTCCTTTAAAAACATGACCAAGGTGGCCATCGCATTTAGCACAAGTAATCTCCGTTCTTTCGTAACCTAAATGAAAATCAGAATAAGTGGTAATCGATCCGTCTTTTACTTTGTCAAAAGCAGGCCATCCGCAGCCAGCATCAAATTTAGAAGACGAATCGTAAAGATGATTGCCACAAGCCTTACAAACAAATATTCCGGCTTCGTAAAAATCATCGTATTCTCCAGTAAAAGGAGCTTCTGTTCCTTTATCAACAATTACCCTCCTTTCTTCGGGAGTTAGATTTTTAAAAAATTCTTCATTCATAGTTTTATTGTTTTGACAAGAAGTAAAGATAGGAGTTAAAAAGCAAAAATAAACAGCAAATAACAAGATTTTACTAGTAGATTTTGTAAGATTAATAACTAAATTTGAACTGTGGCTGGTATCTATATTCATATTCCTTTTTGTAAGCAGCAATGTAATTATTGCGATTTTCATTTTTCGACTTCACTAAAAAACAAGAACGGACTTTTACAGGCATTATTGCAAGAAATAGAAATCAGAAAGAGTTTCACTAAAGGTGCAAAGATAAAAACAATTTATTTTGGAGGAGGTACTCCCTCTCTACTTTCTGGCGATGAGTTGTCTTTAATCTTTGAGCAAATAAACAAGCATTTCGAGCTAGATCCAGATGCAGAAATAACTCTAGAAGCTAACCCTGACGACTTAAATATTCAAAAAATAAAGGAGTTAAAAAACACTCCTATTAACCGATTTAGCATAGGTATTCAATCCTTTTTTGACCAAGATTTGCAATTTATGAATCGGGCCCATAATAGCCAAGAAGCACAGCGAAGCATTAAAGGAATTCAAGATGCTGGATGGAACAATATTACTATTGACCTCATTTACGGAACCCCTACTTTGAGCAATGAAATGTGGCAAGAAAATTTACAGAAATTTAAGCAATGGAATATCCCGCATTTGTCGGCATACGGACTAACAGTAGAAGAAAAAACACCTCTTTTTCATGCCATAAAAAAAGGTACAACAGCAAATGTTGATCAAGAAAAAGCAAAGCAACAATTTGAAATGCTAATGCAATTTGCTAAGCAAGAAGAACTAGAGCATTATGAAATCTCCAACTTTGCTAAAAAGGGGTTTATGGCAAAGCACAACAGTAGCTATTGGAAAGGCGACTCTTATTTAGGACTAGGCCCTTCAGCACATTCGTTTGACCACAATAAAAGACAATGGAATGTGGCAAACAATAGTCGATATATTAAAGCTATAAACCAAGGAGTCCCTTCTATAGAGGAAGAGATTCTTTCAGAAAAAGAACAATTTAACGAATACATAATGGTGTCTTTGCGCACCATTTGGGGCGCTAACTTAGATCTTATTGAATTGCGTTTTTCTGCTTTTTTAGTCGATTATTTTAACTTTTCTGTAACAAAATGGACAAAAAGCGGAGAAATTGAGCAAAACGGGAATGTTTTTAAATTAACTCAAAAAGGCAAGATTTTGGCAGACAGAATTACTTCCGACTTATTTTATGTAGATTAGATTATGATTGCAAACATCGAACACCAAAACAGAACATTTAAAGTAGACTTATCTAAACCAATAGATATTTCTATTGAAATTCAATCGGGACCTAAAAACCTAACAGCTTGGTATGTAGATGCCCCAAAGATAGAAGCCGTTAAAACAGACGACTGGGTCGGAGAAGTAAAGCAAGGAGGTGCCGTTAATTTTTTCAATATCTTTTTTAATCCTCACGGCCATGGTACTCATACCGAATGTGTTGGCCATATATCTAAAGAGCAAGAGTCGGTTAACGATGCTATGAGTTCGTATTTTTTCGAGAGTCAACTGATAAGCATAGAACCTCAATCAGTAGGCCAAGATAAAGTGATTACTCTAGAACAAATAAAAGGAAAACTAGAGCCACATTGTCAAGCACTTATAGTGCGAACATTGCCAAATCTGAAAAGCAAAAAGGCCATGCAATATTCGGACACCAACCCAGCATATATAGAAAAGGAAGTTGCATTATATTTAAGAGAAAATGGCATTAAACACTTGCTTATTGATCTTCCTTCTGTAGATAAAGAAATAGATGGAGGTGTTTTAGCAGCACACCATGCTTTTTGGAACTACCCAGAGAACACACGAACAGACTGCACCATTACAGAGCTGATTTTTGTCGCTCAAAAAGTAAAAGACGGAAACTATTTACTCCATTTAACTTTCGCACCTTTTAAAAACGATGCTAGCCCCAGCAGACCCCTACTCTATTCTAAATTATGATAGACGTACTTCGAGAACATTGTTTGGCAAAAAAAGAGGTGAGCGAATCATTTCCATTCGACGAAAAAACATTGGTTTTTAAGGTCTATGATAAAATGTTTGCTTTAATTTCTTTGGAGAGAGAGCCTTTGCAAATGAATCTTAAATGCGAACCCGAAAAAGCAATAGAGCTTAGAGAAGAATACTACCAAGTAATACCTGGATACCATAGCAACAAAAAACATTGGAATACTATTGTTCTAGAAAATATATCTATCGAATTTGTGAAAAAATGGATCGACCATTCTTATGAGCTAGTATTGCAAAAATTGCCTAAAAAAATAAAGCAATAATTACTTTATTTGATCCTCCAACAGGGCCAATCTTTTTTTCATCTCTAGCAACTCAGCCTGACTGCTTTCCATCTCTACAAGATTATTAGCTATTGTTTGCTGTTGCTCTTGAATGGC
>TARA_B110000003_G_scaffold14703_1_pt1 | contig 28806 bp, 17 predicted proteins | sample TARA_B110000003 | Tara Oceans TARA_B110000003 (sample SAMEA4396424) | marine metagenome | biome: Westerlies Biome; feature: [SRF] surface water layer (ENVO:00010504); material: water (ENVO:00002006), including particulate matter (ENVO:01000060) such as... | depth 5 m
GCTCGCACGCGCGAAGGCGCGTCGCCGCGGACGCGACGCGGCGCGTCGTCGCGACGCGGAGCTCGGCGCGCGCGACGGCGAGGATCGCCGCGACGTCGTCGTCGGCGCAGGGCGGCATGCGCGCGCGACGCGCGGGCGCGCTGCTCTGCGGGCGACGACGCGCGCGGGCGAGGGATCGCGACGCTCGTATTGTGCGCACCGTATATAGGGCACCTCGTTGTGTAATAATACACCGGACTGTTTATGCATACGATGCATAAACGACGCCGTCATTTCGGCGAATTCGGCGACGCGTTTCGACGCGCGGCGCCGCACACGTCGCCCGACGCGCGCGAATCGCGCGGCGAAACGCGCGCGCGCGGGCCGTCGAAGAGGTGCGCGCGACGCGAGGCGCGAAACACGCGCGCGAGCGCGCGAGGGGGGAGAATTCCGACGAGGGATCGCGCGCGTTCGCGCGATCGAGGGCGATTCGCGCGATCCGATCGGGTCGCGCCGAAGAAGCGGGACGTCGCGGGACATCGCGAGGGCGTCGGTGACGCATAGAAAAGCGCGCGCGTCGACGCGCGGTCGAGAGGGACGCACGCGCGCGGTGAGGGGCGAGGAAGGGGGGACGGCGCGAAGACGGCGCGCGAGCGAGAGACGCCGAGACGCGAGAGACGAGCGAGAGACTGACGCGGACGCGCGATTCGCGACGGTAGCGCTCGGTGGAGGACGCGACGGTGATCGAGCGCGATGGCGCGCGATCGCGGGGGGGCGTCGACGTCGGCGGTGGACGAGACGGCGGACGAGACGGGGGAGGCGCGACGGCGGCGGTTGCGAGACGAGGACATGCTCGTCGCGCGAGCGAAGGCGATTCGGGAGAAGATAAAGGCGCTGGACGCGCGGGCGAACGTGAAAACGCACGATGATAGCCGGAGGAAGAGTCATTGGGAGTACGTGATGATGGAGATGACGTGGTTGGCGCGGGACTTTGCGAGCGAACGCGACTGGAAGCAGGAGACGTCGAGGCAGGTGTCGCATCTGGCGGCTTCGTGCGAGGGCGCGCCGAAGGATCGAGAAGAGCAGGAGGTGACTCGGAGGAAGACGCGGTGCGCCATGATCGCCGCCGACGTCGCCGAGTTCTGGGCCGAGGCTTGGGAGCGGGCGAAGGAGCGGCCGCTGCCGAACGCGGGCGAGCTCGTCGAGGACGAGGACGAAGGAAGCGAGAACGGCTCGGCGGATGGTGAAGAGATCAAGATGGAGACGGAGAGCGACGAGGATGATGGGGGTGAAGAGGGTGATGCGGGCGAAAAGTTGGGACGTCAAGCGACGTTGACACCGACTGGTGATGCTGAGTTGTCGCCGACTGCGACGCTCGCGTCGACGCCGCCGCCGCCGGCGGGGATGCGAATCATCAACTCTTGGGCGTCGAATAAGCTGTATCTAGCCATGGTGGAGATGAAACGCGATTTGGTGAAGGACGCTATCGAACTGAAGGAGGCGAAAGAGCAGAAGGAGCGCGAGAAAGAGGCCAAGAAGGCGGCGAAGAAGAGCAAGGGGGCGCCAAAGGCGACGCCGAAGCGCGGACGAGGTTCAAAGAAGAAGGACGACGAAGACGAAGACGAAGACGAAGACGCGGACGGTGACGCCAAGGCTGATCGCATCGCGTTGGCGGAGGCTCTAGAGATCGACGGTATGGATCTGGACATGGACCTGTTGGCTCCTCCCACGCCGCCGCTCGTGGAAGAGTTCATGCCGGTGATTTACGACGCTGTGCCGATGTTGAACGAACGCGCCTTCAGGGAAACGATGCAAATCGAGGCTCAAAAGTTTGCGGAATACGAGCGCAGTTTACGAGGTTGGGAAGAAAACGAGCGCAAGCGCGCGCGCGCGCTCGTCGAAGCGGCTCGTTACCAAGCCGAGGAAGAGGCGCATCGGGAGACGATGGAGCAGCGCCGCGCGTTTTTGGCCGCCGCCGCCGCTCGCGGTCATTACTTCGACGAAGAGGGTTACATGGTGGACATCAAGGGTCGTCGTCGCAAGAACAAGCGTGGAGAGTACATTCAATTCGGTGTTCCTGGTCACGAGGTCGATATGGATTTCGGTGTACCCATTCCCAAGCGCACTGGACCGATGGACGACAGACGCCGCAAGGACGCGAAGAAGAAGCGACGCGCAGGTGCCATGCGGTCTTGGTCGCCCATGGAGGACCAACTGCTGTGCGCCATCGTGCACGAATTTGGTTCCAACTGGGCCCTCATCACCGACGCGTTCGCCGCGAGCACACCGATCAAGGGCACGTATCATCGCATCGATCACTGCCGCTGGCGTTTCTCCCATCTCACGCAAGTCGCCGAACAGCAGCAAGACCAAAGAGCCATCGCCGCGCTCGACCTCAACAAAGGCAGCGCGCGGACGCTTATGGCGCGTGCGCTTCCGGTGGAGGACGAAACCGTTCGCATTCATTTCGATCGTTCATGCGCCGTCATGGCCAAGCACCTGAAGATTCGAAAAGCGGCAAAGATGGAGCGATTGGGGATGAACAAGAGTCGTCGAAACGCGCCGCATCGATCGTGGCGAGAAGTGCAGTCAATCTGCGGACCGACGCAGCAGCCGCTTAGTTTGGCGGATGATAGTCCCGTTGGCGGCGTTACCGGAAACGGTAGTGTCATGCCCGGTGGTCAACGACTCGGAACAATGCTACCGATGGGCGGCGTCGCCTCGGGGCGGTCGGGCGTGCCCTCGTCAGCGGCGGGTGGACTCGCTCGCACGCCGAGCGGGGGGATTCCAGGCTCTAGCATGCCTGGAAAGAAGGATGCGAAAAGTATGGCGCAGTTCCAACAAATCGGCAGCTACTCCCCAGCCTCGGGTGGGGCCGCAATGCAGCTCGGCGGGATCGGAGGAGCCATGCCGGTGACTGGAAGCAAGTCCCCGGCGCTCGCCCCGGGCTCGTACAATCTCTCCGGTAGCAAGACTCCTCCAGCGAAAAAAACGACGCAGATGAAGCGCAAGGGTAAGAGAAAGTGATAGCACATCAGATACCATCATAGCAAAAGCGTATTACTTTAATAGAATGAGAATCGTTTTTTATTCACACACTGGCCATGAGAGGCTCTAATTCTAGCTCGAGCACGCTCGTCGGGCTGACGATGTCAAACTTCGCGCAGACGTCGGGATGGACGATACCGAACACGCCGATTTTCTTCCCATTCCGCATGACGTGCGCCTGCCTGCCCGGGAAATACGTCGGCTCATTCGATTCTTGGAGCTGATAGCCAAAGTCTGAGCCGTCAAACTTCGCGATGCCGACAACTTGCATGACGCGATCCAACACGCCTTGAACGACCTCGAAACCACTTTGAACGTTGCTATAGAGAACCAGTAGTCTTCGAGAGTTGCGCGCGCCGACGTCCGCCTCGGGATCGAGCACCACCACGTCACCAACTTCGAACAATTTTGCCGGCAACGGCGCATCCTTGTTTGCCCCCAACGCCTTCAGCGCGCCGGGCAAGAGGCTGTTACGAGCGACTTGCACATCCAAACTCGACGGGTTAGCTACGATTGCTGCGCTGTTGCCGTCATCTTCTCTAAGCACGTTCGCAAAGTTATCGTCGTGCGAGCACAAAATCCATGTCAAGACTTCGCTAAAGCCGCTGCGAGCCACCTCGCCTCGCACAGCGTCTGAAAACTTGTTAATGGGTTGTTGGGATGCGATCGTGTACGTGTTCGGCACCGTGCGCGCGATGTTGTTGTATCCGTGCGCGATCGCCACGTCCTCGGCGATATCGCACGGGTGCAAGATATCCGATCGCGTCGGCGGAACCTCCACTCGAAGCGTCGTTTCGTCCGCTCCGAGCTTGGTCGGAAGTTGCATTCGGCACAACAGGGCCGCCATCGTTTGGCGATCGATCGACGTCCCGATGCGCTTATTGATGTAATCAACATCTGCGTCGACAAATCGAGTCATAAAATCGGGGTATGTCGTCTCTTTGCCGGTGCAATCGACGACGTCCACCGGCTCAACAGTGAACGGCTCGGCACAGTACTCACTGAACATTGTCACCATTGTGTTCAGCACAATCTTCGCCTTATTCAAATCCGTCGCCGTGCACTCGATGAAGACGTCTGTCGTATCCAAAGAAATTGCCGATTTCGCACCGTTAATGATCGGCGGCAACGACAACACCGTGCCCTCGGAATCCTTCACCACGGGAAACACGGCGCTGTCCTCGATGATGTGCAAAAAGTGCTTCAATTTCTGATCTCCCTTGTAAAACTCCATTAAATCTCGAGCGTTGAACGACTTCTCCTGCTTCAACGGCACAAACTCGATCTCTTCCGGCAACTGCGCTTCGTAGGTGAACGGCCCCTTGATCTTCCCCAAGTCGTGCGTCCCGATCGCCACCAGGCTTCGGCGTCGACAAATATTCTGATGCAACTTGTCCTGCAAATCGATGAAACTCTCGTATCGCTCCTTGGTAAACTTCAGCCCTCGAAGTACCGCGCACACGACGAACGGTCTGACCAACATCGCGCTCGGTTTCACCGTCATCCGCTCCCGCGTCCCGCTCGACGGCTCGCGCGCTCGAAACGTCGGCGTCGGCGTCGTCCCTCGAAACACATTCAACGCGCGCGAGATCCCTTCCAAGCACAGCAAATCGTAACGATTCGCCGGGATATCAATCTTGTATATCACGTCGTCGCTCTCGTCCGCGTTCGCGCTCGTTTTATCGCCGTCTTGCCCTAAAAACTTTGATTTCATCGCGCTTTCCGAAGTCACTTCGTCGAGTTCGATCCCGAACTCGAAGCACAGCTCGTCGAATTCATCCTCGGTGTACGTCTTACCGAGTCTGGCGAAGAGTTCATCGCGGTTGAGGTTCACCGTGGGCATGGCGAACGCGTGTGCGCGACGTGATGTGGCGATCTTTCGTCGTGGGGACATCGGCCCTCTCAACACGAAAAAAAAAAATCTGGGGTTTTCGCGCAGACGCGATGAAATTACTGCATACATGCCTATACATGCTATAACAACACAGTTTTACAGGATCACGCCGAATCGCTCGCCTTGGCCTTGGCATCGACGGCGATCTTGGCGTCGGGCGACGGGGCGGCGTCGACGGCGTCGACGGACGGCGCGGACGCCGACGCGCGCGAAAAGAGCGTCAGCGGCGCGGCGAACGCGGATCGCAAGGCTTCTGGGATGATTTTCGAAGCAGTCGATGGAGGCGGTGTCTCAGCTGCTTCACTAGACTTTGCGTCGTCCTTTATCGCACTCGCGGGTTCAGATTCACGCTTGCGGAAATTTTCTCGCCACGCCTCGAGTTTGGCTTGCGCCGCGGATTTCGGTCGCGGAACGACGCCGAGTTTGATGAGCTCGTTGATCGCGACTTCGTCACCGCTTTCCACGACGAGCTCGAGCAGGCGTTGGATAGCGCGCAAGACGGTCTCGTCATCCTTGTATTTGACGAACGCCGAGGCGTCTGCTCGCACTTCCTTGTAAATATCACCGAGCGCCTTGGAGAGGATCAAATCCGCGGGCATCTTGAGCACCAAATTTGAGTCAGCGATAACGCGATCGACTTCTTCGTTTTCCAGCGCGGCGGCAATACGCTGAACCGGAAGTGAACGAACGTCGATAGAAACCTTACCATCGCTCGCACTCGCGTCGCCGCCCGTCTTCAACGACGAAAAGACGGTGGTGATGGAGGTCGCGCTCGACGTTATGGTCGAATTCAGTGTCGTCTTCGTTCTGTCAAAGAACGCACCGACGTTTTCCAAACCACTTTTTGCGCTTTCGATGCTCGCCTTGGCGTTTTCTTGAGCGAGCTCTAGACCGCGATTGGTTTCTTTTCGCACCGAGTCCGTGGTTTTTGACGCCCACGTGGACACGGCTTCAGCGCTCGACGATACCGCCTCGGCCGTGCTCGCCGTCAACGCCACAGTCTTTTCACTGATGATCTTGGACGTGCTTAACAACTTTTCAACCGTCGTCGGTAACGGTGTCGGGGTGAGCGTGCATCGCACGCAATCTTTCTCGACTTCGAGCGTCACGTGAATGAAGCCATTCTTTGTCGTCAGCGCCGCTGTTGCGGCGGCGGCGGCGGCGGCGGCGGCGGCTTTCGCCTGTTCTTCCTCTTCCGCCTTCTTCAACCGCATCTTCTCTTCGTGTTCTTCGACCATGGGTAAGAAAATATCGATCGACGACATCGCGATGTACGTCGTAAACGAAGAGTTGATCACTTGCGTTATATCCGCCGTGACCGACGCAAAGTATTTCGGTCCAAATATGAGCGTCGTCAAGCGCTTTGTTGCATCTCGAGAAAACTCCCTATCGAAGACCTTCTTCGCCATCTTCTCCGCTTCGTCGTAAGACATTTTCTTTTGTTGCATAGCGTCAGCCTTTGCGTCGCACGCCGCTTTCATCGCTCGTCGACGACTCTTCAGCACGGTTCGGTTGCCAGAATTTAAGAAATCAACCAGCATTTTTGACGCTCGACGTTTGAGATCGTTCCCTTCCGCGACGGCGCGGTCGAGAGCGTCTTGCATTAACGACGACATTGAATTGAGCGATCCCCAAGATTCATCGAGCGACGATGTCGAAGCCGATTTGACATCCACGACGCCATCGATGTCCATCCGCGGCTTCGCGTCCTCGTCCTCCGACGCCTCGTCCTCGCTCGAAACCTCACTCTCAACGTCGTCTTTCATGAAACGAATAACAGGGGACATCTGCAAATTTTCCTTATCCGTCCCTGCCGCGAGCGCGATGGCGGTGGTGATCACTGTCGGATCTAACGGCGACGATCCGCACAGACACACGAAGAAGAGAGAAATACGAAAGCGATTCATGAAATGCGTCGCGTGCGCGCCCACGGGTCCGGGCGTCAGCCAAGCGAACATGAGCGCCGCGGCGTATTGAATGACGTTGTGTGAGTACACGGCATTCATGAGCGGTGCACGTTCGGGCTCGGGATATTTTTGAAAATGTTTCCAAGCCATCTCCGGGGCGCCGGGAATGCCAGCCATGGGCACGCCCTCGATCGCCGTCTTGAGGAATTTGTGAATCGCCAGCAACGAAGCCGTTTCATGGACGCGCGCGAGTGATTCTTTATCCACTTTATCCATCTTGGACGTTTCGGCGCCGTCGGCGCTCACTTCATCGCCCTTTGCGTCCGCTTCGTTGTCCTTTTTCCCCGCCTCCTCGCGTTCGCGCTCCTCGGCGAGCCACTCGTCGTCTTTGCGAAGAAACATCGCCCAAAACTGCGTCTCCTGGCGTATAGCTTCGTATTCAGCGTTTCTAAGTTTTTTCGCTCGACTGTTCCGCCACTCTAATTGCCAATTATCTAAACGAAGCTGGAAATCTTTCGCCACCGTCTTCTTCCCGCTCGATCCGCTAAACCATCCGCCGGTTTCAGCGTCCACGTGTCCCCCATCCACCGCGCTCAGCCCCTCGCGAGCGCCCTCGGGCACGCAAAACACGTTGTTCCCAACCACGCCCGTCAATTTCACGAGCGCATCGCGAATTTTGGACGCGCGCACGTTATCCGAATCCCCCACGCGTTCGCAAACCACAAAAATTCCGCTCGCCCCCAACCGCTCGACGTTGGACGCGATCTCGTCCACCACGCCCTCCAACCGCGTCCCTCTCAGCGCCTTCACCGCGCCGACCAACGATTTATCGCCGCTCCCTCCTTCGTTCCTCCGCTTCGGTTCCGGCCATTGCGTCGTCTTTTCGTTCTCTTCGCCCGTCGTCGCGTCCTCGCTCGTCGCCGGCGCGTTCGCCTTCGCCTTCGCCTCCCGCCCCCCCCCGCGCTCGCCCATCGACGCCTCCGCCGTCACCACGAACACGATCCCATCGCACGTCATCCACAATTTCGTTCCCGTGTCCTCATCGCGCGTCGTCGCGCGCTCGCGCTCGACCTCTCGCGTCGTCGTCGTCTTCCCAACACCCGCGCCGTCGCCGAGGTCCATCCCATCGAGGTCGTCGTCGTCTCGCGCGCCGCGCGTCGCGTCCGCCGTCGCGCGCGACGCGTTGAATCGCGTTCGCGCGTCCGTGACGCCCAACCGCGGTCGCGCTTCGCACGCGGCGACGATTTCGCGAAGCGATTTCGATCGCGCGCGCGATTCTCGACACTCGGGAAAGCACCTCGCGTCGTCCGCGAGCGCTCGCTGCGCGCGCGCGTCCGTCAGGAGCGCGTCGAGGGCATCGCGCGCGTCGTCCATGCGCGCGCGGCGCGATCGGGCGCGCGCGCGACGTCGAGTGACGATTCGCGTCACCGCCTCGAAGCGTCGCGCCGCTTCGAGCGTCATTAAAACGCGCGCGACCGCGCATGCGCGCCGCGACGCGCTCGAGCGCGCCCGCGGGGACGCGCGCGAGAGCGCGCGCGACGCGCGCGGCGCGACGCCGCGTCGTCGTGCCGCTCACGGCGCGCGAGCGCGCGCAGCTCGCGCAGGCGTGGAGCGAGGAGTGCCGGACGATAGGGCTCGCGCACCTCGCGAAGTGCTTTCGCGCGCGCGCGAGCGAGGGGAGAAGAGACGACGGCGACGACGGCGACGACGACGAAGCGCGAGACGACGACGACGACGATTCGGCGTTGGATTGGAACGCGTGATGGCGCCGCGCGCGCACGTGGTGTGCTTCGGCGCGAGCGATCAGGCGGAGGCGCGGGCGTGGGCGACGCGCGTGTTTCCAGAGGTCGGGGAGACGACGACGACGACGCTGACGAGGACGAAACCGGCGGAGACGAGCGACGGGACGTATCGCTGGCGAGGCGATCATAAGAGCGCGCGGGAGTGCAGGAAAATGGTTGAAGCGGTGTGCGCGGAGGTTTTGAGGACGTCGACGACGCGGGTGGTGGTGGTGTGCGCGAAATTGGGAGGGACGGGGACGACGCGGGCGACGCAGACGTTTGCGGCGTTTCGAAGCGCGTTGCCGAAGGGCGTAGACGTCGGCATCGCGCTCGCGCGCGGTGCCGCGCCGACGAAGGCGTCGTGCTTGAGGGCGAATCTGTTGTTTAACGCGGTGGTCGCGCGTTGCCCGGCGCGAAGGCTGTATCCGAGTCGACGCGCGCGGTCTGGGGAGGAAGACGAAGACGAAGAGGAGCGCGCGAGCAGAACGTGGCATCGAGAGCACGCGCGCGCGATCGCCATCATCGCCGATCGCGTCGAAGACGACGGTGACGTGCTCATCGCGCGTGCTCGCGAACGATTGGTGAGTGATGGCGATCCTATACAGCGCTTGACGCTGTCCATGGCGGAGCAACTCGCGGATGTCAGCGACGCCGTTCGCGCCTTCGTTGAAACGCGCGGGTTCAACGTGACGCTGCGCGAAGGCGTGACCGCGCGATTGAAAGCGTCCACGCCCGAACGCTGGTGTTCCGGGGGGTACTCGGCGCATCACTACGTCGCCGCGCCGCCGCAGCCGCACGGCGTGTATTACGAGCTCGAATTGACGGATTCCGGCGTCGCCGTCGGCTACGTCGCGATGAGCGCTTTGCAGAGCGACGAAACCGCGACGGTGGCGTATCCGTTTTCTTCTCCAGATACTGTGTTCACCACTGCACAAGTGGATCGACTCTGCGTGCTTCCCGAATTCCGCGGCGCCGGCGTCAAGGAGGCATTGCTCCGCCACGTGTGCGACGGTTATCACGAATTCGGATTACCCGTCCGAATCAAGACGGCGAAAGAATCCGTCGTTGCGAGTTTTGAAAAGTGCTGCCTCTTGGCGTTTGAGCGTGTCAAAGACCCGACTGCAAAGGGGGTGGAGAAACGACGTGGGCTGAAGAAGGTTGTCGTGTTACCAAAGACGGACGAGGACCGATGGACCGTCGACGGCGACGATTCGCGCGATTACGACTCTGATTGGCGAAAGTTGCAGGCGACGACGACGACGACGGTGAGCAATCCGGTCGCCGCGTTCAACGCCGCGCTGAATCGTTCGACGCCGGACACCGCGCCACGTGCCACGCGTCAAATGTTGACCGCGATTGAAGGCGTCTCCGTCTTTGACGCTTACGCGGAGCGAATCGTGACGACAGCCGTGTGTCAAAAAAGTTACGCGGCGATGTACGCCACTTTGAGCGACGCCATGCCATTTCGGGACGACATTTGTCGTCGCGTTATCGCTTTGCTCGACTCGAGCGACGACGAAACCATCGCCGGAGCCGCCGAATTCCTCACCGAACTTTGGCGCGTCGGCGCGGCGACGGAGGAAGAATTTCTGTCTGGAATATTCCGCGAGGGATCGCTCGACGAATTTGTGCGCGTCGAAATCGCGTTCAACGCATTGTTACGATTCGGTGATGTGTTACGAGACGCGGAACCCGCGAGGGCGTACGTCGCCGCGTGCGCGCCCGATGGTCGACGTAATTTAAGTGCGCGCGGCGCGGCGGCGCGTTTGATTTTTCTCGCGGAAGAAGTCCATGCGTTCGTAGAGAGCGGGTACTCGGTTGCGAACCGGCGTCACTTTGGCGCGCGACCCGCTACCTCGAGAGCCGACGCGCATGATTCCGCGCGGGAGGAGTTGAAATCTTTGAGGATCGTGTACGACGACGGCGGCGCGGAGACGGCGGCGATTTTGCGTGGCGAGCGCAAGGGCTGGGTGTTTTGGTACGTCGGTTCGCCCGTGCGTTCGCACGCGCTCGACGGCCCGCGTGCGTTTCGTTTCGTCGCCGAAGATCCGCGTCGATTCGTCCCGGTGTAATTTTACCAACAGAATTTTACTTTACAATTTCGTCTTCAGGCGTCTGACAGCGTAAACATCATAACCGTCGACTGTCGACAGCTCGCCACGCGCACTGGCTTCCCATTCGCTTGCTCTATGAGCGATCGCGTCTCTCGCCCGTTCGGTGGTCGCTCCGACGCGACGTACAGGTAAAAACTCACCGGGTCTGGTGACTTTTTGCTAAAATTCCTATTCGGTTGGTACACCTGAAACGTCGGCGCCACGCGCACGGGCGTCTCGTCGTACTCCAAAGTCATCGCATACGGCGGTTTTGCGTTCGCCTCGATCGCCGCATCTATTTCCGGCCCGATCCACTCGTGTTCGATCGCGCCAGACGCGAACCACCACCGCCGACTCTGTAATTCTCGCTGCCTCGGCGTCTTTTTAATCTCGCGCGTCGACGGCGCGATTTTCCGTCTCTTCACCGCGTCCCGATCGTCGTCCACGGCACCGTCCTCGCCCTCTCGCGCGCGCTTCCAAATTCCCAACCCCTCCGTCGCCGCGACCAAGTCCGCATCGCTCGCCCTCGCCTCCATCGTCCACGCGCTCCCGAACCGTCGGCACACGTATCCCAACCGGCACACGTGCGCGTACGCCAGGTACGCCTCCCGCGACACCCCCACCCGCGCCATCAGGCGATACACCGCGCGCACGCTCGCGCATCGCTCGTCCTTCTCGCTGAAGAACAGCGCCAACCGCTCCGTTTCCACCAAAAACGCGCACTCCTCCGCGCTCAGCCACACGCCGTCGCCGCGCGCGCACCCGAATCGCGTAAAATGCCTTCCTCGGTGTCTCACCACCTCCGCGCGCCGTTTCGTCGCCCGCCAGATCGCGCACGGCATCACCGCGCTCTTCTGCCCTCGCGTCGCGTCGCAGTGCGCGCGCAGCGACGCCAGCGCGCTCGCGCGTCGCGTTTTTTGCGCCTCGCTCAGCGCCCCATCCACCGGCGTCTGCGTCGCCTTCGCGCCGCGCCTGAACACCGCGCCGCGCGCGTCGCGCGTCGTCGCCTCCGTCGCCATCCCCCCGTCGCGCTCGCGTCCTCGCGTCGCGCCGTCGCGCGCGCGTCGCGCGATGCCGCGCGCGTCGCCCTCGACCGTCGGCGGCTCGACCGCGTTCGCACTTCGCGACGCGCCGTCGCGTCGCGTCGTCGCGCGCGATGCGTCGAAGCGATTCGCTGACGCACATCGAGCACGCGATGTCGAGCGTCAAGTCGCTGCGCGGGCGCGGGCTCGACCTGCCGAACACCCCGCGATGGCTCCGACGGAAACACAGGCGCGCGCGACGACGCGCGCGACGACGCGTGCGCGAGCGACGCGAGACGAGAGACTGACTCCGACGCGCGGACGCGCGCGATGACGCAGGACGATCCTGTGCGTGATGGTGATCGCGGTGGTGAGCGCGGCGGTGATGGTGGCGCGGTCGAGGAGCGAGCGGGCGAGGTTGGAGCTGGACGCGGTGGCGAGCGCGGTGACGCGAGAGGCGCGACGCGCGGGGAAAGGGGTTCTGGGACTGCGACGGCGGCGGTGACCGACGCGATTTTAAACCGTGGATTGGATAGGTGTGTGAGAGATTGGCGAGCGATCGGTGTAATGATGATTGATTGCGCGTAGCGCGCGAGCGAAGTCTGCGCTCGGCGCGGTTCGCGGTTCGCGGCGTCTCGTCAAATTCGTTCGCGAGCGTCTCGTCGAGCTCGTTCGTCTCGCGCGTCGCGTCATGTTTGCCGCTGGTGTTGTTTGGGCGTCGTCGGAGATCGCGTGGAGTCCGAGACGGCGTCTTTCGATTCGGGCGACGAGGGCGAATCGGCGCGCGGTTGGGGCTCGGCGACGCCTTCGCCCTCGACCTCGACCTCGCCTTCGCTTTCACCCTGGCCGCGCTCGATTTCCTCGCCGTAACGAAACGGTGGCGTCGCGGGTTGTTCGTAGTACACCGTCTGTCCTTCCTTGCCGCCCAGATCGTACGGAGTCATCATCGGCGGCTGACCGTAGTACGTCGCGTATTGGTTCCAGTACGGCATCATCTCGTGAGGGTACGCGCCGACGTTGTAAAGTCCCGTGTAAGGCTGCCCGAAATACGGCGGTGGGTACATCGCGGGTATCGCGGAGTAATCGATTTGCATCGGTCCGTACGCCGATCTCGAGCTCGGGTACGGCGGCGCGCCACCGCCCCCGGACGCGACGGCTTTCCCCGCGCCGCGATCGCCGCGATCGAGCGGTTCTCCGGGCATGGCTGGCGTCATCAAAGCTCCGTGATGCGGCACGGGCGCGTGAATGAGCACTCGACCGATGCACATATCGTTGATCAATCGCGCGGCGTGACGGCAGGCTTCCACGGGACCGCGAAGGTAAACCATACGATTGGGCGCGCCCTCGGGCGTCTCCGCATCCGTCTGAATCTGAATCCGCGCGTGCGTCTGTTGCTGAATGTACTTGACGTTATCTCCGCCCCGACCGATGATCATCCCGACTTTCGTGTGCGGAATCGTCATCGTCGCCGTCGCCGGTCCTTGTCTCGCGGACGGTGGCGCACCTCGCGGCGCGCCAGGCATACCGCGACCGTCGAAATCCGCCGACGAATCGTCGAATTGCGCATCCGCGTCGTCCGCCAATTCTTCCCTCGCCCGTTGACTCGCGACGACGTTCGCCGCCATCACCGCGGTTTCCGCGACCTCCAACCCCTCAAACAACGCCCTGATCGCGCCCTCACTGATCTCCCGATCGCGATCATCCGCGGATGCGATCAGTCGCTGAATCATCGTCGCCGCCTCCCGGCACCGCTCCGGCGGTCCTTCGATTTCCACGCGTCGCCTAGACCCATCCCACGAATCTCTCGCGATCGATATCCGCGTCCCCGTGCGATTCTGTACGAATCCAACGTGTCGTCCGTCGCGTCCGATCACCAATCCAACCTTGTTGTTCGGAATGTGCAAAATTTCCACGTACGGCTGTTCGTCCTCGTACATTTCCGCGCTCAAATCGATAACTTCGCGTCCTTGCGCCGCGCGCGCGCTCGGCGAGTCCAAACTCATCGGGCTCGGTACGTGACTCGGCACGTGTGCGCCGTGCGTGGGCGACACCGAGTGATCGCTCGCGACCGGGACCGCCACCGGCGCTCGCGCCACCGCTCCCGGCGACGTCCCGCGTCCCGCGCCTCGCCCGCCGCCGCCGCGCTCGCGATGTCGCCGACCCAAAATTTTCACATCTCCCGTCTTCGCGTCCGGCGGTGGCGTCGGTGGCAACGGTGGTTGCGTCTGCGCTTGAACCGCTGCCGTCGGCACCGCGCGCGCGCTCTCGCGATCTCGCGTCGTCGGCGTTTGCGGCGTAAAATCTGAAGAAGCGCGTCCCGACGGCGCGTTCGCCGGCGACGCCGACCGCGACGTCCCGGCGCTCGGCGCCCGTCGGTCCCGGCGTCGTCGTCCCGCGGGTTCCATCGTCTACGTCGCGCAAACGGCGCGCACGCGAAGTCTTCCGAACGAATCCGCGGCGATCGATGACTTCGCCGCGCGACGTTCGACGACGACTCGCGCGCGCGACGAACCCGAACGCCGCCGCGATGAGATTTCAAGCCAAACGCGCCGAACGCGGGAAAGATGACGTCCGACGACGCGAGACGACGCGAGGTCCAGCCCGCGCGGCGAACGAGGGTGGTTCTAAAGACGTTTCACGGGCGCCGATGACGACCGCGCGAACGACGCGACGCCGTGTGAGGGGTCAAGGTGTCCCATGTGGACGCGCGGGCTCGATGTTACATCGCGAGATCGAATCGATTCGCGCGACGGTTACTGAAAATAGTGTTTGTGGGTGACGTGCGCGCGGTTGGCGGATAATATCGCGTCGGTGAGCTCGTTGAAGTCTCGCACGCGCGGGGCGGGGGCGGGACTGGAAGCGGTGGCGGGACGCGGCGGCGCCCACAGGACGGCGCACGCGAAATCGGCGGCGACGGCGCCGGAGACGTCGTTTCGCTCGTCGTCGCCGACGTGTAAAGTCGCAGACGCGGGGACGTCCACGGCGTTGAGACACTTCGTGAAGAACTCTTTGGATGGCTTTTCGCACCCTTCGATGGCTGAGACGACGATGGCGTCGAAATGTCGCGCCAAATCGAGGGATTCCAAAAGTTTAGGTAACCTGGAATCCCAATTCGACGCCACGGCGACTTTGACGCCGGATCTTCGGAGTCGGGAGATGGCGTCGACGGCGCCGTGCGCGACGTACCACGCGCTCGGGTCCTCGTAATATTCATACAGCTTCGTCAACATCGTTTCCACGACGGCGTCATCCGCGGAAGCTCGAGCCCCGCCGCGCGATAACACGTGCGCGATGACTTTACGCCAAAACGATTTCCCGTCGTCGTAGTATCGCATGGCGTTCGGTTCATCCGAGCCGCGAAACTTGGCGAAAGCCTCTTTGAAATCGTGCGACGCGGTTTCGCTGGTTACGTAATCGATACCGATCGAGCGCGCGGTGCGCGCGTACACGTCAGCGACGCGTTCGCGAGGCTCGATGAGACATCCGCCGACGTCCACCGTGACGGCGCGCCAGCCGCCGGCGGGCGTTTGCACGCCGTCGAGCACGCTCGGTCTGATGGAGGGATCATCGACGTCGTACGGATAATCACCGAGCGGTTCGATGACGTCTCGAATGATTCCCGTCATCTCGCAGTGCATGCCGACGTCTAAACTCGCCGCCATGCCGCTCAGATTCGGCAACGCGTTCAAGTTGTACGAGTAGTCGTACCGCCGACCGACGGTGTCGGTGACGATTCCTCCCGTCGCACGCAGCAGCGCCTCCCCCGCGCACGTGTCCCACTTCTTTGACGCTTTCCTAAGCAATAAAGCGCTGTGCGCGCGCCGCTCCAGGAGCATCAAATAATGAAATCCCGTGGCGCTGATGACGACGTCCACGCGCGATTGCAACGCCTCGAGCACGGGCGCCTGTCTGTTTTCTCGTAAATTCCTATTCACCGCCACCACGTGCGCGCCGTGCGGCGGCACGGGCGGCGCCAGCGCGTCTTCGGCGATGTCCAATCCGTGCACGCCGACGCCGGCGCCTCCCCAAACCACCCGACCCAAATCCTCGCTCTTCCCGCGCTCGTGAAACGGCTGTCCGATGACCCCCGCGCGCGGCGTCCCGTCCACCGCCACCCCCAACAGCACCGTGATCGCCTCCCGCTCACCCGCCGCGTACTCGTTCGTCCCATCCAACGGATCGCAATACACCGCCACCCTCGACGCCGCGATCGGTTTTCTCAGTTCCGGCGCCCACGTCTCGTCCGCCTCGTCCTCGTCCTCCGCCTCCAGATCCGCGATCGTCGTCCGCTCCCCCGCGTACGCGTACGCCTCGATCGTCGCCGCGCACTCGAAGCTCTCCTCCGCCACCAGATTCAAATCCTTCGAAAACGCTCGCAGCGCACCGATCGCCATCGCCTCCACGCGTCGATCCGCCTCCGTCTGCGCGTCCGCCACGTACGTCCCGTCCGCCCGCTGCTCGCCGCCCTTGTCCCGCGCGCCGACGTCGCCGCCCTCCGTCACCTCTCGAATGATCGCGCATCCGCGCCGCGCGATCGCTCGCATGCGCCGCACGAGCGACGGCACGTGAATCGTCGCCGCGCGCGCGTCGTCGTCGTCTCTCATCGCGTCGTCGCGCGTCGTCGTCGTCGCGAACGCGCGCTTCATCCATCGGTCGCGGTTCGCGCGCGCGATTCGCGGCGCGCGATGGACGGCGCTTGGTCGCGGCGCGCCGAGCGCGCGCGCGGACGTCGCGGACGTCGCGACGCGCATCGCGCGCTCGAACCGCGACGCGCGGCGACGCGCGCGCGGCGATGAGTGCCGACCACCGAACACCGATGGACAACGCGCGCGTCACTCCGCGACGCGCGGATTCGCGATGCGGCGCGTCGCGTCGCGCGTCGGAAAGCGCGCGTCCGGCGCGCGTCCGGCGCGCGCGTCGGACGCCGCGCGCGTCGCGTCGCGCGTCCGGGAGGCGACGCGAGGCGCGACGGATGATTTTCAACGGCGCGACGGAAACGCGCGGCGTCGCGAATCCGCGCGCGCGTACGCCGCGTCGACGATCGAGGACGATCCGCACGCGCTGCTCGGCGTCGCGCGCGGCGCGAGCGCGGACGAGGTGAAGCGGGCGTATCGACGGGAGGCGCTGAAGTGGCACCCGGACCGGCACCAGGGCGACGCGAAGGCGCGCGCGGAGGCGCGATTCAAGAGGATAAGCGCGGCGTATCAGGCGCTGAGCGCGCCGGGGGGGGGAGAGCGACGCGCGAGGGCGTCTGGGGGGGGAGGACGCGGCGGCGGCGCGGAGGATTTCGCGAGACGCGCGCGGGCGGCGAACGCGCGTCGCGGCGGCGAGACGCCGGGAGGGTACGGGTACGAGTACAGGCGAGATTTCACGCGCGAGGACGCGGAGAGGGTGTTTAGGGAAATGTTTGGGAACGATTCGTCGAGTTTCATACGCGAGCTCGAGCGAGCGATGCGGGAAGCGGCGACGCGAGGGCGGGCGCCGGGATTCGGCGCGCCGGGATTCGGCGCGCCGGGGTTCGGCGCGGGAGGGTTCGCGTTCGGGCGCGGGATGAGCGCGTACGATTTGAACGATTTATTCAAAACGTTGTTCAGCGAGCAAGTCGCGAACGAGATCTCGGAGACGTCGTACGTGAACGCGCGAGGGGAGACGGTTATCCGGCGCGTCGTTCGATCTCGAGCGCCGAACGGCGTCGTGAGCGAGAGCGTCACCGAACGCGTCGTCGGTCGCGGCGGCGGCGCGCAAGATCCTTGGCGTCAACAATCGACGAGCGCGGGCGCCGCGCGCGGCGCGAGAGCGCCTCCACCGCCCGGTTCCGTCGTGGGCGTGAATCCGCTCGTGGAGCTCGCCGTCGGCGCCGCTCGAGTCGCTCGAATAGCGTTCGTCAGATTCGTCGCCACCTTCGGCGCGCGCATCCTTCAGCAGATCATTCGATTTATTTTACGTCGCATCTTCGGCGGCGGTCGCTTCTAGTCTTGTAGTCACGCCCCGCAGCGCCGCTTCGTCCGTCGTCGTCGTCGTCGTGAATCGCGCGATCGTCCCCGCACACCTCGACGCGCGCGCGGCGCGACTCGCGCCCGTCGCGCGTGCATGCCGAGCGCGCGCTCGCACGCGCTTCCGCGTCGAGTCCCGTCGTCGTTCGTCGCCGCGTCGCGAAGAAAACGCTTCGGGACGCGCGGGACAAAAAGTGCAATTTCGTCGTCGGCAGACATGCGCGGCTCGCGCGCGGCGACGCCGACGATCAAGGACCTGGTGCTCGTCGGAGGCGGTCACGCGCACGTGTACGTGCTGAAATCGCTCGCGATGACGCCGATGCCGGGAGTGCGGGTGACGCTGATCGCGAAAGACCTGCACACGCCGTACTCGGGCATGCTGCCGGGCGCCGTCGCGGGACACTACGAAGACGACGAGACGCGCGTGGATTTAGAACCGCTGTGCCGGAACGGAGGATTCAGAATCGTGCACGATGAAGCGATCGGGATCGATCACGACGATGGGCGAGTGATCGTGAAGAGTGGGAGGCCGGGGGTGCGATTCGACGTGGCGAGCGTTGACGTGGGCATCGCGCCGCGCGCGGGCGACGTGCGAGGCGCGGAGGCGTTCGCGACGCCGGTGAAGCCGATATGTGGGTTTAACGCGCGATGGGAGGCAATGCTGCGACGCGTGATTGAATCGGGGAAGCATTGCGAGGTTGTGATCGTCGGAGGAGGCGCTGGGGGCGCCGAACTCGCGCTTTCGATGCGACATCGCACGCGAGAGGAGTTGAAACGGCGCGGCATGGATGAAAACTTGGCCAAGTTCACGCTCGTGACGCGCGGGACGTTGATGCCGTCGCACGCTAAGCGGGTGCGCAAGACGTTTCTAAATATTTTCGCCGAGTCGGGGGTGGACGTCATCGAAGGCGACGGCGTGGTTACCGCCGAGCAAGGGAAATTGACGCTCGAGAGCGGTCGCGTCGTCTCCGCCGACGAGTGCATTTGGTGCACGCAAGCGGGCGCGGCCAAATGGTTGCGCGAGTCCACGAACTTGGCGTTGGACGCAAACGGTTTCATCGAAGTCAATCCCACGCTCGAGTCGACGTCGCACAAGAACATCTTCGCCGCCGGGGACGTTGCAAACGTGCTGAAACATCCGCGACCAAAGGCGGGAGTCTTCGCGGTGCGTCAAGGGCCTCCGTTGGACAAGAACCTACGTCGTGCGTTGCTGGGGGAACCTTTAGTCGATTTCACCCCGCAAAAATTATTTTTGGGTTTAATCACCACCGGCGGTAAGTCTGCGGTGTTGTCTTACGGCAACCTCGCCCTCGGCGGTCTCGGCCCCGTGGGCGAGCGCCTGTGGCGATGGAAGGACAAAATTGACCGTAAATGGATGAAAATGTATCAAGAGATACCAGAAATGAAGGAAGCGGAGGTCGAGCAACCCGCAGTGGCGCTCGCCGCGGGCTCAGATACCATGGCCGCCATTCGCGCGGTGCCGATGCGATGTGGTGGCTGTGGCGCCAAGGTGGGCGCCACGACGCTGTCGCGCGTGATGAAGCGCCTCGAGCCGATTCCGACGAACCCGAACGTCGAGGTTGGAATCGATCAACCCGACGACGCTGCCGTAGTTTCTGTGCCCGACGGCATGGTTGGCGTGCAGACCGTGGACTATTTCCGCGCTTTCGTGGACGACCCTTACATTTTCGGCCAAATTGCCGCCGTGCACGCGCTCGGAGACTGCTGGGCCATGGGTGCCGACCCGCACGCCGCGCTTGCAATCGCGACGGTGCCGTACGGATTGGAATCGCAAGTGGAGGAGACGTTGTATCAAATGATGGCGGGTGCGTGCGATATTTTACGCGACGCTGGATGTGGATTGGCCGGCGGTCACAGTTCCGAGGGCGCTGAGTTATCGCTGGGATTCTCCGTGCACGGCGCCGCACCGCGGGAAAAGTTGATGAAGAAGGGCGGCATGCGAGCCGGTCACAAAATCATCATCACCAAGCCCATCGGCACCGGCACGCTATTCGCGGCGGACATGCGATCAAAAGCGCAGGGACGGTGGGTGTCCAATGCCTTGGATTCTATGAGACAGCCCAGCGCGGTCGCCGCTCGAACCTTGTTTGAACACGGCGCCACGGCGTGCACCGACGTCACGGGATTCGGCGTGCTCGGTCACCTGGTGGAGATGTGCAAAGGAAGCAGCGCCGCGTGCGTGCTCGACATGGACGCCCTCCCAGTGCTTCCTGGGGCGTTAGAGTGCGTCGAACTCGGCATTACGAGCTCGCTTCAGCCGGCCAATGTGCGCTTGGCGCGTGCCATCGCAAATCCAGCCGCCGTATCCGGCGCCGCGCGTTACCCTCTTCTCTTTGATCCGCAAACCGCGGGCGGGATGTTAGCCTCCCTCCCGAGCGCCAGCGCCGACGCCGCGGTCGAAGCGCTAAAACGCGCTGGTTACGAGCACACCACCATCATCGGCGAAGTCCTGGAATTCTTACCCAAGTGCGCGTCTGCGCCCGAACAAGTCGTCTTCGTTGCCTCGAGCGACGTCCCGTTCGACGGCGTCGGCACCGAGCGACCAAGCGTCGTCCAAGCGTGCGGTGCCGAGGCGTGTAATCTCTAGAGCGTTAGACGTGAATCCATATACTTTTAAGACACCAACGCGCGCGCTCCACTTTGACTCGCGCGTCCCAAGCGCCGCACACGCCGCCGCGCGGCGACCGAACCCATGTCCGGCGCCCGCGCCGAGACGCCGCGCGAAGACGCCGCGCTGCTCGAGCGCGACGTCGAACGCGTCGTCGACGTCGAACGCGCGTCACTTGGCGCGCGCACGAGCGACGCGCGCGCGCGAACGCCGAGGGTGTTGGCGCTCGCGGTCGGACTCGGCGCGCTCGGTGCGCTCGGCGCGTGCGCGCTGGCGCGCGCGACGACGCCGATCGCACCGCGCGAAACGCACGCGCTCGGCGTCTCGAACGCGGGATGGCTGAACGTGCGCCGCGACGCGGTTCCTGACGCGGCGCGTTTGGGTGTTGACGCGACGACGACGAGCGAGGCGACGGAAACCGATGAATTCGACGTCGACGCGTGGTTGGCGAACCCTCGACCGGTGTACGAGAGCACGAGTTTCACGGTCGAGCGTTCGGCGAGCGCTTGGGCGCTGGTCGTGCGGGACGCGCGCGAGCTTTGGAAGATTCCGGTGAATAAACGCGGCGGCGGGTACCGGTTGGGCAACGTCGTCAAGCGGCGGGGGAAAGGGTGGTTGAACGCGCGATCGGCGGTCGTGGATCAGCCGGAGATGTATAAGGATACGTTAGTGTATTCGTTTTTAGAGGCTCGAACGGAGGGCGTGCGGGCGTTCGCGGCAACGGTGGCGGCGCGAGAGCGGAGCAAGCGAACGCTCTCGCGATCGGCGCTGGCGGAGGTGCTTCCGCGATCGATCGTCATGCCCATGCGATTGAGCGATAAAGTGGCCTTCATGGAAAGGAATGAAAAGTTGATCGTAGACGCCGCGCTGGATTTTCGGCGATCACGATGCCCAGAGGCGTGCAATCAATTCGTGGTGTCGCTGTCTCTCGTCTGGGGTGGCGACGAAGACGGGAAATTCTTGTACGACGACGACGAGTACAAGGAGTCGATTCGCGTGTTGCGTTCGCTATTTGCGTACGCTAAGGAAAAATTTCCACCCGGTTTCGAGCTCTCGATCGCGGTGACGTCGGACGCGGACGACGCTATGACGATGTACGCGTATGCGCCGCATTTGATGGCCAATCCGATCGACTCCGCGAGCACCATCATCGAGCTGGCGCACGAGGTCAACGCTCTTATCACCCGCGACGGAGGTGAACAAACGTTATTAAACTATTACGACGGTCAGTTGGCTCGCCGACGAAAGGATATCGTCGCGATGGAGCGTTATCGCGCGCGCCTGCACGATTTCCGCGACGCCATCGAGCGAGCGCGTCTCACCGCGGAGACGTCTGAGCGCGCTCGCACCGCCGTCTTCGCCCCGAACTGGTTCGACATACTTCGCAGACGCATGCAATGGCCCGAAGACGTCGACATGGACGCCTTCGATGGCGTGGATGAGGCTCTCTTTTCCGAAGTCCTCTTCGGCGTCAGCGAGCCGTCCGTCTCGATCGGTCGTCGTCCGTCAAAAGTCATAGTTCTAGCCCACGATGACGTCCTGGAGCGTCGTTCGTCTTAATTCTAGCCCATAATTCGTAGCACTCCAAATTCACCGGCATCTCGCCCTCGCACTCCATCGTCCGCGTCGAAGCCCGACTCCAGAAGATTTCGTTCTTTTGTCAGGATTTGAAATCTTTCGACGTTTCGCCACTCCTTCGCGCGCGTGACGATCTGCTGTCACGATCTGCGGTTCGCGAACGAACAAACTCGCGTGTTGAACGTTCAGTCGTCGCGCGATGATGGTTTACGCGCGCAGCGCGCGCGCGACGCCGGTGAAACCACTTTCCCGCCAGAATCACTCTCGCGGGACATCGGCGCGAACGACGCGGCGCTCGCGCCCTCAAACGCCTCGCGCCTTGCTCGGGGACGAACAAGACAAAGAACTCTGGAATGAGACGTCCCTGGGCGACGCCGCGAGCGCGGTAGCGGACGCGAATGATGATTCGCTGTGGGAACACGTGGGCGCGAGCGAGGCGACGCCGCGAAACGCGGCGTTTTCGCGAAAATCCAGCGCGCAGGACGACGTGGACGAGGATTTGTTCGCAGATTTAGAGGAAACGTTGTTCAAGGTCGATCGCGCGGCGCTGCAAATACAAAAAGCGGATTTCACGGTGAATAGTGTCATCGACAAGATTAATCGCGGCAAGGTGAACTTGCGACCGAGTTATCAGAGAGAATACGTGTGGACGGTTCGCACGGCGAGTAAGCTCATAGAGTCTTTGATCTTAAACATTCCCGTACCGACGATGTTCTTTCACGAGACGCAGAGTGGGAAGCTAGAGGTGGTGGATGGCAAGCAGCGTTTGACGTCGATTTGGAGCTTTATTCAGTGTGAATTTCCGGATGGATCTCCGTTCAGGCTGACCGGGTTGGAGGTTTACGAAGACTTGAACGGGTTGACGTTCACGGACTTGCACGAACGATTTCAAGAGACGATTTTAGACTACCCTCTGAACGTGCACACGATCTCACGATCGTCGCAGCCGGATTTTGTGTTTGAAGTGTTTGAGCGCTTAAACATGGGCGCGACGCAGTTGAACGAACAAGAGTTGAGAAACTGCATCTACCAAGGGATGTACACCGACTTGCTGGAAGAATTGGTCAAAAACGAGAATTTGTTGAAAATTTATCGATCGAAGACGCCGCATCTGCGCATGCGCGATCGGGAGTTGGTTTTGCGGTACTTTGCTATGATGCGAACGGCGCCGGAGGGTTTCTTCATCCCAATCAAGAGCTGGTTGAACGAGGAGATGCGCGAAAACAAGGACATGACGCCTCAAGATGCAGGAGACATGCAGGCATCGTTTAACCGCACGATCAAGCTCGCGTATGATATTTTCGGCGATTGCGCGTTTCGCCCAACGTCGCCGGTGGGCAAAGGCAAAAAAGTCACGGAGGAAGACGTCAATGGTTTGTTCTTCCGTGAATTCTTCACGTCGGGCGAAATCAACGTCGCACTTTGGGATACTTTGATGTATTCGTTGACCGACGTCGACGCGAAGAAAGCTTTGGAGAAAAAGAGCACGATTTTGGCGGCGTGGATCAACTTGAACAACTCGTCTGAATTCTCGAAGCTGCAAGTGAGCAACCCAAAGGCGGTGTGCGCGAGACAAGAACTCTGGCAAGCGAAGCTGGATAAAATTTTGAAATAGGTTTAGAATATCCCCGTTGTAATTGACCAACTACGCAGTCATCGTACAAATCAATCGTTGCATTACAATCGTTCGTTGCATTACAAGTCGTTCAAAGTTCATTTCTGAGTCGCCACAGCGAGGCGGCCAACGACGTCGTCTTCGACGGGGCCGAAACGTCGTGGTGCAGCGGAGAGTTTCGGCTCGTCACCACCTCGACCGCGCGCGATCGGTTCGTTGTTCACAAAGCGCTGAATCATTGTCAGCGCGTTTCGTGGCTGATCCATAGGTACCATGTGTCCCGCTTCGCTGATCTTTACGAAGGATAAACCGCCGTGTTCGCGCACGTCGCCACCCACAACGTCGTCTTCGCCGTCACCCGCACCCTGGATGATGAAAGGCTCAGGACGTGCGGCGTTGAACGCTTCGCGTCCGTTCCATTGCATCGCCTTCACCCAGCGAAGATTTCCGAGCCAGTTGCAGATGAAATCATCCTCGCCGGCGTAAATCATCACGCGAATCCCGGCCTCGATCATGTCTGGAATCAAAATCTCGTAGTCGTGCATCCAATCCCCCATCATATCTTGGTGCACGCTCGCGTCGCACATTTCCCATTTCTTACTCACCCCGAACGCTTCTTGAACGTCTTTACGGTTCAAAAACGCTTCCGCGGCGCTGAAATCGTAACAAAGCTCGGCGTCGCACGATTTACGTATGTCGTACACGTTGATTGCCTTCCCACCGTTGCGTTCAGCGGCATCTTCGAGCAATGCCTCAGGAATGGCTTGGCACGAATCCACCGCGTCCAAGCATTCGGCGCGATTTTCCTTGCTCGACGTTTTACCGCTCGCGCACGACTTGATTTTCTCCACGCACGACGGTAATTTCTTCGCCGTTTGCTTCACCGTCGCCGCGCTCACGATGTCGTTCCCGAGCGAATAATCCGCGTACGCCGCGTACTGAATAGCGGGATCCGTCAGCCCATTTCCGATGGCTAAGCCTTGAAGATTTATTCTCACGGGTCCATCGTCTCGAGCGTTGGCGTCGAAAATCGCCCTCGCGAACGCCGGCACATAGTGCCCCGCGTACGATTCTCCCGTGACGTAAACCGGCGCATCCACGAGCATCGGTCTACTCAACATGAAGGCGTACAAAAACTCCAACAAATCGTTCGCCACCGTCGTCTCGTCCTTCGCCGCGTCGCGCCGCGAGCTCGAATACGAAAATCCCGTGTTCACCGGCGAGTCCACGTAAAGCAACCTTCCGGCGTCGTTCCACGCGTATTTGCGTCGCTTCAATTTCGTCGCGTCGTCGTCGTCGAACGCGAACGGTCCGTTTTCGTATAGACTAGTGTGGAAGACGGTGGTCAGTCAGTGTCGCGTCCCTCTCCTGTATCGTTCAAGACGCGAAAGATCGCGCGTGCGCGCGCGCGCGCCGACGACACGCACGCTGCCAATTCCGAAGAACATCCCGGTCCGCCCGTGAGCCACAGAATGATTGGGATCGCGTCCTCGCTCTCCGCGCCTCCCGAGCGCGCATCAAAAAACGTGTAAAACATGTGCGCGTCCTTCGTCGTGCGATTGAGCGCGAAATACCCGCTCGACGCGGCGTACTCGTCGTAATCATTCGCCGCTAGAGATTCCAAATCCGTCGCGAATCGTTCGAGTCGCACCGTTTTCGTCGTCAATCGCGACGTCAGCGCGTCTCGCGTCCGCGCGGCGTCGTCGACGACATCGTTCGCGTCGACGCGTCGCGCGCTCAGCGCGAGCGCGGCGCTCAGCGCGACGAGCGCGCGAGACATCTCTCGACCTCCTCGCCGCGTCACTCTCTGACGACGCGCGGCGTCGCGCGCGGCGTCGCGCGTCTCGTCGCGCGGCTCGACGCCCGCGATGGGCGCCACCGCGGACTTCCACGCCGCCGTCACCGTCGTCGTCGTCGCGCTCGCGTTCGTCGCGCTCCTGCGAGACTACGTCGCCGCGGACTGGACGATGATGCTCGCCGTCGCGACGCTCAACCTGTGCGGCGTCATCACGCTCGCCGAATCCCTCGCCGGGTTCGCGAACGAGGGATTGCTCACGGTCGGCGCGCTGTTCGTCGTCGCGGCGGGGATCAGCGCGACGGGGGGGCTGGACTGGTACATGGGGAAGGTGCTGGGGAAGCCGCGAACCCCGGCGGGGGCGCAGTTGCGATTGATGCTGCCGATCGCGTGCGTGAGTGGATTTTTGAATAACACGCCCGTGGTGGCGGTGATGATACCGATCGTGCTGCGATGGGCCGAGGCCACGGGAATGGCGAAGGAGCAGTTGATGATTCCGTTGTCGTTCGCGAGCGTGCTCGGCGGCACGTGCACGCTCATCGGAACGTCGACGAATTTAGTGGTGCAGGGAATGGTGGAGACGTGGACGCGCGAGCACGCGGGGCGAGGGGGGGAGGTGAAGATCGGTCTGTTTGATCTCGGGCTGTACGGCGTGCCCGTGGCGTTGGCGGGGATAGCGTACGTGTTGCTGGCGTCGCCGTTTTTGTTGCCAAAAGGCGCGCGGCGAATCGGAAGCGGACCGAGGGATCAACGGCGCGGAGAGGACGAAGAGGATTTACTCGTCGGTGCGCGCGTCGAGGGGTGGTCGCCCGCGGTCGGGCACACGGTCGCCGCGAGCGGATTGCGAGGTTTGCCGGGATTGTACCTGGTGAGCGTGCGCAGAAACCAAGCGTTGTTGCGCGCCATCGGACCAGAGTTCATCCTGAACCAGGGCGATATTTTGTATTTTACCGGGATGATCGAGTCGCTCGGGAAGGTGTGCGCGGAGTATGGGTTGATGGCGATCACGCAAGAGTACGACGAAGACGAAGACGAAGGCGCGAGAGAGACGTCGTTTGACGGAGGTGACGAGAAGGACGTCGTCGCCATGCACTCGGCGAGCAGCATTGCGGATTTACAAAAGCTCGCGCGCACGCACGCCATTTACAAAGAATCGGAAGGTGGAATTTATGCCTTGCGGAAGCGTCGACAAAAGGCTCGACCTCGCAGATCGCACGGATCGAACCAAGACTCGAGCGACGCTGGGAGCGCGCTCCCGCTGAGCCCGGGGTATTCATCCTCCGACGGCAACGCGTATACTTCTGGTGGCGCCAGTGATTCTGACGACGGCACCGCACGAGCGATCAAAGCTCAGGCGTTGCGGATGTACGGCGAAAATCTGAAGAATGCTCTCGGTGAAGCTCGCGGCGACGGTGACGCGATGATTAGCGCCAAGGAGAGCGAAACCGCCCTGGGGCCGCCGTTGGTGACCGTGGATGTCGATCCCGATGCCGATCAAAATAACCCCGAACACGTTGGACGTATGGTGCTCGGAATTAGTGCGAACGATCGACCCGGGTTGTTGCACGACATCTCGCAGGCGTTGAATCGCTTGCGTGTGCAGTTGTTACATTGCGAAGCTTCGGCGGTGGGTTCGCGATCGGTTTCTATTTGGCGCTTGCAAGTGTTGCAAAACACCACGACGAAAGAGGAGATCACGACGGTGATCAAAACTTTACTCGAACCCGTGACTGGGATTGAAGCCGTGAAAAGGCGCGGGCAATCCGTCGTTCGATGCAGTGTGAAACCGACGTCATCGCTCGTGGGAAAGACTCCAGGAGAGGCGGATTTGCGCGTCACGTACGGCGGCGCCATCATCGCTGTGCAACGTGGCGGTCGCGCGCCACCGGGTAAGCTAAACGCGCTGATTTTTCAAGTGGGTGATACTCTCGTATTACAGGCGCAGGATGGTTCACCTTTGATCAAGCTCTTGGAGGAATCTGAAGACGTCGTCGTTGAGGAGGACGAGCGCTTGGCGAAGACTCGCGAGGATTTAGAAATCATCGGTCATGGATCGGGAACGATGAACACAGGGAAAGAGTTCCTCATCGCCGTGCGCATTGAAGCTACGGCGAAGAATTTCATAGGCAAGACGGCGGTCGAGAGCGGCTTGCGGTCGTTGCCGGGTTTGTTTTTGGTATCAATCGAGCGCACGCGATCCATCGTGAGCGTCGGCGCAGCGGCTGTCGTCGCCATGGTTGAATCTCCCGCGGACAGAACCACTGTGATCGATCCGAGTGAGCCTTTAGAAGCAAATGACGTGATGTGGTACGCCGGTGGCGCCAACGCCATCGCCAGTCTTCGTCGGGTTCCGGGGCTGGCGCCGTACTCGAGCGACCAAGTGGACAAGCTCGAAATCTCCAGTCACGACCGTCGATTGATTCAAGCCGTGGTCGCGAAAACTGGAGATTTGGTCGGTAAGTCTATTCGAGACATCAAATTTCGCACGCGATTCAACGCAGTCGTCATCGCCGTCCATCGCGAGGGCGCGCGCGTGCACTCAAGAATTGGCGACGTCGTCTTGCACCCCGGCGACGTGCTTTTACTCGACGCCGGTGAAGATTTCAAACAAAGCGCCCGGGCGCAGGGCGCGTTCGCTCTGATCAGTGTTTTGGACGATTCTACGCCCCCTCGTTTGCGATTACTCATCCCCTCGCTCTTGTGCGCGCTGGCAATGATTAGTTTGTACACCGCCGGCGTCATGGAGCTCTTCACCGCCGCGGTGCTCGCGGCGGCTGTGATGATCGCCTCTGGCACTCTGACGCAGCAAGAGGCTCGAAACGCCATAAAATGGGACGTCATAGTCACCATCGCCGGTGCTTTTGGAATTTCGCGCGCCATGCAAAACAGTGGCGTCGCCGAAGCCGTGGCGAAGAAACTCGTCGCGTTGGGTCGCGTCACGAACACGGGTGAAATCGGCTTGCTCGTCGCCGTCTACCTCGCCACGTTCTTGATCTCCAACATCGTGACGAACAACGCCGCCGCGGCTTTGATGCTTCCCATCGCCGCCAGCGCCGCGGAATCTGAAAACATCGCGCTCGAAAAGATGGCCTTCTTACTCATGCTCGCCGCCTCGGCGTCCTTCATGTCGCCCTTCGGATACCAAACCAACCTCATGGTGTACGGCCCGGGCGGCTACGTGTTCGCCGACTTTATCAAATTTGGTTTCCCCATGCAGATCACGCTCTTGATCGTCAGTATCGTCGTCTTAGGCGTCGGCGACGACGCGATATGGATCCCGTACGTCGTCATCGTCGTCGCCTTCGTCGTCGTCGTCGTCGCCACCACGGTGGGGTTCCGCGCGGCGTGGACCGCCGTCGTCGACCGCGCCGCTCGGTCCCGTGCCGCGCGCCACCGTCGTCGCGGTTCCGATATCGAACCCACCGCCGACGTCGAGCTCGGCGGTGCGATCGCGACCGCGGCGTCGACGTGA
>TARA_B110000003_G_scaffold55054_1_pt1 | contig 28418 bp, 23 predicted proteins | sample TARA_B110000003 | Tara Oceans TARA_B110000003 (sample SAMEA4396424) | marine metagenome | biome: Westerlies Biome; feature: [SRF] surface water layer (ENVO:00010504); material: water (ENVO:00002006), including particulate matter (ENVO:01000060) such as... | depth 5 m
AAAACTATCAGACCAAGAAAATTTATTAACCCTAAGACAAAAGAAGAGTCTTATTTAGGTGAAACTTCAATCATGCATTTCAAAGCCTCCAAGAAGCTCCTGCACGCTCATGACTGATCCAAGAATAATTGTCGCTATTGATACATTTGATCTTAAACGGGGTAATGCAATTTTAGATCAATTGGATCCAGATCTTTGTATGGTTAAAATCGGAAGTGTTGTTTTTAACGCCTTTGGAAAATCATTTCTTCAGCATGCATCTTCTCAAGGATTTAAGATTTTTTTAGATTTAAAACTTCATGATATTCCAAATACCGTACATGAGACAATTTTAGGCTTCAACGACTGCAAAATAGATATGCTAACAGTTCATTTATCAGGTGGCGAAGAGATGCTCAAGAAAGCTATGCACGCAGGAAAATCTATCAATGCCAAGGTAATAGGGGTCTCGATACTAACGAGCTTAGAAGAGGAAGATTCATTGGCTTTATTTGATAATAAGCTTGAGGACCAAATAATCAATTTATTTAAAATAGCTGTAAAAGCAAATATAGATGGAATTGTTTGTTCACCTCATGAGCTAGAAATAGCAAATACAATTTTAGGTTCTCAATTAATAAAAATTACACCAGGAATTAGAGATATTAAAGTAGAAGATGATCAAGCAAGAACCATGAGCGCACAAGAAGCGATTAAGAGGGGCTCTACATTTTTAGTTATCGGTAGACCAATTACTCAAGCCAAAGATGTCACTAAAGCATTAAAAAATTTTAATGATACTATCTATGAAAAATAGATCTATTAAAAATATTTTTTCAGAGCTCAATAAACTATCTAAGTCTGATACTGACAAAAGAAAACTTTCATTTAAATTTCAATCAGAACTTCTAAATTATCAACCTTATTTAAAGGATTTCTCTGCAAGGCACTATAAATTATTTAATGAGCTTGCCCTTCAATTAGATCTTCAAGGCTCCATTAATGATCTATTTGATGGGGAGGTTGTCAACAGGACAGAAAATAGACAAGCTTTACATCATAAATATCGCCTTAATCAAAAAGTGCAAGAGTTTGATTTTAAAAAAATTACAGAACCTTTTATCAACAGGATTAAAAAAGATGGTTTTAAAAATATTATTACTTTTGGCATTGGGGGTTCATATGAGGGACCAAAATTACTTCAAGAATTTACAAACAAGCAATCATTAAAATTAAATTACTATTTTGTATCTGGACCTGATAGGGATGAATTTAATTCAATACTAAAACCATTAAGAGGGCAAAAGAATTTTTATATTTTTTCATCTAAATCTCTATCAACAGATGAAACATTGTCATGTTTAAAATGGCTGGGCAAAGAGAGAGATTCAACTAATTCAATAGTAATCACAGCAAATTCAGGTAAAGCAAATACTTTGGGCTTTCCAGAAAACTGCATCGTCCCGTTCCCTGAAACAGTTGGAGGCAGGTACTCTATCTGGTCACCAATTTCCTTAAGTACTGCAATAGAAAATAATTTTTCTACATTTTTAAAAGGGGGACTATCAGCAGATAAAATGATGTTAGGAACCTCAAGAGAGAATCTTAAATATCAAAAATTTATAAGAATACTAGCATTTTCAGATTTGTGGTTTAGCAATTTTAAAAATAAAAAAAATAGAGTTGTTCTTTCCTATATTTGGAAATTACGATCACTAGCTAATTATATTCAACAACTCGAGATGGAATCTCTTGGCAAGCAACCTAATCCTAGATCTATGTTTAAAGAAACTGGACAGTCATTATTTGGAGGTTTTGGTTCTACAGCCCAACATTCATACTTTCAATTATTGCACCAAGGTACAGCTGGATTTTGTGCAGACATTATTTATTCAGGCTCAAAAAGCAGCCCATTATCATCTGCTCAAGCACAAGGACAGGCTTCTTTGCTATCTTCTGATTTCAAAGGATCTAGTAATGTTCTTGAAAAAACGAACAGTAATTCTCCAGTTAATCTTTTCCATTTAAACAAGTTGTCACTTGAAGGGCTTGGTTTTTTATTAGCAACTTGGGAGCATAGAGTGTTTGTAACCGCATGCATGCTACAAATTAATCCCTTTGATCAATATGGAGTTGCTGCAGGGAAGGTTGTTACAAAGAAGTTTCTTAGTTAATGTCTCTAGATTTAACACAAGTTCCCAATACACCTGGAATTTATAAGTTTTTTTCTAAAAAGAAGATTATATATATTGGCAAGGCGAAGGATTTAAAGAAAAGAGTATCTTCATATTTTGGAAAATCTTTTAAGGATAGAAAAACACAACAAATTAAAATCCTTACAGATCAGATAGAAACTTTTTCCACGACAACAGAGGCTGAAGCTCTCCTCTTAGAGCAATCTTTGATTAAAGAAAATTTACCTAGATTTAATATTCTTTTACGGGATGATAAGACATATCCATATGTGCATTTTTCAATGGATCATAAATACCCAAGTATTAGTATGAAGAGATCAAAACATGCTGTTTCCAAAAATTTTTTTGGACCTTTTATTAGCGCCCAAGCTGTAAAAGCAACAATAAAGGATTTGCAGAAGATTTATCAAATTAGAAATTGCAGTGATATGACATTTAATAATAGGTCTAGACCATGTATCGAGCATCAAATGCAACGATGCTCTGCTCCATGTGTTAATTTAATTTCCGAGGTAAGCTATCAAGCAGATCTTATATCTTCTCAACATTACCTATCGTCTTCTGGTAAAAAAACTAAATCATTAATGACCGCTCAGATGCATAAACTAGCTGAGCAACAAGAGTTTGAAAGAGCAAATGAGATAAAAAAAAGAATTACAAGCTTGGATCTTCTACACCAAGAACAGTCTTTCAATAGTTCTTTGATCAGTGTTGATTTTTTTGTATGTGTTTCAAAGCTTGATAAAACAGGTATATGTATATTATCTGTAAGGAATGGCAAGATCAGAGGGACTAAAACTCATTATTTGCAAGGAAATCAACTGCATGATATTGATAGGTTGTTTCAAAGTTTAATATTTTCTTACTATCAAAATAGCTTCTCCTTGCCAAAGAAAATCTTTTTAAACATTAAGCCTGGTAATCTTCCTCTCATTAAGCAGGCTGTAAAACTGAAATTTGGGAGAGAAATTTCAGTTTCTACAAGTACTAACTCCAACATCAGAAAAGTTGCTAAATTAGCTAAATTAAATGCTAATCAAGTTATTGAAAATAAAGTTAATCAGTCTGATAAGTATGCATTTTCAATAAAGGACCTTATTTTACATTTGGGTTTTACTAGCAAAAATCTAACAATTGAAGGTTTTGATGTAAGTCATCATGGTGGCAAATATGGCGTTGCTTCAGCTGTAAGGTTTTCTTCTCATGGGCCTGAAAAAAAGAAGTATAGGCTTTTTAATATCCCAATAGAATTATCTGGAAATGATATTGGTTCAATTAGAAATGTTCTTGAAAGGAGAATTAATAAAGCAAGGATTAATCCATTGCCAGATATTATTCTGATTGATGGAGGAAAACTCCAATTGGAAGTAGCATGGAAAATTTTTTCTGCTTTGGTTAAAAAACCACCCATGATACTTAGCATTGTGAAGGGATCTAAAAGGATTAGATCAACGGAAACAATTCTTTCTATTAATGGGATTATTGAAATGCCAAAAGATAGCCCTGGATTTTTGTTGCTTCAGCAAATTCGTGATGAGTCTCATAGATTTGCTATCACAAGTAATAGGAAGAAAAAAAACAAGTCTATAAAGAAATCATCTCTTGATAATATAAAAGGCATAGGGTCAAAAAAGAAAAAGGACCTAATGAATTATTTTAAATCTATTCAGTCGATCAAGACAGCTTCAGTGGATGATCTATGTAAGGTTTCGGGAATAAGTATTAAACTAGCTCAACAGATAAATATATTTTATAGATCATGAATCAGTTAATTCAATTCCTAACATATTTTAGAATTTTTATTGCCCCAATTATTTTTCTATTAATAACATTGTATGATTTATACGGCTGGGCATTGCTTCTATTTTTTCTTGCTAGTATTTCTGATTATTGGGATGGTTTGCTTGCTAGAAAATATAACCTTGAATCTACATTGGGAGCTGTATTAGATCCTATAGCAGATAAGATACTGATTACATTTTTAATACTTGCTTTAAGTATTGAATTATCTAGCTCATTTATCGGAATGGTAGGCGGAATTATCCTTATCAGAGAGTTTTGGATAGGTGCTTTAAGGGATTTGAATGCAAGGAATGGTAATACTAATGCCACAAGAGTGACTATCTTTGCTAAAATGAAGACAACTTTTCAATTTATTTCATTTGCTTGCTTTCTAACCGGACTGTATCTAAATAACGCATTAATTTTATTTACTTCAAATTTTTTATTATTTTTAGCTTTAATTTTAACTTTGCAAACTGGTCTTCAATATACTGTTGCTACTTTTAGGATGAAATAAGACATCATCTATTCAGTAAATATTTATTCCATATATTAGATATAATAAAAAGATGAAAATAGCAGTTGTCAGTGGAGGCTTTGATCCAATTCATTCTGGCCACATAGCGTATTTAAACTCTGCCGCAAAAACAGCTGATAAGTTAATTGTATGCTTAAATAGTGATGCATGGCTTCAACAAAAAAAAGGACAGTATTTTCTTCCTTTTATTGAGCGAAAAATTATCTTAGAAAATTTATCCGTTGTTTCTGAAGTGATTGATTTTGATGATGATCAAATCGGATCAGCAATTGAAGGTTTAAAAAAAATTAAGTCTAAGTATCCTAAAGACCAAATTTTTTTCTGTAATGGTGGAGATAGAGATAAAACAAATATTCCAGAAATGGAGTTAGACGGCATTGAGTTTTTATTTGGCGTTGGTGGCAGTGATAAAAAGAACTCAAGTAGCTGGATACTTAAAAAATGGTCTTATCCATTTACAAAGAGATTATGGGGTGACTTCTATGATCTTTTCTCAGATGATTATGTAAAAGTAAAAGAACTGATAGTTTATCCAAAGCAAGGAATGAGTTTTCAAAGGCACTTTAAAAGAAATGAGTTATGGTTTATTTCGCATGGGAAGTGTGTGGTAAATTATAGTCATCAAGATCCTGAAAAAGTCTTATCAAAACATCTTCAAAAAGGAGATCGTCTAGATGTTCCAGTGACTTCATGGCATCAAATTACAAACCCTTATGACGAGGAATGTAGGATTATCGAAATCCAGTATGGAGAGGAAACGATCGAGGAAGATATTGAGCGTTTATCTTATTATAAAGAGTAAATTTAATTTACTTTAATATTTTTCCTATACAATAGAGTTTTTCTAGGGCTGGATGGCAGAGTGGTTATGCAGCGGCCTGCAAAGCCGTTTACGCCGGTTCGATTCCGGCTTCAGCCTCCATAAAGTTATGTTTCCAGGCGCAGATTTACCAAAAACGGAGTATCATTTCTAGGCGTTCATAAAAAATTTAAGATTTATGAAATTAAACATATGTATTTTTGGGATGGGTTATGTGGGTTGTGCAAATGGCTTGATACTTGCACAACATAATTCAGTTACTCTTGTAGATAAGCTTCAAGCAAAAGTTGATAGTTTGAACAATGGAGAGTTACCTATTCAGGATATCGAGGGGAGCTTATTTTTTAAAAATAATAAGTTAGATATAAATGCAGTAAATACCTTAGATCTAATAAAGAAAAACATAGATTATTATATTTTAGCTCTTCCTACCGATTTTGATACTGCTAAAAATTCTTATAATACTGACGACATAGAATCTGTTCTTGATTTAATTTATAAAAAAGATAACGACTCAAAAGTAGTAATTAAATCAACTGTTAATATTGGTTTTACTTCTGCAATGAGAAAAAAATTTAATACTAAAAATATTTTTTTTAGCCCAGAGTTTCTTAGAGAAGGAACAGCATTTCATGATAATTTATATCCTTCAAGAATTATTATTGGAGGAAGGAGTAAGTTAGCTAAAGAATTTGCAAATCTTCTATCTGATGCCTCACATACTAAATCCTCAAATATTTTATTCATGTCACCAGAATCAGCTGAATCTGTAAAACTATTTTCTAATACATTTCTTGCTATGAGAGTTGCTTTTTTTAATGAGCTAGATACTTTTTGCCTAACTAATAATATTAATACTGCAGAGGTAATTAATGGTGTTTCTTTAGATCCCCGCATAGGTATGTTTTATAACAACCCCTCATTTGGTTATGGTGGCTATTGCCTGCCTAAAGATTCTCAACAACTTCTGAGTAGTTTTGGAAAGATTCCGCAAAAATTAATAAAAGCAATTGTCGAGTCAAATGATGAAAGAAAATTTTTTTTAATTACAAAGATATTAGAGAGCGCCCCAAAAGTAGTCGGAATATATGGATTATCAATGAAATCTGGATCTGATAATTTTAGAGATGCGGCAGTTCTAGATATTATAGATGCACTTTCTTTAAATGGAATCAAAGTAATTATCTACGAAAACAAAATACCTTCTGATTCACTACAAAGTTATGAGTTCTCTAAAGATTTTGAAAGTTTTTGTGAACGATCAGATGTCATATTAGCTAATCGTTTTTCTGACGAGCTTCACCCCTTTAAATACAAGGTATTTTCGAGAGATATTTTTAACTCAGATTTATAAGATACCTTTTAAAGCAGGCTCTATCACTGGGCATAAATTAAGAATCTTATTTTGATTAATATCTGATTTAGTATTTAATTATCACGCTATTAGTTATAATTGGCTAAATACTTAGCAGATAAAATTTGAGTTTGGCAAAAGACTTGAGCATATATATTTTCACTAACACTTAAAAGGCTTTAAAATGATTCCTTTTTTCAAAAAATTAAAAACAAAGATTGTGGCTTTTTTGGGGCATGATTTTTTTGCATTCATCTTTAAAAACAGAAGAGAACATTTAAGTTATATAAAAGAACTTAAATCACGTTACCCAAAACCAAATAAGATGACAGCATTAGGTAATTATGAAATACCCTCACCGGTATTAGATTCTTTAAATATTGATTCAATTATAATCACTGGAGGCGTAGAGTTTCATATCGAATTTGAGGAGCTATTAGATACTATATGCAGTGCTTCTTTCCACTTCTTCGAGGTAGATAAAAGATCAATAGATTGGTTTAAATCAAATAAAGAAAAATCTAATTTTAAAATAATTGAGAAAGGATTAGGCGCAAAGAAAGGATTTTTACCGGTATACGGTAATGAGTTTATGGGCTGGTCATCTAGTGTAGATCCAAAGATATATGAAAATTCTATGTTAGATTTCAAGAAAATTGGTGAGACAGAGATTACAACGCTTCCGGACTATTGCAAAGAAAATAACATTGTAAATATTGATATTTTAAAATTAGACATTGAGGGCATGGCCCTCGAAGTTTTGTATTCTTGCTGGGACAATAATCTGAGCCCAAAAAATATTCTTTTGGAGATTGAAAGAGGAGAAGCTGAAAATATTAAAACTTATAAAAATAGTATTGAAGAGTTTCTTGAGAAAGCAAAATCTTTTGAATATCAATGCATTTTTTTGGAGAGAAAGGATTCATTTAATTCTTCTACATTGGAGTTTTTTCTGACAAAAAGCTAATAGAATGTCTGTTAACCAAATTTTAATCTATTAATTTCTCTTTTTTTAAATTTTTCAACTATGCCAAAATTAATTCCTAATTCTACTAAAATAACTGTCATAGGTCTTGGGTATGTTGGACTGCCATTAGCTCTAGCCTTTTCAAAAAAATATAAAGTAGTCGGTTTCGATATAAATACCTCTAGAGTTTCTGAGTTAAAGGATGGTCAAGATTCTACAAATGAGAGTCAAAAAAATGAACTTTTAAGCTCTAAGATTCTATTTACATCATCCGCTGAAGAAATTCTAGATTCAAACTTTTATATTGTTACAGTCCCAACGCCAATTGATTTGAATAATAAACCGGATCTACAGCCATTAATTTCAGCTAGTGAAATTGTAGCAAATGTTATAAATGATGGAGATACCATCATTTTTGAGTCAACTGTTTACCCTGGGGCAACAGAGGAAGTTTGTGTTCCCATTTTAGAAAAGATCTCCAGCCTTAAATACAATGAGAATTTTTTTGTTGGCTACTCTCCTGAAAGAATAAATCCTGGAGATAAAAAGCACCGCTTATCAGATATTGTAAAAGTTACGTCAGGATCTAATCAAGATACTCTTAATAAAGTTGACCAACTTTACGCGAGCATTATATCAGCTGGAACTTATAAAGCGTCTTCCATCAAAGTTGCAGAAGCTGCAAAGGTAATTGAAAATACACAAAGAGATTTAAATATAGCTCTTATTAATGAGTTGGCAATAATTTTTGATAAGTTAGAAATTAATACTGATGAAGTCTTGAAGGCTGCAGAAACTAAATGGAATTTTTTGCCTTTTAAGCCTGGGCTAGTAGGCGGACATTGTATTGGAGTAGATCCGTACTATCTTACACATAAGTCACAGCAGTTAGGATATTCTCCTGAAGTTATTTTAGCTGGCAGAAAGCTTAATGACAGCATGGGTAAATTTATTGCACAAAGGCTTATCATTTCTTTAAAAGAGCATGAAATTAAAATTTCTAATACTAGAGTCCTAGTCATGGGATTAACATTTAAAGAAAATTGCCCTGATTTAAGAAATACAAAGGTAGTAGATGTAATTGCAGATTTAAATAATGAGGGCATCTCTGTTGACATATATGATCCATGGGTTGATAAAGATCTTGCTGAAGATATATACAATATTAAAATTGTAGAAGAATTAGGCTGCAATATTTATGATGCTATTATTATTGCTGTTGCGCATAATTTATTTCTTGATCTTGGACTTGAGAATATAAAGAAATCTGGCAAAGATAAGCATCTTATTTATGATTTAAAATCTATGTTTTCGGCAGATCAAGTTGATATTAGCTTATAGTCACAATAAATGGATAGTTATCAAAAAATTCAATTAGAACTTAAAAAGAATCCAAAAAAATGGGTTATCACAGGCGTTGCTGGATTTATAGGAAGCAATCTTTTAGAAACCTTATTGGATTTGGATCAATCAATTGTAGGGATGGATAATTTTTCCACAGGAGACAAAAAAAATCTAGATGATGTAAAAAAATATGTATCAAAGAAACAATGGAGTCGATTTTTATTTCATGAAGGAGATATCCTTGATCCAAAATTATGTCAAGAAATTTGTCAGGATGCAGATTATGTTCTTCATCAAGCAGCACTTGGCTCAGTTCCAAGAAGCATAGAAGATCCATATACATCTAACAATAGTAATATCACTGGATTTTTAAATATGTTAGTTGCCGCTAAAGAATCTAATATTACGAAATTTGTTTATGCCGCTAGCAGTTCCTCATATGGCGATCATCCAGAGCTTCCAAAAGTAGAAGGCAAAATTGGTAATCCACTTAGCCCATATGCAGTTACAAAACTAGTTAATGAACTTTATGCAAATGTATTTAAAATTACTTATAACTTTCCTTCAATAGGGCTGAGGTATTTTAATATTTTTGGAAGAAGGCAATCCTCAGATAGTGCATATGCTGCAGTAATCCCAAAATGGATAGGAGAAACTCTTAACAATAAAGCAATTACAATCAATGGAGACGGCAAGACAAGCAGAGATTTCACATTTATAGATAATGTTATTCAAGCGAATATCCTTTCCGCAACTTCTAAGAATCCTAAAGCAAATGGCGAAGTTTATAATATAGCAGTTGGTGAGAGAACATCATTGATTGAAATGTATAAATTCATCTCAAAGAATATTCAATCCAATTTGCCATCAGTGAAAATTGAACAACCAAAATTTGGTAATTTTAGGCCTGGTGATGTTAGACATTCTCTTGCTGATATTACAAAAGCAAAAAATCTTTTAGGTTATAAGCCTACTCATAATGTTGAGCAAGGTATCAAAGAGACCGTTAGTTGGTATTTAGATAACTTACATGAGCAATAATTTACTGCTTAAAAATGCTTCAACATATTTCGGAGCTAATGTTATAAATGGGTTAATCCCCTTTATTCTTTTACCGATTCTAACAAGGCATTTGACTGTTGAAGCATATGGACAGGTCGCTATATTCCAAACTTTATACTGGGCAGTTAGTGCTTTTGTTGGAATAACAATTGCTGGCGCTTCAGATAGGAAATTCTTTGAGATTTCTTCAGAAAAAAACCTTGGCGATTTTATAGGAGCTTGTGTTCAAATTTGCTTATTTCTCACCATTACCACTATTGGATTCTTTGTAATTTTTCGCTCTCAATTCTCTGATCTAACAGGAGCAGCTTCTGAATATATTTTTTATGCAATTATTGTTGCGGCCTCTTTATCAATCATTCAGATTAGGTTGGGGCAATGGCAAATAAGAGGGAAAGCAAAGGTTTTTGGTTTTTATCAAATTTTGCAATCAAGCTTAATTGTAATTCTTTCTGTATTACTAATTGTATTTTATGGCTTAGATGAAATAGGGCGAATATTTTCACAAGTACTAATTTGTGGAATTTTTGCTTTAACTTCAATTCTTTTGTTGAGGAGAGACAAACTCCTTAATTTTTTTACATGGAATCCTCAATACATTAAAGAATCATTACAATTTGCTATACCGCTTATACCGCATGTAGCCGGTGTTTTTTTGATTAGTATGGCAGATAGGTTTTTTATTGCTGGGGAGCTAGGCGTTGCTCAAGCTGGGATATATATGTTGGCTGCCCAATTAGCCACTGTTGTTTCGTTAGTGCATGAATCCATTAATAGGGCATTTTTACCATGGTTATTTGAAAAACTTACCCTGAATAAGTTAGAGGATAAGAAGATGATTGTAAGATTTACATATCTTTGGTTTGCCATTATTCTTCTTTCCGCGCCAATGCTTTTTTTTATTGGCCCAACTATTGTGGTTTTAATAGCTGGCCCAGACTATTCTGAAGCAGGGAATGTATTTGGATGGCTCGCCCTAGGACACTCTTTTGGAGGTATGTACGCAATGTTAAATTGCTATATTTATTTCTCAAAGAAAACTTATTCGCTTTCAATCGTTACTTTGTTTTCTGGAATCTTAAATATTATCTTGCTAGTCTTTTTTCTCCAAATCTATGGTTTGATAGGTGCTGGAATTGCATTCAGTATTTCAATGTTGGTAAGATTTTTTCTTACATGGTTTCTAGCACACTATGTTCATCCAATGCCATGGTTTGCTTTTAGGAAACAGGCATCATCAATTAACTAATGTCATTATGGGCCTAGTTATTAAATTATAATCAATAATATGTGTGGATTTACTGGATTCTATTTAAACTCTTCCGATTCAAAAGAAAGTTTAATTAAGCAAGTTAATTTAATGTCTAATGCAATTATGCATAGAGGTCCAGATGACTCGGGGGCATGGATTGACGAGGGGATTGGTTTGGCTATTGGGCATAGGAGGCTATCTATTGTAGATATTTCTAGCGCTGGTCATCAGCCAATGCATTCAAATACTGGTAGATTTGTTATTGCATTCAATGGAGAAATTTATAATCATAAAGAGCTTAGAATTGAACTAGATACTTTGTCTAATAAACATACTTGGCTTGGTACCTCTGATACAGAGACTTTACTCGCTGCTTTTGAGGAATGGGGAATAGAGGAAACATTGTCAAAGCTTGTAGGAATGTTTGCAATTTCTTTATGGGATAAAAAGCAAAAAAAATTTTATTTAATCAGAGATAGATTTGGCGAAAAGCCGCTTTATTACGGATGGATTAACTCTTTAAATAAAAAAGTTTTTGCATTTGGCTCAGAGCTAAAATCTTTCAGAGCCTACAGCGGTTTTTCAAATAATGTTTCAAGAGCTGCATTAAGACAATATTTTCGTTTCATGTATGTCCCTGTCCCATATAGTATCTATGAAAATATTTTCAAGTTAGAACCCGGATGTATGTTAATTTTAGATGGCCCTCCGCCCAACACACCACCAAAAGAACCATTGCATCCCATTCATTCTGATGCAGATATTTTTTCTAATATCTTGGTCAAACGTTGGTATTCAATAAAAAAGCAAATGAATTCTTCGTCTAATGCAACTTTTAAAAGTAATGATGAGGCTGTAGAAAAGCTTGAGCATCAACTAAAAGAAACTATCAAGATTCAAAGCGAGGCAGATGTTCCCTTGGGTGCATTTCTATCTGGAGGCGTTGACTCATCAACAATTGTTGCTTTAATGCAGGAAAATCAAACGAAACCTGTAGAAACATTCACCATTGGATTTGAAGAAAAACAATTTGATGAGTCTCAATATGCATCTGAAGTTGCCAAACACCTTCAAACTAATCATCATGAAATGTTTGTATCTGCTTCAGATGCACAGTCTCTCATCCCAAAATTGCCCCTTCTTTATGATGAGCCATTTGCAGATTCATCTCAAATCCCAACACATTTTGTATCTATTGCAGCCAAAAAGGAGGTTACCGTTTCATTGTCTGGAGATGCTGGAGATGAATTATTTGGAGGATATAATAGATATCTTTGGGCTCCATCATTATGGAAGAAGATCAAATGGATGCCTTTTCAATATAGAAAATTGTTAGCTTCCGCAATCACCTCTTGTTCTATTTCCTCCTGGGATAAGATTGGAAATGCATACAATTTTCTATCTAATGATAATAATAATATTATTCATCTTGGAGATAAGGCTCATAAAACAGCAAGAAGACTGAAGCTCATCAATTCCATTGATGAGCTATATAAAAATCTTGTTTGTGAATGGCCTAATCCTAATGAATTAGTCATAGATGATGTGAATACTTCAAATAAAAATGAGATTATGCTTCTAGATGAAGCTTTGCCTAGGAATGGGATGGATTCGTCAGAGGCCCGAATGATGTATTGGGACATTATTTCATATATGACTGACGATATACTATGTAAAGTTGATAGAGCGGCCATGGGAACAAGTTTGGAGACTCGGGTTCCATTTCTTGATCACAGAGTAGCTGAGCTTGCATGGCAAATACCCATCAACATGAAGATTAAAAATGGACAAGGTAAATGGCCTTTACGAGAAATTTTATACAAAAGAGTCCCACAAAAATTAATTGAACGACCTAAAGCTGGGTTTGGAATCCCACTAGGTGATTGGTTAAGAGGCCCAATGAAGGCTTGGGCTGAAAATCTTATTGATGCAGAAAGACTTTCAAATGAGGGTTTTCTTGAACCTGGAATTGTTCAATCAATTTGGAATGAGCATGTTACAGGAAAGAGAAATTGGTCTTTCAGACTATGGAGTATTTTAATGTTTCAAAGTTGGCTTGAGCAGAACTTGAATAAGTAATATTTATAGTGATTAGTATTTTTTATTCCAATATACTTATACCATGAAATACCAATACAATTTTAAAGAAACATTCACTAATGCAAAAATTTTTACTACGGAGTATATATTTACAAGGTTAGTGCTCAGGGCTGTTCTATCTTCATTAGTTGCATCAATATTAATTCTAATTCTTAGCACTCCTCAATTTTCAATTTCAGCCACTTTGCTTGAGAACAAAGACCAACAAGAAAGCAGTGATTTAGAGGGCGTATTTAGATCAATCTCACAGAAAGATAACGAAATGTTTCAGAAGTTTAGAGCAAATGTTTTTTCAACAACCACATCTAAAAAATTATGGGAATTAGGCTGGGGATCAAGATTATTTGATGCTGAAAATCTTCATGAAGATGATAATAAAATTCCAAAATCCCATGGTATGTTTAATCGATTTTCAGCTCTATTGCTTGGATATGATTTAAATCCCTACTATAGTCATTTAGATTTAAAGGAGTTTATCTTAAGAAAAGTGCAGATTCGACAAGCTCCAAGAGCTTCAGATTTTACAGTTTCAATGCTGACTGACGGCGATAGAGAATTTGCAAAAGAATTAATTTATAACATTATCATCACTGCAGATAGTGCAGCAAAACAAAAAGCATTAGCAGTCTCTAGAGCTAGAATTGAATCTGCAATGAATGAGCTTCAAAACCCCAAGAATTCACTGGTTAATAATGGGCTCTCTTCAATTCTCAATAGCGAGTACTTTAAAGTTGCCTCCCTCTCAAATGACCTTCCTTATTATGTTTATTTTGTAGACATGCCAAGCGCGAGTGAATACCCAATTTCACCAAATGCTGCCGCTGTTTTTCTTGCAGATCTAATCATATTTTTTATTTTAGGAGTTTTCTTTTCTTATTATTCTAAGAATAAAGAAGAGCTATGGTAAATGAGTTTATAGTATTCTTTGATTATGAATATACTTTTCTCTATTATATATTTGAGCTAGCTAATTATTCGGCGCTTGCATTAATTGCATTAATTTTCAGGCACCTCAAGTTAATAAACAATTCATCTTTTTGGACTTGGTTAGTCTTGATGTTTACTCCTATCTTATTTAATTATTTTATTTTTGATGCTCATTTGTTTGGAGATCAAAGTTTGTATACTCTTGATGCAGTAGATCAAAAGCTAGATTATGACTTGCCAAATAACCCTAATCTTGAAAAAGATCTATGGTGGACTAGTACCAGTATACTTACTTCTAAAATATTAAGTATTTTTCCTTTACCAATGTTGATGACATTAACTTCACTGGCTTTTGCAAATAAATTAATGTTATTTTTATTATTTGTATGGGTTTCAAGGTTTTTAGATCAAGATAGGCTGATATTATTTTTTTTAATTCCAAGTTTGGTGTTGTACAGCTCTCTATCACTTCGAGATAATATAATAATAGTTTTCGGTGTTGCATTTCTGATAAATTTGGTTAATCGGAAGTATATTTTTGCCTTAGCTTTTTTAATTCCACTATTTGTGCTAAAAATTCAAAACTTTTCTTTCTTTCTATTGGCATTTTTTGGAAATTTTATTTTCCAGTCTCACAGAAGTTTGATAGGTTTGATTCTATACTTAATAAGTTTATCCTTATTTTCAATAGTTATGCAGGAGCAAATTCTAGACGTAATTAATCTATATAGGGTTGCATTTGCAGCAGAAGATTCGATTGGAGGATATGCTGATTATACTTTTTATAATGATACATCTCTCTTAGAGTTAACTTCTCTAGGTGGATTTATATATGAGTCATTGATCAGAATTCCAAATTTTCTTCTAATGCCATTGCCATGGAATTGGAGCAGCCCACTGTATCCTATTCAATTCTTAGAAAGCTTGCTTCTGATTATTATTTTTATCAGAATAATTTTTAAATATACACTATACAAGAATCTATATTTTTACTCGTTGATTATCTCTTTTGTTGCAGGATTAATGGTTTATTCTGTTTTAGCTATGAATGAGGGCACATTTGTTAGATATAGATTCAGCTTTTTTTTTCCATATTTAATAGCTCTTTACTATATAGGAGAGAGGGCATTAGCAGACGAGGGAGAAGGTCCGCATAGATAATCAATCAATCAATCTTAATAAACTTTCAGTATATTGATTTGAGTAATGTAGATTCGTTTCAATATCTCTTTTTGATACCCATTGATTTTTGAAGGCAGCTAATTCTGGAGATCCAACCAATATATCCTGTCTTTTTTGAATAGCAGCTATAAACTCTGAAGCATCTTTCATTGATTCAAATGTTCCAGTGTCCATCCAAATAACACTTTCATCAAAAAACTTTGAATCTAGCTTGCTATCATTCATATATTCTTTGTTTAAATCAGTAATTTCTAGCTCATTGCGCTCAGATGGCATTAGCATTTTTGCTCTTTTAATAACCGAAGAATCATATGTATAGATACCAGTTACTGCCCATGGCGAAATAAATTTAGACGGCTTTTCAATCAAAGATACTGGCTTATTATTTTTTATTTCAAGAACACCATATCTTTCAGGATCCAATACTTTGGAGCAAAATATTCTTGCTCCATTACCAAAATCTTCTTTTAATAGCCTGATGAATGACTCCCCATAAAATAGATTATCACCAAGAATAAGGGTTACATTTGAATTTCCAATAAATTCCTCAGTAATGATGAAAGCTTCCGCCAAACCTCTGGGATCATCTTGAAAGAAATACTCAATTCTAATTCCAAATCTTGATCCATCTCCAAGCAGATCATAAAAGCATTGTTGATCTTTTGTTTTTATAATAACCGCAATATCTTTAATTCCTGCTTCTATTAAGGTAGTTAATGGATAAAAGATTAATGGCTTATCATATATAGGAAGTAGTTGCTTAGATGTAGGGATAGTTATTGGATATAACCTTGTTCCATGCCCACCCGCAAGAATAATGCCTTTCATATTTCACCTATAATTGATTTTAATTCATCTTCCCAACAAGGGATTTTATAATTAAATTTTTCAGAAAATTTATTTGAAACTAAGGTTGTATTATAGGGCCTTTGGGCGGCTAAATTAAAATCTGAATTCTTTACCTTTTTTATTAAAATTTCTTCACTATTTAAGTCTAAATTGAGTGAAGAGACTATTTTTTTAACAAATGTATATTTAGAAATCGATCCCTGATTAGAAAAGTGAAAAATACCAAAATCTCTATTATTTTCTTTGTTTAATTCAATCAAATGCTTGATAGCATGAGCTAATGATTTTGCCGAAGTAGGGGACCCAATTAAGTCATATGCACCCATTAAGTCAGCTTTACTCTTATACATTGCGATAACCTTCGTTAAAAAATTTTCTCCAAAACAGCTATAAAGCCATGAAGTTCTTATTATGAAATATTTTTTGCATATATTTTGAATATAATTTTCCCCATCTAATTTTGCTTTACCATATTTATTTATAGGATTTGGAGTGTCATTTTCTGCATAACTCCCTTTTGTGCCATCAAATACATAATCAGTAGAAATATGAATTAGAGGAATATCTTTTAAATTTGAATAACTTGCTATTTCTTTAATAGCCAATGAATTTATTAAAAAATTATTAGAATCTTTTTCTGCAAGATCTACATTATTGTAAGCAGTAAAATTTACTAATAAATCAGGAGATAATTTGTTTAAAGCTGGAATTATCTTCTCTAATCTAGTTAGATCTATGTCTTGAGACGATAGATAGATGGCTTTTCCTTTGTAGATCTTCTGAAATTCTTTTGCAAGCTGACCATTTTTTCCCAAGACGACAATCACTCATCCCACCAATTTACATTTTTTATATACCAATCAATAGTAGCTTCAAGATTTTTAGAAAAATTATATTCAGTATTTCTGTCAAGAAACTTATCAGTTTTAGCCATATTAATTGCATATCTTTTATCGTGACCTTGTCTATCTTCAACAAATTTAATTTTTGGGCTTAATTCATATTTTGACTCCAAGATTTGCATTATGTCTTTAATTAGTTCTATATTTGCAATCTCATTATTGCCGCCGATATTAAATCTTTCTGATTTAATATTTTTCTTATGCAATTCTATTATTGTATATGTGTGATCATCAACAAAAATCCAGTCTCTAATATTTAAACCATTTCCATATACAGGAATCTCGATTCCTTCGATTGTATTGCAGATAATTTTTGGTATTAGTTTTTCTTTATACTGACGAGGACCAAAGTTATTGCTGCAATTGGTTATTAAATAAGGCATTTGATATGTTCTACCCCATGCTGAGACAAGCATATCGGAGGAAGCTTTAGATGCAGAGTATGGAGAGCTTGGGTCATATGGATCCTCTTCCTTGAAGGCAGGATCCTGCTCATTAAGGTCGCCAAAGACTTCATCAGTTGAAATTTGATGAAAAAGAAAATTGCTATTATCTAGAAGATTTTTTGATGCCTCAAGTAAATTAAAGGTTCCAATAATGTTAGATTGGATGAATGGAGCTGCTCCATAAATAGAGTTATCAACATGTGACTCTGCTGCAAAGTTCACAACTAGATTAGGTGAAAAGACTTTAAAGATTTTTTTGACCTTTTCAAGGTCAGAAATATCAATATGTGAATGATGAAAATTCTCAAATCCCTCAAAAAGATCAAGTGTTTTTTGCGAAGTGGCATATGACATTATATCAAGGTTCATAATTTCAAAACCATGGTAGTCTTCTAGAAGGTTTTTTATGAAGCTTGAACCAATAAAACCACAGCCTCCTGTAACCAAGATTTTTTTATATGGATATTCTTGAGTCATAACTTTTTCTCTATTTCAGGTAAATTTAGACCAGCACGGTCTTTAGAAGATATGTGAGTATTTTTTGTTGTTGGCCATTTTATTCCTATTCCAGGGTCACTCCAGAGAAGGGTATATTCGTGATCGGGTGAATATGGAGCATCTAATTTATAACTTATTATTGTATCTTCATGAGCTGAAAAATAACCATGAGCAAATCCTTTTGGTATTAGCAACATATCATTGTTTTTACTGTTGAGTTCAACAGATCCATAGTCCAAAAATGTTGAAGAATCTTTTCTTAAATCAACAAAAAAATCGATTATACCTCCTTGTAAAATAGTAACTAATTTTGCTTGCGCAAAATGCCCAGATTGGAAGTGCATACCTTTAATAGTATTGGGGTGCTTAATAATAGAAATAGAATCTTGATAGAAATCTTCACCAAAGTTTATGCTTTGGTCAAACAAAACAGAAAAAGAACCAAGTTCTGATGGAAAGGTATCTCTTTTCATTATAGATACCCCTGAGAATTCATTTAATCTTCTTTGCGGCATATTTAATTTACAGTATAGATTTCTAGATCTGGGATAATAAAGATGAGCTTAGTTCCCTTTTTAAAAATAGAAGATGATTTTTTAAGAATATCTTCCTTATAATTCCAAGCATTTACTATCAAAGTATTATAATCACGATCAGTCAGATCTTCCTCTGCGATTATAGGAATATTGAACTTAGGAAAAACTTTGCCAATTTTTGTGGGAGTGGTGTCAACACAAAAGCTAATATTTTCTTCATTCAAACCATAGTATGAAAAAACAGTAAATGCTTTTGCTGGAGCGCCATAAGCACCAATTATTTTTTTAGATGCAATTTCTTTTGCTATCAATTCCATGACTTTTTTTCGTGTAATTTCTATTTTATCTCTAAAATTTTGAAAAACTTTATTATCTTTAAAATATTTTTTTTCCTTGGCAAAAACTTTATCAACAGATTTTTGTATTTTATATTTTCCTTTTTTACTGCATATGAATACTCCTGAACCTCCATGAACAGGAGCATGTTCAAAATCTATTAATTCAAAATTAAACTTTTTCATCAAGGCGTTTATATTAAGCGCAGAAAAATAAAACATATGCTCATGATATATTTGATCAAATTCACCATTTTCAAAAGTATCTATCGCATATGCATTCTCTATGATAAAAATTCCATTTTCATCTAAGATTTTGTCCATCGCTGAGAGCATTTCTGAAGGATCTTCGTTATGAGCAAACATATGTCTAGCTATGGCAACATCAAATTTTTTATTTTCTTCTAATATTTTTTCTGCTGTTTCATTGGAGAAAAAATCTATTATTGTTTCCACTCCCTTATCTATGGCTATATTTGCTATGTTGGAGGCTGGATCCACACCCAACACTTTATTAAAGTGAGGCTTTAAAAACTTTAAAAGATTTCCATTATTACTACCAATTTCAATGCATGACTGATTTTTATTTGCAAAGTTTAATTCTTTAAGCTTGATCAAAAGATTTTCATAGTGCTTTTCTAAGGAGTCAATTTTGGGCGTGCTGTATGTATAAAAACTATACAACTCATTTTTAGAAAGACAATGACGAAGTTGAATGCAATGACATTGTTTGCAGAAATCAATAATTAATGGATAAGATTTTGCATTATGGTTTTTCTTTTCAACAAAATTATTTGCAGGCGGACATTCACCTAAGTCAATGATCTCTTCTAAAGAACCTTCGCAGATGCTACATTTAGTTTTTATAATCAATTTTTTCCCTCTCTAAGAGATCTTTAAAAATAGTCAAATATTTAGCCTTATTGCTTTCGACGGAGTAATATTTTTCAACAGTGTTTCTAGCTTTAATTATAATGTTATTTCTAAGACCTGGGTCCTCTATTATCTTCTTAATTGCATTGATCCATTCTTGATGCGAATCAACGAGCAGACCATTTTCTTCGTTTATTAGAAAGTCTTTTACTGTGCCAAAGTCAGTTGCAATAGCTGGGATTCCTGCAGCCATGTATTGTAGTGCTTTTAAGCCTCCTTTACCAAGAGCCCAATCTGACTTTATTAATGGATAAACACCTATATCTATTTTATGCAGGTCTGCTACCTCAGATTTTTCCTGCCACTCAATGACTTCATAATCTAGACCTTCTAAAGAATAATCAAAGTTAGTAATGAGAATAATTTTTATTTGAAAATCTTTATTTAGTTCATAAAAGATATCCTTTATAGAGTCTAAATAAGCTTTCGAACTAAAAGTGCCTGTCCATCCAATATTAATTATTTCAGACCAACCGTGTGTTTTTTGATGAAATCTATTTGTATCAAGGCTGCATGGAATATAAGTAGCACGAGAAAATTTGTTTTTATTGATGCAATGAGACAACAAAAAAGGAGAACTAATAATTAAGTGATGACTATTTTTTATTAAAAATTTAGCTTTAAAATTCCCTTTTATGAAGTTCACTAATGAAAAATGATCAGGTGTTTCAAAAAGCGCATCATCAAAATCATAAATTATTTTTTTTCCTAAAATTTTTAATAAATATTCATAAAGAGGTAACCCAATAGGTGTCGCCCATAGATGAATATAAATGATGTCAAACTGATGTAATCTTGATAAATCTCTTAATCTTTTGAGATATCCAAAAAAGGTACCGAGTATCTTTTTGAAGTAATATCCCTTTTTGTATAAAACCTTCCAAGTTTTAAGATTAAAAAAGTTCGACACAGTTAATTCATATCCAGACTCTTTCCAATTATTAAAATATTGTTCATATTTAAGACGTTGGCTTGCCGCAAAGCCCTCAGGATAAGGTGAAAGAATTAAAATTCTTCTCATTTATATTGCCTCATAAATCTCTTTATATGATTTAGATCCTGACTCTAGTGAAAATTCTTTTTTGGCAAAATCATGACATATTTTAGATATATCCCTTGATTGAATCTTTTTTATAAGCTTTTTATATCTTTCCTTGGTGAACGGATCTACAAAATTATATATTTCCCCTATATTTTCTTGAGAAATGATTGATTGAATATCTTCATTGAATGCATTACATATAATTGGAACTCCGCATGATAAAGATTCACCAATTTTTGTGGGCATCGATGCAACAATTGAAAAATTTTCCTTCAAACAAAACGCCAAGAGATCAAATTCGTTGATTGCATCATTTAATTCGCTTCTATTTAAAAAATAATTTTTAAATCTAAGATTTTCTAATCCATGTTTAACAAGGTACCTCATTATAATTTCAGTTGGAGTTTTCGTAAGCATATGCACCTCTATTTTTTCGTTATGATTGGAAAGGTTTTTTATGAAATAAAGAAATTTATTAAAATCATATGCAGTATCGACTGAGCCTAAATATCCGATAATCAAATCATCACTTTGCTTGCTCTTATTTAAAATATTAAACTCATTAAAGTCTACACAAGTTCTTATTACATGAATTGCATCAGGTGCTTTCAAGAAGTTTTCAATAATATATTCTTTGGATCCGTATGTTAAAGTGACTAATCTATCTGCTCTTTTGAAGAGATATTTTTCAAGCTTTTTAAAAAAGATATATTTTAAAGAATTTTTTCCCCAACCAAGCCTGTCGTGCTTTTCATCTGCCCAAAAGCCTCTAATATCAAAAAGAAGCTTAAAATTAAAAAGCATTGAAAGCAATGGAATACATAGACCTGGCATATAGCTTCTAATATGAACAATTGAGAACCTCTCTCTTAGCATTAAAAGAATTGGAAAAAAAATGAAGTTAACAGCATTCAGAGCATGAGAGACTAAAAATTTTCCTTGTCTATACTTTTTATAATTCCAAGATATATTATGTCCTTCACATCTTGACTGAATTTCTTGGAGTTTTTTTGTATCCTTTAAGTCATTTATTTTTTCATAAGAAATTAAAGTAATGGGAAATTGTGCAGAAAGTTTTTCTAAGTACTTTAATACTTGAGAATCACCAAGTGGCTCCAGCATCCCATCGGGAGAAATGTATAAAACTTTTTTGTTGATATTAAGCATTTATTTTATTTAAAGTTAGGCTAGTGTATCAAATATCTTTATTTTATTTATCACATACATACTGATTTTTATCCTTAGAAAACATACTATTAAGTAATAATCTTTCAATTTTTTTATTGATATATCAGTGTATAATTCTCAAATGGAAATTGACGCTAAATACAAGAAAAAAATAGTTAAAACTTATCAAGCAATCATCTCCCTGCTACTTATAATCTCCATTGGCATTCCCTTGCATAATGTAAATGCTCAAGAGCCAGGTACTGCAGAAATCTTAGAATTGCTAGAGAATGATAAGAAGAGTAAAGCCTCTGCAAATTCCGAAGAAGGCGGCTATAAATCATTTGTACAAAATGAGTACATGAGTGTTACTAAGCAGTTATCAGAACTCAGTTTTGATGAAAAACAAAATATATATTTTTCTGATCTGCAGAAGAAAAGAATGGAGCTTGCTACTCAACTATGTATTAATGATAAAAGAGCATGTTTTTTAATTGAAGAATATAGAGATTTTCAATTTATTGAACCAACTTCTTTTGATGAAATTGAGCTATATGGTCTTGACATATTTTCTGGATACACAAATGACTTTAGCTTTTATGATAGCTTGCCTCTATCTTCTAATTACGTTCTTAGAGTGGGAGATGTTGTCAAGGTACTATTATTTGGTAGTTTGGAATTTGATGACGCATTAAAGATTGATCGAACTGGTGCGATATCTATAGAGGGCATTGGAAAGATTCAATTGGCTGGACTTACTTATGATGCTGCTTTAGAGAAAATGGAAAATATCATTGCAGATAAATTTTTTGGAACTGAGGTTTCTATAAGCATGGACAAGATAAGGGCTATGCAAGTATTTGTTCTTGGCAATGTTCAAACTCCTGGCTCATATGTTATTAATTCTTTTGGTACTGTATTAAATGCATTGATCTCATCTGGCGGCGTCAAGGACAAAAGCTCTTTAAGAGCAATTCAAGTTATTAGATTTGGAGAGAAGGTTGCAGAAATAGATTTATACGATGTTTTGATTAAAGGAAATTTAGGTTTCCAAGATCTTAGCCTCAAAGACGGAGATTCTGTTATTGTAGGAGGTCTAGAAAATACAGTATCATTGCTAGGAGAGGTCAATCGTCCTGCAATATATGAATTTGTAGACGGAGAAACTTTATCAGACCTTCTTGAATTTGGGCTTGGAGTTACTCCAATAGGCGATCTTAATAACATTTCAGTAACCAGAGTTCTTAAATCGGGAAAACTTACAGTTCTTAACCCCAAAAACCTTAATACATTCCAATTAAAGAAGGGTGATAAAGTAAAGGTTAGTTCATCTTTTGGGGAAAAAATTAACTATATTAGTCTTGTTGGAGCTCTAAGAAACGCTGGAGATTTCTCAGTTACTCCAAATCAAAACCTTGGAGAATTTATTGATATTCAAAGAGATTTGCAAGAATCTTCCTATACTGGCTTTGCAATTGTTAAGAGATTCAACAACAGTTCTAAATCATATGAACTTTTTTCAATAGATTTAACCTCACAGGAGGATCTTGATAATTTAAGAGTTTTTTCACGGGACAAGATATTTATTCTTTCCAAAGAAGATATTTCATTTCTTCAGTCTAATACATTGAAAACTCATTTATCAGATCTAGCAAATGGTAAGGACAAAAAACCCCTTGAAGGAATTGATCTTACTGCCATTGAGGATATGTCAGAATTGAATAGAAATTTACTTTCTAATGATGAGAAAGATAAATGGAGCAATAATAAATTATCTTGTTTAAAGTCTCTTGATACCCTTGCAAGGAAGCCGCTAATTGGCTTTCTTGAATCAAAATTTAATATTCTTAATAATTCTCAAGAATCTATTTGCACAGAACTATTTTCCACTAATGATGAATTGCTTCCTTTTGTTGTGGTTAAAGCTATTCCTGTGCTTGGGAATGTCAGATTTCCTGGTCTTTATCCCGTTTCAAAATCTTCAAATGCTAATAACTTATTTTATCTTGCAGGAGGATTTTTATATTCTCCAACAAATAAGCAACATTCATTTGAAATTGGCACAGAGCTTGGAGGATTTAATACATTCTTATTAGATGACTTAGAGAATGTTAATAATCTTACCTATCTAAAGTCTAATTTGTCTTTAGATAGAATGTATGAAGGTTATGTTACCTTGGTAGGTGAATTTAATAATCCTGGAACATATTCAATTTCAAATAAAGAATCTTTATCGAGCTTGTACGAAAGAGTGGGAGGTTTGACTGCTGATGCATATCCGATAGGTGGAGTATTAACAAGGAATTCTGTTTTAGAACAAGAAAAAAAGGCACTTGAACGAGCTAAGGCTGAGCTTTCTGATATTCTTTCATCTGCTGTAACAAGTGGCTATTTAGAGCAAAACTCTACTGATCTTATTGGTTTAATTTCTTTGATGACAAACTTGTCTAATTCTAAACCTCTTGGAAGATTGGTGACTCAATTAGATCCAAATATTCTAAGGAGTAAAAAAAGTACAGATTTATATTTAGAGCCAGGAGATGTAATTTACATTCCACCTATGCAGAATGTCGTTACAGTTGTTGGCCAAGTTCTTAATCCAGTTACGATTCCATACAATTCTACTTTAGACTTTAACGATTATTTAGATCTGGCTGGAGGAATTAAAAGCGATGCAGATAAAAGTAAGATATATGCTATTTTGCCCAACGGAACCTCTTTAAGGGATTCAACCGGCTTATTTAAATTTAATACATTTAGAAAAAATGATTTACTTCCTGGGTCTACTATTATAGTTCCTAGAAAAGCACGCCCGTTAGATTCTCTGGCTTTGGTTGAAACTGTATCACCTATTCTAGCAAGCTTGTCTGTTACAGCTGCATCTATTGCAGCAATATCTAAGAACTAATTTTTTAAATATGAAGAAGGCTTTTGTACTATTTGCAATAGGCCTTGTTCTGCATGGAAATCTATCCGCGCAAATATCTGAATATATCTATCCAAACTCAGGTTCTCCTAGTTACTCAAATTATGGAACAACTGGATTAATTCAAATGCCTTCTGCAAGGTTTTATGAAGAGGGCACGATTGGATTTACATGGTCTCATTTAGATCCTTATTTAAGAGGGTCAATTATGGCCTATCCATTTGATTGGTTTGAGGCGTCATATCAATATGCTGATGTAAATAACTGGCTTTATAGTCCATTTAAAGATTTTAGTGGATCTCAATCCTATAAAGATAAAAGTTTTAGTGCAAAATTTAGGCTTTTAAAAGAGACAAGATATATGCCATCACTAGCTTTAGGTTTTAGAGATCTTGGAGGAACAGGGTTATTTGCATCTGAATACTTAGTTGCATCTAAATTTATTGGAAATATAGATTTTTCAGCAGGAATGGGTTGGGGGGTTATTTCTAATAATTCCATTTCAAATCCTTTGATAGACATTGACGAGCGTTTTGGGGACAGACTCGTAAATTCTGTTAGTGGAAAAAATACTCAAGGCGGAGAATTTAATATAAGTGCATTTTTTTCAGGAAAAGATGCGGGCTTATTTGCAGGGGCTGAGATTTTTCTTCCAAAAGTAAAGGGTTTGAGAGTGAAACTTGAATATGATGCAACAGATTATACAAAAGAGGGCTATTTACCAATTGAGCAATCATCGGATTTTAATTTTAATATTACATTTCCTGTAACAAAAAACTTCCAAGTCAAATTAGGTTATATCAGAGGAAATACCTTAAACTTTGGTTTTTCCTATACTGGTAGCTACGGAAAGAAAGACCCATTTATTAAAAAAAATGATCCACCAAAAATAGTGCCTAATGCTGCTGCATTTAGAGTTGTGAATGCACGAGCACCAAGAAATTTATATATTTCATCATTAAAATACCTTGCAGAATCTAAATTATTTTTACAATCAGCAGATTTAGATGGATCAGAATATTCTGTTGCTTTTTCCCAGAATACCCATCTTAGCTACCCTAGATCTGTTGGAAGGGTGGCAAGAATTTTAGATCAAATTTCTCCAGAATCTGTTAAGACTTTTAAAATTACAAATTTGAATGCTGAAATGCCATTATTTACTACAAAGATTGATAGAAAAGATTTTAAAAAATATGATGAATTGAAACAAACATCATCGCTGTTAGAAAGTAGTACTATTTATAAAATTACAAGTGAGGAGTATAAGGCTCATAAATATCAGCCTCCTTCAGACATTCCTAAAGTCCTTAGTAAAATATCACCTTCAGTAAGGAGTCAAATAGGTGGTCCCGATGGATTTTATTTTGGAGATATTTCAGTAGCTTGGCATAATGAAATTCTTTTAAAAGAAAACTTCTCAATTCTTGCGATAGCCAGTGTTGGAATCACAGATAACTTTGACGACTTAAAGCTGAAATCAGATAGCATCATTCCTCATGTAAGAACTGACGTTGTAAGATATCTCAAGGAAAGTAAAAAAGGTAGAATCACAAGATTGCAAGCAAACTACTTCCTTAATCCCCGTGACGATCTTTTTTTTAAGTTTACTGGAGGATTAATAGAGGAAATGTTTGGTGGAATTGGATCAGAATTTTTGTGGAGACCATTTAATAAAAATTATGCAATTGGAACGGAGATATGGAGAGTGCAACAAAGGGATTATGATCAGTTATTTTCATTTCGAGATTATAAAACCACTACTGGGTTTATTAATTACTATTACAGGGAACCAAGATCCAAGATTAAGCTTAAGTTAACTGGAGGTAGATTTCTTGCACGCGACTCAGGTATTCATATGGATATCTCTAGGAGATTTAAAAGTGGATTTACTGTTGGTGTATTTGCTTCAAAAACAGATATTAGCAAGCTTGAATTTGGCGAAGGCAGTTTTGATAAAGGGTTCTATTTTCATTTACCAATAGAAGCCTTCTATACTAATTACTCAAAGGGAGTTGCAGCTTTCGGTTTAAGGCCCCTAACAAGAGATGGTGCCGCCATTCTGGTGCACGGCCATCATTTATATGGTGTAACTGATCAAAGCTCTTATATGAATATACTTAGAGATTGGGATGATATATATGATTAAATTATTACTAGTTCTGCTCGCCATAAGCTCTTGTGCAAATATTCCTATTTCCTATCAAGACCTACCAGAAACTTTTTATCGTGCTGCTTTTGGGTATCCTGATATTGCTATTGATCAAGAAACTTATAATGAAAATAAATATAGTTTTGCAAAAGTTAGGCTTGGTAAAGCTAGTCCTGTAATAATGATTTTACTTTCAATAGATGATGGTATGTATACTTGGATTGACAAGGAAGGTCTACGATTAATCACTCTTAATGGCCGTATTATCAAAACTATTGGATTGCCTAATGATATAAATATAAAAGTTGATAAAAACAAAAAGCAATCTAATGAAGGTCAGTTTTATGAGACTATCAATTTTAGTAACCCGGTATTAATGAATGCTGATTTATCATCAGTAATTAGTTTTGAAGAAAAAATTGATCTTTTATATCTCGATGATTTAATTGAAGTAAATATATACTCTGAAGAAGTATCTATTAGCGCTATTGGGTGGAGAGAAGAAAACCTCTATTTTCTAGATAATAATAATCGTGAGATTAAAACTATTCAATTCATTCACCCATTTTTAAAACAAATTGATATGGAGTTTTACTATAAATAAAAAAACCCGCTATAAAAAGCGGGTTTTTAAAAACTTATTATTGTTTTTACTCAGCGTTTCTAGTTGCAGTTGATGTAACTTGTTCAACAACATCAACAGTTGTCTCGATCTCAATGACCGTCGCTCTGTCTTCGTGAGTATCAATCTCCACCTGTACTTGGACTTCTTGATCTACGTTTACTGAACCATCAACTAATAGTTCTGGAGCTCCACCCCAGCCTCCAGCCTCAAGTTCAGTGATTTCAAACTCAGTGTAAGAAGTTGGATTATTGAAGAATCCATCTGATGCATCACTATCTGTATAGGTGATAGATGTAGTAGATGTATTTGATGTAGTAGATGAATTAACTGCTTGTGCTGAAGCTACATTGGCTTGAGTTGCAGAGTTAGTTAAAGTCTGAGACGTTGTCTGACTTTGAGTAGCTGAGTTAGTGGTTGTAGCTGAAGCAACAGTTACATCAGTTGTGTACTCATAAACCTCTGTCGGTGCAGGAGTCGGTGCAGGAGTCGGTGCAGGAGTCGGTGCAGG
>TARA_B110000003_G_scaffold112062_1_pt1 | contig 28343 bp, 24 predicted proteins | sample TARA_B110000003 | Tara Oceans TARA_B110000003 (sample SAMEA4396424) | marine metagenome | biome: Westerlies Biome; feature: [SRF] surface water layer (ENVO:00010504); material: water (ENVO:00002006), including particulate matter (ENVO:01000060) such as... | depth 5 m
CCGAGTTATGAAGAAATCAGTGGCATGGCTTGAGCCACTTATGGAAGAGGAGCGGGAGGAAAAAATTATAAACCAAACGTCCTTCCTTCGTTCGGAAAACTCCGCTCTCTCTGAGTCTGAAGCACGCGCCATCGCAACCAAATCCTTCTCGAACGGAAAAGTCATTATGGCAACCGTTAAAGGTGACGTTCACGACATTGGGAAAAATATTGTTGGCGTAGTCCTCATCTGTAACGGCTTCGATGTAGTCGACATGGGTGTGATGGTCTCCTGCGATAAGATCCTAGATGCCGTCGAGGAACACAACGCCGATATAATCGGCCTCTCTGGGCTCATTACCCCTTCGCTCGACGAAATGATCACCGTCGCCAAGGAGGCCGAAAAACGAGGTTTTGGAAAGAGAAATATTCCAATCCTTATCGGCGGAGCCACGACAAGCGCCGCTCATACCGCCATCAAAATTGCGGGACATTATACAGGTCCACTTGTTCACGTCCTCGACGCTTCTCGGTCTGTCCCGGTCACAACCGCCCTTCTGTCCGAAGATCGCCAAGTTTTCATCAACACCAACGAGGAAAACCATCAAAGAGCTCGAGAGAAATTTAACGGAAGCAAAAAGAAGCCAGCTCTCTCCATCGGACAAGCTCGTACTAACAGGGTCACGATAAACTGGGAAAACTACAACCCACCTATCCCCGAATTCACCGGGACTCGCACTATCAAATCCCAATCGCTACGCGAGCTTGCAAACTACATCGACTGGACCCCCTTCTTCCATACTTGGGAGTTACGTGGTGTTTGGAACCCCGAAACTGAGACACTCAAAACCCGGAATAAGGAAGGAGGAAAGGTCGCGAAACAACTCTACTCTGAAGCTAAAGAGCTTCTTGAGAGAATCATTACCGAAAAGCGTTTTACCGCCTCCGGGATTTACGGGTTTTTCCCCGCCAAAGCAGTTGGAGATGACATCCATCTACCCGATCAAAACGTCACTTTCCACACCCTTCGCCAGCAAAATAAAAAGTCTGGAAAACCTAATTATGCCCTCAGCGACTACGTCTCACCAGAGAAAGACCACCTCGGGGGCTTTGTCGTTGGTATTCACGGAGCAGATGAATGGGCGTCAGAACTTCGTGTACAGAATGACATCGACGAAGCGCTCATGGTCCAAGCCCTTGCGGACCGCTTTGCTGAAGCTTTTGCTGAACTCTTACATCACCGAGCCCGTATCGCTTGGGGAATCGAACGCCCCGGACAATTTAGTCAATCGGAGCTCATCCACGAGAAATATCAAGGAATTCGTCCTGCTCCCGGCTACCCGAGCCAACCCGACCATACTGAGAAACGCATCCTTTTTGAGCTTCTCCAAGCCAAAGAGAAAACTGCTGTGGAACTTACTGAATCATGCGCGATGCATCCTGGATCAGCGGTTTGCGGCCTCTACTTTTCCCATCCCGACTCGCACTATTTCATGATAGATAATCTACAAAAAGATCAGATTAAAGACTACTCGGCGCGGAAAGAACTAACTACTGAAGAAGTTGAAAAGTGGCTAGGACCATGGCTAGGTTACTAGCGTGAGATTGACCTTCATTATTCTAGCTGCCGCGCTGCCCTCCTGTTCCCAGGTCAGAACGCAAGTAACGAATACTCAAATCAATTCGATCGTCCTTACCTCTGTAAGATCGATGCCAAAAGGATGTGGCTATGATGCATCTCAGGCCGCAGTCGACAGGCTCGCCTCCAGTGTCTCCCTAAAAAATGGAATTATCAAACAGGATCTCAAAGCGGCCAATTCCACCTTCTGCTCCGGCGCCACTTATCTCGTCTTCCTCCGTACGATTGAGCAACTTCGCCTCCGAAATTCCACATTTCTACCGGAAGGTAAATATACCCGTTTCGCCGATCTAGGAGTCAAAGATGGTGAGGAAATCTTCGGGCGCTGGAATGCCAATGGGCCAGGCACGGCGAAGCTTTTTTCTGATCTTAAATGTGGAATTAACTTCACCTCGTATGATCACGCAAACCCCGGAGACTTCATGAAGATGTGGTGGACTAATGCCATCGGAAAAAAAGAACGAGGCCACTCCGTGATCTACCTTGGTTCGCATGGAGATCAGATCCACTATTGGTCCGCAAACTACCCAGAAGGATATGGTTACAAATCGATTGCTAAATCAAAAATTAAACATGTCCTCTTTTCCCGCCTCACCAACCCAGCCAAACTCGTTAACGCCCATCGTCTTGCTCCAAGGGACTCATTCCTTGGAGATATGCTCCACAAAGATTTTACATGGCGACAAATCTCTCAATCTTGTGATATCAAGGCCCACCCGTAACCTCTTTCCTTTTCCCTCATCACGTCACGACCTGACCTGGATCCAAATAATATGATCGATTGGCGTAACCTCCTACAAGAAGGGGAAACCGAAACTCACTTTATCGTAGAAGGCCAAATTCCGGTTGAGCGCCTCCAAGATTCTTCATATTCAATCGATAAAATCATTCGTATTGGAAAGGATCTCTCCCGTGACGAAGCGTCATCTCTTCTTGGTTTTCATTTCCACCGCGGCTATCTCGCGATTGCTCGCAAACCAATAAACCCGCCTCTTTCTGAGGTAACGAAAGGGACCCTCGTTCTTCTCCCCGAGATTGCCGACCCCGGAAACCTAGGCACAATTATTCGTAACACTGCCGCATTGGGTGGAGAGGGCATCCTTCTAGGCAAGGGCGCCTCCCCATTTAATGCCAAAGCTATTCGAGCCTCCGCTGGCAACCTTTTCAACCTTCCCGTCCGACGAGCTCAAGACTTCATCTCAGATCTCGCCGAGATTAAAAAAACCCACCATATTCTGGGTGCGAGCCTTTCTGGAATTTCCGTTCCCATCAACGACTACCAACCAATTCCCGATCAAATCGCCCTCCTTCTGGGGCCGGAGGACTTCGGCCTCAACAAGACTATTGAATCCTATTGTGATCAGCTCATTCATATCCCAATGTCACGAGGGACAGACTCACTCAATGTTGCTTCGGCCTCAGCGATATTTCTTCAAAAACTCCAGCAAAATCTTCTCTGATAAACAGGCTAATCTTTCCTTTTAGTAAAACCCTTGGACAATGGATCTCGGTATAGATGCGATGACAGCATCTGCTAAAAAGTGGGTAACCCGAAAACCCCAGAGCTCTGCTTTACACCAAACGAGAATCTAACCCCTTATCTTTTCGTCGCCGCTTGATTGCTTTTTCGTTTCTTGCGCCTTTAGCCCAATCAGTTAAGGTTTTCTCGATATGAAAACTTCAATCTTCGCTCTCTGCGCCTTTTCTTTCCTCTCTCCTGCAACGATCTCAGCTCACTGTCAGATCCCCTGTGGTATCTATAACGATAACAACGTCATCGAGTCAATGCACACAGACTTCGAGACCATCGAAAAGGCTTCTAAACAGATCATCGAACTTTCCAAGAACCCTTCAAAAAACGCCCACCAATTGACCCGGTGGATCACGAATAAGGAGTCTCACGCACAAGCGATCCAAGACAAAACCCTCAACTACTTCCTAGCCCAACGCCTCAAACTCACTGAAGCCGAATCTGACAAAGCAACCTACCTGGCCAAACTCCAACTCTGCCATCAGATCATTGTTACCGCCATGAAGTGCAAACAGTCTACCGACGCGACGAATGTCGCTAAACTTCATGACCTGATGCACGATTTTGAGAAACATTTCGGCACTAAAAAGAAGTAGCATAGCCACATTACCTCTGACTCCACTCTTTAATGCTCCGTCTCCTCGTTTCATTACTCTGCGGAGTCACTACAATTCAAGCTGCGCCCGATCTCGCTGAGATCGGGCGTTCTGTCTTTACCGATAAAAACCTTTCAAATCCTCCCGGTCAGTCGTGTATGACTTGCCACAACCCCACCTACGCATTTGCCGACCCCAGACGCATCTCTCCTGGAGCAAGCGCATCCTTTTTGGGCAATCGAAACGCTCCATCTCTTATGTATGCAGCACTCATTCCGCCCTTTGCATACGAAGATGTTCTACTCCCAGATGGGACCGAAATATTCGCGTGGGAAGGCGGTCTTTTTTACGACGGACGAGCCAAAGACCTTTTCGAGCAAGTGGGACAGCCCTTCTTCGAAAACCATGAAATGAACCTCGAAAACAAGGCGGACCTTGCTCAGAAAATACGTAAATCGACCTATAAAGAAAAATTCCCGCAAAGTGTTCTCAAAGATAACGACAAACTCACTTATCTTGTGTTTCGATCGCTTGTTGAGTTCCTAAAGTCCCCATCCTTCCGCCCTTTCGATTCTCCCTTCGACCGTTACCAAGCAGGAGACGAAGACGCTCTATCCCTATCTCAAAAACGAGGGCTCGATATTTACAAAAATTCGGGCGGCTGTGCCGACTGCCACCTCCTAGAACCTCAAAACTGGAGAAAACCACTGCTCTCCGACTTCGGATATGATAATCTCGGAGGACCCGCCTCAGGCAAGAAAGACCCTGGCCTCTTCGCTGTCACCGGTAACTCGGAAGACTTTGGAAAATTTCGCGCTCCTAGCCTCCGCAATATTGAACTCACAGCACCTTATCTTCACAACGGCTCAATTAAAACACTCCGCGAAGTACTTGAATTCTACAACAAGCGCGACCTCGAACCCGAACGTTGGGGCGTCACGGACTACCCAGAAACCGTTAACCACGACGACCTAGGTGACCTAGGCCTAACCGACGAAGAAATCACCGACCTTCTCGGTTTTCTTCACGGCTTCACCGACCACAGTCTTACGAAGAAAAAAACAACTTTCCCTACTCCCCCAAAAGGCACGCCTTCCACCGAAAGCATCAAACTTAATTTTCCTGACCACACCCATCGTCTCGATCCTAATTTTAAGGACGAGTGATTCCTCTCCGACCTCCGCAAAAGCAGGGAAGATAAACAGGCTTTTATCATCGCCACGTTTAATTTCGGCCTAACGATCTTCTGATGGTTGCTCACCCCTCGCACATCGCCGCCACAGGCTCGCAAGGAAACTCCCAATCATGCAGTGATAAAAAGCCGAAATGGCACACGGTGCTGCTGCCATTAACGTGAAATGAGTTTTTGCCAATTGTGAGCCAAGACCGGAATTTTGCATTCCAACCTCAATCGAAAATGTCCGGCATTCTTTCTCCTTCAAACCAAAAACCCTTCCCCAAAGATATCCCAAGGCGAATCCGAAAGCGTGCACTATGAAGACCGCGGGAAGCAAGGTTTGCCAATGCGCTTGAATGTTTGATTTTGTCGCGCCAACCACCGCGGCAACGATCAGCACAATCACAAAGACCGAGATCAGAGGTGACCCCTTCTTGATCGCTTCCAGCCTCTTGCCTGCAAGCGAATTCAAAACCAACCCAACCATAATGGGCAGAAGAACGATCATCACCATCGAGACGACCATACTCCATGCATCAACTTTAAGAATCGCAGATGCGTAAGTCTTCGTCAGTAACGGAGTCAATCCTATTGCCAATAGAGTCGAGCACATTGTCATCATGACACTCAATGCAAGATTACCGCGCGCCAGATAAGTCACCACATTTGACGCCGTCCCTCCCGGACAGCAACTCACTAAGATGATACCAAGTTTGAACTGGGCCGGCAGCGAAAAGATTGTGGCGACGCCCCACCCAATCAACGGCATTATCAAAAACTGAGCGATGATCCCAAGCACAACCCACTTGGGAATTATTAAAACCTCGCGAAAATCTGCAAAAGTCAGAGTCATTCCCATCCCAAGCATAATGATGCCCAAGCCTACCGGGACCCATTTAAGCTCCGTTCCAGGAATCTCCCCAAGAAACCACGTGAAATGCTCCGGAACAAACCACGCCCACCCGGTCCCCAAGAAGGTCCACAACCAAAAAAAATTTACGAAGCGAGCGAGCATGGCAGAATTCTTAACATTTTCCTCCATCCTGAATACTTTATTCTCCCGTTGCCTGAGTCACAAAAACGGCCATAGTCAGATCGATGAAGCGACTTATTCTGCTTTCCTTTCTCTTCCCACTCCATGCCGCCGATTGGCCCCAGTGGCGCGGCGCGGACCAAAACAATCATGCTCCGAGCACGGCCAAGCCGCCGATTGAGTGGTCAAAAGACAAGAATGTAAGCTGGAAAACTGCTATTCCTGGCCGCGGTCATTCCACCCCGATTGTTGTTAAGGGAAGAATTTATCTGACTTCCGCTGACCAAAAAAAATCAACTCAATCACTCCTATGCATTGATCGTAAAACCGGAAAAATCATCTGGTCCAAGGTGGTTCACCAAGATGGCTTCCCTACACCACTCCATTCGGAAAACTCTCCTGCTTCAGCATCTGCCCAGTGGGATGGTCAAAACATCCTCGTTACTTTTCAAAACGATAAAAAAATAAAGGTCACAGCTGTTTCACCCGATGCAAAAATCATCTGGTCTAAAACCGTGGGAAATTATCTCCCATCATACCCATTCGGATTTGGCTCCACTCCAATCCTCCACAAAGAGAATCTCATCGTCGTAATTGGAACTGAAAAAGGTGGGTTTCTAACCGCTTTAAAATCATCCAATGGGGACGAAGTCTGGAAGACTCCGAGAGCCGGACATGACTACTGGGCCACACCTGTCGTTGCAACTGTTGCGGGCAAAGAGCAGCTCTTCATTTCCGGCATTAATAAGTTTTCGAGCTATGGACCCACCACCGGCAACCTAAACTGGGAAGTCGAAGCTGGAGCTAAATCGATGTGCGGAACTATTGTGTGGACGGACGATATGATCTTTGCGAGCGGTGGCTTTCCCGAGAAAGAAACCGCCGGAGTCAAAGCCGATGGAACCAGTATTAAGGTCTGGCAAAATAAAGTCGTTTGTTATGAACAATCTCTCCTCTCACACAACAACTTGATTTACGCAATCGCTGACGATGGCAGAGCTTATTGCTGGGATGCTAAAACTGGAGAGAAAAAGTGGTCCGAAAAAATTGGTCGACGGGGCGTGATGGCTTCACCACTGGCGGTCGGTGACCACATTTACGCCACCCTTAAAAACGGCACGACCGTGATCTTCAAAGCATCCGGAGATCGCTTTGAAAAAATCGCAGAAAACAAACTTGGAGATGATACGTATGCCAGTCCAGTTGCCCTAGACAACCAGCTTTTCCTGCGGGTTGGTAAAGTTGACCGGGGAAAACGCCAAGAATTCCTCTATTGCCTCCAAAAGTAGCTAGCGTCTTCCGATTGGAGGAAAATATGGGCTAGGTTCTCCCAGTCAGAAATGCCAAAATTCCATTGGCCGATTTTACCGAGAATCCCGTAAGCGCGGCGATTTGGTCCGCCGTTGCCTCCTTAATCCGCGCCACCGACCCAAACCGTTTTAAGAGTGCTTTCTTCTTTGCCGGGGACATCCCGGGACAGTCGTCCAATAAACTTTCCTTCACTCGTTTTCGGAGCAACAACTCGTTATAGCGATTTGCGAAACGGTGGGCTTCGTCACGAATCCGCTGCATCAGCTTAAGGGCTCCCCGATCATGTGGAATAATTACGGGCTCGGATTCGCCCGGAAAAAATATCTCCTCTCGCTGCTTTGCCAAACCACAAATCGGCAGGCCGCCTAACCCAAGTCTCTGTAACTCTGCCACTGAAACACTGAGTTGCCCTTTCCCGCCATCTACGATCACCAAATCAGGTAGCGTGACCGGACTCCTGCCCTCGGCTGCAAGTCGCCGAAGAGTCTCGACGTGAGTTTCCTGTGTGCTTTCCGCCACTTCAGGGTTAGCCTCCATATTTTCCTGTAAGATTCGACCGTATCTACGCCGAACCACCTCGGCCATACTTGCAAAGTCATCCTGTCCGTCCACCGTTCTAATCCTGTATTGCCGATAATTTTGGTTGTCCGGTAATCCATGCTTAAATCTTACCATTGAGGCCACGATATGAGTCGACGAGATATTGGAAATATCGAAGCACTCCATAATCGTTGGTGGCCCACTGAGTGAGAGCCAATCGCCCAATTCAGCCAAATCCTCAGTTGGTTTGACCGTCGTCGGAACTCCCCGTCCACGAGTAAACTGCCTTGTCGGGCTCAGCGCGCGCTCAAGATTTACGATAACATCGCGAAGCCTTGCGGCTTTCTCGAAATCTAACTTTATCGCTGATTGCTCCATTTCCACTTTAAGGCTCTTGAGGCGCTCCCCCTTTCCTTTCCCACCTAGCAATTCACAAGCCTGCTCTAATTGGTCCAAATATTCTTCACGACTCACCTTCGCGACACAGGGAGCCATGCAATTGCGAATGACATCGGCATTACAGTGCTTGTAATCTTTTTCTCCCGGATTTCGAGGCCGACAACTCCGAAGTCCAAATTCCTTGTTCAACCAAGCAACGGTAGCCCGTAACGCCCCCGAATGGGCGAATGGACCGAAATATCGCGCTCCATCTCCCTTCTTGAGACGCGTTGTTTGAAACTTCGGCCACGGATCATCGAGATTCACCTTTACTAGGAGAAATCGCTTATCATCCCGAAAGCTTACGTTGTAGCGGGGCCGATACTGCTTGATGAGCTTTCCCTCCAACAGCAGAGCTTCTTGCTCGTTTCGAACTTCATGGACTTCAAAATCACAGATCGAGTCGATCAGGGCTCTGGTCTTTCGGTCCGCCCGCTTCTTGCCCGATGGCATAAAGTAGCTGCTCAGTCGTTTTCGGAGATCCCTTGCCTTTCCGACATAAATGATCGAGCCCAACCGGTCTTTATGCAGGTAGACACCCGGTTTATGGGAGACCTGTGAGAGCCTTGCTCGAAGTAAGGGAAGGTCAGACATCGTCTTAGATTCTAGGCACAAAACCTGTAATTGATATCGCTTTTATAAGCAATTAAGAGATTACGGTGGGTTTTCCTGCACTTGCACCTCAATAATCTCCCGCTAGAGTTCAAATAACTAGTTTATGAAGACCACTTTCATCCTCGCTCTTTTATTGGCGCTGATTCCATCTGACGCATCTGCCCAAGAGGTGGCCCAAATGACCAAAGATATCACGTTGGTCGAAATTCTTAAAAAAGGCGGTTGGGTCATGGGAGCGCTGGTCGTCCTCTCTATTTTCACCGCGATCCTCATTCTACTTTATTTTCTGACCCTTCGTCGCAGCTCAGTCGTTTCAAACCGTTTCATGAATGCTTCGGAGGCCATGATCCGAAAGCGAGATTATCTTGGACTCGTCGGCTACTGTCACGGCCGGAGAGAGGCGGTGGCGCGAGTCACCCAAAAAACTCTCGATTTTTTGACCAAAAACCCAAATGCCAGCCACCCTGAGATACGCGAAGTTGCAGAGGCCGAAGGAAATCGTCAGGCCGGCATCCTAACCCAACGAATCAGCTACTTAGCTGATATTGGGGGAATCGCCCCGATGGTTGGATTACTTGGGACGGTAATTGGAATGATTAAATCCTTCATGGAAATCGCTAACGGCAATATTGAGGGAGCTAAGCAATTGGAACTAGCTCAAGGAGTCTGGGAAGCCCTCATAACCACCGCTGGCGGTCTCGTCATTAGCATTATCGCTATGACATTTTACTCTTATTTTCGCGGCCGAGTTCAAAACCACACGGCAGAATTAGAAGCAGCCGGAACCCACATCCTCGCTTTGGTTGGCTCCCAAATCCAGCAAGGTCAGGCTGGCTCCACAAGTCAACCTCTTCGCGATGACTTTCCCATGCGTGACCTCTAAGGATCAAAAAACGCTTCACCGTCATGCGCATTCGCGATAACAATCCTCCCCCCGCAAGCTTCCAGCTGGCGCCAATGATTGACATCGTCTTTCTTCTTCTGATTTTTTTTCTTGTCACCTACCAGATTACTGAACAAGAGAAAGATCTTAAGGTTGCAGTGCCAACCACCAGTGAAGGCTCTCAAAAAGCCCGTGTCGCCAATAAGATCGTAATCAACCTCTCCGCTGATGGTGAGATTACCATTAGCGGAGAAGTTTACACAAAAGACCAACTCAGGCAAAAACTTAAACGTATTGTAAGAGCCGCCGAACTCGCCAACGAAGACGGTGCTGACCAACAGCCTGTGCGAATCCGAGCCGACCGTGATGGCCGAAATCAACAACTTCTCCAGCTTGTTGACGAGATCCAAAAATCCGGAATCTGGAATATCGATTTTGCGACCCGTTCACCAAAGAACCCTTAATTTTTCGATGCAGATTCTAGCCTTCCTCGCTATTCTAATCGGCTTGTCACTTCCTTCCCTAGGACAGGCCCCGAATCAGAAGGAGGATGCCCTTCGGGTTAATCCAGCCCGCGATCTTTTTGACCTCGCTACACTGAACTATAACGACGCTAAAAATGGGGAAGATGACAAAAAGGTTGAACGGGACTACCGAATTGCAGCTAAGAAGTTCGACCAATTTCTAAGAACTTTCCCCCGCGATGAAAAAGCAGTCGAAGCATGGTATTTCCTTGGAATGTCCTATCGGGAAATTGGCGAAGGCGAAGCCAGCCGCACCTGCTTCAAGTCTGCCGCAACAAACTGGAAGACCGGGAAATTTGTGGAGGCCTCGGCCCTCTTCTTAGCCTCCGACGATTACAAAGCAGAAAAATGGCGGGACGCAGCTAAATGGTTTCAAATCGTCTCTGACACGACAAAAAATGAAGAGATTAAACACCAATCGCTCTATCGTCGATTTCTCTGTTTTTATAAGCTTGAAGACAAGGCTAGCATGCTTCTTTCGTTGAAAGCGGTCATAGCGGACGAGAATAGTCCCTATTCCGAGACAGCCCGCCTCGCCTTAGCTAGGCTCTATCGCGATTCACAAAGCACTAAACAAGCCCACCAGCAGTTTGTGATTCTTTCGAAGTCAAAGAACTCCAAAATCCGCGCCGAAGCGACTTTCCAAGCAGCGCTTACTGCTCAGACACTTGGTGAAAAAGACCTCACCAAGATATGGTTCCGTAATGCTCTCTCAGAAGAGCAATCAGAAGACGTCAAGGGTAAGACCCAGCTTGTTCTTATGAATTTGCACTACAAGGACATGCAATGGCAGGATGTTATTGATGTTTTTCGACTTGGAACCTTCAAACTCGAAAAAAAATCCGAGCTTCAGCGTCTGATTATGGTCGCAAAATCCAACGACGCCCTTGGCAAGGAAGAAGAAGTCACGAAACTTTACGAGCAGATCGCCACACTCTCTCCCGGATCCGCGTCAAGCCTCGACGCCAACTATAACCTCCTTATTCGCGACCATAAGAAGTCTGCCAAAAACTTCCTCGAAGATGCTCAGGATTTTCTGAGCACCTACAGTAACACAAAAGGAAAAGATCCGAAAGTTCATTCCATTCGCCTGCTACTCGCCGAGGGCTACTACGCAGCAAAGGATTATAAAAAAGCGATTTCCGAGTATCGTCTGCTTGATCTCTCTCTTGTTGATAAATCAAATATCCTTGGAATTCGCTATCACGTCGCTAAATCACAGCTCTTCCTAAAAAATGAAAAAGGAGCACTCGCTGCCATCGCCGCATTTATCGCCGAATTCCCCAAAGCAGCGCAAACAACCCAGCTTCGCTTAGATCGGGCCGAACTCCTTAATGCAGCCGGTCGAGAAGGCGAGGCTGTAGGAGACTACAAAATAATTCTTCAAAACACCACAGATCAGAAGATGAAGAAAAGCCTTATTCTTCGCCTGGCATCTCTCTATCAAGAGCAGGAAAAATGGGATGATTTTGTCGGTATGCAGGAACAAATTCTTCAGCTTCCCGCGTCTGACCAAAAAACCCAAGCTTCCGCAAACTTTTGGCTCGGATGGAATCAGCTTCGCCTCAAGAACGGGGCCAAAGCAGAGCCCTTCCTTCGCAAAGCACGGGCTCTCGACTCCAAAACGTTCGCTTCAAAGGTCAGTCCGATCTTAGTCAGAAATGCCTTCAAAGCCGAGAATCTCGACCTCCTTGAAGATGAAATAAACCTCGCACGCCAAGATTCGCCTGACACCAAACTTCCCTCTGCCATTCTGCAGTGGTTGGGCGCCACTCTCATCAAAAGCGGTGAAGAAAAACGCGGTTGGCCTTTTCTCCACGAAGGACTTGCCGACGAATCCACACCTGCCAAGCATCTAGTTTGGAAACTTTACACCAAGGCATCGCTCGGTCTCAAAAAATACGCTGAAGCCTTACGTGGGGCCAAAGCGATCCTAGAAGTGGAAGAAAATCTATACCGCAAAGCCGAAGCACTCTATTTCAAATCCCAAGCACACAATGGTCTCAAGCAATTTAATGAAGCTCGTTTGGCCGCTTCTGATGGCCTTGACCTCCGTCCCGCTGGAGCACTCGATATTCAGCTCCGCATGTTCGCGGGAGATATCGACATCACCGCCGGAAAACCAGAAGCCGCGATCCGACACTATATTATCGTTGAAGGCACTTTCGCGAAATCTGCCGCCGATAAAAGAGAGGCACTTTCCAAGGTCATTTCAACACTCAACATCATTGGGACTCCAAAAGCATTGGAACTCTTGAAAGACTATCAGAAGTAAGAAAGGCTCTACTCCCACTCGATACTCGCAGGTGGCTTTGTCGAGATATCATATAGAACACGATTAATACCGCTAACTTCATTTAAGATTTCCTGACTTGCCTCACGAAGAAGTTGGGCCGGCAAATCTACCCATTCAGCAGTCATGGCATCTTCGGAAATCACCGCTCGTAAATTGGTGGCCCACTCGTAGCTTCGTTCATCTCCTTTCACCCCGACTGTCTTAACAGGAATTAATCCGGCATAAGCCTGCCAAACTCGATCATACCAGCCATGCTGTTTTAGTTTACCGATAAATATGGCATCGCATTCACGGATTATATTAAGCCGCTCACGATCAACCGCACCTGGACAACGAACGGCTAATCCCGGCCCCGGGAATGGATGACGCCCAAGAATATCAGGGGCGATTCCCAAGGCCGCGCCCAACTCACGAACCTCATCCTTAAAGAGTTCGGCCAGTGGCTCCAGCACCTTACCCTGTTCCTGAAGCTCAAGGATTTTTGGAACCCGGTTATGGTGTGTCTTTATCACCGAAGCTTTTGACTTCGCATTTGAAGCACTCTCAATGACATCGGGGTAAAGGGTTCCTTGAGCCAATATTTCGGCATTCCCAACGGAATCCCAAAAAACCTTAATAAAGAGATTTCCAATGATCCGCCGCTTCTCCTCTGGGTCTTCTTTTCCAGCCAAAGCACCTAGAAATTCGTCGGAAGCATCCACCGTTTCAATCTCTACGCCCATGCGATGAAAATTATTTTGCACTACAGTTGCTTCGTCTTTTCGGAGGAGTCCATTATCAACAAAAATCGCACGAACATTCACCCCCGCCTCTTTTAGAAGCACGGCCAAAACTGTGCTATCAACTCCCCCACTCACACCACAAACGACTTGTTTCTCGCCAACAATTTCACGAATCCCCTCGATCATCTCGCGCTTAAAATCCTCGATATGAAAACGCTGAAGTTCGTCAGCTTGCTGTAGGAAGTTCTTAAGAATTCGTAATCCTTCGTGCGAGTGCGTAACCTCGGGGTGAAATTGAATTCCAAAAAAACCACCGGGCCAGCGTAAGCTTACCGGAGTCCCATGTTGGTTGGTTGCAATCACTTCAGCTTCCTTATGCAAATCTTGCACAGTATCCGAGTGGCTCATCCAAACCTGAGAGTCTTCAGAGATTTCGTAATAGAGATCCTTGTGGCAGATCGGAGTGAGAGCAGCTGCACCATATTCTCGCCTATCGCTCTTTTTCACAGAGCCCCCAAATTTTATATTAAGAAGTTGCATCCCGTAGCAAACTCCAAGAACTGGCACTTCAAAGGACTTCAATTTCTCGAAATCGATATCAGGAGCATCCGTCTCACTGGTGCTCTTCGGGCCACCAGAAAGAATGATTGCTCCAGGACGACCAATTTCAGCGATATCTTCAGGAGAGTAAAGCTTAGCAAAAAAGCCCAATTCGCGTATTCGGCGAACAATGAGCTGGGTGTATTGCGAGCCAAAATCGAAAACAGCAACATGTTGAATCTCTTGCATCTTAAAACTAGGAAGCGGGTTGGTAGTTCGTGGGCTCCTCGGTGATGGTGACATCATGAGCGTGACTTTCTCGAAGACCACCCGGGGTGATGCGAACAAATTCGGCCTTTTCCCGAAGCTCCGTTAAATTTCGCGCGCCTACATATCCCATTCCAGAACGAAGTCCGCCCATTAATTGGAAAACAACATCAGCCAGTGGTCCTTTATAAGGAACACGACCCTCCACCCCTTCGGCAACTAATTTACCGCTAGAGTTTTGACCGTAACGATCACCGGCACCTTTCCGCATCGCTCCTATGGACCCCATGCCACGATAAGTCTTAAAGCGACGCCCCTGAGAGTGAACAGTCTGTCCTGGACTCTCTCTCGTTCCAGCAAGCAAAGAACCTAACATGACGAGATCGGCACCCGCAGCAAGAGCCTTCGTGATATCGCCCGAATATCGAATTCCGCCATCAGCAATTACCTGCACACCAAGTTCGTGTGCAGCATCGGCAACATTTTGAACGGCCGTAAACTGAGGCATACCCACTCCGGATATTACGCGGGTGGTGCAAATCGACCCCGGACCAACCCCAACTTTCAGGCAACTTGCTCCCGCGCTGATCAAGTCCCTAGCACCTTGGGCAGTAACGACGTTACCGGCAACAACTGGAGTATCACCCAGCTCGCGGAGCTTCTCAATCACCTCCATAACACGGGAAGTATGCCCAGTCGCGGCATCTATAAAAAGAGCATCAGCACCAGCTCCGAGAAGAGCCTTGGCACGATCTAAAAATTCGGGTCCTGGTCCAACCGCCGCACCGCAACGAAGTTGGCCGTTTGGATCCTTGGACGCACTGGTAAAAGTGATTCTTTTCTCAATATCAGCACCAGTAATCAAACCAGCTAAAGTCCCATCATCATTCACCAAAGGGAGTTTTTCGATCCGGTTTTTGTAAAGAATCTCCCGGGCCTGGCGTTGATCCATATCAGCGGGCGCTGTCACCAAGCGATCCATCGGCGTCATCACATCTTCAACCAGAGCTTTCTCACTTGGGATATGACGAAGATCGCGTCCGGTAACCATTCCCTCAAGGCGACCATTTGGATCAACTACCGGGAATCCGGAAAATCCCTCCCGCCCCATAATCTCGCGAACCTCGGCCACCGTTTGCTCCCTAGAAACTGTCAGAGGCTGATAAATCACCGCATTCTCGGACCGCTTTACCTTAGCCACCATTAAAGCCTGTTGTTCAACAGTACAGGCACGATGGATGACTGCAATACCGCCTTCACGTGCGAGAGCCATCGCCAGTTCAGTCTCAGACACCGTATCCATGGCAGCTGAGACGATTGGGATATTTAGTGGCACACCCTTGCATAACTCGGTGCTCACATCGGACTCGGAAGGGAGGAGTTCGCTCAAACTAGGCGTCAAAAGGACGTCGTCAAAAGAAAGGGCCAAAGTTGGTTCCGCCATAGAGGAATCAAGGGAATTTGACCTCCGATAGCAAGCGCGATTCACGCTATGATCCAAAAAAGCCTCTAGGAACCGATCAAGATCAGCTGCCAGAGGCCTAAATTACTAGATCGGGTAATAGTAAGGAATCAGTCGAGAAAGACGATTTTTCCAGGCTCACCTTTAACCTCAGCCTCGGCCTGAACCTGCTTTTCATGCTGTTCTGGCGAGCAGGAAGAATCGATTGGAGCGTCAGGCTTTTCTTGGCTTGCCTCGACGAGCCCCTTATCAAGGAGAAACGCCTCCACTTCCTCTCCACTCACATCCGGAAGCATTTCACCGTTCACCTCAACACAAGGGCTGAGAGGTTGGCCAGTTTTCTGTTCCATTTCCCAACGGAAAGCGGGGTTTTTGATGATATCTTTCTCATTAAATTCCAATTCATACTTTCGCATAATAGCGCGGACGCCTTCGCTCCAGCCGCAAAAAGTCTTTAGATAAGCCGTGATTTGAGGTTCTTGATCGCTCATGACTGTGATTATAGCGAGATCTTGAGGTCTTGCAACCACGCACCACCACCGGGAGTCTCAATACGGACCCGGTCCCCAGCTTTAACGACAAGCTTCTCGATCCCCTTCAACTCCCGCCACTGCCCGTCACGCAAGAGTAAATTACGTCCGGGAACACCATTGGGGCGCGGAATCAACTGACGCCGCTGAGTGAGTAGCGACACGGTGGTTTCCTCCAAAAACTCGATCTCCCTTACTAACCCATCGCCACCCTTCCACTGACCCTGGCCACCGGAACCACGACGGATACCAAATTCACGAACCCGCACAGGAAACCTCTCCTCAAGAACTTCTATGTCAGTGATAGCCGTATTAGTCATATGAACGTGACATCCACTCCTGCCATGCCAACCCGGGCCAGCTCCAGCTCCTCCTCCAATCGTTTCATAAAATCCAAAGCGCTCGTTTCCAAACAGAAAATTATTCATCGTTCCCTGCCCATGGGCCTGTAAGCCGAGGGCCTCTAGAAGTACATCCACAACTCTTTGGCTGGTTTCAACATTACCCCCAACCACAGCTGGGCAGGCTTCAGGATCGCGCGTAAGCGGGGGGTCTAGAATACCTCGATCAGTCACGATCTCGACTTGATCAAGAAGCCCTTCATTTAAAGGAACATCTGTCCTTACCCAAAGCCTCAAGGCATATAACACCGCACTTCTAACAATAGCCGGAGTGGCATTTAGATTACCTGAATGGACGTCAGCAGAGCCCGAAAAATCTACCACTAGTTTTTCATCTTTGGATATTTTCACCCGGATTACCGAACCGTCATCCATCTGGTCTTCCGCACTTGCTTCCTCAAATTCCTCTAAGGCTCTGGCAAGAAGCATCGAGGATCGATCGTAAACCCCCCTCATGTGAAAAACCACAACCTTCACCGAAGATTGATCAGCAAGTTTCCTCAGCGCCTTCACCCCATATCGATTAGCCACAATTTGCGCCTTTAAGTCCGCCAAATTATCGGCAGGCGATCGAGAATCTTTAAAAAACCCATCTCCAATGGATTCTATTGAAGTTGGAGGAATTACGATTCCTTCGTCAGCAAGGCAGCGACCATCCGGAGGCATGGAGCCCGGCGTCTTTCCTCCAATTTCGGCATGGTGGGCTCGGTTAGCAACAAATCCGAGCAATTGATCACCAAGAAAGACCGGGCTAATCACCGTGACATCAGGCAAGTGAGATCCCCCGAAAGCGGGGTGATTCACAACCACTGTGTCACCTTCCTGCCACGTGCGGTCGACAGACACCTTCCGCACACAAAGACCAAGCGCTCCCAAATGAACGGGAATATGGGGAGCATTCACAATCAAATAGCCATCAGCATCCAAAAGAGCACACGAATAATCGAGTCGTTCCTTGATATTCGTGGATAAAGCAGTCCTCCTTAACAACTCTCCCATTTCCTCAACCACACCCTCAAAACGACGCCGAAAAAGTTCAGCTTCGACAACTGCGGGAGCTCTTCCTTCCAATCCATCCCGACCTTCCCATTCCAAACGTATTGATCCACGTGTCCCCCGAAAAATCCGCCACCCTTTTTCGAGCAAGAGAGTAGAAAATCCATCTTGCTCAAGAGTTAATTTCTCTACCAATCCCCCTCGCTCAAAATATTCGTGTTCCAAATCAATCGCCCTTCCTACCAATTCCAATCTTAAGGCAACCCACTCGATTTCACGATCAACCGGGCGGGCATCTCCATAAAGCTCACGATATCTTGTCTCGAAAGCCTCTCTCAGTTCACACTCGGAAACCCTCTGTCCCGCCTCAATTTCGATGCTAGAATCCTGCCCTTTTAACCTGAGCTCAAACAAACTCCGATGAATGCTCCGACCTTCCCTCAACTGGTCTAATTCCTCACTAATCGAATCATCTAATAATTTCAGAACCTGTTTTACTTTGATCTCTCTATCAGCAGCTTGATGCAATCCCCAAGCGCTGAGAAGACCAGCGTCAGCCGGAACAAGAATCCTCTTCATACCGAGCTCCCTCGCCAGTGCACAAGCATGTTGCGGACCGGCACCTCCAAACGCTACGAGAGTGTGATCTCGGCAATCATATCCATCTCGAGTCGAAACCTGTCGTAATGCTTCGGCCATGTGACCAATCGCGATTTTTCGAAGACCCTCTAGCAATTCCCCTCGATTCATCTCTTTCCCAATTTCCTGAATCAGTTCATCTAACCGCCCATCGGCCGCAGTCCGGTCCAGCGGGATATCAGCACGCGTTTCATCCATGAAACCCAAAAGTAAATTCACATCCGTCACCGTAAGCGGTCCCCCACATCCGTAACAAGCTGGCCCTGGAGAACTTCCAGCACTTTCCGGGCCTACTTGAAGACCCCCATTTCTCCACTGACAAACTGATCCACCTCCGGCTGCCACGGTCTCAATTTTTACCGCTGGCGCCAAAACCTTCACCGGACCGATCTCTTGTTCGTAACGATAGCCAGGCTCACCAGCAATCCGAGCCACGTCTGTGCTAGTTCCACCCATATCAAAAGTCAGAACTTGCTCCAAACCACAAGCTCGGGCCAGCGCCGCCGCCCCAGCAATTCCACCCGCCGGACCGCTAAGCAAACTATCCACAGGACGAAATGTTTCCGCAGACTTTAACTGCCCAGCACTTGTCATCAGAGAGATCGGGATTCCAGGAAGAGCATTTTCAAGCGAGCTTAGAAAACCTCTCATTACAGGGGTCAGATAAGCATTAGCCACGGTCGTTTCCATTCTGGGCCACAACCGAATCATTGGCGCTATTTCATGAGATACACTCACTTCCGAAAATCCGCTCTCGCGTAAAATTTCAGCAACCCGCTTTTCATGATCCGGAGCCACATCCGCATGAATCATTGCAACTGCCACAGCCTTTGCCTCTCGTTGATCCTCAAGCTCCGACTCATCAAGAGGTTCCAACTCGCGGCCTTGCCGGTCAAGACGACCAGACACCCCAATCACCCGCTTGGTCACTGGAACCGAAAGAGAGGGCGATAACTCAAATAGATCCGGCCGACGTTGATCACGAACCTCCAACAAAGACTCAAAACCCTTCGATGTATAAAGATTGACCGGGGTGCCTTTCCGTTCCAGCAAGGCATTTGTTCCTCGAGTCGTCGCAACCCGTAAATCAGCTCGAGGAAAGTCAGAACCCGGCGCAGTGCCGGTCAAAAGGCGAGCCGCAACAACCGACGCGTCTTCATCCGAAAGCAATTCGATAATTTGGCCTAATTGAAAATGACCTTCCACTTTAATCTTTCCAAGATTGGGCACCGATTCAGCAATCAGGGCCCCATTAACCGAAAAACCCTCAAGTCCTTGATCATGATCCGAGAGGGGGCGATCACAAACTAACCACCCATCCTCGATAGCAACCACCGAAGCACGAAGGATTCCGGAAGAAAGAACCTTACAACGAATCTGTGACCCCGACGGAGTTAATGCCCAACCGTCCGCAAATGTTCCACCCACATCGATCCGAATCTGCCAGTCTGCCATAATTCAGTTTTCCAAAAATCGCGGAGAAAAATTAATCAATTTGAGAAAACTCCCGCGCAACAATCGTTAAAATCTCGCGAACACCTGGACAGTATTCGCCCTCATAAAAAACAACGAGGGTGGTTGCTTCACCATGAATCAGCTCGACAGAAGCTTCTTTTGAAACAACCTCTAAGTTGGTGCTATGGCCAAGCTCTTGTATCCCATCGCGCAAAACGCTGAATGCAGCACGCTCGGCTCGCCCTAGTAATTTCACACTCACAATTCCGGCAAGCTCAGATGCCCTTTTTAGAATCTCATCGCGGTTCAAATCATGTGCGACCCCAAAAATGGCGCGTAGAACCAACTGCCGGTCATCAACAAGTTGAGGGGGTGAAACTAGATCTGGATTTGGATTTGGATCGAGAGGCAGCGATACCGGAGCATTCGGCTCAGCACCGCGCCTAGGTGCTGATTTCTGGAAGGGATCAGGCATCGCCAGCGGCCCTTGGTTATCGATTTTAGGATTTTTTGGGACAAATTTAGGGCCACCCCGCGATGTGTTTGGGAGTGCAAATCCTTCCATGGGCTCCAAGAGCCTAATCGGAGAAGGCTCGCCCTCAGTTATACCACAATCGGACTCTGTCGAAGTAGATGGCAGCGAGATCTCCTCCCGAAGCCCCTCTTCGAGGAGCCTATCTACTGGCATTTCCTTCATTTCTTCCAGCTGGTTTGGTGCCGAGGGAAGCGGCTGCTTAGATGCTCGCCTAAAATGATTTCCCAGTGGGTTGGAGGCATTGCGTTTCATAGATAAGAGGAGGACAAATTTTTCACCCTTACTCCGCTAGACGTTTAAGCTTTCGCTTCATAGATAACTTTGCTGCAGTCGGCAGACGATCCACAAAGAGCACTCCATTAAGGTGATCTGTTTCATGTTGAATGGCTCGAGACAACAAGCCATCAGTTTCTACAAGAATCTTGCGACCATTAAGCAGCTCTAGAGTAGCTTTAACCTGAGCCGGACGACGAACCTCAGCATTGACTCCCTCAATACTAAGACAGCCTTCGGTTGCTAATTCTTTCTCACCTCCAAACTCAAGTGATGGATTTATAAATACCAACGGCATAAGATCATCGAGGGAACTTTCTTCGCCGTCGACTTTCAAAAAGGTAATGCATTCGGGATCATGGGATACATCCACTACCGCCATTTGAATCTCACGATTGACTTGAGGCGCAGCGAGCCCGACCCCCTGAGCGTGGACCATCGTCTCAATTAAATTTTCTCCAAATTGCTTAAGTTCGTCGGTCACTTTTGTGACCTTACGGCATTTTTTACGAAGCACCGGATTGCCATACTGTGTAATTTCAAGAATCATGATTAAGGATTTTCGGTGGGAAAAGAAGAGCTTGATGATTGGGGTTTTTCAACCAAGTAGTAAATTTCCTTTTCGGAATAACCAGCATCAATGGCAGCACTATGGGCTCCCAGAATTTTCTCAAATGGGCATTCTTTGTCTACTCTAAGGGCGAGTTTCAAACCAGCTCTCTCTTTCAGGTTGGCGATGAGGTATTCCTTCAACAAACCCGGAACTACTGGCGTCCCATCTAGTTCAGCACTACCATCTTTATCCAGCGACAAGGTCGACCGAGTTTGCTTAGTCGTTGTAACCTTCATCGAATGCGCTGATGGCAGCGAAACCTGGATCTCCGGCTTGAGTTTCTTTTTTTCAAAATCATCCGGGTCTTTCATCGTCACGATGAAGAAAAATAAAAGCGTCACCAAAATATCGATCAAGGGAACGATCGAAACCGTGGGGGGCTTCCGGGCTGTACGATTAAATTCCACTCAAGAAACTTTTATGATTTGTCGCGAAAAAAAACGTGTTGGTGACAAGCCGAAACCACTCGCCCTAGCAGGACTTCAAGCCGAGCCGAGAACAGCTCAATTTTTCGGCTAAAAACACCTTGGGCAATCACCGCCGGAACAGTAATTGCAATCCCTACAATAGTCGTACTGAGTGCGGTCGCGATACCGGCGCGAATTCGCTCGTTATCATCCAAATCAGAAAAGGCTGTGACCAAACCGCTCGCCGTGCCCAATAATCCAAGCAGGGGCGAAATTGTAATGATGACATCCAGAACCGACATTCCCGCATTCATTCGGACGATTTCTTCTCGAGCAGAGGATTGCACCGCCTCCTGAACTTCTCCCTGTGTCTTCCCTGCATTACCAAGAGCGACCGAACAAAGCCGTGAAAGAGAGTTTTTCTCACGTGCAAATTCGCTTTGTAAATTACCAAGCGTTCCTGCCTCAAGATGCTCTTCGAAACGCTCGACTTCACGTCCCAGCTCATCGGGCACGACCCGTGAACGCTTTAGGCTGATCGATTTCAGTATGATAACCGTAAGACCAACTAAAGAACATATCCCAAGTAGGATCATGAAAAACCCCCCCCCTCTGAAAAAATTCCACGTTGTTTCGAGTGCTTCAGAAAACTCCATTTTTTTACTTAATGATAATTGAAAGTGACAATGATCTCTAACGGATCACCAGCGAGTTCCTTGGTAACATCTTTTGGCATCTTCGGAATTTTAATCCCACTAAGCGCTCGCAAGATCATTCCCCACTGGGTCCCTGAAGCTCCGACCATGGCCATTTGCTTCTGCCGTGACACCTCGCCATTTTTGTTAACAACAAAGTAAAGAGTCACATTACCCGGGGCAAGAAGTGAACGATTGCTAATATTTTCCATCTGCCAAACTCTTTCGAGCTTCTTAAAGATTTCTCCTTGGTAACGGCCAATCGCAGTATTGGCAACATTGAGTGAACCCTTACCATTCGCGCTGATTACTCCAGCAATACGGGTCTTTCGGGATCGCGGAGCAAAGCCACCGTTCTGTTCAGCCGCTTCGCGCTGATCCTTTGCGGGGCGCTCGGGCAAATTCTCTTCAACCATTTTATTCTCCGGTTTGGCCAGGTCCTTCTTCCGACTATCACCAACCTCCTCTTCTAATAATGCCAGAGCCTCCTCGATCGAGGCTAATCCATCCTGCGGGACTACCTCGCGGGCTGGATTTTTCTGAAACGGCTTAGCATCACCGGTCATCCTAGCGGCTTCTTGATTGATATCGTCTTTCCCTTCCCCAACATCTAGCGAATCTTTAACACCAACATTCCCACTCACTGCATCTCCTCTAGCAAAATCAGAGTCGAAAGTTTTCGGGTCATTGATGGTAACTTCGTCTCCGGAAAGAGCCGCCCTATCATCCTCCCCAGAAACTGCTCCTTGGTCGCTAGTCGCAGTCGTATCACGCTCACCAATCAAATTTGTTTCTTTGGGAGGTTCCACCGACTCCTGGGCCTCGTTTGTCTGAACAAAAGGCTGAGACGGCTCTTGCTCCTCAGACTCTTCTGGCTGCTCAGGTTCTATTGGAATAACCGAAACCTCAGCAGGCTCTTCATAAACCATCTGCATTTTGATCAGATCAGGCCTTGGCTCAGATTCCTTTTCCTCATCATCAATCCGAGCCGAAAACAAGTTTGAGGCCATGAGGATAACGAAGAGGAAAAACAGGCCGATATGCGCCCATGCTGCGATCAGCAGAGCAAAAACAAAATCACGTCGGTAGATCAGACCATTCATGGGAACCGCAGGAGTCTCGCCCGATGAGAATAAAAACACAACCCCTTAGCCCACTAGGAGATAGCCTCCGACCAGCTGGCCTAAAAAAATTTCGTGATAGAAGCTGCCTAAACTTCCCTACCATTAGGGACAGAATCCTCAGGATTTTTAGATTAGTAACCCCGAAACACATCTATACCTCACAAATTTGAACCCGACGCTTAAAACAAACACCTAAGCCTAAGGTCTAACTCGCAAGCGATTTATCCCAAACAGCAGTTTCCACCAAACCGCTTTGCTCCCTCCAAGAAAATCGTTTTAGGTCTTAAAATCTCGCGATTGAAAAACCATCCAACCGAGAATAAAAAGAGTCACGCAAAGGCCCATCAAAATTGAATAACTCTCCATGATTCGTTCCCAAGGAACGTTTTCCTGGAGAACGTAAATCCAGTTTGCCATCCGGAAGGTAATAAATACGTCTTTATGGTTGGCTAGAAAGGGGATGTTCTGCAAAACGAAATCAATAAAAAACACACTCAAGGCCATCACGGAAGCAGCGGCCGGCTTGATCTTCAGGCAAGAAAAAAAGAAGCCTAGAGAGGTTACTACACACATGCTCAAACCCATGAAGCAGGCCCCGGTAAAAAGCCGCTGGAATGCTTCATCGCGATCAGGATAGACCGCTAAAATATACATTTCGGGATTCCAGACAAACAACCCACCTTCACTTCCCATAGCAAATAAAGCCATTCCATATCCGGTTAACCCCACAAAGATCACAAAGGTCACCGTGTAAATTATGACGGCACAGTATTTAAGAACTAGAATTCGCAACCGAGACACTGGACGCGATAACACCATCCGCATATTCCCATCCTCCGTCTCTTTCGCTACAATATCGCCAGCAACTAACGCAAAATAAATTGAACCGAGTAAAAACATACTAAAGCCCATAATCCAGTAAGTTGCCGTCAATGATGACGAAAGAAGCTCAACCGGGATGAAGTTTCGTTTCGCCAAATCTTCAAATTGCTCTCGCCCGACATAGATCCATAGAGAGAGAAGTAACGCTTCAAAGATCAAAAACACAACATACCCAATATAGGTGCGCTTTCGGGCAAAAAGCTTCTTAAGCTCACCTTGTAATTGTTGGAGGAACATCATGGCTTGCTCAAACTACTATGTTCCAAATAGACATCTTCTAATGATCGCCTGACCGGCGTCACCTCACTGACTTCTGCGCCCCGTTCAATCAAGGAACGCACCACATTGGGGATCTCAGTTCCCTCGGGGAAAACCCACCGATCCTCACCTAGCTTCTTCCCGCCAAGATCACAGACTACTCCTCCAAGAATTTCAGGTGGATTTGCCTGCAATCTCACCCCTGGTCGGTCGTCCCGGAGTTCATCTACCGCCCCCTCATAAACTAATTCGCCGGCCCGAATGATTGCAACCCGATCGCACATTTGCTCCACTTCGGATAAAAGGTGTGAATTAAAAAGAACGGTCATCCCCCGCTCTTTCCGGAGCCCTAAAATGAAATCTCGGAACCACTTAATCCCCTCAGGATCAAGCCCATCAGTCGGTTCGTCCAACAAAAGAATCTCCGGCTCAGGAAGTAAGGCCTGAGCAAGAGCTAGACGCTGCCTCATCCCATGACTATAGGCTCCAACTTTTGAATGAATGCGATCGGTTAAGTCCACCCGGTCAACCACGTCCATCACCGCTTCCTTGTCGAAGCGTCCACTCAAACCCACCAACACTTTGAGATTATCCCAACCACTCATGTAATCGTAGAATGCTGGGGCCTCAAAAATTGAGCCCACCTTACAAAGTGCTTGTTGCGGGTTTTTTCGAACTGAAACTCCACCGATGAAGACCTCTCCACTTTCAGCGCCCACCATACTAAGGATAATTCCAAGCGTGGTACTTTTTCCTGCACCATTATGGCCGAGGAGACCATAGATTTCCCCGCGGTTGACCTCAAAAGAGATACCCTTCAATGCATCCTTCCCTGCAAATTTTTTTGTGAGATTTTGAACCTTTAGCATCACTCAGTTTTCACATCAAAGTCCAGATCCTTCCCCGCTGATAAATCAAGAAAAAGAAAATTCGTGCCATTTTCATCTCCATGATATGCCTCCTTGTCATGAATTAAGGGAATCTTTGAACTCCCGCGCGACATTCCCATCATAATCACTCTAGTCCGTTTTAAACCACTGGCACGGTGATTCCAAAAATAGCTCGATCCGGTCTTACGATAATCCTCGTGGTCGGCCGGACATTGAAAAACCTCAGGCCCATCCACATAGGGACTAAGGACCTCCTCCAGAACATTATTCCCACCAGAATGGGACTTCCTCCCCACTTTGATTTGCGGGAAAAAATTGCCATTTTCAGCAAGGTAACTCTCAAGAGCAGTGCCCAAACCTTTAAGTCTTGTGACGCATTGAGCAGATTGAGCTGTCGACTTCATTCCCCCAAAAATGGGTAAGCCAACACTTGCGAGCGCGATCATAATCCCCACCACCACTACTAGCTCTGTCACCGTGAAACCACCCCTCATAGCCCTACCTTTGGCTTAGCAAAGCCCTGAACAATCTCACCAACCGCATCCATGAAAGGGAGTAGCGACATCTTGATATCAGCAGAAGCTCCCTGATAATAGGAACTAAATCCCTTGCTAATCACCACGTTTAAAATTTCAGGGTCCTCTTCCTTCAAGCGAGCAAGCGCCTCAGCACCTTTTCCATCGGTCATATCCTGAACTGATCTCTCCACCATTTTTTGGCGCTCTTCGGAAGGCATTTCGTCGAATGACTTCATGAGCCTCTCCATATTCTCGTTAAAAATCAAATCAACAAAGCGAACCTTCTCCTCCTTGGAAAATCGAAAAAACATCTCAATAACCTCACCCTGTTCGTCGAGCTGCTTCCGCTGCCTCAAATCAAGCCGGTTGAGCGTTCCGGCTATTTCATCGATACTTTCTATCCGCTGCTCCCTTCTCGACTCCGAGTAGCTTGTCAATTCTTTAACGGACCAATCCTCAAACTCGGCGTGTCCGATCATACCTGACACCTTTGCCGGAGTCGCTTTCCTTGCACCACTCCAACTCGTCACCCCCCAAACCATCGTCCAGATTAACCCTAACACGATCGAGCCTCGAAGCAGTGTTCCCATGTTCATCTGATTCCAGCTTAACCCCTTTCTCTATGGGTGCAAACGATCATCATAGATCGTTATTTTCGAAAAGCGGACCGAAGCTCTGAGAAGCTGGTCACTCTTAACGAGAGCACCCCGATCCCATAAATAGTTGCACCAAAGCCTACCAAGATTGCAGTCGAAATCGCTTTTGACCAGGGGCCTGCATCAATCCAGCCAGCCATCAGCGCCTTTGCCCCCAACAATCCCAGAGCCATCACCAGACTAGCAATCACCATGCCACGAAGCCGACGCCAATTCTCTGCACTTAAGGTCACAAATCCCCGCAAACCAATCCAAAGTAAAACTACATTTACCCAAGCTGCGATTGAGGTCGCAATCGCGATCCCAACATGCCCAAAGAAGGGGAAAAGAACTAAGCTTAATACAATATTCACAACTACCGTGATCCCAGCCATCCACATCGGAGACTTAGTATTCTCCCTCGCGAAGTATCCCGGCTGCAGCACTTTGATCAAGACATACCCCGGTAATCCTATTGCGAAAGCTCCAAGCGCCCGACCGGTTTGAAAGGAATCCGAAGAGGTAAATGTTCCCCTCTCAAAAATGACCGAGATGATTTCTTGCGGAATCACCATCAAAGCAATCGCCGCTGGCACGGTCACGATCATAGCCAACTCTAGCCCACTCACCATTGTCGCGCGCGCTTCACCTTCCTTACCACTATGAAGCAATCTTGTGATTTCTGGTAACAACACCATCCCAAAGGCAATTCCAATCATTCCGAGCGGGAGTTGATAGATCCGGTCCGCATAGTAGATGTAAGAAATCGCCCCCTGTTGGAACGAAGCCACAATCCCTCCGACCAACAAATTGATCTGCTGGATTCCAGCTGCTATCACGCCGGGTCCCATCAGGACCAAAAGCCTCTTGAAGCTCGAATCAAAAACTGGCTTTTTAAAAACAACAGGCAAACCGGCTCGAAAACAGACCCACCAAAGCACACCCAGCTGTAAAAAACCTGCGAGCGCTACACAGCAAGCCAAGGCGACCCCCCGCCACTCGACAAATTGCACTAGCCCCAGCAATCCACAAAGAAAAACCAAGTTTAGGATAACTGGAGAAAAAGCGGGGGCCGCAAACTTTTTCAAGGTCGTCAAAACTCCGCTAAGATGCGCTACCAGCGCCATACAAAGCAGATACACAAAAGTGATTTGTGATAGTTTTACCGTTAGATCATAAGCAGCTGGATCATTATTGTAGATCGCAAGCTCTCCGCCTCCTGAGGCCGTCCCCTTAAACACCGCATAATCGTGATCCGGAGGAAGGGGGATCCGCAGAAGCCCACCGTCATTTACAAGCCAGCCTCCATCATTAAATAGCTGATCTCGAGCAGCTTCTATTTTTATTTTTTTATCTTCCTCGGTATCAGTATCCTTAAACTTGACCTCTCCGTTACTTTTGAAAGTCTCTAAAACAGCCGACGCTAAATCAACCTCTTCGCCTTCCGCCCTGACCTCTCCACCGAAAACCTCACCAAAAACATCAAGGAAAGCAGGATTACCACGCTTAACGACACTAAGATTTTCAAAATTGGTTTCTCCCCCTTTCGTCTGTAAATAAACCGCTTTGGCACCCCGCAAAGGAATACGAAACTCTATTGCCTCAGTGCCAAGTTTTTCTTCAGCCTTAGGCAGGAAACCAGGCACTACCACAAGCATAATCGCAGCCATCAGAGGAATCGCCAAAAGAGTTAGCAAGCCAAGGGTCCCGAACAAAATCGTGAAAGCATTATTGGCAAACTGCATTGCCGAATTACACCCGTCCCTCGTAACCCTTTTCCCGAATAAAGGGATGAAAGCCGCATTGAAGGCGCCTTCGCCGAAAATCCGACGAAACATGTTGGGAAAGCGAAAGGCAGCAAAAAAGGCATCCGCCACCATTCCAGTCCCCAAAAACCGTGCAATCAAGATGTCACGCATCACGCCCAAGATCCGGCTCAT
>TARA_B110000003_G_scaffold29430_2_pt1 | contig 28297 bp, 20 predicted proteins | sample TARA_B110000003 | Tara Oceans TARA_B110000003 (sample SAMEA4396424) | marine metagenome | biome: Westerlies Biome; feature: [SRF] surface water layer (ENVO:00010504); material: water (ENVO:00002006), including particulate matter (ENVO:01000060) such as... | depth 5 m
TTGACGTCTTTGTTTTGATCGTCCAACAATTTGAGCAGAGATCCAAATCGTGCTGTTCGCTCCATACTTGGAAGATGGAGTGCTAGGAAAAATTCGCCAGTAGATTTCTAAATCAAATCAGCTGGCCGCTGGTTCTATTTTTGACTTTCCAAAAGAAAGCGAAGAAGTGGTTCGACAGGCGATAGGCCATGAGGATGGTGGCCTAGACCGGGTTTATGCCATATTTTTACGGGAGACTTCATCTTGCTGAGGTTCGCCGCGAGTGGTTTTGCGTTTTCAGCTGGTGGAACCACGGTGTCGGCTGTCCCGATCACTAGAGCAACGGGTATGCCTTGTAGTTTTTTGGCGAAATCTGGATGAGTGATTTGCGAATGGGTTTTGGCTTCGGCTGCAGTGATACCATAAGCTCTAAGGCAGCGAGCGTAGTCAGCCTTGGATAATTTGCCATTTATGCCACCAGGCCAGGATTGAAAATTGCAAACCGGGTTATCTCCATAAATGGCGGTAACTTTGTCGGGGTGTTTCGCGGCGAAGTTAAAGATAAAGAGACCGCCGCGTGACATTCCTTCAAGAATGGGCTTAGCGCCTAGCTGAAATTGAGAAGTGAGGACTTCGTAGAGTTCTTCGCCGCGAGCCATGGCGATTTCGTTACCATAGAGATTTCCCACATCGACAAAGGCAAGATGGTAGCCGCGGTCAAGAAGGGCGAGATCTAAGGCAGGTTGATGACCCCAAAAGCGGGCCCGCCAAATCCATGGTTGCCCTTTGGCGGCAGTGTGAGGGACGACCAGCCGTGCGTTAGCTCCTGATTTAGGGAGTTTCAAATCATGAAGCTCAAAACCATTCCAACTGGAAGTTTTCCGAGAGCGTTTAGAAAATTTGGCGCGTCTTCCAATCTCTCTCGAAAGAAGATCTAAATAGTGCTTTGCGAGTTGCTCGTGCCCTTCATTATTGGGATGGACACCATCGGTGGTATGGCCAGAGGAGATGGCCCGGGTAAGATCGTGAAAGTGGATTTTCTCATCAGTGGCGGCAGCTTTTTTATAAGCTTGCTGGATCGTGGGGAGCCGCTTTGCGCGTGTTTTGAGGTCAATTGTTCGCCCTTGTTTTAATCCTTTTTGGTTCGGGAACATGGGAGTTGGGGAACAAAGGTGTATGATCATTCTAGGATTTCCTTTTCTAAGTTTATTAATCAGTGAAATAGCATTGCTAGTCAGATCATTTTGATGTTCCCAGTTTTTACGTTTGTCATTTTGGCAGGTATCGTTGGTTCCAAGTGTGATGACAGCGATATCTGGCTTAAAACTTAGAGCTTCGGTGAAGTGAGTTGTTTTAAGAAAAGGGCGATCGGCTTTTTGAAGGAGGCATAGTGAGCTGGCCGCAAAAGTTTTCACGAGGTAGTCATCTCCTAAAAACTTGCCAAGTTTTGTAGCGTAGCGATTGGCTTGGATGGGCGTTGCACCGGAGCCAAACGTGATTGAGTCACCGAGCATTGCGACTTTGACTTGGGTTGCTTGAAGTTCCAAAAATGAAAGAAGGAGAAGAAAAAATGATTTCATCAATCCACGATACTTGGTGAGGTCCGCATGTTTATCGACGAATGTTGTAAGGACCTTAAAGTGATCCTAGCCTATATCAACTCACCGTCCCTCGGTATGGTCGTGATTCCTATCCAGTGTTTTCCTCGTCTACAGCTTAACCTTTTGGATAGCCGGAGTGAATGAGGTGTAATTTCTTCAATGATCTTTCACATGAAGGATTGATTGGGACTCCGCTATTCCAGGCTTTTTTGGCCCTCGTTTAAGAGAAGCTTGATTACTGGTAAATGAAGTAAAAACACTAAGATTACGATTAGCATCAGGACGATGAAACCACCCCCCCGCTAATGGATTGAAGTTTCCCCCAAAAAACTTCGTAAAAAGTACCGTCGAATGGATTGGAGCGTAGGAAGGCAAATTTTATTGATGGAGTACCAAAAAATGGCCTCATGATCCATGAAAGTTGAGCCCCCACGAAAGCATTCCCGCCCAGCCAAGCTATTAACGTTGCTATGGCGGTGCGGGCATCGGGAGTGACTGCGACCAAAAGCTTGGCGAGGTGTAGGTTTGCAATGATTCCTGCTAGTGCGATAAGAATGGTGTGAGTGACAAGGAAGTAGGAATGAGCATTTGCGGCGTTGTCGGCATCCGGTGCGGGAGCATTTAGAGATATGAAAAAGGTAACTGGCGCCAATCCTCCAAGCACGAGAGCGGCTATAGTGAAGCTCATGAGTTGTGCCATGATCGATTGACGAAAGCCAAGCCCGCTTCCCAAAAGGAGACCCAGCATACCATTAAGAAAGCCATTGCAGATAAGTGTGAGCAGAATAAGAGCTGGCATTTTAATTCCAACGAAGAGCCCCATCTTGGGGTCTCTCCAAAATCCCAGCGTCATACCGTAAATTCCAAAGGCTAAAATAATGGTAACGAGGCACAATCGCAGGCTCTTTATTCCGGGCGCATTGATCCACCTACGGAGATCTTCTTGAGCTCCTCTGAGAAGAATACCGAGTTCGTGACACATCAAGAAAGGGGAAAGATAAGAGGGAGCAACGAATTGTATCTGCCTCGATTACTTAAGAAAACTAGATTGGGATTGTGAAGTCATGATGTTCGGAGTGTGAAGGTTTCGGGAAATCCTTAAGTTGAGGTAAGGCTCATTGGGAGTTCCATGGCGGCTTCAGTTCCTCCTTCTTTTAGGCGAGAAATTCGCGCCTTTCCTTGATGAAGTTCGGCAACTTCTTGGACAAAGGTAAGGCCAAGTCCATTTCCTTTCCCTCGTTCTTCACTACGGAATGAATAAAATCGTTCAAAGGCCTTTTTGGCTGCAAAGTCTGGGATTCCATTGCCTTGATCACGAACTAAAAGGATGATGCGATCATCGTGAATTGCCGCGGAGAGTAGGACTATTCCCTGTTTCGGGGAAAATTGGATACCATTTTCGAGGAGGTGGGTAATAGCCGATCCTAGGAGCGGCTCGTTACCAAAAAATGGAAGATTCTCGGGGATGTCGGATTCCAGGGTCACTCCGGACGATTCGGCTAAGCTAGTTAGCTGTGAAAGTTGTCTGCGTCCGCAAGCAGCGAGATTAAACTGATGCGAGTTCTCTAAATGGCTCTGGGCTTCCAGGGCCGAAAGCTCAAGAAGCTGGTGGATCATCGCCTCACATCTCTTCGTTTGATTCCGAATGTTGTCTACAAATTTCGCGCGGTCTATCTGGGGCATTTCTTCATTTAGAAGTTCGGCGGCTCCTTGAATCGCGGCTAGGGGTGATTTGAGCTCATGGGTCAGGGTCTGGATGTAACGTTCTGCATACTGGCGCCCCTCTAGTGATTCTCGCATATCATGGAGGGCATTCGCGAGAGTATTGACTTCGCGACCAAGGCCAACTTGTGGCCTAGGGCGACGTTCACTCCTCGTGATGGCTCGGGCATAGGCTGTGAGTTTTCCAACCGGTCGGAAAAGCCAAATGAAGACAGCGATGATAAGAGCAAGGATCCCTAAGCCGATAAGTGCCACGGACCAGATAATGGTTCGGCGGCGAGCTTGGACGAAAGGAAGGACGTCTTTTTGGGATTTGTAAACACTAAGGCAGCCAACGATTTTTCCGTCTTTCCTTACGGGGGCGCCGACGAACATCACTGAGGAGTCAGAGTCAGATTCGTCCTCTCGTGTTGACCGTGCTCCATATTTCCCACGAAGTGTTTTGTAAACGTCGCTCCATTCACTGAAGTCCTTACCTACATTTCCTGGCTGGCCGCTGTCGAAAAGGACTATGCCATTTTGATCGGTAAGGTAGGCGTTTAACCCGATCTCTTCTTTTGCGATAACAAATATTTTGGCGCTGAGTTTTCGTTCGTCGATACGTTTAAAAACTTGTTCTAGATCTAAGTCATTTTCGGTTAGATTTGCGAGGATGTGAGCTGCGTCGATCATCGATTCCTCGGTTGCTTGCAAAGTCTGAGTTTCGAGATCTTCGAGAAGGTAATCGGAGAGACGATAAAACCCAGCTCCCATAATGAGAGTGATCAAGAGGAGGGTGATACGAGTCAGGCGCATTTAAAGAACGAGGGTGTAACCGAGGCCTCGTCTGGTTTGAATGGTTTCAGCCGCGTCTTCGGAATGTTGGCGTAGTTTTGCTCGGAGAGATTTGATGTGAGTATCGATCGTGCGGTCCATAGCTGAGCCAGGATCTTCCCACGCTTGTTCTAGAAGTTGTTCCCGAGTGAACACTCGGCCAGGCTGTCCAAGCAGAATGGCGAGTAGTTTGTATTCGTGGGCAGTAAGGTCGAGGTGATGATTGCAGCAGGTGATACTCATCGTTTCGGGATCGTGGTGAAGCAGAGAGGATTTTGCGTTAGGCGCTGCTTTGCCACGGCGGAGGATAGCACGGATTCGGGCAACTACGGTTCGCGGCGAAAAAGGCTTAGTGACGTAGTCATCGGCGCCAAGCTCAAGGCCGAGTATGTGATCAATCTCAGAATCGCGGGCTGTCAGAAAGAGGATCGGGATCTGCGAGAAATCCCGAATCTTTCGGCAGAGATCGAAGCCAGTGAAGTCGGGCAGGCCAATATCGAGCACTGCAAAGTCGGGGGCGTGATTTTCGAAGTGATCAAGCCCGGCTTGTGCGGTCGAGACGTGAATGACAGAGAAATTCTCGGTTTCGAGTGCATAGATCAGAGTGTCCGCTATGGCGGGCTCATCTTCGACGAGAAGGACTGAAGGCATTTCGCGAGCTTAGAGATCGTTCCTTAGGAGCCAATCGTAATTTTAAATGCCGCCCACGATTCTTGCGAGATCCCAGATTTTCAAACTTTATCCTTATGAGGGTCACCCAAGGTCGTAGGCATCTAAATCTGCGGTGACAATAACGTCCTCTGGTGTAGGAGTGGCGCGGAGAATTCTATTGAGGTGGTGTGAGAGAATCCTTGCATTGGGACCTCGCATGAGCAGCTGGAATCGGAATTGAGAGTGGGATTTGGTGAGTGGTGAAGGGATGGGGTCGCCTAGGATGACCTGGTCTGGAAGATCTTCTGCGAGTTTGCGGTGGAGGGTTTGAAGTGTGAATTCAGCGCGGCGTTCGTGGCTTGATCTTGCTAGGAGAAGTGCGAGGTGGGTGAAAGGCGGATATCGAAATTGTTGGCGAACATCGAGTTCTTGAGCAACGAAGCCATCAAAATCGTGATGTCTTGCGAACTGGATCGAGGGGCTGTGAGGTGTGGATGTCTGTATGATAACTTCCCCGGCCATTTTTCCGCGACCTGCTCGACCTGCGACTTGTGTCAAAAGTTGGAAAGTACGCTCACCCGCTCGGAAGTCAGGTGCGTAAAGCGAAAGGTCAGCGTTGAGGACTCCGACTAGAGTGACGTTCGGAAAGTCGAGTCCCTTGGCTATCATTTGGGTGCCGAGGAGAATGTTAAGTTTTTTGGCGCGAAAGTCGCGAAGGGTGTCGCGGAGCGTGTTTTTACGTCGGGTGGTATCAGTATCGAGGCGGGCGATTTTCGCGGAGGGGAAGACTTTGCGGAGAATAGTTTCAGCCTTTTCGGTTCCGTATCCCTGAAAGCGAATAGCTGGGTCTTGGCAATTGGGGCAGAGGCGGGGGACAATGGATTGGAAACCGCAGACGTGGCAAACGAGGCGTTCGTCGCCGCGGTGGTAGGTAAGCGGAATAGCGCAATGGTTGCACTCGATGACATGTCCGCAGGGCGGGCACTGGAGGGATCTTGCGAAGCCGCGGCGGTTTAGAAAAATGATGACTTGTTCATTCGCTTCGATGCGTTTTTCAACCGAAGTGCGAAGGACGTCTGAGATAATGGCATCGCGTCCTTTGTGTTTCTTAGCCTCAATACGCATGTCTACCACCCGGGTAAGAGGAAGAGAGGCGCCGTCAGCTCGCTCTGTCATTTTTACGATTTGGTATTTTTTGAGTTGTGTGTTTTGGAAGGTTTCAAGTGAGGGAGTAGCGGAGCCGAGGACAACGGTGCATTTTTCGAGGTTACAGCGGACAACTGCAAGGTCACGTGCGTGGTATTTAGGTGGATTCTCCTGTTTATACGCAGGTTCATGTTCCTCATCGACGATAATGAGCCCGGGGTCTTTAACGGGTGCAAAAATGGCGGAGCGAGCCCCAATTACGATACGGGCTTTTCCAGCCCGAATTCGATGCCATTCGTCGAAGCGCTCGCCTTGGGAGAGGTTAGAGTGAAGGATTGCGATTTGATCTGTTAGATCGTGAAAGCGAGCTTTAAAGCGTTGTACGGTCTGGGGAGCAAGTGAGATTTCGGGAACTAAGATGATGACATTTTTGCCAAGTTTCAGGGCGGTGCGGGTGGCCTGGAGGTAGACCTCAGTTTTTCCTGATCCTGTGATTCCGTGAAGGAGGATTGGCTTTGGTTTTTCTGAATGGAGGCTTTTTGAGATCGTTTGATAGGCTTCGTCTTGTTCTTCGTTCAGGGTGAGAGGGTCGGTTGGTAAAAAGGTTTCGTTGGCATCAGGATCACGCCGGACTTCGAGATTGATAACCTTGACCCAACCTTTCTCTGTAAGGGTCTTAATTGAAGAAGAGGTGGATGCTCCGCCGAGTTCGGTGATCGGGATTGGCTTTTCTGCAATCGATAAGAGGGTGATGATTTGGTGTTGGCGTTTGGCCCGTTTGGCGAGCTTAGCGAGTTCAATTTCGTCTGGCTTTTTTGCAAGAATGGCAGCTTTGCGAATTTTGGCCGAAGTTTTATCTCCTCGAATGGAGGCGGGGATGATTGAACGAATGACTTGCTCGAGCGGGGTGCCGTAGTAAGAGGTAATCCATTCGGCAAGTTTTAGAAGAGCAGGGGTGATCAGTGGTTCAGGATCGACGAGGCCGGTGAGGTAACGGAGGTCGAATTCGGATTCAGGTGCTTCTTGGATGCGGAGGACGGTCCCCGTAGCGTCGCGGTTCCGAAGGGGGATGCGGACGCGGCAGCCGGGAAGAATTTTAAGGTGATCCGGAATAGCGTAGTCAAAGACGAGCTCGGAAGGGCCGTCGATGAGTACGCTTGCAGCGAGTGGCATAGACGGATCATGGACGCTGAATGCACAAGTTCCAACGCTGAAGATGCAAGGGTTCTTTCTTCGCGATGATTGCGATAAAGAGTTTCTTAACGGACCGTTACCTTGAGACGGTAGAATCTTGCTTGGGTGATCGGTCCGACTTCGTAAGTTTCGAGGATAAAGCCATTTCCAGGCAGTGATTCTTGGATAGGATTGGAAAGGGTGTCCCAGTTTTTGAGATCGGTGGAGATTTGAACTTCCTGGATGAGATCGTCAGCCGCGAGGTTTTTGGGGACCTGTATACCGCTTAGAGTTGGGGTGAGTTCTTTACCCTGAAGAGCGTAGGCGATAAGATCACTGCCTCGGAAAGTTGTTGCGTCCGATCCTCCCGGATTGCCCCCTGCGGTGGTTGAGGCACGCCAGCTTGAAGGGAGGTTGGGATCAAGTTGCGACGAGGGGCTAATTCGAACAAGGCTGAACCCTTCGCCGTCACTGGCTTGGGGCCATGGGGGGCTGTCGTCAAAAGCGAAGCTTTCGATAATGGTGCCGGAAGTATCGGTTAGGGTGATTTTTTCGCCTCCGTTGTCGAGACTGCCGGCGTAGTCATTGGTTCCGATCGTAAGCCGACCTCCGGGTAAGAGGGTAGTGTCGAGAGGAAAGGTGTAAGTGAGCCCAGCGGTAAAGGTGAGGTTACTCAGGTCGATCTCGTTGTTGGAAATGTTGGTGAGTTCGATGAATTCGTTTTCCTCGGTGGATCCAGGTTCGTTGTAGTAGAGTTCGGAAATCACGAGGTTAGTGGCGTCGGCAGGAGTCCCTGCTACGAGGTCAGCCGATTGCAGAGCGGACCAAACACCGTTCTCTAGGACGCGCGATTTGTAGGTGGCGCTTACGGTGAGAGTAAGACCGTTTGAATAAGTAAAGGCGTCTGAATCACGTGGGTCTGAACCATCAGTGGTGTAGAAAATCGAGCCTGCGCCATTCGGGTTTTCGATCGTGAGTGAGTTCCCGTTTTGGGCGTAGATAGGTGCGGCAACAGACGGATAAAGATTCCGGGATCGAAGCTGATTTAGAAGAATGTTGGGTCGCTGTTCGAGGTGGGTTTCGATAATATAGTTTTGCGTGGCGAGATACTGATCGTCTTTTGTGTAGAGCTCATAGTTTGAATTCTGCCATCCACCCGCGGATTGAACATCTCTCCGATAGTCGCCCCATCGAGCAGACTCGGCAACAATTGCATCGTCCATTTTATCAGAGCGGCGACGCCAAATTGCAGTGGCTCCGGTGGGAGAAAGAGGGCCGTTATTAAAGAGTGCTGCGTGTGCGCGGTCGGCGAATCGTAGTCGGTATTCCGCATTCTTTGTGAGGTCTTGATGAATCCCGGAGGCTCTGTTGTTACGATTGTTACGTCCGGTGACGTTGATGTTAAGGGCTCCAGCGATGTTGAGGTAAGCAGGACTATTGCGGGCCGTTGAGATGGCGAATTCAGAATCCCATGGGAAGTAGTGGAATGGAACGCCGGTTGGACCCATCCCTGCGGCCCGCCAGTTATTGCCATCCCAGTCGTTATTGCCGATGAAGAAATTAAGTATCATGTAGTCGATGAAGGAATCGATATCGAGATGGCTCTGTAGGATTTCGTAAACAGAGTTGCTTGCTATATTGTTGCGGGAAATAGAAGCCATAGTGTTGTATCGGGCGACTGTCCCAGATTGCGCTTGGCCTTTGTTGATGGCATCATAATCGGCGTCTTCACCACCGAAGTAGGCTTCCATGAAGTCTTGATCGGGGCGCTCGTGGAGATGGTATAATCCCCAGTAAATCCCGTTTATGTAAAGATGGGTCCACCGTCCGTGAACTCCGATATTTCCCAGCTCCATAAAAACATCGTTGGTGAATTGATCTCGATTATATTGGGCTTTATCACACTGCCAGAAGTGACGGTGCGAGAAGCCGTAGTTGTAGTTTGAGCGTAGTTGGAGGGTGTCAAATTTTTCTGCTGCTTTGCGACCACTCGGGGCATCGCGATAAAGAGGGTAACGCAGTTTTCCGGCACCGTATTGAGATCGAAAGCGAAGGCTCATACTGTGCTTTGGAGTGTCGGGATTTCGGCTGCTTCCTCCTTGCACGCGAAGCCCAGCGTTTATTTTAAAGCCGGGTTCGGAGTCATCATGAGAAATGAGTTCAGCTGAGACAGGGCGCTCCCAAAGCGAACCTTCGCTCTGAGGGTTTTGATAGATTCCGTTGGGTCCGTAAAAGTCATTGGGAGCGATCGTGAGCGAGAGAGAGGGGAATTTTTGGAGTGCCGGAATAATTTCATCGGCATACTTCGGGTCGTCGACGATTTGCGGATCCATCTCGTAGTCAGCAATTCGACCAGCCCACATTGATGTCGTGTTAGGAGGGTTTTTAGGTTGGTTGATAACATCCTTCAGGAAGATATAGCTTTGGGTGTCGACGTTGGTAGGAATAAAGTTATCTTTAAAGCCAGCTGCCTGAAGGATAGTGGTGGTGGAAATGGTCACTGGACCGCTATAAAGGTCGCCGTTGTTAGGGGTGGGGCGAGTCCCATCGAGGGTATAGTAAATTTGTGAATTCGCAGTGGTAGTTTTAATGGTAACCTCAAAAGGAGCCTGATAGTGGCCACGGTCGACGTCGAAAGTGGTGTCCCGGACATATCCTTGTCGGGCGATCCCGGTATTTTCAGATCCTGGAGTTGGAAGGGGAAGAAAGCCGTGTGAGGTGAAGCTTGCGTCGGTTTTTTGAGGAGGGTAAGTCGGCGAAAATTCCTGCACAATTGTAGCGCCATCAGGTGAAATTAAGGCGAGGTATTCGCCATTGGCGCTCAGGTTAAAGTTAGTATGGAGATTTCCGGCTGAATCCGGCGTGTCGGAGCCTGAAGCGAAGACCACGAAGTATTCATTATTATCCAAAATAGTGTTATCCGGAAAGGGCCATTTGGTCAGATTGGTCTCGTCGTCGGTGAGGTAATAGCCGGAGATGTCAAATGGTGTGGTATTTCGGTTGTTGATCTCTATCCAATCGTTGGAGTTGCCATCTCCATCATTGAAGGAGGAATTACTTGCAACGAATTCACTAATTTGTGGTGCGAGAGCCAAGCCATCGACCGTAATTTGCACGGTGGCACTTGTTGGCCCCTCTGCATTGATCGCAGTGAGCGTGTAAATTTCGGTGAGTGTCGCGGTAAAATTGACTGAGCCAGTTGCATTGACAGATCCAATCTTAGGTGTGATTTCAACTGAGTCGGCATCAGAGATGTTCCATCTAAGAACGACGGAGTCGCCAGAGTCAAAATCGCTTAGGTTTGCGGTGAAGGAATTGATGGTAGGACGCGGGGCCGGCGGGTCGAAGGCAAAGGCTCCGTTGTTAAAAACTTCGGCAAGATCAGTATCAGAAAGGACTCCAAAGTCGTCTTTAGTTTGAAAGATCGCGATATCATCCATGGCACCTCCAAAATCGTTTGAACCTGCTGCACCGGCGTCGTCGGCAGCGAAAAAAACGCCGGTGTTGTGGGTGATTGTATTAGTGCCAAGAGAAGTTTTGGTGGTTGTTGAAGAGCTGATGTTTGAAGCGGTAATGTTATTACCGGTATCGCGAAGAACAGTGACTTTGCAGAAATTATTTAGTGAGTCATAGCGGAGCGCAAAGAAATACCAGGCTCCGGCCGTAAGGTTCAAGGGACTGGTGACCGAGGTATCGGTAGAGCCGTTGCCATCGCGAAGAAGAGCGCGAACTTGGCGTCCGCTTCCTCCGAGATCAATCCTAATGCCTGAACCATTTTTGCCGGTTCCTGAGAGGGTCTCGTAAAAGCGATCGAAGGCATTGAGAGTCGTCGGACGAAACCACCAAGTGATTGTAAATTGGTCCGATGGCTGGACTTCTGGAGCAGGGTTAACGCGAAAGCCAGAGCGAAGAGGGAAGTTATAACCGGTTCCATGAAGAGCTCTAAAATTCTTGGTGGGATTACTGCTTCCAATGAGGAGGCCATTGTTCTGCTGGAGTGAATCCTGGACGATACTTTTGGCCGCGCCAGTTTCATCTAGAGCATAGTGAGCCACGAGATCCGCACATACAGGTATTAGGCTGCATAAAAAAAGAGACAGAAGCTTCTTCATTGTAGAGGGTGTCGATTCACAATTTTAAGTGGGGTGAGCTGCCGCTGCACGTAGGGGAATCAAGCGCTGCCGCGGATGCGCTCCACTTTTGCGCCAAGCTGGAGAAGTTTTTCGTCAATCATTTCATAGCCACGGTCGATGTGGTAAAGGCGATTGATCTCGGTCGTGCCCTTAGCTCTTAATCCAGCAAGAACAAGGGCTGCTGAGGCACGTAGGTCGGAGGCCATAACGGGAGCCGCGCTGAGTTGGTTTATTCCATGTACGACAGCTGTCCCATTATCGACATTGATGTCTGCTCCCATACGGGTAAGCTCAGCACAGTGCATAAAGCGTTGTGGAAAAATGGTATCCTCAATAACAGAAATGCCAGGTGTCGTGGCAAACATGGCCGTGAACTGCGCCTGCATATCAGTTGGGAATCCGGGATGTGGAGCGGTTGCGATAGAGCAGCCACGTGGTGAATCTCCTGGGGTGACTGTGACACTGTCTCCGGTTTCGTTAAACTTCACAAGGTGCCCGGCTTCGATGAGTTTTTCTGTGGCTCCTGTAAGCTGATCTTGGCGAATACGGTTTAGAGTGATTTCCGATTGGCTTGCCATCGCGCCGGCAACCATAAAGGTTCCTGCCTCGATACGATCAGGGATTACGGTATGGTGGGTTCCACCGAGAGAAGTTACTCCTTCGATAGTAATGCGGCGGGTTCCGGCACCTTCGATCTTGGCTCCCATTGAGATGAGAAAATTGGCGAGGTCGACGACTTCGGGTTCGCACGCGGCAGACTCAATGACGGTAATTCCCTCGCTGAGGACTGCAGCCATTAGGAGGTTATCGGTTCCTAAGACAGTAGGGCCGTGCTTTCCACTCAGATCAACTTCTTGACCTTTAAGTCCTTCCTTGGCTTCGATGAGAATATTACCGCCTTCGGTATCAATGTTGGCACCAATCGCCTGAAGCCCTTTTAAATGGAGATCGATGGGTCGGTCACCAATGACACATCCGCCAGGGATAGAAACGCTAGCGCGCCCTAGGCGTGCTACGAGGGGCCCCATCACACAAATGGAGGCACGCATTTTACGAACTATTTCGTAGGGTGCCTCCGGGTGAATTTCTGCTGCGGTAATTTTTACAGTGCCGCTGTAGCGTTCGACTTCACAGCCGAGTGCGCTGAGAATTTGAAGCATATAATTCGTATCGGAGACATCCGGAACGCGCTCAATCACAACTTGCTGATCGGTCAGAAGGGATGCTGCAAGAATGGGGAGAGACGCGTTTTTCGATCCGGAGATATTAATGGATCCGGAGAGAGAGGTGCCGCCGTGCACGAGAAGTTTATCCATAGTCCGTTGGTGTTAGGGGAAATGAAGTGAGCTTTTTAAGCCTGCTGTGCAAGTGGAAAGCGGGGGATTCCATTGAGATCATTTCCAATCACGACCTTGCTGAGTCCAGCCTCCCTAAGAAATCCGGCTACGATTTCGCCTTGATCATAGCCGACTTCCAGAGCTACGAGCCCTCCGGTATTGAGATAGGTAGTGCACTCGGCACAGAAGAGGCGGAGGAGATCGAGTCCATCTGAACCGCTGAAAAGGGCCATTCTGGGATCATGAAGGACCTCGGGCTCGAGTTTTGCACGCTCGCCGTTTGCGATATAGGGGAGGTTGGCCACGATGAGATCAAAGGTTCCTGTGATACTGGAGAAGAGATTGCTCTCAATCAGCGTTGCTTTGACTTCGAGGGCCTTGCGGTTTTGTTCACAAAGTGAGAGAGCCTCTGTGGATAAGTCTGCAAGCGTAAGTTGTTCACAGTCTGATCCTAAGTCTTTTGAAAGGGTGAGTCCAATTACGCCGGAGCCACAACCGACATCTAGAATACGGGCAGGTTTTGTGAGTAATTGCTTTTTTACAAGGTCGACTAGCTCTTCGGTTTCCGGACGGGGGATCAGGGCGCGGTGATCGCAGTAAAATTCGTAATTACCAAAGTGAACAACCTTGTTTATATGTTGAAGTGGAACGTTTTCGCTACGTTTCTTTAGTTTTTCTCTAAGGGAGGCTAGCGCTGTTTTATCTAGGGGTTGATCGAAGCGAAGGTAAAGGTCCATCCGCTTAATACCCAACTCACAAGCGACCATGAGTTCCATGTTGAGTCGTGGTTCGGCGATCCCTTTCTTGTCGAGGAAAGAGGTCCCTTTCTCGAGAACATCGAGGATGGTTGTCATAGTGGGGCTCGCAATTCTTCTGTGAATAAGTTGTGAATGAATGTTAGAAGCTTACCCTAGTTCTTCTTCTGCAAGGCGTTGCTCCATTTCTGCTTTTTGGAGGTGGTCGGTGAATTCGTTGATGTCGCCGGTCATGATTCCTTCCATATTGTGGGAGGTGTGATTGATGCGGTGATCTGTAACGCGGGATTGAGGAAAGTTGTAGGTGCGGATTTTCTCGGAACGATCGCCTGAGCCGATCAGAGATTTTCGTTGAGCCGAGTAGCTTTCTTGAGCTTCGCGCTGGGCGGCTTCGAAAAGTTTCGCACGCAGGATTTGCAGGGCTTTTTCTTTGTTTTGAGTTTGGGATCGACCATCCTGAGATTTGACCTGAATACCGGTTGGGAGGTGGGTAACTTGAACTGCAGAGTCGGTGGTATTGACGTGCTGTCCTCCGGGGCCACCAGAACGCGTGGCCTGAATATGTAGTTCGTCAGGCTTAAGTTGGACATCGACCTCTTCGGCTTCGGGTAGAACTGCAATAGTGACTGTGGAAGTATGAATACGACCTTGAGTTTCAGTTGCGGGAACGCGCTGAACGCGGTGGACACCGGATTCGTATTTCAGGTAGCGGAAAACTTCTTCACCGGTGATCTTGAGAACTACCTCTTTATAACCCCCAACGTCGGAAGGAGAACTTTCAAGGTGCTCACACTTCCAGCCCCGCTTCTCGGTGTAGCGCTGGTAGAGGTTCATGAGCTCGCCGGCGAAGAGGGATGCTTCATCGCCTCCGGCACCGGCCCGAATTTCTAGAAGAGCATCGCGGTCCTCGGTTTCGTCTTTGGGAAGGAGCGCGTATTGGACTTCTTGGGCTAAAACTTCGTGACGCTCTCGGAGAGCGGGAAGTTCCTCTTCAGCCATAGCAGAAAATTCCTCGTCATCCCCCTTGGCAAGTTCCTCGTTTCCTTCGATATCGTTGGTGACTTGTTGGAATTCATCCCAGAGCCCCATAAGCTTTTTGAGTGAGCGGTGCTCCCGCATGTATTGAGTCGAGTTTCTCTGGTTGTTGAAAAACCCCGGATCTTCCATGAGTTTTTCAATCTCGGTAAGGCGTGCTTTGCGTTTTTCGATGAGCGTTCCGTAATCCATGAGAGAGAGCGAACCTCTTGGTTTTTGGAGAAGAGGTCAAGGGTTGGCTTTGTTGGTTTGGATATTGCTCTTTTAGACACAAATCAATCCCATAGAGGCGAGATGTGCCTCGGAAGGCAGTCGAGGTGAAGAAAAATAGGATTTCTGTCTATTTCGGTCTTGCAACGGCGCGGGACTGAATTTATTCCTCCGCCGCACGCTTTTAAGCGCACGCAAGGATCCAGTCCCATGGTGTAATTGGTAACACAGCTGATTTTGGTTCAGTCATTCAAGGTTCGAGTCCTTGTGGGACTGCCACTCTTCCCTTAAAAAAGGCTGGAAGGTGGCAAACATTTCTATTTGATAAAATCGACTAGATCTATGCGCATTTTTTCTAGATCTGGCTGGTTGAGGTAGAACATATGCCCGGCTTCATACCATGTAAACTTGATAGCCTGTCGGCGCTCGTTGGGGATATTGAAAAGATGATTAATAGAGTATTGCATGTTGGCTGGTGGAGTTGCCAAGTCGGTGTAGCCGCACATTACCAGTATTCTAAGATCACGGTTTTCGCGCATCGCTGATTCAAGGTTACGTGCCATATTGACCACACTATTGCTGGTTCCCCAATCCCATGGGCGGACGTCGCTCGTGAGAATTTTATAGGGATGGTGGCCTTCCCAACCGAGGTCTCGGCTAAGGTAGTCGTTAATGGCTGTCGAAAAGGCTCCATAGGCTACGGAGTAGGAGGGATCATAACTCGCATAATCGCTTTCCGGAGAAGTTGAGGGCCAAGCAATGCGGGCGTCGAAGCGACCGAGAACTTTGCTTTCGTCCCGAAGAAGTTCTTTGCGAAACCTAGTAGAAGAGAGTCGTAGGTTTGTTTCGACGAAAAGTGAAGAAGGCAGACCAGTAAACGTCGCCATTTGGTCAGCGACTGATTTTTTTTCCTTAGCGGAGATCGCGGCGCCCTTTAAAAGCGCTTGGGAGTAGGTGCCAAACGCGAAGGCGCGGGCTTGCTCGACGAGTTCATCACGATTACCTTGAATCTTCTTGTGATAGTGGGAGGTAGCTGTGAAGCCAGGAAAGAAGACTGAATAGCTAAGGTCATCGGCAACGTTGGACCGCAAAGTACGGAAGTCGATGAGAGAGGAAAGGAGCACAACCCCGTTGAGTGACATGCCAAATTCATCTTGCAAGTGATCGGCAAGACCGGTCGCGCGAATGCCACCGTAGCTCTCACCAAGGAGATATTTGGGAGAGGCCCAACGGTCGTTTTCGGTCACCCAGCGGCGTATGAAATCACCGACCGAGCGGATGTCTCCATTGACTCCGTGGAATTCGTCAGCCTTCGTTTTGCCCTCTGCGCGTGAAAATCCAGTCGAGACTGGGTCGATGAAAACAATATCAGCGACGTCAAGAATCGATTGGGGATTCTCTTTAACGGTAAGGGGTGGGGGGAGGCTTTTTGTGCCGTCTGGAGTAGTTGGAACAATGCGTGGACCGAGGGCCCCCATGTGAAGCCATACCGCCGACGAGCCGGGGCCTCCATTAAAGGCGAAGACAATCGGGCGTTTGTGGCGATCAGTCATACCGATGCGCTCGTAGGAGACGTGAAAAATCGAGGCGCGGTCTTCGTCCTTTGCTGTCTTGAGGGACAGGGTGGAAGCAGTGACCTTGTAGTCAATTTTTTTACCGGCAATGGTGACGGCATCTTGTTTGCTCACGACGCTTGGAAAATCGTCTTTGTTCTCTTCTTTTTTATTTTCTTGGGCGTGGAGGAGGGTGAAAAGGAAAGGGAGTATGACAAAACGCATGGGTAGATGATGGAGTAAAGAAGAGGCTGTGCAACATGGGATTTGGATAACAGGGCTGCTTTTTTAAAAAGAAAGCCACACCCCTCTCGGAGTGTGGCTTTGAGATTGAAGCGCGGCCCGATCACTCAGGGATCTCGTTGAGAGTATAGTAAACGTCCGGGTGCCAGAGAGAATCTCCTTTGGCTGATTTTAGTCCGCCGAGTTTGAAGTGATGAACGTGGCCGCGCACGCGTCCAGAAACCTTCAAGTTGATAGATTTTCTGTCAGGTGAGACGGTTACAGAGTCAATTTTCGGGGTGACCTTGTCGACTTCAGGACTCCCATATCCACTTTTGTAAATGTAGGTCCAGGCTGCACAGTCGTATGATTTTATATCTCTGGCAGAGGCTGCGTTGATTGGTTCGGTAAAAGTGATGGTGAAGCCATCTGGCTTGGCGTGCATCTCGTGCATTTCGAAGGGCGTTTTACCAGTCCAGCGCACGCGCTCAAAGGTGAAGTTCTTGCCGCCCCGGGCACCCCATCCACGATTTGTTCCACCAACGAAGAGCGTCGCGTCATCACCCATCCGGGCTGGAACGATTCCAGAGCGGAAATCTTCGAGATATTTCCAAACAGCCCCTTGGTAGAGTCCTTTGACCTTTTCTAGGTAGACGCGTTGGACTTGGGAGTGTGTCTGCTCTCCGACGAGAACCTGTCCCTCGAATGGACCGAATTTTCCTTTTGTGCTATCATAGATGACAGCAGTTGGAGATTGACCGACTTTGCCGTGTGGCAAGATGATCGCGGGTGGAATGATCCGCTTATCCTTGTCGTGTTCGATGACCATCCGTGATTCGCTTTTTGGGCTAGGCGGCTTTTCCATGCCGTCAACGAGATCAACGTATTTGTTACCGGTCGGGTTGCCCATGAAGCCGCCGGGCTTGAGCCACTTGAGCGAGGAAGATCCATTCCAGAGTCCTTGGTTGTCGGTGTAAAATGCGTCGCCTGCTTGGTTGAACCCGATTCCGCCCGGAGAACGAATACCAGGGCAGGTCGGAGTAGCTGTGCCATCGAGATTGTAGCGATAACACCATCCACGCCACGGAGATTTCTGGCTCGCACCACCCGAACCAGTGAGGCAATGAACGACCCAAATATCCCCGTTTTTGTCGGGGTTAGAGCCGAAATTATACTCGTGGTAGTCACCATCGATTCCCCAGTGGTGAGTTACGGTCTCGAAATTGTCCGCTCTACCGTCACCGTCCGTATCTGTGAGTTTTGTGATTTCGGGGCGCTGGGTGACAAAAAGTGACCCGTCTCGGTAGAACATTCCGAGAGGCTCATGCAGGCCTCGCGCGTAGAGAGTCCATGTGACCTTTGAGAGATCTTTTCCATAGGCGCCTTCGCAGACCCAGATATCACCGCGTCGGGAGGAAACTGCGACCTTCTTGTCAGGCATTATGGCGATTCCACCAAGCTCGAGAACCTCGCCTTCCGGCATTGGAATTTCTTCACGAAGGTAGAATTCAGGTTGGCGTGGGTCTGCTAGAGCAGAAGAGATGAGAGCGGCTGAGAGAATGAAGTTTTTCATGGTGTCAAATTTTCTAAGTTTGGGATGCTTAATCACTTCCAGGTGTAATCGATAGTTACGGCGTGCTTTCCTGGCGTGAGCGGAATTGGAATAAGGAGTTCGTTTTCGCGGGTGAATGGAGGGAGCTCGGAATTTGGCACGCTTACGATGAGATCGTCCTCAAAGCTGAAAGTTCTCTCGCTTCCGCTTTGGACACTTCCACCGCTAAGCACCCGGAAGTAGAGTTGCTCGCCTGCAGAGCCGGGAGAGGGAACGTTGATCGTAATCGTCCGAGTAAAGCCGGATCCATCATCTTTCGGGGCAGGGTAATCGAGTGCCGCAACCGGGCCAAAGTGATACTTGAAAGTCGGCTGCTGTTGCTTGTTGAGACTATAGCCTTTGAAGCGCGGTTCCATCTTTCCGTCAGCCTTGTTTGGCCATTTGGAGGTCTGACTCTCAAGAATGGCAAATGGAATGCCGCGATTCAGAGTGATCACTTGGTCACCTGCTGGAGGTTGAAAGCCTTGGCCACGGTTGATCCAATGGCGTCCACCGTCAATAAAGTCGCCTTTCCAAATCATGTCCAGACTCATAGAATCAGCGCTAAAGGCTAAATTGACGCCCTCGGAGTATCCCGCGCCAATGCCCCGAGGGTCGGTGCCAGCGATAAAGTTACGGTAAATAATTGCTTCTCCTGCTGGAGCGACTACCGGGATGCTATTTCCGCCGCCACCACGGTTTCCACCTCCGCTGGTCTTGGTATCGGAAAGGTATTGCCTTTTCATTTTTGGCCCCTCCCAAGAGAGAGATACGTGTTCCTCACCGCTGAGTTCATAATACTCAACTTTGATGTCCACGCGGCCCTTTTTGAGCGCGATTGATCCTTTGGAAGGCTTGCCGGCAGGGCCAACGTAGTTTCGGGTAATGATTTCTTTTCCGCCTATGGCTAGGGAGCCACCATCATCGGTGTCGTAGGTAAAAGTATACTTTCCGTCGCGCGGAACATCGATCCAGCCCTCCCAGACGATCCCGTAATTATCGCGACTATTTTTTTTGAGTGCGGCGTGTTGAAGAGATATTAGCCCCTTTTTCTCTTCCTCTACATTCACTGCCTTTGTCTTACGAAGATCGGTGAGAGTCTTAAACTTACCAAGATGCGTGTAAGAAAGAAGGTCTCGGATTGGAGGCAGTTTCCGGCTGGAGTCGCTTAGTTTACTCACCTTCATCATCCCGTTCATCAGCTGATAGTGCCCTGGGAACGTGCAGATGTAAGGATAGTTGCCCTCTTTGCCAGGGGCCTTGAAGAAAATTGTAGTAGCCTCCTTTGGTTGGACCATTCCAGAACTCTTTAAAATTCGAGGGTGACCCTTGGGTTCCCAGTTTTGTTCAACGCCCTTGTCTCCTAATTTCAGCACCGCATCGATTACCTCTTTTCCTTTATCGCCTCCCTTTTTCTTTCCTGGCGTGCATATGATGAGGTTGTGTGGAAGACTATCGAGATTTTTAAGAACTAGTTTGATTTTCGCGTTTGGTTTTACGCTAAAACTGGCTTTGTCGTACATCATCTTAGCCTCCATGGTTGTGATTACGATCTCTTGATCGATTTTTTCAAAACCCTTCGGGGGCTTGGCGGCGTGAGCTTGAACCGCGGAGAATACAAACGTTAGGAGAGTTAAAACGCGAGGAGCGGTGAGGTGATTACAATCTTCTTTCATGGATATTGTCTAGATGGAGTAATACGGAAGTTCTTTCAAGATCTGACAAAAATAAGTCAAGAACAGCATTAGAAGTTTTTGGGAGAATTCAAATCATCGAAAGATTTGACTAGCAAAATCAGTTTTCCGGCCGATCTAAAATTGGCCCTCGCCTGTTGATTGCAAAAATGATAAAGTTTCACCCTTGGGGGAGCTTTAGTAAAAGCTGCTCACAAACCGATAGGTAAGCTTCCAAAACACATATTAGCTATGAATCATCGAATTCCGTTTTATCGAGTCAACTGGGTAAATTCCTCATTTCTTTTCGTTATTACTGCCATGGGAGTCATCGCTGCTCCTATCTTCCTGATTAAGCATGATTTGAACTGGATCATGTGGAGTATGTTCGGCTTTTATATGATTGCCACCGGTTTGAGTATTACTTTGGGTTATCACCGTCTTTTTTCACACTTATCTTTTAAGGCGACTTGGCCAGTGCGTTTCTTTACTTTAGTGTTCGGCGCCTGCGCTTTTGAGAATTCCGTCGTGCACTGGGCCTCCGACCATCGACGCCACCATAAGCACACGGACCATGATGAGGACCCTTACGATATCTCCAAGGGATTTTTCTGGGCTCACATTGGGTGGATCTTATTTAAACTCAACGCACCCCAACCAATCGATAATGTAAAAGATCTTCAAAAGGACTCCTTGGTTCGCTTCCAAGATCGTAACTATGTCGCTATTGCTTTTATTGCTGGATTGATTTTACCGGCAGTCGTTGGTTACTTCGTCATGGGCGGGATGATCGGTGCCCTTGGCGGTTTTCTTGTTGTAGGAGCCCTTCGCGTTGTTTTGGTTCAGCAATCGACCTTCTTCATCAACTCGCTCTGCCATACCATCGGCAATCAGCCTTATTCAGTCCGTTGCAGCGCTCGCGACAGCTGGATTATGGCCCTGGTAACCTACGGCGAGGGGTATCATAACTATCACCATGAATTCCAACACGACTTCCGTAACGGCGTGAAGGCATGGAATTTTGACCCGACCAAATGGGCCATAATGCTCCTCCACAAATTGGGCCTTGTGAGTAATTTACGCCGTGTTCCCGAGAGCAAGATCATTGGAGCTGAGATGAGGGAGGCTCAACGCAAGGCCGAGGCAAAGCTCGCTGAGCTTCATGCTAAAGATGGGACAATCTGTGAACATGCTATGGCCCGCGTCGATGAACTTTTGGCTAAACTCAGGAGTAACTTGAATGAGTTGGAATCTTCGGTTTCTGAATCACTCGAAGCTTCTCGCTCTACTGTTCGCCAGTGGCAACGTGAAACCCGCGAACTGGTTCGTCGCCTCGGCGACCTTCGCCTCGTGAATGCTTAAGCTTCAAAATGACTGAGGAACGGGATTTAGGGTCACAGCCATTATTGTTGGTTCTCGAGAGCTGGGGGCTCTCAAATCACGATCTCGTCGTGGCCTCACCCGAACAATTGACGCACAAACAAGTGCAGCGGGCCTGTCAGGGCAGGAAGTTGACTCTTAAAATGAAGCAAAAGCTTGCGCGGACGCTAAACTTTGCAATTTGGGGAAGGCTCACCAATAACGAGCGCGAAGAATTTTCAGAATACTTTCCGAAGCACTTATTCAACTACTCCAAGGGTTTTGAAAAAAACGTGTCTGATATTAACGCAGGAATTTTAAAGGGTATTGGGGAGCGAAAATTACGCCGTGATTTCAAGGAAGAGCTTGGGATCCAATCGTAGAACTTTTGTTTTTCAATCACGTTTCTCTAAACATGTTGGGCCTTTTTGTCTTAAAGGGAATCGATGCTTCTCAATTGTCCTGCTTCATGATATCTTGAGAATTCGAAAAAGGCGATTCTCCTTTGATGTTAATCACTAATCTTGTCTCCATGAAAATTCCCTCTCTTGCCAAATGTTTCGTAATCATTGCCTTAATGGCGCACCTAACCTCTTGCGAGGACTCAAAAGCACCTCAAGGCAAAACTCAACAAAGGCTTACCACCGAAGAGTTGGCGCGTGATATTGAGTTTGGCCCTTGGATGAGTAAGGCTAAACTGATATTCGTTCAAGAGCAGCTTCCCCCTGGGGATTATTTTGTTGAGATTGAGGGGAGGGTTAGCAAAAATGAAAATCAATACCGAGCGATAACGAAAACACTCAACACGGATAAGTATTTGAGATCGGAAGCGATTTGGGGAATTGAGGCTGGGCCTCTCTGTCAACACGAGATCGACCGCTTGCGGGAAGGGATGGAAAGAAGTAAAAGCCAAGTCTTCACTGATACCACCGGTAAGGCGATTCATCAGCTCATCATGGTCCTGCCGGCTGGAGCAAGAACTGCAGAAGCACTTAGCCCTAATGTGGCGTCGGCCGGAGATGCGGTTGGCTCAACAATCTCTGAGCCAATTCTAGAGAGTGGGACACCTCGAACTCCGCCATCGCGATTGCCGACCCCCCTAGTCCAGCCGGTCGAAGCGATCTCCGAGCCGGAACCAGTAGATTCTTTCAGTGATGCGGATGATGTAGAAGAAATCCTGGGGGAAGCCTCTTCAAGAGAACTGGAACCACGACCTACATCTACGTCGGAATCTGTTCCTGAGTCTGCCCTTGTCGATTCTCCGGATGACCCAGCACCGGCCCCTGTCTCGGAAGCCTTAGAGGTGGGTGCAGCAATCGGGGAACTTGAAACACCCGAGCTCGTTGTTGAACCTGACGATCAAAGGCCTGAACTTGTGGCCCCGCCTCGCGCTGTGATCGTTGTTGACGATGAAATTATGCTGGAGACAGGAGAAGAGACTGAGGATCCAGTAGCCGATCCCGGATCAACGCCCGATAAATTAGAGCCAGCAACTCCTACCAAATTTGTCACTTATAAAGTTGTTCGAGGTGATACTCTCAGTGGGATCTCTCGCCGTTACAAAGTATCAGTAGCCGCTATTAAAGAAGCCAGTGGGGTTGAATCTAACGATTTACGGATCAACCAGATTCTTAAGATTCCGACCCAGTAAAAAAGTCAGGAGTAGACTTACTCTACCTTGTAGAGCCTTTTAAGAGTCGGTAGGCCTCGTGTGATAAAATCTTGATCGACGCGGTCGGAGAGAGATTGATCAAGAAAGATTTGGTAGGGTTCCTCGTCGGTCTCGATTGTGTGAATTCCGTTTTCTGGAGTATCTTCGAGGGTCTTCGCTAGCTCTGGAAGCCCTTCAATAGTCTTTCCATTTACCGATTTGATAATCTGGCTGGCGAGGCGGTCATAACCGATTGTGGCTTCCGTTGCGACAACGCGGGTGAGAACAACAACGCGCCGCCGGCCTTTTTCGTAGTCTTCTGGGCTACTTAAGACGTCTAGCAAGTTGAGAGGAGCGCGAGTCGCCCAATCTTTACCAAAGGCCTCAAGGTATGGTCTCGACAGTTCTTGAAATACCAGTCCTCCTTTGATCAAAAAAGGGGGGGCTTCGTCGTAAAGATATCCTGGGACCAATGGTGAGGGCGGCTTTTGGAGAATTGCTTCGATGGTCTTCTCTTTGCCGTTGCGCAGAACTTCGATAGATACTTTGGAACCCATGATAGGGCCTCCACGCACGAGGTGCGGCCAGAAGAGTTTCCCGTAATCTGGATGCTCAAAGTATCCCCTGCGATCAATGGCAAAGCCACTTACATTGAGGATCACGTCTCCTTTTTTGATACCGGCTTTAGCCGCAGATCCTTTTGGTAAAACTCGAGTGACATAAAGTCCGCCCTTGTTTTCCGGCAGCTTTAGCCATCCACGAAAGTGCGGGTCCTCCGTGGTCGTGGTGGCGATCCCAAGACTTGGGAAGCCTTTGTAACTACCGTTCTCGGCATCTTTGAGGAATGCTGAGATAATATCGACGGAGATAACATCACAGATCTGGTCTTTCGAATCGTAGCTCGTGAGGATCCCAATGAGCTTTTGACTTTGGAAGGCGGGCAGGGTGAACGAATTACCAGAAGTCTGCATCGAGGCTTTCACGACGTAGCCAAGAAAGTAGCGCCCGCTCACAAAGGTGCTGAGTAATTCCATCGAACGAATTTTTCCGATTGTGGAAAGTGGTTCGCCATTAGTTTCGAGTTGGAGGAGTTCGACCTCGTCATCTGGTTTTGCGGGTGGTGCGATCGTGGTGGGTTTAAGATCAGCAAGAAAACCGAGTTCTGCATCGGGACTAAGAAGGGCTAGATTTACCTCATAATCAATAGCTGCAACTCGTGCAGGAACGGTTTTGGTGCTATCCGCTGATTGTAGCTCGATATAAATCGAGTCTGCCGCCATTGCTGCGGTGGTAAGGATACGATTACCAGGAAGAAGGACTCCTAGTCCGCGGCGTGAACGTGGTGGGGTTTTCTCCCAAGGCTGAGAAGCACTGTATGTCTGGATAGTCGAATTGATCCGGACAAGCGAATCCTCCGGAGCTGCCCGAAGTGGTTGGAGAAAAAGAAGAATGAAGAGAAGTTTTTTCATGAATTGCATTTGTCGGAGCTTGGTCAAATCATTTAATCCAGCTGTGAGGCTTTGGTGATACCGACTTGAGCCATGATCCGGTTTTGGGCAGCGAGCACCTCTGAGCTTGGCACGACTAGAGGCCGATTGCCGCCGTTGAAATCAATGGTGTGGTATTCTGGCGGATTTTGGGCATTCAGAATTTCATGCAATTGTCGCAAGGTCTTGATTTCCTTTCCGTTGACCTTGGACACGACCATCCCGGTGAAGCCGGACATCCGTGTGGTGAGACGATCGTTTTCAACGCGAGTCAGGACAACAACGTCTTCCATTTTCTTAAAGAGTCCTCGCGAGACATAGTCAGCGAAGATCTGGCGGAGGCGCCGATCGTTGAATTTAAACGAGGCAAAGAGATTAAGATCTAGGGGTTGAAAAACCAGACCCGCGAAAAAGGAGTATCGGGGGACTTCCTCATATTGGATCGAGTAGATACGCGAATAGGGAAATGCTTTAAGAGTAAGTTCTTTCGTGAAATTTTCGCCCTTTCGGAGTAAGGCAAGTGTGACCTTGTCACCCGCAAATTTACGTTCCACAATTTCGTTCATATTTACGAATTCCCCAGCAATACGGATATTTCCGGCGCTGTCGATAAGATTATCGTCAATGCTAAGAAGAACATCGCCACGCTCAAGGACGCCGTCGGCTGGTCCACCAGGGACAACATTTGCGACGAGGACGCCTCTGCCGTCAGCGGGGAGTTGATAGGCTTGGCGCATTGCAGGATTGAACAAAGGGAATGGAGAGATCCCAAGGTCCATGTAGTGATCGTAACTACCGTCCGAAATGTCCCTGAGGAATCTTTTCACGACTGGTGTAGGGATGATGTATCCCACATTGTCAGCCTTGGTATTTCCTTGAAAAGCGACTCCGACAACCTTGCCGTCCTGAATAACAGGGCCACCCGAGTTTCCTGGATTGATCGCAGCATCGATTTGAATGACGAGATGGGAGTCGGCACGGGAGTGACTGTAGTTGCTAAAGTCGATTCGTGAGACCACCCCTTGGGTGACTGAGAGCCGTTCGCCGCCAACCGGGTAACCGATAGCACTGACGCGGCTTTCTAGCGTGGGCATTCCCCCGATATCTAGATACGGAAGTCCTTCAAACGGTTTGAAATCTTGGAGTTCGATGAGAGCTAGATCGCAATCGTGCGCTATGTGGCGTACCCGGGCGACGTGTTTGCGCGAGGAGCCCCGCCGTGTTACAAGAAGCCGGCGGTTATCGGAAACGACGTGGGCATTAGTAAGGATTTGATTGGGCCCGATGATGAATCCAGTGCCGGTTCCCCCACTGAAGCGTCCGCTATTCCAAGGAGTCCGGTAGTCAGGAACTTGGGTTGCGACCTCTATTTTAACCACTGAGTCGTAAAGTGTCGGTGGTGGAATTATCGGAGAGTTTGGAGGGGCTGGCGGGTCTGTAAGTTGTGCGAGAAGTGTACTGCAGAGAATTAAAGGCAGAAACATTCGCGTGATTGTTTGCGTCATTGGCTAGACGCTACGGTTGCTCTTTGGATTTAAAAGAAGGAAATTTGATTCGTTAGACCGGGGGGTGAATTCTGAGGTGTCTCTAGGGTTGGGCTTCCGGATCTGAACATCCGAAAAAATTTTGAGTGATTTTACGGGTGTAATACGTTTTTTAAAAACAGTTTGCACCGTTTGGGAAGTGATGCATCTTAATAAGAAGCTCTAATTTTAAGGGTGAAAATATTGTCGATTATGAAATTACTCCAAAAATTCACGGGCCTTGCCTGTCTCACCCTAGGCCTCAGTTTGGCCACTCCCCAGACAGCCGAAGCGCAGTCTAGGGGGCGCAAGAGCCCTTCTCGGACGCAAAATCTTGTTGAACGGCTCGCTGGGCTCGAGAATTATTCGACTTTGGTAACAGCCGTTACCGAAGCAGGTCTCGCCGACGCTCTCGCCGAGATTGATCAAGCGACTATCTTTGCTCCAACCAACGCGGCTTTTGAGAAAATTCCGGCTGAGAGTCTTTCGGCGCTTCTTGCCGACAAGGCTTCGCTGACCAACCTCCTCACTTATCATGTTGTGCCCGGGAAACGCATTTCTTCCTACCGACTCGGAAGCCGTTCCCTCATGGCATTGAACGAGGGGACCCTTGCGGTAAAGACGACTCGATATCGCTCGTTCTGGTGGTTTTCATCGGCCATAAAGGTCAACGATTCTAAGGTTGTGAAAGCAAATTTGAGAGCCACCAACGGGATTATCCACGGGATCGACACCGTTCTTGATCCCGAGTTTATGGCACCAAAAACGATTTTGGAGCTTGCTGCTGGAAATGAGGACCTTTCGACTCTCGCTAGCTTAGTGGAGTCGGCTGGGCTTGACCGAGCTCTCGACAGTCACCGCCTAGAATTGACTGTTTTTGCCCCGACTAACGAGGCATTTGCGAAACTTCCTTCCGAACTTCTTGAAGCGGTTCAAAATGATCGGGAGTTACTACGATTTGTTTTGAAGAACCATATTGTCCGTGGCTCAGTCCAAAGCACTGACCTCGAGACTGGTACGGTTCGGACTGTTGGGCGGACTGATCTAGATGTCGTGGTCGACGAGGGTGGGGTATCGATTGGGCCTGCGTCTGTGGTCGCCGCTGACATCATCGCTGCGAATGGAGTGGTGCATGTGATTGACGAAGTTTTAGTCCCCGAAATTGTCGAAACTTTGGTTGGTGTAATTGAGTCCCGGGATGATCTCGCAACCTTTAAAGTCGCTCTCGATACCGCAGGTTACACGCGCTTCTTTGATCAAAAATCGCGTTATTGGAGATGGACCTTCTTTGCCCCGAACAACGATGCCTTTGCTGCGATCCCGGCAGATGCCCTTGCAGCTTTGCTAGACGATAAGCGGGCCCTTCGCGGGGTATTGCTTCGTCACGTCGCTTATGGAAAAATCACTTCTGCTGATTTGTCCGACGGTTCAGTCGTCCGGACGATTGGTGGTCGCCTCGCCGTTGATATTTCTGACGAAGGGGCCACTTTTAATGGCTCGCCTCTCCTTGAGGCAGATCTGAGCGCTTCTAATGGTGTTCTTCACATTGTAGGTGCAGTAATCCCGGAAACTACCCCAGACGACGACAACGGAGACGGTGGCGATAACGGAGACGGTGACGATGATGATGGCGATTCTGATGAGTAGAACAGGAACCTCGTCGTAAATAGTGATCATGAAGACTCTGCAAAGGCAGAGTCTTCTTTTTTAAAATGAAAACCTTTAAAATATTAGGCCATATCATCGTAGGGCTCTTTGTTGTGGTCTCTTGCCGGAATGCCGAGGTGTCAGAGACCGATGATGGAAGTGATTCAAATAGGTCCGGACAAATCGAAGCTTCCACCAGGAATCAGGTGTTGCCGGGAGAAAACGGGCGCAGTGAAAAAGGACAGGCAAGGATTGCTAGTTTTGTTTCTACGTTGAAGGGCATCCCAGATCACCAAGAAAGGAGGGACTCTTTTGCTGAGATCTTGTTAGATCTCCCTAACGATGAGCATGATATCGCTATCGAAGTGGTGATCGATGATCTCAATTCAGAGGACCCTGCAAATTTGGTCCTGGAGTATCTTGAGATAAGTAGCCTGATGTCACCCGCACTCCAGTTACCGGGAATCGTTCGGCTTTTGGAGGAGCCGAAGTTACTGCCCTTACAACGGACTGCGATGGAACAGCAGTTACGCCAAGACATCGGGATACCCCCGGATGAAATTGTGAGGGATTGGCGGCTCCCTGTGGGTGATCATCTCAGGAAAAATAAGAGCTTGATATCCGAGTGAGGTTTTTGCCTTAAACATTAAAGCGGAATTCAATCACGTCACCGTCCGCAACGACATACTCCTTTCCTTCGATGCGCAGCTTTCCAGCATCGCGTGCGGCGGCCTTACCACCGAGTGCGACAAAGTCATCATAATGAACGACTTCGGCCGCGATAAATCCGCGTTCAAAATCTCCGTGAATGACTCCTGCAGCGGCTGGAGCCTTATCTCCTGCAGTTATAGTCCAAGCGCGTGTCTCCTGAACCCCGGTTGTAATGTAAGTTCGAAGACCGAGGAGTTGGTAAACTGCTCGGATGAGGTCGGACACCCCTGAGTCACTCACTCCCATATCACCGAGAAATTCTGTAGCCTCCTCGGGACTGAGTTCTACCAATTCTTCTTCGATACGGGCGGAGATGACAATGATC
>TARA_B110000003_G_scaffold80448_1_pt1 | contig 28221 bp, 29 predicted proteins | sample TARA_B110000003 | Tara Oceans TARA_B110000003 (sample SAMEA4396424) | marine metagenome | biome: Westerlies Biome; feature: [SRF] surface water layer (ENVO:00010504); material: water (ENVO:00002006), including particulate matter (ENVO:01000060) such as... | depth 5 m
GAGGATGTCGTCTTGATTCAATTGGCTCACATCCCGGCCCACAATCCAACTCAGGCGATTCCTTGCTGTGGCGAGGTCGGGGAGGGCCTGAAGGACGGCCAGCACGCTCTCGCGAAGGCTGCGTGCGGCAAGAGAGCTCGACAGGGCAATCACGACTAGGAGTGCCGCTATGGGATGGGGCAACGGAGACTGCGGCAAGATCAGCCGCTCAAGCAGCCAGCCCGTTCCGCCGCTTCCCAACACCAAAACGAGCGTGATCAAGCCACCACCGGCGCGCAATCGAAAGGGCCGGTCTCCGGCCCAAGCTTCGATCCATTGACGTAGTCCAGTGATTACTCGACCCATGGCCACCACTGGATGGGGGCACCAGCGCGGATCGCCGACCAGCAGGTCAAGGCCTGCGGCGACGATCACCAGCAGAACGGGATCGCTCAGGCCGCCTTGAGCCAGCTGAACATCGAACGCAGACCTTTGCCAACTTTCTCGATCGGATGCTCGGCATCACGAGCGCGAACTTTATTCATCTCAGGTTTGCCGGCTGCGCATTCCGCAACGAAGTTCTTGGCAAAGGTTCCGTCTTGGATGTCGGAGAGGATCCTTTTCATCTCCGCTTTGGTGTCGGCGGTGATCAAACGCGGGCCACTCACGTAGTCGCCGTATTCCGCCGTATTGGAGATGGAGTCGCGCATGGAGGACAGACCACCCTTCACCATCAGGTCAACGATCAACTTGACTTCATGCAGGCACTCGAAATAAGCAAGCTCAGGCTGATAGCCGGCTTCCACAAGGGTTTCGAAGCCGGCTTTGACCAGCTCCGAGAGACCGCCGCAGAGCACAGCCTGTTCACCAAAGAGGTCGGTCTCGGTTTCTTCCTTGAAGTTGGTTTCGAGGATGCCCGCGCGTGTGCCGCCGATGCCTTTGGCGTAGGCCATGGCCAGCCCGCGCGCGTTCCCTGAAGCGTCCTGTTCGATTGCGAATAGGGCTGGAACCCCCTGACCGTTCTGGTACTCCCAGCGCACGGTGTGCCCGGGCCCTTTAGGAGCGATCATCAACACATCCACGTTGGCCGGTGGCTTGATCAGCTCAAAGCGAATGTTGAAGCCGTGCGCGAAACTTAAAACCTTGCCGGCGTTGAGGTGCGGTGCGATTTCTTTCTCGTAGACCTCTTTCTGAAACTCGTCGGGCAGCAGCACCATGATCCAGTCGGCCTTAGCGGAAGCATCCGCCACGCTCAACACTTCCAGGCCGTCGGCTTTGGCTTTCTCGGCTGAGCGGCTGCCGTCATAAAGACCAACAACTACATCTACGCCACTGTCTTTGAGGTTCAGGGCATGGGCATGACCCTGAGATCCATAACCGATGATGGCTACCGTCTTGCCGCTCAGAAGCGAGAGATCGGCGTCTGAGTCATAGAAAAGCTGAGCCATCCGGTCGGAACCTGCTGAGGACAATAGTGAAGTTTACGGATTGGCCGGATTGGCCCTCAAGCTTCGTTGGGGTGGGAAATCACCCGATCGATCAATCCGTAATCCTTGGCCTCAGCCGCACTCAGGAAATAATCCCGGTCGGTGTCCTTCTCGATTTTTTCAAAACTCTGCCCTGTCATATCGGCCATCGAGCGGTTGAGCATTTCCTTCATCCGCAGGATTTCCCTGGCTTCGATTTCGATGTCGCTCGCCTGCCGTTGTGCCGTGCCACCGAGAGGCTGGTGGATCATGATTCGGCTATGCGGTAAGGCCAAGCGCTTGCCTTTTGTGCCTGCCGTCAACAAGAAGGCACCCATCGATGCGGCCAGTCCTACGCAGATCGTGACGACGTCACTCTTCACGTATTGCATGGTGTCGTAGATCGCCAAACCAGCGGTTACAGATCCACCTGGGGAATTGATGTACAGGTAGATGGGCTTGCTGCTGTCTTCGGAATCGAGATAAAGCATCTGGGCGACGAGGCTGTTCGCAACTCCGTCATTCACATCAGAGCCGAGGAACAAAATCCTCTCAACGCCAAGGCGGGTGTAGATGTCGACCCAGCGCTCCATTTGGCTGCCGGGGAGGCGGTAGGGAACGCTGGGGGTACCGATCGGCATGGGTCCTTAGATGGGTTGAAGGAGATGAAAAAGATGGTCTGTTGAGATAGCCACGGCTGGTTCAACAGCTTTGGCGATTTCAACTACAAACGCAGTTGATGGTTGGATGCGTGATTAATCCGCTGCAGCCGGCAGGTCCTTGCGACTGTCCAGGACCCTGTCAATCAGGCCATAGGACACGGCTTCTTGAGGGGTGAGATAACTCATTCTGTCTGAATCTGCAGAGAGTTCTTCCACGCTGCGACCGGTGTTGGTCGAAAGAATTTCGAGCATGGCCCGCTTGTTGTGCAGCACCTCTTTGGCGCGGATCTGAATGTCAGTGGCCTGGCCGCGAGCGCCGCTGCGGGGCTGATGCAACACGATGGAGGCATGGGGTAGGGCCGCCCTTTGACCTTTGGTGCCAGCGGAAAGAATGACGGCAGCCGTTCCCATCGCCTGACCGATGCAAATCGTGTGCACAGGTGGCTTCACATAGCGAAGCGTGTCGCAGATGGCAAAGGCTTCTGTTTCGAAGCCAATCGACTCTCCCGAATACCAACTCGTGCCTGTGGAGTTGATATAGAAGTAAATCGGTTTGTCTGGGTTGTCGAACTCCAAAAAGAGGAGCTGGGCAATGATCAGTTCAGTGACGTCAAGACCGAGCTGACGCTTGGTGTCTCCGTCTGAAAACAGCGGAAGGCCCAGGTACACGATCCGCTCTTTGAGCATCAAAGAGGGCAGGTCAGGCGGGGGTGTGCGCATCACGCCTGAGTCGCCGTAATAAGGCGCTGATGTGGTCATTCCGCTAAGCATCCCTGTCGTAGAGCGAGCCTAGCGGGGTCAAGTGGATGGCTGCTCTTCAGGGCTGTCGGTCCGGCTGTCGCTCCGTGCAGCCTTGCTCTTGCTGCCCTTGCTGCTGCGGTTGTTCTTGTGCCCGTTTTTGTCACGGCGTGCAAACACCATGCGCCCTGTTGGGGTCTGCAGAGCACCGGTCACCACGACGGGCTGACGGGATCCGATCAAGGTCCGGCCCTCCTCAACCACCACCATCGTCCCGTCTTCGAGGTAGCCCACTCCCTGACTCTCCTCTTTGCCTTCGCGAACGATTTTGAGCAACAGCTCATCACCAGGCTGGACCTCAGGGCGTAGGGCGATCACCAATTCGCTCAGATTCATCACTTTGATCTCCTTCACTTGAGCGACCTGGGCCAGGTTGAAGTCGGCGGTCACAAGCGTGCCGCCCGTGTCGCTTGCGAGGAGGAGCAGACGGTCGTCGGTACCCGTGCCTTCGTAACGGGTGCTGTTGATCACCAGTCGGCGTCCGTAGGTGTCGCGTAGATCGCGCAGAAGTTTGAGGCCACGACGCCCTTTGGCACGCTTCTCCAAGTTGGTGGAGTCGGCCAATTGCTGCATCTCGTCGATCACGGTTTGAGCAACGATGGCCTGACCTTCCAGCAAACCGCAGGCCAACATGCCGCGGATTCGACCATCGATAATCACGCTGGTATCGAGGATCTTTGGTGTTGCAGGGGTGAGAACACCGTCTGCGACCAGCAAGGCTTCCGTGCTTGTGGGGTTGAACAGGCGCAGGAGTGTGCGTCCGTGAACCTCAGCGAGGTTGTATCCCAGAACTCCAAAAAACACATTGCTGAGCACCGCAGCCAAGGGTTTGACCAGGGTTACGCCACCGGCAAGGGGGAGCAGGAGGATGGGCGCCAGCAATAAGTTGGCCACCAACAAACCAAGGATCAGTCCCACCGAACGACTGATCAACAAATCGGTGGGCATCGTGCGCACCTGCTGCATCAGTTGCAGCCGCAGCCGCTTAAACACGAGGCCAGCTACCAGGCCTATGCCGGTGCCAAGACCTGTGAGCCCGAGGCGCACCCGTTGGACATCGGTGACATCGTCCAGCATCTCTTGTGGAAGGAGATGAACTCCCATCCAGCCGGTGGCTCCACCGGAGATCAGAAATAGGACCAGGATGAGAACTTCAACCATGGCTGTAGGTCGTGGCCGTTCACTCCGTATGCAGGCAGCATGCACCATCTTCCGTCGCTCTGCCTGCGCAGATGACCGCATCTGCACCTCGCAGCGCCTATTTGCATATTCCGTTTTGCCATCGGCGTTGCTTTTACTGCGACTTCGCCGTGGTTCCTCTGGGCGATCGGGCTGATGCATTTGGAGGGTCTGGTAGTGGCTCGATCGAGGCCTACCTGGATCTGCTCAGCGCAGAGATCAATCTGTCTCCCCAAGGACCTGCGCTGGCCACTGTGTATGTGGGGGGTGGCACGCCATCGCTGTTGAGGCCCGATCAAATTGCAGCGCTGCTGCTGCAGCTCAGAGGCCGATTCGGGTTCCAGGACGGTGCCGAAATCACCCTAGAAATGGACCCTGCCACGTTTGAGCGAAGTGATCTTCAATCCCTGATCGCTGCAGGCGTCACCCGCGTGAGTTTGGGGGGGCAAAGTTTCGACGATGTCAGGCTCGCGGCCCTGGGGCGCCGACATCGAAGACAGGATTTGTTGGAGGCCTGCCATTGGCTCCAAGACTCTTTGCAAGTTGGTGAACTGCAGAGCTGGAGCTTGGATCTGATTCGCAACCTCCCAGACCAAGGAGATCAGGAATGGGAGGCACAGCTGGAGCAGGCCGTCGCTGTTCAAGCTCCCCACATATCGATCTACGACCTCAGCGTGGAGCCAGGCACTGTGTTTGCCTGGCGTGAGAAGCGTGGCGAGCTGGCTCTCCCCGAGGAAGATGCCGCCGCCGACCGCATCGCCTTCACCACCCGCAGGCTCCGACGCGCCGGTTATAGCCGCTATGAAATCTCAAATTTCGCCAGGCCAGGCCATGCTTCCAGGCATAACCGCGTGTATTGGAGTGGTGCAGGCTGGTGGGCTTTTGGCCTGGGTGCGACCAGTGCTCCCTGGGGGGAGCGGATGGCCCGTCCTCGAACCCGTGAGGCCTATGCCTCTTGGTTGAAGGATCAGAGTCAAGAACTGGATTCCAGCTTGCTTCAAGGGTCTGCTGGGAGTTTGCCTCTGGATGATCGCTTGCTCGTAGGACTGCGCTGCCACGAAGGCGTGGACCTATGGGAGCTTGCGAGAGGCTGCGGCTGGGACGAACGGCGCTGCAACCGTGATCTACCTGGCCTAGAAGCGCGTTGGCAAACCTACGTGGTCACTGGCCTTATGGAACGTTTTGGCCGTCGCTGGCGCCTCAGCGATCCCGAGGGGATGGCTGTTAGCAATCAGGTGCTTGTGGAGGTGGTGGAGTGGTGGGAGTTGCTCCCTGATCCCGTTGCTCCTTGAGCCAGCTTTTTAGGGCGGTGATGCTGAGTTCACGGCCTTGCATTCGCGCCGTGGTGAAGGGTGGTTGGCTTGGTGTTAAGCCCAGCAGGTCTGCGGTCACGCTGACCTGTCCATCGCAATCGGCTCCGGCGCCGATGCCAATCACCGGGATGGACAAGTGACGTCGCAAGCGACCGGCGAGTTCGCCAGGAATATGCTCCACAACCAGAGAGAAACAACCGGCGTCCTGTAAGGCTTGCGCTTGACGATGCAGTTTGTCTTGGCTGCGCGGATCGCTGGCTTGACGCTGGTAGCCGAGGCGATGCACGGCCTGAGGGGTAAGTCCGAGATGGCCCATCACTGGGATGCCCATGCGGACGAGGCGCTCCACAACGGCAACCACCTCGGGTTCTCCGCCCTCAAGCTTGACGGCGGCGGCATCCGACTCTTTGAGAATGGTGCCTGCAGCGGCGACGGCGCGATCGAGGCCGCACTGATAACTCAGGAATGGCAGATCGCACACCACCAGCGGTTGCTGGGCGAGAGGTTTGCTCAGCCCACGGCATACGGCCTGGCTGTGATGAAGCATTTGTTCAAGCGTGACCGGAAGGGTGGTGGCATGGCCAAGAACCACCATCGCGAGTGAATCACCCACTAAAACCACATCGGCGCCTGCCTCTTCAACCAAGGCCGCACTGAGAGCATCCCAGGCCGTGAGCATCGTGATGGCTCTTCCGGATTGCTTGAAGCGAATCAATTCAGCTGGGCGCATCCGCCCTTCCGCCGTAAAAGAGGTTCATTGCTAACATTGCATTGATTCGGATCCATGCGGTCCAGACGCCCAAACCTGGTCAGAACCGGAAGGGAGCAGCCACACGGGATGCTCTAGGCAGGCGTGGACTCCGGGTCACCAACTTTTAGTTGTCGTTTTGGCGTTGCTGCCGCTGCCTGAGGAAATCAGGAATCCTGGCTCCGGTTTCAGGGGCGATGTTGGTGCTTGAACTGGGCTGGAATGGTGACACGGCTGACCTAGTGCTGCTGCGCTCTGAGCGATAGGGATTTCCATCAGTAAAGCCCGTGGCAATCACAGTTACGTGAATCTCGCCCTCGAGGCGTTCATCCACTACAGCGCCAACAATGATGTTGGCTTCTGGATCCACCACGTCGTAAATCACCTCTGATGCGGTGGTCATGTCCTCCAGGGTCATGTCCCGGCCGCCGCTGATGTTGATCACGCAGCCGCTGGCACCATCGATGCGAGCTGCTTCGAGCAAAGGGCTGTTGATAGCTGTTTGTGCCGCTTCAACCGCCCGTGATCGACCTGAACCCACACCGATACCCAGCAGGGCAGTACCGGCTTCAGTCATCACGGAGCGCACGTCAGCGAAGTCAACGTTGACGAGGCCTGGGAGCGTAATGATGTCGCTGATTCCCTTCACTCCCATACGCAGTACGTCATCGGCACTACGGAAGGCTTCCTGCAGAGGTGCTCCAGCGATGGCATCCCGAAGCCGATCGTTGGGAATCACGATCAAGGTGTCAACGTGCTCTGCCAGGCGAGCAATGCCTTCATCGGCCTGCCGCATCCTGCGGCGACCCTCAAAACTGAACGGTTTGGTGACGATGCCAACGGTGAGAGCTCCGCTTTCCTTGGCAACTTCGGCCACAACAGGAGCTGCACCAGTTCCGGTGCCACCTCCCATCCCCGCGGCGATGAAGACCAGATCTGCGCCTTGTAATGCCTGTTGAAGATCAGCCCGCGATTCTTCTGCCGCTTTTTGGCCAATGCTGGGATTGCCGCCAGCTCCAAGTCCACGGGTGAGCGTTTGGCCCAACTGCACCCGATTGTTGGCAGCGGATTGAATCAACGCCTGTGCATCCGTATTTAAAACGCGGTAAGCAACCCCATCCAGATCGCTCAAAATCATGCGATTGACGGCGTTGCTGCCTCCACCTCCAACACCGATCACTTCGATGCGAGCTGATTGGCTAGGCGAGATGCCCTCTGGGTTCATGGATGATGACATCTCACTGCTGACACTCTCCATATATCTGAGCTTGAACCGCTGTAATCGGTTGCATTATGGAGCTGTGAGTGGGTTTTGCCGACAAAACTGATACAGGAACTTGATTGTCACGATCTTTTGTGGCCTGAGAGCGTCAACGATCGCTAGCTTTTTTTGCGTTTTTCGGATTAGGTGCTGGGCGTAACTTCAGTTCAGGTTGGCTTGGATCACTGAGATCCAGGCCTTCATTAGAAGCGCCACGCAGGTTGGGAGGGAGGCTTTGATTCAGTTGCGCAATGGTCTTGAATTGCTGATCTAACAGGGCTTCATTGGCGCCGAGATAGACAAGACCAAGGTTTTGAATGCGCAGACTGATGCCACCGGCGGGCTCCACCACAATGGTTTTCAGTGGTTGGCCCAGCAGGTCTCGTTGTTGAAGAATCTGGGCAATGACCGCTCGTCGATTGGAAATCCAGCCGTCTACTTTCACCGCACTCGCTGGCTTCTCCCCCCGACTGGCCATGTCCATCGGCATCCACTGAGCCTCGCGGTCCACCATGCCCCGCTCGATTCCTTTGGGGCCCCTACGGGTGGCAGCCGCGATTGGTCGGCGTTCGACGAGTTGGATGTCTAGCCCTGGAGGGAATAGATGCCGCTGAACGGACACCTCTTGAACAGGAAGCTCCCTCATCAATTGGGCCTCGATCTGACCAGGCTCAAGGCTTAAGAGTGATTGTGGAAAGGAGAGGCCTGCCGCCTTCACCACCACCTTTTCGTCCATCCGCTCGCTTCCGCTGATCTGGATTTGTGCTTCGGAGTGCAGGCTCCAGCCAAGGGTGAGCAGAAGCCAGCTCAATCCAGTGGCGGTGAGGAGAAAAAAAACAAGTCGCCACAATTGAATCAAGCGCTCTTGCCTGCGCTCTTGGCGCAGTCTTCGACGCCGTTCCACACCAGGAGGCAGCGGCCCTTGGCTTTTGCGTTTGCCGAGCTTGAGGCCTTTCTTGCTGGAAGCGTCCGGGCTCACAAGTCGCAGCGTGCACGAGACATGAGCTGATCCATCCAACGTCGGGCACGGTCAGCATCAGCAAAGGGCACGTCGAGCTGACGGCCATCCCCAATCAACCTGATACGGCAGCGACCTTGAGATTCACTGGCCAGGGGTGCCTCCCCTGACGCCAAGGCCATCAATTCCACCAATTCCAGGCCCTTGATCACAAAGTGCCCCTCGTCTTGAAATGACCCAGCACTGAAGCTGCTCCAGCGCAGTTCTCCATCCTTGAGCAGTGCTGCGCCGCAGCCATCGAGTTTTGCTAACTCAGACCCTTCGCTCCAGGTTCGGAACAGATTTTGACGACGGCGCTCAAGCCACCCAAGTGCTACGAGCAGCACAAAGGCGACAAGGAGTGGAAGCCAGAGCAGACCTTCAATCATCGCTTGTCTGGATGTTGATTCATTCTCGCGCTGTGTGGACCAGCTGGGCCACTAACTCTGGTAAAGCGATACCACTGGCCTCCCAAAGCATGGGATACATGCTTTGGGAGGTGAATCCAGGCAGGGTGTTGATCTCGTTGAGCCAGATCTCACCGCTGTGCTCATCGTAAAAAACATCCACTCGGGCCAAGCCATAGGCGTGAACAGCCGTGCAAGCCTGCAGGGCAATCGCTTGAACCTGAGCGCTCACCTGGTCGGGAAGTGGGGCTGGAATCAGCGTTTGGCTGCAGCCTTCGGTGTATTTGGTGTTGTAGTCATACCAATCGGCATCAAAGCTGATTTCGCCCACCACGGACGCCTTGAGCTGTTGCCGTCCGAGTACGGCGCATTCCAACTCGCGTGCGGAGACCCCACGTTCCACAACGAGGCGGGTGTCATGGCGTGCCGCTTCTTGCAGGCCCGCAAGCAGTTGGTCTCGGTCACGAGCTTTGCTGATCCCAACGGATGAGCCCATGTTTGCCGGTTTGACAAAGCACGGATATCTCAATTCCGATTCGATCCTGGCGATCAGTTTGTTTTGGCGTTCAGGGTGATTGAGGTCCGCAGCGTTCATCCCCACATAGGGAACTTGAGGTAAGCCTGCGGAGGCAAAAGCAGCTTTCATGGCCAGCTTGTCCATCCCTACGGCTGAACCGAGCACGCCGGAGCCCACATAGGGCTGCCCCATCAGGGTGAACAACCCTTGCACCGTGCCGTCTTCTCCGTTTGGACCGTGAAGCACGGGGAACCAAACATCCACGCGGTCGTTGTTGATCGGCAGGGAACGGAAGCCCGCTGGTGGTAGGGGCTGGGGAAGGCTGTCGTCTGCAGGAGGCTGTTTCTGCTCGAGCACGCCGTTTGCAATTTGCTCAGGCCACCAACGCCCCGCCTGATCGATGTAAATCGGAATCACCTCGAAGTGATCTCGATTTTTCCCCTCTTGAAGGGCGTTAATGACCGTGATCGCCGAGCGAATTGACACGGCATGCTCACCGGATGCTCCTCCGAACACAACGCCAATGCGAACGGGAGAAGAGGGCATGGTGCGGCCGTTCATTCAAGAAGCGAACCTGAAAGGTATCAGTTGATCACAGGTGTGCCAGTGAGCGAGAACGAGCGAACTTGATCGATTCGAACATCGACCAGATCTCCTGCACGATGTGTGATGCCGTTAGGGGATTCAGCTGAGAAGAAGGTCAGCCTGTTGGTGCGCGTCCGCCCCATGAGCTGGCTTGGATCTTTGGGATTGATCCCCTCTGCAAGCACTTGCTCGATCCGACCGGCATAGCGAGCATTCCGCTCTTTTGCCGTGGTTTCCACAAGAGCATTGATCTCTTGCAGGCGTGCCACTTTGACCTCTTCTGACAGCTGATTGTTCCAGTCCGCAGCGGGTGTGTTGGGTCTTGGTGAATAGGCAGCTGTGTTCACTTGGTCAAAGCCAATCTCTTCAATTAACGCCAGGGTGCGTCTGTATTGCGCATCGGTTTCGCCGGGGAACGCCACGATCACATCAGCACTGACGGCTGCATCGGGCATGCGATCGCGAATGCGATCAATGATGCGGCGATAGCGCTCAACGGTGTACCCGCGGGCCATGGCTTTTAGAAGTTCGTTATCACCGCTTTGAAAGGGGATATGAAAGTGTTCGCACACTTTGGGGAGGTCAGCGCAGGCATCAATCAGGCGCTCGGTGAAATATCTCGGGTGACTCGTGGCAAAGCGCAGGCGTTCGATGCCTTCCACGTGATGCACCTCGTAAAGGAGATCCGTGAGGGTGTGTTGGCGTCGGCCCTCGGCGGTAATGCCTGGTAGATCGCGGCCATAGGCATCGATGTTTTGGCCGAGCAGGGTGATCTCTTTGAACCCACGCGCTGCCAAGCCTTCCATCTCCAAAATGATCGAGTCCGGCAGCCGGGATTGCTCCTTTCCACGGACCGAGGGCACGACGCAATAGGTGCAACGTTCGTTGCAGCCGTAGATCACATTCACCCAAGCGCAGGTGCTGCTATCGCGCCTGGCGGTGGTGAGGTCTTCGAGGATGTGATGGTCTTCAGTCGCGACCACCTGTTGTCCTGTTTGGACTTGTGTGAGCAGGGTCTCGAGGCGATTGGCGTGCTGGGGTCCCATGACCAAATCCAGCTCTGGCACTCGGCGCAGTAAGGACTCTCCCTCTTGTTGAGCGACGCAGCCAGCCACCACCAAGGTGAGATTGGGATTGGTTCGCTTGCGGATGGCCTGGCGACCCAAATAGCTGTACACCTTTTGTTCGGCGTTGTCGCGAATGGTGCAGGTGTTGTAGAGAACGAGATCGGCGTCCAGTTCAGCATTGGCTTCCTGATAGCCCATGGTTTCCAGGATTCCTGCCATTCGCTCGGAATCGGCTTTGTTCATCTGGCAGCCAAACGTGGTGATCCAGTAGCTGCCGCGCTGCTGCTCATCTCGAGGGGAGGATGCAGGGTTGGTCTTGGTAAGACTGGGATTGGCGGGACTGGAGAGAGCCAAAGCGGGTGGCGATCCTGGAGACCGACGACGGTGAAATCTTCTTTTAGTTTGAGTCACCGTCAGCTTGTGGCGGCTTGGGGATCGGCGTATCAGGACGATGGGCTCGTTTCTTCGGCGCTTTTCTCTTACCAAAGCGGTGCCGCTGGCGATTGGCCGCGGAACCACGGCCCAGGTGGAACATCTCGAGCTCACCTTTGGTGCATCGGCCTGGTCACTCCACGATCGCGCGACCACGAGGTACAGAGACCATTCACTCTTGTCAAGACGCCCTAAGTCTTCCCTGCGACGACCCCATCATCGATCGAGCAGACGACCTACCAAAGGTCTTTCTTAATCGTTGAGGGCGGATGAGGGGATTCGAACCCCCGGATGGCGGCACCACAAGCCGCTGCCTTAACCACTTGGCGACACCCGCCGTGTCGGGTAAGAATCTACCAATTGGCCTACTTGTCCTGGAGATGCTCATCGGTCTTTTCCGTAAGCCATCGGCCAACACAGTGGCCGCCGTTCTGGCCTTGGCCGCCTCTGGTGTGGCACTCACCTTCACCAATCCCTCTTCTGAAGACTTCAAAAGCTATGCGGGCGGCCAACTCGTCTCCTTGATCAGCGACGAGTTGTGTGATGGTGGTTTGCCGATGGTGCTGCAGCTTTGGGTGAAAGATTGCCCGCGCTTGATTCTTGATCAGGAGCCAGCGTTGGCGGAGCTGGCTGGTCAATTCAGCCGTCGTCTCAACTTTGGCTTCGCCAGCGTTTACACCACTGAGATTGGTGGACAGGACCTACTCCCCACCTTGCGACTTCCGCAGTATTCGGTCACGACCCTCGGAATCGCCGGTCAATTTGTCATCCTTCACTCCAGCAGTGACGCCGGCAAGATCGAATGATTCCTCGTGTTGGAGATGGCACGCTCAGTGCCTGGATTCCAAGGGGATTGGTCGAGCTGGGTCATGAACGCGTTGGAACGCCAGCGCCGATCACCCGCGCCGATGGCCTTTGTGCCCTGCAGGTGTTCTGGCGTGAGGGACGGATTGTGCAAGTGCAGCCGCTTGATGAGGGGGCAGCGGAACCGGATGGGATGTTGCTTCCCCGTCTGCTGGAGCCACATGCTCACCTTGATAAGGCGTTTAGTTGGAGCCGCTACCCCAACCTCAGTGGGACCTATGCCGGAGCGATGGCGGCCAACTTCAGGGAACATCAGAGTCGAACCCTGGAGGTGGTTCAAGAGCGCTTTGAGCGCGCCATGCAGTTGGCTTGGCGTCATGGTCTGCGTGCTGTGCGCACCCACATCGACAGCCTGGGGCCTGGTGCCCAGTGCAGCTGGGACGCCATTCTTGAAGGATCGTCCCGTTGGCAAGATCGGGTGAGGGTTCAGCCGGTTGCCTTGGTTCCGGTTGCGCATTGGAGCAGCTCAGAAGGGGAACAGCTGGCGGCTCGGGTGGCCGCTTCCGGTGGCTTGCTTGGCGGTGTGATCACTCCCCCCTGCGCTGGGCGTTCAGATCGCCAGGCGCTGCGGAACCTTTTGGCGCTGGCCGATCGGCATGGATGTGGGGTGGATTTGCACATCGACGAAGCCAGCTCTGATCCTGCTGCCGGGATGTTTCAGCTGATGCGCGTTCTCAAGCGGATGACCGTTTCAGTGCCGATCACCTGCAGCCATGCCAGCAGTCTGTCGCTGCTCAGAGCGTCTGCTTTGCAGCGGCTTGCTGAACGGATGGTGCGTCACAACGTTCAAGTGGTGGCGCTGCCCCTGACCAATGGCTGGCTGTTAGGTCGGCAGGATTTCAGGACGCCTTTGCAGCGACCTTTAGCTCCGATTCGTCAGTTGCAGAGGGCCGGGGTGTGTGTGGCCGTCGGCGGTGACAACGTGCAAGATCCATGGTTTCCGGCTGGCAACTTCGACCCCTTGGCTTTGATTGCCGCGAGCCTGGCTCAGGCTCAGCTGGCTCCCTGGGAACGCTTGGGTCTGTCGCCGTTCACAACCGCGGCAGCTCGATTGATGGAGATGGAGTGGGACGGGGTGATCCGGGTGGGTGCACCCGCTGATGCGATGCAGCTTCCTGTTCAAAGCTGGGCGGAAGCCTTGGCGGCCCCTCCGCAGCGTCGGCTGTTGGTGCGTGGGGTGTGGGTGCAGGATTGAAGCTGAGGATCACCTCAAGTCAGCCCTGAATCGCCATGGTCTTCGATGCTTTGCACAACGAGCTGGCAGCCATTGCCGATCTCCGCTTGCTGACGAGTCCAGCGGATTTGGATCGCTATTCCCGCGATGCCTACGACTACTCACCAGTGCTGCGAGAACAGCTCAGCCAATGCCGCGCTGATCTTGTTGTCAGTGCGGTTTCAGTGCCGGCGGTACAAGCGGTGGCCGCGGCGTGTCATCGCCATGGCGTACCGCTGACCTTGCGTGGAGCGGGAACGGGTAATTACGGCCAGAGCGTCCCCTTGAAAGGGGGCGTAGTGCTCTTGATGGATGCGTTGCGCGAGGTGCGTTCCATTGATTCGGTGTCTGGTGTGGTGACCGTGGAATGCGGTTGCTTGATGCGCGACCTGGACCGCGCCTTGGCTGTTCATGGCAGGCAATTAAGGCTGTTCCCAAGTACATGGCGCAGTGCCACGATCGGTGGCTTTATCAGCGGCGGATCAGGGGGGATCGGTTCGGTGCGTTGGGGATTTTTGCGCGATCCGGGCCACCTCCTCGGCCTGGAGGTGGTGACGATGGAGGCCTCACCGCGGCTGTTGCAACTCGAGGCTGCGGAGGCGGAAGCCCTGAATCACGCCTATGGCACCAATGGCATCATCACGGCGCTCACGCTCTCCACGGCGGCGCGGGTGGCGTGGCAGGAAGTTGTTGTGGATTGTCCCGACTGGACGACGGCGGTGGGACTGGCCCAGCGCTGCGGTCAAGCAGCGGTTGAGTTGAACCTCTGCACCGTTTTGCAGTCGGCGATTGTGGATCGTCTCCCGTCGTGGAGTGGTCCCGCACGAGGGCAGCACCGACTGCTGTTGTTGGTGGCCCCCGATGGGGTGAGCACGATTGAACGCTTGGCGAGCTCTGTGAAGGCGGAAGTGCAGGTGCTCGGGCAAGAGGAGAACCATCAGGGCAATGGCCTCCGCGAGTTGAGCTGGAATCACACAACCCTGCATCTGCGTAATCACGATCCCAACTGGACCTATCTGCAGATGCTGCTGCCTCAGCCTGAACTGGTCTGCATGGAGGCGCTCCAGCAGCGCTGGGGCGCTGATCTCGTGTGGCATCTCGAGGCCGTGCGTCAGCAGGGGGCCTTTCGCTTGGCGGCTCTGCCGGTGGTCTATTGGAGAGGAGCGAAGGCTCTCCAAGACTTAATCGACGACTGTCGAGCCCAGGGAGCCTTTGTGTTTAACCCCCATGTGCTCACCGTTGAGGGAGGCGGCCTGGGAGTGATCGATGGCGATCAAGTGGCAGCAAAGCATCGCCACGATCCTGACGGTTTGCTCAACCCAGGAAAGCTGGGGGGATTTTCCGCGTGATCAGCAATCCAGGCTGTCGCGTGTTGCAATACCGCTTGTGGGATTCACGCCATCAGCGTCCTGACAAAGCCGGCGTTGATCTTCCCGATCCAACAGGGCATCACTGAAATCAGCCCCTTCGATGTCTGCACCGGCAAAGCTGCTTCCGGAAGCGATCACGCCGATGAGCAAGGCATCGCGTAGATCCGTTTTGGAGAAATCAGCGCGATCCATCAAGGCATCACTGAGGTCGGCGCCATGGAAATTTGCCCCAGAGAATTCTGCTTGGGTAAAGATCGTTCCTTGCAGGTTGGCGTCGCTGAAATCTGCGCCTTTTCCGGTCGCTCCAGCGAAGGACGTGTTGAAGAGGTTCTGGCCATGAAAATCACCACCGCTTTGGTTGGTCAGGGTGTAATCCACGCGCTCTTGGAACAAGGCTCGATCTTGGAGCCCCACACCGGTGGAGGTATCGAGAGCGATGACAGGGAATGGCAGCGCTGTCATGACCGCCAGCAGAACCATCGCGAACAGGGAGCGCAGAATCTGGTTGCGCATGACGGATGCATTGAAAGCTGACCTCACTCTGCCTTTCGTGCACGCTGAATGGATCGTGGCTTAGCGACTGGCCATAGAGGATTGAGTGGAGCTCTTTATCCCTAGGGCTCTTTCAGAACTCCTTCTGCCAATAACGATCCAATCAAATACAAGGAGCCTGCAATCACAGGCGTTGGCTTCGGTCTGTCTGCATCGTTCTTGAACAGGCTGATGAGAACGTCCTCAATGCTTGAGGCGCTCTTCAGTTGATGTGCATGCGTTGGGCAGATCTCGCTCAATTGATCGGCTGTCCAGCTCCCATGCCCTGGCACCGGCACGATCCAGGCTTCATCGTTTGGCTCCAACAAAATCCTGAGCATTTCCGGGGCTTGCTTGTGGGCCTGAATGCCAAGAATCCAGATCTGTTGCTGCCCTGACTGGCTCCAGCAACGACGCTCGAGCGCGAGCTGCTCAGCCGCATCAGGGTTGTGGGCTCCATCCACGCGCACAAACTGGTGGTTCCAGTGCAGTGTTTGAAGCCGTCCAGGCCAACGGGCCTGGGCCAGCCCTCGCTGGATCTGCTCCTCTGTGATCGAGTTGCCAAGTGCATTCATCCGTCGCAACGCTGCACGGGCAACGGCTCCATTACGCCGTTGAAGATGTCCAGGTAGCCCTAGCTCCCATTCATCTGGGAGGGGCTCCACCCACTCCAACGTTGCGCCCATCTCTTGGCTGCGCGCTTCCAAGACCTTGGTCACCGCTTCGTGTTGAGGGGCACTGATCACATGGGCTCCAGGGCCGATCACCGCTGCTTTTTCGCCGCTGATGGCGGTTAAGGAGTGCCCGAGATGCTCGCAGTGATCCATTCCGATCGAGCCAATGGCGATGAGCGGTCGATAGGGATGGGCCGTTGTGGCATCCAGTCGCCCTCCAAGGCCTGCTTCTAGAACGAGCCAATCCAGGGCGTTGGCTTCAAAATGGACAAGGGCAGCGCTGATCAGCTGCTCGAACGGGGTCAGGTTGTGATCCCGTGCCACCGGTTGGAGTTGTTTTAAACGTTGGCGCAGTTGAGCTAGCTCAATCTGCTGCTGGTTCACGCAAATCCGTTCACACCAACTGGTGAGATGGGGAGACGTGGTGAGGCCAGAGCGCAGACCTGCTGCCGTCAGACCGCTGTGAATCATGCAAGCGATCGACCCTTTGCCATTGGTGCCGACCACCTGCACGGCGGGAACATCAGCACAGGGGTTGGCTAGATCGTTGAGAGCCGTCTGCATCCGTTCAAGCGATAGATCCATTCCCCGCTGCTCGAACGGCGAGAGCAAGTCCGCCAATTCATCGATGGGATCGGCTTTGGGATCGACCTTGGAGCGGGTCACGCGTTCAGCAGTTCCAGCGTGCGTTCAAGGCGGGAGAGCAGCTCTTTCACCTCTCGGCGATCGATCACTAAGGGAGGAACCATCCGCACCACTTTGGATCCGGCAGGAACGAGCAAGAGTTTTTGAGCTAGAGCTGCTTTGACAACGGCAGCAGCATTGAGATCGCAGTCCTCTCGAATGACCAAACCCTGCAATAACCCCCAACCTCGGGCGTCCTCAAGTTGTCCAGGAAAGCGTTGAATGAGCTGGTGGAGTCCAGCTCTTAATTGCTCACCCCGTTCGGTCACGTTGCGGAGCAGCTGTCTCCGTTCCAATTCGCGCGCGACGGTAAGACCAGCGCGACAAGCAAATGGGTTGCCGCCAAACGTACTGGCGTGATCTCCGGGCGTGAATAGGTCGGCATGTTGGGTTGTGAGAAGGGCACCGATCGCATGGCCACCACCGAGCCCTTTCGCCAGGGTGATCACATCCGGTTGGACATCCAGTTGCTCGTAGCCCCAGAGCCTGCCGCTGCGACCCATCCCCACTTGAACTTCGTCAAAGATCAACAGGATGTTGCGTTCATCGCAGTGGCGACGAATCGCACGGAACACATCGGGATCTCCCGGATTTACACCACCTTCGCCTTGGAGTGGTTCGATCAGCACAGCGCAAACCCGTGGACCATCGGCCTCTAGGCGATTTAAAAGCTGTTCAAAGCTATTGATGTCGTTGTAAGTGAAGGTCTCAAACCCCTCCACCATCGGCTCAAACCCCACGTGATAGCGAGGTTGTCCAGTGGCGCTCACCGCAGCAAGCGTGCGCCCATGGAAGCTTGCGGCTGCCGTCAAGATGACGGGCCGTTCGATCCCCCGCCGTTGATGGCCATGTTTGCGGGCCAATTTGATGGCCGCTTCATTGGCTTCCGCACCGGAATTGCAGAAGAACACACTGTCAGCGCAGCTGTTGGTTACGAGCCAACGGGCCAGCTCTTCCTGCTCAGGAATTTCATAGAGATTGGAGACATGCTGGAGGCGGCTGAGCTGATCCTTCAGGGCCCGCCGCAGTGCACGGTTGCTATGGCCGAGGGTGCAAGTGGCAATTCCAGCTACGGCATCGAGGTAGCGATGGCCTTTGTGGTCACGGACCCAGCAACCTTTCCCACGCACCAGGGTGAGCGGGTAGCGGTTGTAGGTCCCCATCACAGCAGTTGAGGACGACTCCTTGATACCAGTGGTTTTGGGGGATGTGTTTACCATTTCGCCCGACTGTTGACCAGTGGCCTTCGTTCTTCTATTGAAGCTGACCGCCCTTGATGGCATGGGTCACGGATCAGCAAATTGCCCATTCAATGGGTGGGATCATCCCGGTTAGGTCATACAGGTGGTCGGACTTGAACCGACAAGGGTTTCCCCGCCGCATTTTGAGTGCGGTGCGTCTACCAATTCCGCCACACCTGCTCGTTCGCGTCTCCAGACGCTCAAGGGCCTTCAATGGATTGAGGGCTCTTTAAATACCCTACACGTTTTGGACCTGAGGCTCACTCAGGGTGTGCGCCTGGTCAATTTGGCTCCAGCACGGCCAAGCTTCGCTTCGATATCGGCGTAGCCACGGTCGAGGTGGTCGAGGCCGCTCACGTGCGACTTCCCTTGCGCCACCAGTGCTGCCAACACCATGGCGGCGGAGGCTCTGAGATCGGTGCCATTCACTGGAGCCCCGCTGAGTGCGGACACACCTTCCACAACAGCAGTGTTGCTTTGAACCCTGATCGAGGCACCCATGCGCTGTAGCTCTGCGACGTGCTGCATCCGGTTTTCGTAGATTTTTTCCGTGATCACACTGGTTCCCTGAGCTGTGGCCAGTAAGGCCATGAACGGTGCTTGAAGATCGGTGGGAAACCCAGGGAACGGTTGGGTGGTGATGTCGATCCCCCGGATCTCCCCGGGAGTGATCGTGATCCCTTCCTGATCAATGTCAAGTTTGCAGCCACAGTCGCGCAGCTTTTGCAGAACGGCAGTGAGATGTTCAGGGATGACGGGAGCCACTCTGAGCTTGGAGCGGGTGATGGCAGCAGCAAGTAGGAAGGTGCCGGCCTCAATCCGGTCGGGGATCACCGTGTAATCACAACCCCTGAGTTGATCCACACCTTCAACAGTGATGGTGGGTCCACCGGCACCGCTGATTTTTGCTCCCATGGCAATCAGCAAGTTGGCGAGATCTTGTACTTCAGGCTCCTGAGCTGCATTGGAGATCACGCTTGTGCCTTGAGCCAAAGCTGCAGCCATCAGAACGGTTTCTGTGGCGCCAACACTGGGACAATCAAAGACGATTGATGCTCCTTTAAGGCGTTGTTGACTGCCTGGAATGGAGGCTGAAATGATGCCGTGCTCAACATTGACAACAGCGCCTAACGCTTTCAATCCGCGGATGTGTTCGACCACAGGCCGCGCACCGATTTGGCATCCACCTGGGAGAGGCACTCGTGCATATCCCATTCGAGCGAGTAGAGGGCCAATCGCAAAAAAACTGGCTCGCAGGCCATTCACCAATTCATAGGGAGGCTCGGCTCCTGTCATCCGATCGGCACGAAGTTGCACCACTTCGCCGTTGCGTTGAACGTCCACGCCCAGGGAGGTGAGGATCTCGGACATTCCATCGATATCGGTGAGCGGTGGAACGTTGTGCAGGGTTAGGGGGGCTTCGGTCAGAAGGGAGGCCGTCATCAGCACGAGGGCTGAGTTTTTAGCCCCGCTCACACGCAGCTCTCCACTCAGGATTGTTCCTCCATCAATCTCTAGGTGCGGCTTGAGAATGTCTTGAGACGCAAGAGCCGCTGCCTTCATGCCCGTGTTGCCTAAATTCTCGACCATCTTCACCAACAAGGATGAGACCGTCTAGACGGCCGGCGCTCAAACTGGTTCTGTTGAGTCCAGATCGTGTCTGTCACTCCAAAGCTGATGACGTATGGTCGTCAAGTCACGTTTGTGACGCCAGCGGTTGTGGCGGAATTGGTAGACGCGCATGTTTCAGGTACATGTGTCTTCGGACGTGGGAGTTCAAGTCTCCCTAACCGCATTAACGTGATCGGGTCAGGACTCCCAACTCCTTCATGATTGTGCTCAAGATCTCCAACTCATCGGAGGTAGTGGCTTCCAAAGTTGGTAAGTTTCTCGAATTTTTGACTCCCGATTCCGTGGATCAATCCACGGTGGAAGACCAAGTGATTAAGAAGCTGATTGAAAACTTGGCAGCTGAGGGGATTAAAGGGGAGATCGCTGCGGTTCAAGGTATTGATCTCGATGCTAAGGATCTCAAGCTTCACGACGGCATGAAGGTGCGTAAGCACACGAGCTTCTGATTCTGTGTCGTTGGAAGATCAGTCAGACGAGCTGATCACGAGTCGGCGCAACCCTTTGGTGCGAAAACTTCGTTCGCTGTCAACCCGTGCAGGACGAGACGAACATGGTGTTGTCTTGCTGGAAGGAACCCACCAACTTCAAGAACTCCAGAACCGTGTTTGGCGTGATTCTGTTCCACTTGATGTTGTTGCCACTCCTGCTTGGTTGCAGACGCACGCTGGCTTGATTCGCACTTTGCCGGGATCTGTGCGTGTGCAGAGAATCAGTGCCGAAGCGTTGCAAGCCGGTTTAACGACGGTTCAACCCGATGGTGTGGCCTGTTTGCTGCCGTTGTCTTGCTTGCCTTCCACGGTTGCGGCTCCGGACTTTGTTCTGGCGCTTGATCGCATCCAGGATCCAGGCAACCTCGGAACGCTGCTGCGCACCGCGCGGGCCGCAGACATCCAGCAGGTTTGGTGCGCCTCCGGTGCTGATCCGTTGGCGCCGAAGGTGGTGCGATCGTCGGCTGGAGCGATCTTGAGCCTGCCGGTGGAGCGCTTTGGCCCTGATCCAGCTGAAGGGGTCGTTCAACTCGCGGAACGACTCTCGCAAGCCCGCGATGCTGGCCTTCAAATTGTGGCCACTTTGGTGCCAGACGCAGCAGCAGATCGAAGCATTCAGCCCTATTGGGAGTTGGATTGGACCCTGCCCACGGTGCTCCTGCTCGGAAACGAAGGGGCGGGCTTGGATCCGCTGTTGCAGGCCCGTTGCTCCCATGGTGTGACCTTGCCGCACAGCTCAGCTGTTGAATCTCTGAATGTGGCTGTTGCTGCGGTCCCTCTCCTTCTGGAGAGGCGACGGGCGAGAATGACGTCTTCAACGCAGAAGATTGGGTGAGCGACGCCAGTTTCGACTTCGATGTGATCGTTATCGGCGCCGGTTATGGCGGCTTCGACGCAGCCAAACATGCAGCCGATCATGGTCTCAAGGTGGCCGTCCTTGAATCCCGCGATATGGGTGGCACCTGCGTGAACCGTGGATGTGTTCCTTCAAAAGCCCTATTGGCTGCCAGTGGTCGCGTGCGCGAGCTGGCTGATGCTGAGCATCTCGCAGGGTTTGGAATTCATGCGGCTCCAGTGCGTTTTGAGCGCAAGAAGATCGCTGATCACGCCAACCAACTGGTGGCCACAATTCGGGCCAATCTCACCAAAACCTTGGAGCGGGCAGGGGTCACGATCCTTCGCGGTCAAGGCCGGCTTGAGGGACCACAACGTGTTGGGGTGCGTGAGCTCAGCGGCGTGGACCGGGTGTTAACGGCACGGGATGTGATCTTGGCCACTGGCTCTGATCCCTTTGTGCCCCCAGGCATCGAAACGGATGGACGCAGTGTGTTCACCAGTGATGAAGCGGTCAACCTCGAATGGTTGCCGCGATGGATTGCGATTATTGGCAGCGGCTATATCGGATTGGAATTTGCCGACGTCTACACAGCTTTGGGCTGTGAAGTAACGATGATCGAGGCCTTGGATCGGGTGATGCCCACCTTTGACCCCGATATCGCCAAGCTGGCAGCCCGCAAATTGATCGAGGGCCGCGATATTGATGCGCGTTCAGGGGTGCTGGCGAAATCGATTCAACCCGGATCACCGGTGCAAATTGAGCTGGTTGACATGCAAACCAGAGAGCCCGTCGAGACGTTGGAAGTGGATGCCGTGCTCGTGGCGACCGGGCGTGTTCCCAGCAGCAAGCATCTCAATCTTGAATCTGTGGGAGTGGAGACCAATCGCGGATTCATTCCAGTTGACGACAACATGCGCGTGTTGGTGAATGGTGCTCCTCAGCCCAATCTCTGGGCTGTTGGTGACGTCACCGGCAAGTTGATGCTTGCTCACACGGCCGCGGCTCAGGGTTCGGTGGCTGTCGACAACATTCTTGGTCACCCCAGGCAAATCGATTACCGCAGCATTCCTGCAGCCACCTTTACGCATCCTGAGATCAGTTCTGTGGGCTTATCGGAAGCCGATGCCAAGGAGCTCGCAGGAGAAGAGGGTTTTGAGCTGGGTACGGTGCGGAGCTATTTCAAAGCCAATTCCAAAGCGCTTGCCGAATTGGAAAGTGATGGCGTGATGAAGTTGTTGTTCAACAAAACCAGCGGGGAGGTCCTGGGGGCCCACATTTTCGGTTTGCATGCCGCTGATCTGATCCAGGAGATTGCAAATGCGGTGTCTCGTCGTCAAAGCGTGACCCAACTCGCCAATGAGGTGCATACGCATCCAACCCTGAGTGAAGTGGTGGAAGTGGCCTACAAGCAGGCGGCTTCAGCGGTGGGAGCTTGAGTCATGGAGATCCGTCGTCGTCCGCCCAATCCCAAGGTGCAAGTGGCGCATCTGGAGTTCGCCGTCCCTGATCAGGACGGCGAACCTCGCAACATTCTTGAAAAAATCGTTTGGGAAAAAGATCGCGAGATCGCTGTTGCGCGTGAGCGCATGCCCTTAGAGCAATTGCGCCGCAAGGTGGCTGAATTGCCCCCAGCCCGTGATTTTCTGGCCGCTTTAAGCGCTGCAGCGGTGAGGCCTGCCGTGATTGCTGAGGTGAAAAAAGCAAGTCCCAGCAAAGGTGTGATTCGAGAGGATTTCGATCCAGTCGCGATTGCTAAGGCTTATGCGTCAGGTGGGGCGAGCTGTCTTTCGGTGCTCACCGATAAAGCCTTTTTTCAGGGCGGTTTCAATGTGTTGATTGAGGTGCGCGAAGCCGTGGATCTCCCACTGCTTTGTAAGGACTTCATCCTTAGTCCTTACCAGCTCTATCAGGCGCGGGCGGCTGGAGCCGATGCCGCTCTTCTGATTGCGGCGATCCTCAACGATCAAGACCTTGCCTATTTCGCCAAGGTGGCTGCAGCACTTGGTCTTACGGTTTTGGTTGAGGTGCATGACGCTGAAGAGTTGCAGCGGGTGTTGGCCCTAGGTGGATTCCCTTTGATCGGAATCAACAATCGAGATCTCGCCAGTTTTGAAACGGATTTAGCAACCACCGAAACGCTCACGGCCCAGTTCGCTAAGCAATTGGCGGAACAGCAGATTCTTTTGGTGAGCGAATCGGGACTGTTCCACCGCGCGGATCTCGATCGTGTACAAACCGCTGGAGCACAGGCTGTTTTGGTGGGAGAAGCCCTGATGCGGCAAGCGGATGTGGAGGCAGCACTCCAATCATTGATCCATGGTTGAAAGGGAAGTTGTGACGCTTGGATCCGCACCAACAACCCCTGAATCGGTTGGCTCCGATCTCTGTCCGGCAGAATTGCTGAATCTTGGGATCGCGACTTGCTGATCAGTGTTCTGACGGGCTTCGCGGCAGGTGCTGTGCACGTTGTTGGGGGTGCTGATCATTTGGTCGCGATGGCCCCCTTTTCCCTGAGGCGTCCGATGCAGGCCGTGAAGTCAGGAATGGCTTGGGGCGGTGGCCACTCGCTTGGGGTGGTGTTGCTTGGCGTTGTTGCGATTTTTTTTAAAGATCTGATCCATGTCGAAAGCATGTCGGCATGGGCTGAATTTCTAGTGGGGGTGTCGTTGCTGGTGATTGGTGCTCTTGCTATTCGAACCGCGTTTGGCTTGGAGTTGCATACCCATGACCATCACCACGATGGTTCGGCTTTGCATCGCCATCTCCATCTCCATCTTCGCGGGCAGAACAACCATCGCCGCCATGCGCATGCGGCATCAGGTCTTGGCTTGCTCCATGGATTGGCGGGTGCCGGGCACATGTTGGCTGTGATCCCAGCTCTTGCCTTGCCGGTTCATGGTGCCGTTTTGTATTTAGTTGCTTATTTGTGCGGGTCGATGGGCGCCATGCTCGCCGTGGTGAGCACACTCTCCATGCTCACGATGCGCAGCAGCGCTCGTTTCCTGCCGCTTCTAGTGGGCTGCACCGGTGGATTGTCGATCGTGACAGGAGCGATTTGGCTCCAGAAAACATCAACGGCCTTGTTTTAACGGCGTTGCGACGAGGGCCACAACTTCACCGATCAGGCATCCTCTCGGAACGCTTCCCCATTGCCGGCTGTCCGTACTGGCATCTGGGAAGTCACCGAGGATGGTGAGTTGATTGTCCGCTACAGCGCTCAGCCTTTTGATCACCCTCCGTGAAGGCTGTTGGGGATGGATGCAAACGATGATTGCACCGATAGAGGGAAGGTCTGAGTGTTGATTGAGGGGCCGCATGATCACGCGGTCCTGGGGTTTCAGCGTTGGCCACATCGAATACCCCTCCACTTGCATCACGCGTCGACGGCCACAAAAAAACAGCAGTAGGTCGACAAGACCCACTGCTGCAAGCGATGGTTGAGATCCTGATGAAGAGCTCAGAACCAGACTCAGGAGGCGGTCACCCAGGCGTCAGAGCGGCCTTTGGACTGCCAGAACATGCCGTGGATTTTCTCAACAGCGGCGAGAAGCTCTTCCGCTTTGCCTTGGTCGATGTGCACCTTGCAGGCGCTGCAAAGTTTCGCCGCTTTCCAGAAGGTGTCGTGGAGATCGGGGAACGTTGCCAGGTGCTCGGGCTTGAAGTAGTCGGTCCAAAGGATCAAGAGTTCCTTCTTGGTCTTTTGGGCTTCGTCTTCCTTGACCGCAACGAAGCGGGAGAAGGTGTTGTTGTAGGTGGCAAGAGCTGCAGCATTTCCGGCTGCAGGTGCTTCCAAAGCCTTGAGCTTTTTAGTCATCGCGAGCACTGCTTCAGCGTGAACACGAGCTGAAGCAGGGTCATAGACACCGCAGGGTCCGTCGCAGTGGGCTTCAACGGTGGAAGCGGGCAAGGAGCGAACGATCGCTGATAGAGCCGAGCGAAGCATCGGGTTTGAAACAGAATTTTCGGTGCGACAAGCCTACCTACGGATCACCTTCCGATGGATCATTTTTTGATCTCTAGTAGTTCGACTTCAAAAATCAGGGTGGCGTTCGGAGGGATCACGCGTCCCGCACCACGGCTTCCATAGCCGAGGTCTGGTGGAATCACCAGCTTGCGCTGTCCGCCCACTTTCATGCCTTGGACGCCTTCGTCCCATCCTTTGATCACCCGGCCTGCCCCAAGCGGAAATTCAAACGGTGTGCCGCGGTCATAGCTGGCATCAAATTGAGTGCCATCTTCAAGGGTGCCGCGGTAGTGCACCGCAACGGTTTGCCCTGAGCTCGCAACATCGCCTGTGCCTACAACGAGATCGATGATTTTCAGGCCACTCGCTGTGACTTGAGGCTTCTCTGCTTCCATCGGTCCGCCGAGCGCTGAGGCATCAGCCATGTTGGTATCGGGAGCCATGGCAAACAAGGTGGGGTTGGGGTTGTCGGGGTCGAGTTCCATGGGATTGGCCACGGCCTGAACGACAGCCGCTTGGACCTTCATGGCATTGCTGCTGGCCGTCGTGGATGGCGTTGCAGCGATCACCGTGGATGGCGATACAAGCTGACTGATGAACGCCACCATCAGGCAGGACACAAACACAGCGGTGCTGATCAAGATCTCGCGCACGGAATTTTGCTCGATTTGAGCTAAGTCTTGCAGTTCACTCCTCGCGCTCTTTTTGGCGTAATTGCTGCTCAAGGCGATCGATCCTTCCTCGCAGCTCATCGAGTTCTCGCTGACTGGCGAGGCCGAGATCCTGAATGATGTTGTCGCGGTTGCGTTCGAGGTTGCGGCCCATCTGCTGCTCGAGTTCCGGGGTCTCACCGCGCAGAGCCTTGAGCACATCATCCACAAGGGCAGAGGCATGATTTGAATCGAGCCGCCCGCTGCTCACCCATTCCTGGGTGACGTAACGCAGCCGATCGGCAACAAGCGTGGTGGTGCCGAGTCCGCGAAGCAGCAGCTGTTGCAGGGGATTAGCAGTATCCATAGTCGTACGGGCGCGTCTCGATTCAGGATGGCTTGATCTCCCGCCACTGACCATGGGAAATGACCGATCCCTGGTTCTCCTACAGGGCCTGCTAGGGGGACTGCTTGCAGGCGTTGCCCTGACTGTGTCGGGCCCTTGGTGGATGGTGCCTGCCCTGGCGCTGCTCTGGGCCGCGTCGCGCAGCTCTCTGGCCTCCGCGATCTGGGGTGCAGTGGCCGTCTTGGTGAGCCACCGCTGGTTGCTGGCGCTGCATCCCCTGATGTGGATCGGTGTCCCGGCTGGGCTCAGCCTGCCGATTGCGATTGGGATCTGGTTGGCCTGTGCCCTGCTGGCAGCCCTGCTGCTTGCTTGCTGGAGTTACTTGCTGAATCGCCTGCCCTTGCAGGGGAGCTTCGCCAATGCAGCGCTGGCAGCGGCTGTGTGGGGTTTGCTGGAAGTGGCCCTATCCAAAAGCCCTTCGTTTTGGATTGGTGTGGGTGGAAGCTTGCTTCCGGCCGATCCACCTCTAGCTGCGTTGAGTCGCTGGATCGGTGAGGGTGGCCTTGCCGCCCTGCAATTGCTGCTCGGCTGGTGGCTGTGGCGCTTGCTCACGATGTCTCGGCGTGAGTCGGGTTGGCCTGGACTGCTGGCCGGCGGCCTGCTGAGCCTCGTTGTGTTGCACGGGGTGGGGGCCCGGCTGCTGCAGAACCCAGAAACGATTGGGGGGCAAGCCGAGCTGGCGGAATACAGCGTGGCCCTCTGGCAACCCGCGATTCCCACCCGCGAAAAATTTTCTGCGCAACGTCAACGCGACTTACCCGTACGGCTACAAGCTGCGCTTCAAGAGGCTGATGCCGCTAATGCGAACTGGTTGCTGGCACCGGAAGGCACGTTGCCGCTCAACGATTCGCTTAGCGCACCGACTCCGATTCCATTAATGAGCGGGGGGTTTCGCTGGTCGCGGGGACGTCAGCGCAGCGCCATGTTGTTGGTGGACGCTGGCGGCACCACTCCGCTGGCCTCGATTGATAAGCATCGATTGGTGCCATTGGGAGAGTGGGTTCCCTCCTGGCCTGGCATCAGTGGTCTCTCTGCCATCGGTGGCCTGGAGGCTGGAGAGCCATCCCGGCTTTGGCGCTGGGGTGGTCCACCCGCTGCCGTTGCTATCTGCTACGAGATCAGCAACGGGGCGGCGTTGGCTCGCGCAGTGGCTGATGGGGCGGAGTGGATTCTTGCTGCGGCCAACCTTGATCCCTACCCCCGCCTGCTTCAGCAGCAGTATTTGGCTTTGGCCCAGCTGCGCAGTTTGGAAACGGCCAGACCGTTGTTATCAACGGCGAATACTGGTCCAACCGCCATGATCCGAGCCGATGGGCAGATCGCAGCGCGTTTGGCGTCGTTTGACCCAGGGGTGTTGATGGTGCCACTTCAACCCCGCAAGGGTTTGACGGGGTATGTGCGCTGGGGCGAGACGCCCCTGCTGTTGATGATCGGAGCCTCGTCATTGGTGCTGATCAGATCGGCGAGTCGATCAGGCCCCCGCCCAGCACGACCTCGCCGTCGTAAAACACCGCCCCTTGACCAGGAGTGATCGAAAACTGCGGCTCTTGGAAACTGAGCTTGCAGCGATGAGGGCGCTCTCCGGCTCGATCGTCAGCATTGGCTTCGATGCAGGTGAGATGGGCATGCACGGGTTCGCTGCGGTAACGCACTTGCACCTCCACCTCCATGGCGGAACCAATGGGGGGTGGGGCGATCGAGACCCAGTTCACAGCGCCAACATCGCAGCCTGTGCGACCAGCTTCTGCCCTTGTGGCGACCACCACCTGGTTCATGGCGGCATCGAGTTTCACCACATGCAGCGGTTCACTCCAGGCAATTCCTAAGCCTTTGCGCTGACCGATGGTGAAGTGTTCAATGCCGTCGTGCTGTCCAACCACCGTTCCGTCTTGCAGCACGATTTCACCGTCCCGTGGCGGAAGGTAGGCATCGAGGAATGCGCGCATCGAGCCGTGGTGATCGGCTAGGCAAAGGTCTTGGCTTTCTGGCTTGTCTGCAGTGCGCAATCCGTGGCGCCCGGCCTCAAGACGGGTGTCGGCCTTGGTGAGTTCACCGAGTGGGAAGACCACGCGCGCCAAGACCTCCTGGGGAAGGTCATAGAGGAAATAACTCTGGTCTTTGCGGCTGTCCAGACCTCGCAACAGTTTCCAGCGGCCGTCTTCCGTGTCCAGACGGATGCGGGCGTAATGGCCTGTGGCGATCCTGGGAAGATTGCGTTCCCGTTCGGCCCAGGCGAGCATCGGCCCGAATTTCAC
>TARA_B110000003_G_scaffold54651_1_pt1 | contig 28097 bp, 14 predicted proteins | sample TARA_B110000003 | Tara Oceans TARA_B110000003 (sample SAMEA4396424) | marine metagenome | biome: Westerlies Biome; feature: [SRF] surface water layer (ENVO:00010504); material: water (ENVO:00002006), including particulate matter (ENVO:01000060) such as... | depth 5 m
AAGGCTTCGACCGCTCGCAAACGCTCTTCGTAGATCCCTTGCTCTTTAAGCTTGGCAATCTCTTCCGGCGTAGGCGGCTGGTGTCCTTGGGCTAGTCCAAGGCAACTGATGAGAGCGAGGAGTTGTCGGGTTGTTCGTGTTTTCATTTTTTGAGCAAACTTGAAGTCACCGCCCTGGAAGGGACGGAGGTGGAGGCGGTGGAATTCGGAAATTAATCGTATGAGACGAATCATCTTGGCTTACTACAGAAAGAGCCAATTGGGCATCGGCACCTCCACGAGTGATCCACTCATAGGGCCAGTGGGTTTCGGCCACGATGGTCAGCGCCGAGCCTGAAGCTACTACTTTGAGAGACGCGGGAATCATCTCTGCAGCTTTGACTCGTAGCGGGGAAAGAGGCGTCATCGGGAGCTGGCGCACCTCAACCGGCCTCGTTTTCGAAGGAGACTGAGCCGAGCCATCTGCTCTGATGATGAGACCTTCCAAAGAAGGACCCGATAGACTAAATTCGACTCGCACGACGTAATGCCCGCGAGTCGGAAATTTTTTTACCACCTTGATGCCGGAAATCTTCACGGCAGGAGCTGATTGTTTGGACGGGGCAGGAGAATCTTGTGAACCGGAATCGGGTGAAGCAGAATGTCTCTCCTGCGTGCACGAGGAAACGGCAAGGAACCAGCCAATCGCGAAGAGGGAAAATTTCATTGTTCAATAAGGAAGGGGGGACACAAAATCGTGGAGCTGCCGAAACCGAATCAGGAAAAATCGTTTAAGCACAATTCTATATTATGCACCTCTGGATTCTAAACTTAAATTTGTTATGTTGCACGCTATTTTTAGTAGCAAAGAACTCTCGCTGACAGATGATGCCCTCCAAAAATAGAAAGCAAATTCCTAGCAGCCAGTAACAAAACAGCATTCCCTCGAAGGGAGTGCTACCCTATAGTCCCCGCATGGTTCACCTTTTTGTTTTTCTTTTTTCTTTCGGATGGTTGATGGCATCAGCCGCACCGGTTAAACCGAATATTGTCCTGATCCTTGCCGATGATGTCGGTTGTGAGCCAATCGGAGCTTACGGCGGAGAGCGCTGGAAGACCCCCAACATCGACGCGCTGGCTTGGGGCGGCATGAGATTCGACCACTGTTACAGCATGCCGGTCTGCCATCCATCCCGCCTGGCTCTACTCACCGGAAAGTATCCGTTTCGGCTGAAATCCGGCTGGGGTTCGTTCCCCAAGACTGAGGAGAAGAATACCATCGCCCAGGTATTGCGGCGTGCCGGTTATGCAACTGCGGTCGCCGGCAAGTGGCAGTTGGTTTTGATGAAAACTGACAAGCAACACCCGGACCGGCTCGGTTTCGATGAATGGAGTTTGTTCGGCTGGCACGAGGGAGCACGCTATCACGACCCCATGATCTACCAAAACGGTAAATTAAGGACCGAATTGAAAGCACGATACGGGCCAGATATTTACGTCGATTTTCTCGGCGAATTCATGGAGAAGAATAGCGAGGCCGGTAAACCGTTCTTCGCATTTTACTCGATGGCACTGGCACACGATGTAACCAATGACCTCAAGTGGCAGGTGCCGTATGCGCCGGGCAAAGATCGCTGGATGAATTACGGTGAGATGGTAGAGAGCATGGATGCAATGGTGGGCCGTCTCGTCAATAAGCTCGACGCGCTCAATCTGCGAGAGAACACGCTCATCCTCTTTTCCGGCGATAACGGCACGGCGTCGAAATCCAAGTTGCGCCATAGAAAAGGCTCACAATACGAGAAAGAGCAGGTCTACTCGATCCAAAACAACAAGCGCATCCCCGGCGGCAAGGGGTCGTTGCTCAACATCGGCACCCACGTGCCCTTGATTGCCAACTGGCAAAACACCGTCGCGGCTGGAAGCCAAAGCCAGGCACTTGTAGATTTCAGCGATTGGCTGCCCACCTTCGCCGAATTGGCCAAGGCAGAGCTCCCCGGCGGCCAACTGGACGGAAAAAGTTTCGTCCCGGCCCTGCTTGGCCAGTCGCAAAAGAATCTCCGTAAGTTCTCTTTTGCCGAAAGCAAAAACGGCAAAGGCTGGGTGCGGACCCAGCAGCACAAGCTTTACAACAACGGCAAGTTCTTTGATGTGAAGAGCGACCCAATGGAAAAAAATCCCCTGACCAAGCCCACCGGCCGCGCTGCGTCGGAGCACCAGTTGCTTTTCAGTTCAATGGAGCGCATTGGTTTCCCATTAAAAAAATAATCTGCTTCGCTAAGCGAACGGCCGCTGGTAGTTTTACCAGCAATAGTCTAGGCCAATGAAACAACCTTCTTTCATCCTATTTGCCCGTTTCATGGGGACTACGACGCTTGTCCAGGCCAAGTCGCAGCGGACAAACAGCCCTCTCCCTACCCTCAACGGCGCCCCACTTCAAAAGTAAATTCCTAGTAACTTCATTTATATCATTAATATTATGACAGAAAAATTAAGAATTAAACCTCAAGAAAGATTGTTGTCTTTAGATACATTAAGAGGACTTGATATGCTATTATTGGTAGGATTAACAGGCTTGATAAAAACGATATGCGATAAATTTGATTTTTTCGGAAATGATTGGTTGTTCGATCAGATGTTGCATGTTGGATGGGAAGGTTTTAGGGTCCATGATTTTATTTTCCCTTTTTTTATTTTTTTATCGGGAGTTTCTATACCCTATTCAATAAGTTCAAAACTGGAAAAAGGAGTAGCCAAAATAGAACTCCTTAAAAAGATTTCGATAAGGATGGTTTTATTGGTAGGACTTGGAATTATTTATAACGGAGCTACGGAAAAGGGATTTTCAGATGCTCGTTTTGCAAGTGTCCTTGGTCAAATTGGAATTTCTTATTTCATTGCAGCACTGGTATTTATTTATTCCAAAGAATTCAAAACCAAACTTTATTGGTTGGCAGGACTAATTCTGTCTATCTCTATACTGCAATTATTTGTCCCCGTTCCGGGCCATGGCTCAGGGACGTTTGAACGTGCAACGTCGATCAATGCATGGTTTGACAGTATATTAACTCCCGGAAGATTACACGGAACAGATTATGATCCCGAAGGATTTTTATGTGTAATATCTGCAGCTTCAATAACCATTATGGGAGCTTTTATTGGTTATATTGTCCGAAGTTTTGATATGAAGGGTGAGAAAAAATCAATGGTTATTGCTCTTGTTGGTTTGAGTTTGATAGTTCTTTCTCTGCTATTAATCCCTGTTTATCCAATGATTAAAAAAATGTGGACTATCCCCTTTAATCTTTTAACAGCAGGAATTGGCTCCTTATTATTTGCCATTTTTTACTTCATTATTGATGTGAAAGGTTTTAAGAAATGGACACTGCTTTTCAGTGTTTTCGGGATGAACTCTATTACCATTTATTTGCTCTGCAAATTTGTTAGTTTCGGCAGAATTAGCAGCGGTCTATTTGGTTGGATTGCCATTCCTTTTGGTGAATATAGCGGCATCATTATAGGGATAGGAGTTATTATTGTTCAATGGGCATTACTCTATATGATGTATAAAAAGAAAATCTTTTTGAGAGTTTAAAATTAGATTGGGATACTTGCCAAAAAATAAGATCCAAAGAGACTAACCGGACGCATCCCCGCCCTCCGCTCCGGAGCAAAAGCCGCTTCAATCCTCTCCCGCCAAAAGCAAATTCCCAATAGTATAACCCGAAATTTGCTACTTCGGGGCTTCCCAGTTGGGGATCTCACCCTCCCAAGAAACTGGGTCGGAGGCCTTCCCCTCCGCGAAGCGGTCGCTCAAGATGTCGACGATGCCGTCGTGTCCGGCCACGAGCTCGCTCATCTGCCACTGGAGGTCTGGATGGGACTCGGCTGCTTCCTCGCAGATCTTAGCGACATCGCCGCCGGGTCCCGCATGGCGGCCGGGTGAGGCGAAGAGCATAGACACGATGATTTCGTTGTGGAAACCCTCGGTGCCGATGACGCGTTCGAGGAGAGGTTCATTAAAAGCGTACTCATCACCATCACGGCGCTCCATGGAACAGGCCACGACTTTGGGAAATTCACATTCTGGGAGAAGCCGGCGAACTTGCTCACCTAGATGGTTGCGTACTTCAGTGACCTTGATACGAGGTGCGCCGTGATCCACGAGTGCAATGGAAGGAGAGGTGAATCCGCGCTTCTCACGGGAGGCATGAATCTGGTCGATGAGGATCTGTGCCATGCGCTCGTCACCCGGATCATCCAAATCGACCACGCAGGGACTGATGCGCACTTCAAGGTCGGGCCAGGTGGCACGCATCACCTCCACACGTTGCGGCATGTATTCAAGAATGGCCGCAGTGGGACCAAAGAACATGGGGGTCACATGGAATCTGCGAACACCCTCCCCAAGTTTCTTCATTACGAAGGACTCGAAAACCTCCGCCGGGATGTCATTGAGTTTCTCGGGAGAAATCTTGGTCGAGTGGAGAAGAGAAACCGGATGAATGGTCTCGCCTACCTTCTTACCCAATCGTTCTGCAAGACTACGTAAGCTGAGAGTTGCCTCTGGGCGGTAAGAACCATTGTCACTGATCAAATAGCAGATTTCTTCACTCATATTGTGCGACCAAAATTGCATGTGTTGAGCGCTTGTCCAGCACGGGGCTTAGGAAAGGATATTCCATCAAGCTACTGCGAGGTCTCGACGCCCTCATTTTTTGTGTCTAGGCTAATCTAACATCAACCTCTACCACTCATGATTTACCCTCTCAACCTAAGCTTCAAAATCATCGCCGTCGCCCCCCAAGTCATTGTCAACGACAACCAGAACAACCCCATCTGTTACGTCAAACAAAAGCTGTTCAAATTTAAGGAGGACATCCAAGTGTTTTCTGACCCGAACAAAACCCGGCAGATCGCAAGCATCAAGGCGAACAAGGTGATTGACTGGTCGGCCCGCTACTTTTTTACTGACCATGAGGGCAAAGACCTCGGCTCCGTTGGTCGGCAAGGCATGCGTTCGATTTGGCGCGCTCGATATGATGTGTTTGCAGCCGGCAACGAGCTCGCCGACTTTAAAATTCAGGAAGAAAATCCATGGACCAGGATACTAGACGGATTTCTCGGCAGCATCCCGATTGTGGGATTCCTGACCGGATACTTCTGCCACCCGACCTATATTGCCACCCGCGCCGACGGCACACCAGTCATGCGTGTGCGCAAGCAACCCGCTTTTTTCGAAGGGAAATTCACCATCGAAAAACTCGCAGACCTTTCACCCCAGGAAGAAATTAACCTGATCTACTCCTTCCTTATGCTCATCCTTCTGGAACGGGCCCGGGGCTAGCTAAGACTCCAGCCCCTTTCTCCCCCGTGTATTCCGCCAATCCCCGGTTTCCGCGACCTTCCCGCCAAAAGCAAATTCTTGGCAGTACTACCTATCGTCTCGCCGCTTCCAGAAATATTTTCTAGATCTCGCGGCGGCGGCTTAATAGCGCGATTGCAGGTGATTGACCAGCGGGCAGAAGCGGTCCATTCTCATCGCGATGCACCGAGAGGCCGATCCATTCAGCGCCGCAATCATGGCGTGTTTCTTTTTCTGCCTTCCGTGGCTCGCTGCCGCGGAAGACGTGCCACACCCAATCGAATTCAACCGTGATGTCCGCCCGATCCTCTCGGACAACTGCTGGGCGTGCCACGGCCCTGACGCGAACAAGCGCAAGTCCGACCTACGTCTCGACCTCCACCATGCCGCGGTGCAAGACGCGATCGTTCCGGGCGACGCAGCTGCCAGTCCGCTGGTGAAGCGGATTTTTTCTGATGATCCTGAGGAGGTGATGCCGCCGGCCGAGCACCGCAAAAAACTCAGTACCGCGCAGAAAGAAATCTTGAAAACGTGGGTCGCGCAGGGGGCCAAACGCCAAGATCACTGGGCGTGGATCCCTCCGGAAAAGGCGGCAGGAGAGAGCATTGATGGATTCATCGAACCTCAACTAGTCGCCCGTGGACTGGGGTTCTCGGATGCCGCCGACAGCTACACCCTGATGCGCCGCCTGAGTTTCGATCTGCGCGGCTTACCTCCGACAGCAGAGGAAATGGCAACTTTCACCAGCTGGGAGAAACTCGTCGATGACTTCCTCGCCTCATCTGCCTTCGGGGAACGCCTGGCAGTCTACTGGCTCGATCTAGTGCGCTATGCTGACACGAATGGCTACCACGCAGACGTCGAATGGACCGTCTCTCCGTATCGGGACTACGTGATCACGGCCTTCAACAAGAACATACCCTTCGACCGATTCACGCGCGAACAGATCGCTGGCGACCTGATCCCGGAGGCGACTTCGGAGCAGCGAGTCGCTGCGGGTTTCAACCGGCTCAACATGAAGAGCACCGAGTTCGGTATCCAGGACAAAGAATACCTTGCGAAGTATGCCGCCGATCGCGTGCGGACGACTGCAACGACCTGGCTCGGCGTCACGCTCGGTTGTGCGGAGTGTCATGATCACAAGTTCGACCCGTTCACGGCTCGTGATTTCTACAATTTCGCGGCGTTCTTTGCCGATATTAAGGGACTCGGGTATTATCCTGACGCCCAAAAAAAAGGCTGGGGTGAAACGATGGAAGTGCCGGAGGGCGATGGCCAGGGCGTGACAGTCGTGTTGCCGGATTCGCGCAAAGCCGGACAGGTCTGGCAATACACCGAACAAAAGCCGACCGACGGTTGGGGGCGACGGGAATTTGATGCGAGCGGATGGAAATCCGGAGAAGCCGGCTTCGGGTCCAAAGGCACACCGGGCGGCTCGATCCGCAGCGAATGGAAATCCGCCGACATCTGGTTGCGGCGTTCTTTTTCAGTCGCAGAGATCCCACAGAAACTTTTCCTCCAGATCCAGCACGACGAAGACGCAACGGTCTATCTCAACAACAAGGAAGTCGCGCGCTTGACCGGTTACTCGAACGCCACTCCAGAGTATGTCCGGCGGGCGCTCGATCCTACGGCCCTACAGAAGGGTCAAAACACGATTGCGATCCACTGCCATCAAACATCTGGCGGCCAGTTCATCGACGCCGGGTTGAGTAGCGGCAACATCCCAATTTCTGCACGCAAAATGTTAGCGACAGTCTCGGTTAAACCACGCGTGATGCGGGTGCTTCCACGCGGTAATTGGATGGACGACTCCGGAGAAGTCGTGCAACCGGCCACGCCGGCATTCCTCTCTAGCGGTGATCGGGGTATCCCGCCCGCCCGTCAGAAGGAAGCGAGTGAAACGCTCCCGCCACGATCTCTTTCGCGCAGCGACCTCGCCTCATGGATCACGGCGCGGAACAACCCGCTGACAGCACGGGTTTTCGTCAACCGCCTGTGGAAACTCTACTTCGGCACCGGGCTCGCGCGCATGCTCGACGATATCGGCTCGCAGAGCGAGTGGCCCTCTCACCCAGAACTGCTCGACTGGCTCGCGGTCGAATTCATGGAGTCCGGCTGGGACGTGAAGCACATGGTGAAACTGATCGTGATGTCACGCGCTTACCAGCAGTCGTCCCTAGAAAGTGACAGCCTGCGCGAGCTCGATCCAGGCAACCGCTTGCTCGCTCGCCAGTCGCGTTTCCGGCTTGAGGCGGAATTCATCCGCGACAACGCGCTCGCGGTGAGCGGCCTGCTCGACAGGAGGGTTGGTGGGCGCAGCGTGAAACCCTACCAGCCCGGGGAGTATTGGGAGAACCTCAATTTCCCGAGACGCTCCTATGTCGCCTCCAAGGGCCCCGATCAATTCCGCCGCGGGGTCTACACCCACTGGCAGCGTCAGTTTTTGCATCCAGCGCTCTTGGCATTCGACGCCCCATCCCGAGAAGAATGCACTGCCGACCGACCGCGGTCGAACACCCCGCTAGCCGCCCTCGTGTTGCTCAACGACCCGACGCAGATTGAGGCCGCGCGCGCCCTCGCAGAAGCGACCTTGATGGATGCTGAGCTCAGCGGGGACAGGGCGCGCATTGGATCGATGATCACGCGCGTCCTCACCCGGCCCGGGCGTGAGGCTGAGGTTGAGGTTCTCTCAAGGCTACTCAAAAAGCACCGTGCCGAATTCGCAGCCGACCCTGAGAGCGCCAGGCGCCTAGTAGCGATTGGCCAACATCCCACCCCAAAGAGGAACGACCCAGCCGATCTCGCACCATGGATTTCTGTCGCGCGCACCTTATTAAATCTCCATGAGACCATCACCCGCAACTGAAATCCAACGCCGTGCATTTCTCGGCGCCACCGGGCTTGGGCTCGGCTCGCTGGCGCTCTCTTCGATTGCGCGTGCCGGGGCGTCCCCGCCCAGCTGGCCAGCACGCTGCAAGCGCGTCATCTTCCTTTGCATGGCGGGCGGGCCTTCACACCTCGAAACATTCGATCACAAACCCGAGCTGGCAAATTTGCACGGTCAGCCGATGCCCAAGTCGTTCACCGAAGGGCAGCAGATCGCCCAGCTCCAGGGCAAGGCCAACGAGCTAAAAGTTCTTGGACCGCAGCATGAATTCGCGCGGCACGGCAAGTCCGGCCAGAAGATCGCCTCCGTGCTGCCACACATTGCCAGCAAGATCGCCGACGACATCTGCATCGTGCGCTCGATGCAGACCGAGCAGATCAACCACGACCCAGCTCACACCTTCATGAACACCGGCACGGCCATCAGCGGCCGACCGTCGATGGGTTCGTGGGCGACCTACGGACTGGGCAGCGAGAACCAGAACCTGCCGGGCTTCGTCGTGCTCACCTCAGTCGGCGGTGGCCAATCGCAACCGATAGCCGCACGCCAATGGCACAGCGGTTTCCTCCCCTCCCAATACCAAGGTGTCCGATTACGCTCCAAGGGCGACCCGGTGCTCTACGTCAACAGCCCGGACGGTGTGACACCAACCCGCCAACGTGACGTCATCGATGCCGTCCGCCAGATGAATCAGATCGGCAACCAGACTTTCCGAGACGCGGAGCTCGATGCGCGAATTAGTCAGTATGAGATGGCGTTTCGCATGCAAATGAGCGTACCGGACCTCGTCGATCTCTCTGACGAGCCTCAACACGTAATGGATCTATACGGCACCACTGGCGCCGATGGCAGCTTCGCGTCGAATTGCCTGATGGCGCGGCGTCTCGCCGAACGCGGCGTGCGCTTCATCCAACTCTACCACCGCGGCTGGGACCACCACGGAGGGATCAAAAAGGGAATCGAGCACACGGCGAAACTCGTCGACCAAGCATCGGCCGCTTTAGTAGTCGACTTGAAACAGCGTGGCCTGCTCGATGACACGCTGGTTGTGTGGGGCGGCGAATTCGGGCGCACGCCAATGGCCCAAGGCAATGGCCGCGACCACCACATCAAAGCGTTCTCAATCTGGATGGCCGGCGGCGGGATCCAGCCCGGCAGCAACTTCGGCGCAACCGACGAACTCGGCTACAACGCGGTCGAAAATGTCGTCCACGTGCACGATTTCCATGCCACGATGCTCCATCTGATGGGCATCGACCACGAGAAGTTCACCTATCGTCATCAGGGTAGAGACTTTCGCCTGACCGATGTTCACGGGCGAGTGGTGAACGATATTTTGAGATGATGTTAGAGCTTGCTGCTAGGAGTGGTTCTAGATCTCTCCTAAAACAATGATTTCACTTCATTAACTAATTCCTCAGCACTCCACAGATTGCCAACCAAGATAGTTTTTATTTTACCAGACCGGTCAATAATCAAGGTGCGAAGGTTGTGGTCCCAACTTAAATTATTTTTTTCGTCACGAGTCACTACCACGCCCACTTTTCTTGAAAATTCATCGGATTCAGCTGCGCCTGGAGTGAGAAAAGTCCAGTTTTTATGATCGTTAGATTTATAGCTTGTTGCGTACTGGTTCAACATTTCAGGGGTATCATATTCGGGATCAAACGTGATAGACAAGAAATGGTATGCCGATTGGTTTAGGGTGTCAGCACTAAGAATATCGAGAGCAGATTTGAATCTCAATGAGAGGCGAGGGCAGAAATTTGGCACGGGACAGCGTGTATAGATAAAAGTAATGACGATGACTTTACCACGGAAGTCGGACAACTTTGTGGTTTCATTTTTGTGGCTTAGAAAATTGAAACCCTCGATCGTATCGCCGATTGTAAAATAGTTGTTTCCAGCAACTGGAGGAGCTGGCTTATTTTTTTTTACTCCTTTCGAATCATAGCTGGAGGATCTGAGTAATTTTATATTATCTATCCAGCTGTCCTCGCTGGTCACAGTGTATTTGAAGGTGATTTCATCGCCGACGTTGATACCTTCAATGTCATTTTTATTTTTGACCTCAAAGGGCATTGTCATCGCGGCCATGTAACCCGGCATTTCCTCATGTTCCACTGTTAGGACCCCCCCTTCATCCACTCTCTTAACGAGGCCTTTTGTATGGAATTCTAATATGCTTGTCTCAGGGGCAACTGCATTTTCGGCGCCAGTTTCCCCTCGGTTGCAACTGGCGAGAGCCAGGGAGCCCAAGAGGGCGAAGAATGTTCGCAATGCACTCATATAAATACAAAAAGCACCATGATTAGTGGTGCTTTGGGTGGTTTATTTGATTCGCGTTAATTTTGCAGAAGAGGAGACAATGCTTTTGTCCTTCTCGATTGTCTTATAATAGGACCGTAGCTGATCTGGTTGCTCTTTGTCGTACCTAATTTCCCAAGAATTTACGAACTTGTCTTTGCCCGCTTTCAGGCCGCAGCTCGAGTCGAAAGCGAAGGACAGGGTGTTCTTGTCTTTTTTACTCAAGGTAAAAGACGGGGCGTTCCCTAAGGCGCAGTAATGAGTAACGGTTAGCTGTCCATTTTTGTCGTGATACATGGTAAACATTTCTGTTCCGTCTTCGACCGATCGCTCCACGATTGCACTCCCATTTGATGTCACGCGGAATTCGGACTCGATTTTGACTACGGTGCCATCCTCTCTTGTCAATTTGCCTCTCCACTTGCCAACTACCTGCTGCAATTGCTTGAAGCCTTCACTTGTCTTAACAGTGGGAAGATCGTCCTGCTGCGCGGACGATGAAAAAATCAGTGCGGTGACTATTGAGAGTATCAGTGAGGGTAGTTTCATTTTGGTATAAGTTTAGTTGTTTTGTTAATTAGTCCATTTGTTGGCTGATCGAGCCTGCATTCGGTAATGCGCCAATTCTTGGCAAAATGTGTCAAAAAATCTTTCGTTAGGCGCAGGACGCCTTGGGCCGATCGACCTCCATTTGTCCGGCGTAGCGCCACCCTTTCTCCCCTCCGCTCCGGTCCAAAGGCAGATTTAAAGTCATCCAGCCAAAAGAAAATTCCTACAGCCAGCTGGAATTTAATGAAGGATCTTGGTCATCACGTTTCCATGCACGTCGGTCAGTCGCATATCGCGACCCCCGTACCGGTAGGTCAGCTTTTCATGATCCATCCCAAGTTGGTGCAACACCGTGGCCCAAAGATCGTAGACCGTGGTTTTGTCTTCAGCGGCATGGTAGCCCAGATCATCGGTGGCTCCGTGCACGCTGCCCCCCTTGATTCCCCCTCCGGCCATCCACAGACTGAAACCATAAGGGTTATGATCCCGGCCATTGTTACCCTGTGAAAAGGGCGTCCGGCCAAACTCGCCGGTAAAAATAATCAAGGTGCTCTCAAGGAGGCCTCGCTGTTTGAGGTCTTTGATGAGGGCCGCAATAGGCTGGTCGACTTGGCGGGCCATTTCCTGGTGACCATGAGGCAGGTTCCCATGCTGATCCCAAGGGTTAGCCCGTTGCCCGTCTCCTTTAAAATTGGAGCAAGACAACTCGACAAAGCGCACCCCCTGTTCCACTAGGCGACGCGCCACCATGCACTGCTGCCCATAACCAGCCACCAGTGGATCTTCGTGCTCAAAGCCATATGCCCGCTTGAGATAGGCCGGCTCTTTATCGAGGTCCATCAATTCAGGGACCGCCGATTGCATGCGGAAGGCCGTTTCATAATTTTTAATCGCCGACTGCACATCCCCTTCTGCGGCCGAGCGCTTGGCAAAGGCGCCATCCAACTGCTCCAAAAATTCCAAGCTCGCTCGCTGATCTTTCAAAGGCCGGCTCGGCCTCACACGACTTACCACTTCCTCCTGATCCAGATTAAAAATCGAGGCCCCGGTGGTGGCAGGTAAAAAACCATTCCCGAAAATCGATTTACCCCCGTGGGGTATCCCGGTTTTGTTGTTGAGTACGACATACCCGGGGAGATTTTGATTCACACTGCCCAGACCGTAATTCACCCAGGCCCCCGCCGATGGCGAACCCAGGAAGGGAAAGCCGGTATGCATGTGAAAGTTCCCTTGGGCATGTTCCGAAAACTTTGCCGTCATGCCGCGCACCAGAGCAATATCATCGGCACAGCCTGCAATATTCGGGAAGAGGTTGGTCATCTCTAAACCCGACTGCCCATATTTTTTTGCCTCCCAGGGCGATTGCATAATCCTGCCGTTATTATCAAACTGGGTGCGCAGCACTTCCCCGGGCATGTCCTTGCCATGCATCTCTTTCAGGAGAGGCTTGGGGTCAAAACTGTCCACGTGACTCACTCCTCCGGACATATAGCACAAGATTACCGAGCGCGCCTTCGCTTGATGATGGCTAGGCTTCCCCTCCGCCGCACTTAGATGGTTCAGGGCCAGCCCTCCAAGGCTGCCAAACCCCATCTGCATGAAGCGTCGGCGGTAATAGGTATCAGTAAACATAGATAAGTTCCTTTGAATTAAACAATGTGGTAATCAAACGACGCCAATCTTCGGTATCGGGGTTGTCACCTAAAAAATTCCCACACAGCATGCGTTCGCTTGCCGTGATCTCACGGGCATAAAGCGTCACAAACAACTCACGCAAGACAACATCCACCTCCCGTTTCGTGTCCACACGATTCAACAGATGGCCAGTCAAATCCTCTGCCAAGCCATTCATCATACTCAAGGCCTGAGCCGGCACGTTGTCGCTAGGTCGCCGACTCACCGTGGTCACTGGCACTGGACGGTTGAAGGCAGTCAGGAAGGGGTGTAGGCGGTTCCGGATCACACTATCATAAATCGCGCGCTTGTTCTGCCCCGCCACAAAATGCAAACTGTCGTAAATCGCCTCCGCATCGAGACGACGCGGCTTGTAAAAAGACAAGTACTTGTTGTCGGGATCAAGCTCTTTGGCGGCTACATTGCTCTGGCTACTCAATTTGAAACTACGGCTAGTCACCATCAACTTGAGGCTCTTCTTTAACGACCAACCATTCCTCTTGAAATCATTGGCCAGAAAATCCAGCAATTCGGGGTGCGAGGGCTGCCCCCCCATACGTCCGAAGTTGTCGGTGGTAGTCACCAGGCCGGCGCCAAACACATAGTTCCACAAACGGTTGACCAGCACGCGTCGTGTCAGGGGATTGTTGTCACTCGTAATATCCTGTGCCAGCTCCAGCCGACCACTGTTTTTGTTGTAAGGCTTGTTTGCAAAAATTTCCAAAAACTGCCGGGGCACCGCCTCCCCTTCACTTTGATGGTCACCACGATTCAGAAAGGGGGCATCCACCGGGTCAGCCTCATACACTCCGGGGGCTCGGGTGGGGACGGGGATCTCATTTTCAAGTCTGCGATACTGCTCTACTAGTGCCACCACGTTTTCGGGTAACTGTTTCATATCATGGTTCAAAACGTTGCGCTGCAACAACTGCCCCAAAAACTCCGACTCCTCATCGCTGACGGTTCCGGCCATCCATTTGTTCAAAATACTTTGGATGGTTGTTTCATACCCTTCCAACAAAGAAGCTTGGTCCACAGGGGGCGTGGCCACCCACAAACTCAGAGGAGCCCCCATACTCTGCGGAGCTTCAGGGCCCATCAGAATCTCGCTCACGCCCCACCAACTACGCTCGTCCCCCTCTTGGTTGATCACGTCGCGAGCGGTGCGGAATTCATAATGAATTTTTTCACCCTGCCAGATATCCATCTTCCGCGAGCCCTGCCACACCGGCACAGGTTGATCGAGGCGATGGTTATCGTGCAGCAAACCTCCAAATGGGTAGTGCCTGACCGCATAACGTCTATTGGCTTTGTTCCCAGCAGCGCGCACCCAGAGATTGTTGGCGGCAGCTGTCATCCGGGGCGAGCCCATCACCGCTGCATGCTTAGTGCTGATCAAATGGCTGTAAACTCCAGCAGGGTAGACCCCTTGAAAGACATTCTCCCCTTCCCCCCTCAAGGCAAAAGAGCCCGCAGGTTGGGGAGATAGATGCGAGCCATTACCAGTTTTGAAGAAAGTCGCCACCACCTTGGGGTCGCGCAAATCATAGTAGGCGACTGCTCCTTCTTTTACCTTTTTGTTGTGCGCCTTCACCCGCTTCACATGTCCCTGCAATTCCTTCCAATACGATGCGAATTCTTTCGGCCCTTTCTCTTCCATCCGCAGCCATGGGGTCAAGGCATCACTATCATGCTGTTTGTTTGTGCTCTTCACCTTTTCCAACCTGTCTTCAAGCGTCTCCATTTGAGAAAGCCAGTAGGTCGCAAAAGCTTTTTTGATTTGAGGTTTCAGCTGCTTGATAGCGTCTTGATGGCGGCGTTGTTTTTCCTGGCTGTCCACCACAATCGTGGCGGGGCGATTGCTGATCATCACCCCATAAAAGCGGGTGTAGTCCTTCTGACTGACAGGGTCAAATTTATGATCGTGGCAACGGGCGCATGACACCGTGAGGGCCATGGTGGCCTTGCTCACGACATCCACTTGATTGTCGGTGAATGCTACCAATTCTTGGTAGGCGTCCACTACCCCATAGCCAAAAGGGTTCATACGCAGATGTGCGGGACCAATCGCCGATTCATTAATATGCGTTTCGTGATTGAGTCGGGGCTTCGCCAACAAATCGCCAGCCAGATGCTCGATCATCAACTGGTCGTAGGGCACATCCTCTTTTAGGGCCCGTATCAAGTAATCACGGTACTGCTGTGCAAAGGCGATACGGGGATCACCCTCACTACCATGACTTTCGCTGTAGCGATACCAATCCATCCAGTGTCGGGCCCAACGTTCCGCGTAAGCCTTGCTGGCCAACAAGGTGTCGACATATTTTTCATAGCGCTTCGGATCTTTATTCGACGTAAATGTTGCCACATCGTCAGGGGACGGAGGCAAGCCCGTCAACACCAGCGATACTCGGCGCAACAGGGTGTGTGAATCGGCGAGATCGCTAGGCAGCAGTTCTTGCTGTTTTAGGCGATCATAGACAAAAGCATCAATGGGGTTGTGGCTCCAATCAGCCTTGTTCACTTTCGGCGGTTCAGGGCTTGTGATCGGCTGGAACGACCACCATTTTTTACGGTCATCCCGCACATCGTCCCAACTGCGCAACTCTTTTTCCAAACTGGTGGACGTAGGCTGTGTGTGGCGTGGATCCGGAGCCCCCATGCTTACCCACTTTGTGAAGTCAGCGATGACGCTGTCGACCAACTTGGGCGCTTTGTCAGGCATATCCTCTACCTCTGCCTCATGACGGATGGACTGAATCAATAAACTTCCATCGGGATTACCAGGTATGATCACCTCCCCCGAATCCCCACCCTTTCTCAACGGCTGAATCCAATCGAGGGCCAAGCCACCCTTTTTTTTGTTGGTTGAGTTGTGGCAGTCGTAGCATTGCTCGGCCAAGACCGGGCGGATTTTCTTTTCAAAAAACTCCCGTTGAGACTCCGTGATCGTGGGATTCTCTGCCAAGACCAACGGGTCCGAAAGCGCCCACAAGCTCAAGATTACCACGCAACAAATCGACCTTCGCAGGTTAAAATTTCCAAGCGGCCAAATTAGACGATTCTTATTGGCATGAACCTGACTAATATTGGTAGGGAGATTGATTCTCTGGGGTTGGTTCATAGTCAGCGGAATGTGAGAAAAGAGGATGTTCAACTTTAGCTTCGGCTTAAACAAGTAAACTTCTCAAGGGGATTACTACTTGATAGAAGACATGGGTTTTTCACGTGAGGGGAATATGACGAATTCCGGGGCGTCGAAGACATAGGCTTTCCCTAAAATCCAGCCTTCTTTGCCTCGGTCAAGAAATATCCTCCCAGCCGACCTTAAAACATTACCATCGGTAGTGAATTGGAAAAAACAACCTGATAAAATCAAGGAGATCGATTCTCTGAACGGCAAGAGACGGCTCTCCTACTTTCTTTCTTTTTACTTGTTTGACGCCTTGCTGAACGGGGGCGTGGACGGAAAATCAGGCGGAGTCTTCGGTTGCAGACGCCAGCAGATCTAGGTAAGCATCCCCTTAAGCCCCCTACTGATATGTCCCCGCCGCCGCCCTCACCTCGATCCAGTCTCGCGGCAGCGCTTGCAGTCATTCTTTTTGCTTTCTTCTCGGCAAGCACCACTAAGGCTGCCTCACTCGAAATCCAACAGGGCGATCATGTTGTCTGGCTCGGCAACACCTTTGCCGAGCGAATGCAGTATTTCGGTGAGATCGAAAGTCGACTGCACGCGCGCTACCCAGAGCACAACCTTGTCGTTCGTAACCTAGCCTGGTCAGCCGATACCATTAGCTTGCGCCCTCGACCCAAAGATTTTGGCGATGTTCATCACTATCTCTCCAAAGTAAAAGCTGATGTCATTCTGGTCTGTTACGGCTTCAATGAGACTTGGGATTATGGGGAAGATGAAGGGATTGCTCGGTTTGAAGCCAATCTCACGAGTTTTCTCGGGGGGATGCAGAGCAGGAATTACAATGGGGAGTCTACTCCTAAAATTGTACTCTATTCTCCGATTGCCTGCGAGGGCACTACTGTCCCGGATACCCCCAAAAGAAATCGCCTACTTTTACTCTACACGAATACCATGCAGCGCGTTGCGGATTCGCTCGGGATCCCGTGCATTGATCTTTACTCCGCTTCTAGAGCAATTTACCACCAAGATAAGGAGACAAAACACACGATCAATGGCATCCACCTCACCGCAGAAGGTTACTTAAAATTGGCCCCTACTATTCTCTCGGATAAGCTCTTCGCGCCTCTACCTGATGGAGCGCCTCTTAAAGCGATTCGAACTGAGGTGTTGGGAAAAAATGATACTTTCTTTGATTGGTATCGAACCGTGAATAGCTTCTATATTCACGGCGACCGCAAAAACCCATACGGCTCAGTCAACTTTCCTCTCGAACGTAAAAAGCTTCTCCAGATGACCAGTCTTAGGGACCAGCGGGTCTGGAGCGCAGCTCGCGGCGACAAGCTTCCCGCTGAGATCGATGATTCTTCCACTGTCGAGATTCCTACAACTCGACCAGGCAAAAGAGGAGGCACATCTCCTGCACTTTCTCCCGTGAGAGAACGAGCCAAGTTCGAGATTGCCGAGGGGTTTCAGGTCGAACTCTTCGCCTCTGAGGAAGAATTTCCGGAGCTTCGAAATCCTGTTGCTCTCAAATTTGATGGCGCTGGACGTCTTTGGGTCGCGACCATGCCTTCCTATCCGCACGCGCTTCCCGGCGTCAAAACCAACGACCAAATTCTTATTCTTGAAGACACAGATCAAGACGGCAAAGCCGACAAACGCACCGTCTTTGCCGAGAATCTTTACCTCCCACTTGGCTTCGAGTTTGGCAAGGACGGGATCTACCTTTCGCAGGAGCCTAATCTTGTTTTCCTCCGGGATAGCGACGGCGACGGTAAGGCCGATCAAGAGACCATCCTCTTGCACGGCTTTGGCAGCGAAGATTGCCACCACGCAATCCACAACTTTGTCTGGGGACCAGGTGGAGGACTCTACATGCAAGAGAGCGTGTTTCATCATACTCAAGTGGAGACCATCTATGGACCTCGCCGCAGTAAGGACAATGCGATCTACCGCTTTGACCCGCGAACCCATCGCCTCGAGATTGTTTCCCGCCTCCCCCCCGGAGGAAATCCTTGGGGATATGCCATCAATCGATGGGGAGAACATCTCTATGTCGCTCGTCACAATAACGCTTCGCTTATTAACCAACCCGAGTCCGGCAATGTCGCAAATGCCAATTACGGAAACTCCGATACTCGTAACTGTGGTCAGGAGTTCATCTCGAGCAGGCACTGGCCCGACGAATTCCAGGGAAAAGTATTTACCAACCAATACAAAAATTTTCAGGGCGTTCTTCTTCATGATTGGACCGAGAACGGCACGACCTACGATCACAAACGTCTCGGTAAGGTCTTTGAAGCGCACAACAAAGCGTGTATCCCAGTCGATCTTCAGCTTGGTCCCGATGGCGCTCTATATGTAGCCGATTGGTACAATCCAGTACTCGGTCATATGCAGTATTCCCTTCGCGACGAAAGGCGGGACTCGAGCAAAGGGCGTATCTGGCGGGTTACCTGGAAAGATCGCCCGCTGGACTCACCAGCCAAGATCGTAGGTGCCAGTGTAGAAGGGCTGCTCGATTTGCTCAAAGCCTACGAAGACCGCAACCGCTACCGTGCTCGACGCGCCCTTTGGAATCTGCCGGACAAAACCCTACAGCCAGCTCTCGAAAAATGGTTAACCTCGCTCGATCCATTGGATGTTGACTATGCTCACCACCTCACTGAGGCGCTATGGCTCCATCAACAGCGGGGCTGGATCAATGGAGAGCTCTTCCAAGAAGTTTCCACTCACCGCGATTATCACGCTCGGGCGGCGGCCGCCCACCTTCTCCGTCAATGGTCTGAAGATCTTCCTGGCGCTCACAACCATTTCCTCCGGCTGGCAAACGACGAGCATCCCAAGGTCCGCCTTGAAACCGTTGTCTCTTCCACTTGGGCTGATCCCTCTATCGCGGTCAGAGTACTCGAACAGGTAAGTGAACATCCCCAAGACAAATACCTTAAATTTGCCACTACCAATGCTCGGAAAGCCCTAGCCCCCGCTCTCGAAAATCACCCCATGGCGATCCCGCCAGAGAAACTCGCAGCCCTCCCACTCAGCGAACGCGTCCTGAGGGCTCTCATTCGCCGCCCCAAACTAGATCCTGATCTTCGGATCAAAGCCCTGAATCATCTTGCCGAGGAAGGTTCCAGAACAAAGGAGCAAATATTGGTAGAGATTATCGAGCAGCTCGAACGAGAAGAACGCCCCGCCCTCGAAGACTGGCTCGCAGTCCTAGACTCCACCAAAGTCTCCTCCGATGGCGTGCTCAGCTCCTTATTAAAATTGAAGAATCCCAACATCCGGCAAGCCGCCTTCGCTGGACAGCTTCGATCTGGTCACCTCATTTCTATCCCTCTCGATCCCGATGCCCTCCGATCCATTGCTCGGATCGATTCGCCCGAGCTCAAAATCTCTTATTTAGAACCAGCTCAAAAGGCCCTTTCTTTTTCTGGGGCTGCGCAAGATGCCGCCCTCTTCTCACTCGGCCATATCCCTGGAAATGATGATAAGATCTTCACTACCCTTGCCAAACATGTCGTAAATCCAGCTCTCACTGCAGCGGCAGTCGAGGCGATTCTGATGCGCCCCCAAGAGACTTGGCCCGCCGAAGGAGCTGCTGCTCTGTTAAACGCTCATCTTCCCATCCTTAAGGCAACCCCCGTGGAGAAGCGTGGCTCTGCATCTTTCGAGCTAGCTTCCAAACTCCTCACCCTAATTGCCACCATCCGCAAAGCTCCCAATACTGTTGCTCAAATTCGCTCTCTTCAATTGATGCCGGTAGAGATCGCCACTGTTCCCGATCAACTTCGTTTCAATCAAAATTCCTTCCGAGTCCCGGCGAATACACCAATCGAACTCCGTTTGGATAACCCTGACGTCATTCAGCACAACCTCGTCCTTTGTGCTCCCGGCTCGCTGGAAAAAGTCGGACGCACTGCTGACAATATCCTTGCCGACCCAAAAGCGATAGAGCGTGATTGGATCCCAGATCTTCCCGAAGTTCTGCATGCCACTCCGATGGCAAATGCTCATCAGGAGGTGGTGCTCCGCTTTGTCACTCCCAAGAAACCAGGTTCCTATCCCTTTCTCTGCACTGTGCCCGGACACTGGCGAATCATGCAAGGAACCATGATTGTCGATAAACCCAAGACCTTTTTATCTTCTAATAAAGCTAACAAGAATGTGCTCATTCTCACTGGCGAACCCGAATACGGAACGCGTTCGTCCCTGAGCGAACTCGGGGAAGAGCTAGAAAAAGATCATCAACTCAAGATCACTCACCTTGAAATAAACCGCAAAGAGAATCCTCACCGCTTCCCAGATCTCTCCAAGTACCTACCCAAGGCCGATCTGCTGATTCTCTCCCTGCGTTTTGTGAATCTCGAAGAATCCCAATACAAAGCGCTTGATCAGTATCTTGCTCACAAACCCTTCATCGCCGTGCGCACAACTACCCATCTTTTTGATTTCCCCAAGAATTCCAAGATGGTGGCTGAAAACCGTTCATTCCCAGCTCGTCACTTTGGAACCCCCTACCGCGGCCACCACGGTCACGAATCTAGCCAAGTCAACTATGTCATGTCGGCAAAGCACCCCGTCATGACAGGTATTGATCCCCGCTTCTGGACCCCCGATTTTCACTACGCGGTCAACCCCCTAGACATCGAGTGCAAACCTCTCATGGTAGGGCAAGCTCTCAGAGGTCGCCAACGCGCTAGCTTCAAAAAAGTCGGTGGACACAACCACGCTATGGTCCTCTCAGCTGAAGACCAACGACGTATCATTGGCAGTCCCCACCCAATAGTTTGGACGATTGAGAATAACCCTAATCGCCGTGCTCTCGTAACCACCATCGGGGCCCGTAAGAGCTTTGAAGATCCCAACGTCCAACGACTCTACCGCAACGCTGTGCTTTGGTCTCTGGGCCATGAGGTCCCAAAACCATAGCGATATTAAGGGGAGGGTGGAGATATATTTTTGAGCTAACCGTAGCTCGAAACTATCTCTAATTAATAATCAATTCACTCTAACCGCCCTACACTATGGTCCAAATATGGGCTCATGGCCCTACCGCCAAAAGCAAGTGCCTAGCAGCCAGTTTACTCCCCAAAACAATACAGTGTCTTCTGGCTACGAAGAAAGACCCGGTTGTTCGCCAGCGCGAGACTACAACGTTGGTCGCGCACAGAGCGATCGCCAAATTCAACCTGATGAAGGATTGAAAACTTTTTGGGATCCGCCGCTACCACAAACACCTTCCCATTGTGGTCCTGGAAATAAATCTTCCCATCGCCAAGGGTTGGCGAGGCCTCGATTTTAGCCCGTGTTCCGATCGCACCCGTCCAAAGCACTTTTCCGCTCCTTGGTTCGATACAGGAAATTCGTTTGTCCTTATACTCCCCATTGAGGACGTAGAAGTGACCATCGTGGTAAAGCGGAGTGCAAACATCTGAAGACACTTCGGGGTCCTCGCTTTTCCACAGCAGCTTCCCAGTCTTCATATCGACAGCATAGACCGGACTTTTCTTGGGAGCACAAGCCAAGGCAACGCCGCTTCCTGCAACCGGAGAAGGCACCAGTCGCCAGTGTCCGATTTTCGTAGGATTCCAAGTCCCCCATCGCCAGAGTTCCTTCCCATTGGTGGGGTCGTGACCGGTAAGAGCATCACCACCAGCCACGAGAAGCTGAAGGTCTCCACCATCATCGGCGGTCCGACTGAGAACCGGAGAGGTGAAGGCCTCGAGCGACTCAGCCACCGCATCACCCGGACGGTCAGCCATCCAACTCTGCTTTCCAGTCGCAAAATCAAAGGCAACAAGATAGGACGGGATCTTGGTCGCTCCCTCAGGTCCGCGTGACATCCCGCCGTAATGAAACGGAACGTCACGTTGCAAAATCTGCATGATAAGATTGTCGCCCGAAAGAATAGGACTGGTAGAAAAAGTCCATTGGAACGCGAAGTATTTACCACCTTCCGGAATGAGGTTTTTGCGCCACTCTTCCTTGCCATCCATAGAAAAGACAATCAGGTCTCCAGTGCCAAAAAAGAACGCGACCCGCTTGCCGTCAGTGACCGGGGAAGGCGAGGCGAAGTCGCTTCGGTCATCCAAATGCACTCTTCCCTTTGAAACGACTTTTGACCAACGGAGCTTGCCGCTGGAGGCATCAAGGCAGATGGCGTGCAGCTCCTTTTTCTCATGATCAGCCGCGGTCACAAAAACATAGTCTCCCCATACAATCGGGGTGGCAGCCGAACTGCCCGGAACTTGCGCTTTCCAAACGACATTCTCAGTAGGCGAAAACTTGGCAGGTAACTTCATACCCTCTCCCGCGGTGCCATTGAAGTGAGGACCACGTTGAGTCGGCCAGTTAGGATTAGCCATCGCGACAAGCGAGAGAGACAAGCTAAGTGAGATAGAAGATAGAGTTTTCATCAGGTTGGTAGACCACCATATGCAATCTAGAGAAGAAGACTCAATACGAATTCTAAAAATACCACAAATTCCACCACCCTGAAGGCTGACAACCGGGAGACTCGTGGACCCTTCTCACCAATTGATTCTAATCGCAAGACGTCTTCAACCCTTTCCTGGAAAAGACAAACTCCTAGCAGCTATTCATTTGGCAGTTAAGATTTCACATGGTTCAATCCCAAATGCGCTTTTTCGGAGCTTGTCTTTGGGTCGCCACTGCGGTGATGGGCTTCTGCGACAGAATTTCAATCGAACGGCTGCCGGAACGGGCTGATCTTTCGGTAGTTGAATTGTTTTCGAAACTTTCACCCGACGACACCGGGATTACTTTTGAAAGCGAGCTCGATCTCCACCATCCGTTGAAAAGGCTCTACCAATCGGGTTTCGCATGCGGCGGGGTGGCGATTGGTGATCTCAATGGCGACGGGTTACCGGAAATTTTTCTAGCGAGTGGACCTAGCTCTAATCGCTTATACCAGCAAAAGGCGGCATTTGAGTTTGATGATATCACAACTTCAGCCGGCGTCAGTGGCGGCACCGATTGGGCCGCTGGAGTGACCTTCGTCGATATCGAAGGTGATGGAGATCTTGATATTTATGTCTGCAATTACGATAGTCCAAACTCACTTTTCCTCAATGAATCCAAGGGCGGAAATTTTTTCTTTCGCGAAACAGCGGCGAAGTTCGGCCTGGATCTTGTCGATGCTAGCTTGATGCCAGCATTTTGTGACTTCGATAACGACGGTGATTTGGATTGTTGGGTTTTAACGAATGGACTTTCGCGAGCGGGAGGTCGCCCGCAAAAGCCCCCATTTATAAAAGATGCAACGACCGGAAAGGTGACAGTAAAGCCAGAATTTTCCCGATACTATGAAATCGTTCAGACCGGAAAATCGACCTACACAATGGACGAGGTTGGTCGCCCAAATTATCTCCTGCGAAATGACAACGGGAGATTTGTTGATGTATCAACGAAGGCAGGAATCACATCAAAGGGCTTTGGGCTGTCAGCGACTTGGTGGGACTATAATGGAGACGGCCTATTAGATCTCTATATTTGCAACGACTTCATGGCACCCGACCGCCTGTATCAAAACCAAGGCGATGGGACTTTTACGGATGTCATTGAAGAAACGGTGAATACTATTCCCTGGTTTTCGATGGGGTCCGATACCGCTGACATCAATAACGACGGACGACTTGATTTTGTGGCCCTAGATATGGCAGCAACGACCCACTACAAATCAAAGATGGCGATGGGTGACATGGGAGGACAACGCTGGCAGGTCGAGAACATCAAGCCACGCCAGCTGATGCGGAATGTGTGCTATCTTAATACCGGAACCTCAAGGTTTATTGAGACCGCTCAGCTCTCGGGAATCGCCAACACAGACTGGTCATGGGCGGCAAAGCTAGCGGACTTCGATAATGACGGGCGCGTTGATTTATTCGTTTCGAATGGGATGAGCCGCGATTTTAACAACTCGGATATCGAATTTGACAAATCCCATCTCATCGGGCGCACCCAGTGGGATTTCTTTGAAAATACTCCGGCGATGCCGGAGCAGAATCTAGCATTTCAAAATGTCGGCGGGCTTCTGTTTAAGGATACCAGTAAGGAATGGGGACTGGCGCATACCGGCATGAGTTACGGGGTGGCCTATGGGGACTTAGATCGCGATGGAGATCTCGATCTGGTAGTCGTTAACCTCGACGAGCCAGTGAGCATCTATCGAAATAACTCCGCCGGCCCGAAACAAAACGTGGTCGTGGTTCGCTTACGAGGGATAGAAAAAAATTGCGGTGGGATTGGCGCACTGGTCCGCCTAGAAACCGAAGCGGGAACGAAGCACATTCGCCAAATGATGCCATTCACCGGGTTTCTATCCAGTAATTTGCCGGAGCTCAATTTCGGACTTGGTTCTGAAACAACGATCAAAAGCTTAACAGTCACCTGGCCTTCGGGCGGTGTTCAGGAATTCAAAAACCTTACGGCGGGCAATAGATTCACCATTCATGAGCCAAGCAAATTCTCCAAACAGCCCAAGCCGCCCGAACCACAAATCCCTCTCTTCACGCCATCTAAGGTCTTGAAAGGGCTAGTCCATCGGGATCAGATTTTCGAAGATTTCGACCGTCAGCTTTTACTTCCAAACAAGCTTTCCCAACTTGGTCCCGGACTGGCTTGGGCGGATGTTGATGGCGATGGCGACGAAGACCTTTTCGTGGGCGCCGCACGTGGAATGGGCGGCGCAGTCTTGCTCAATGAAGGCCTTGACGCAGCCGGCGTCTGCCAGTTCCGCCTTCCTTCAGCGAAGCCCTTCATCGACGACGCCGAGCAGGAAAATATGGGCGCCTTGTTTTTCGACGCTGACCGCGATGGCGACATGGACCTTTACGTGGCCAATGGAAGTTACGAATATCTTGAGGGCGACCTACGATTACAGGACCGTCTTTACCTAAATAAAGGTAGTGGAAGATTTACAAGCGCGGAGAAAGCGCTGCCTGATTTCCGCGATTCGAGCAGTTGCGTGACCGGGGCCGATTTCGATCGCGATGGCGACATCGACCTCTTCGTGGGAGGGCGAGTTATCCCCGGTAAATATCCTGAAGCGGCAAAATCGCGCTTGCTCGTAAACGAAACAATCCCCGGGGGTAAGCCAAAATTCGCAGAGGTTCCCGGACTAAAAGTTACCGGCCTGATCACAAGCGCGCTGTGGTCGGATGCCGACGACGACGGATGGATAGATCTTTTCGTGACCTGCGAATGGGGGCCAGTAAGATTTTTTCAAAATCGCCAAGGGGTTCTTGAGGAAAAAACGGAACAAGCTGGTTTAGCCAGCTATCTCGGTTGGTGGAACGCCATCGCCGGGGCAGATATCGATCAGGATGGCGATATCGACTATGCCGTCGCAAACTTTGGCTTAAACACGAAGTATCGCCCCAGCGCAAGAAAGCCGAGTAAGCTTTACTACGGCGACTATTCTGGAGTCGGGAAAAAGAGCATCGTTGAAGCCAAGTATGAGAACGGAGTGTTATTGCCGGTCCGGGGGAAAAGTTGCTCCACCAACGCTATGCCGCATCTCGGAAAACGGTTCGCTACTTATCACGAATTTGCGATCGCGGCATTGCCTGAAATTTACAACCCAACGGCGCTTAAAGACTCGCTCGTACTGACGGCCAACACCTTGGAGTCAGGGTTTCTGATTAATGACGGAAAAGGTCGCTTCCGATTCAAGCCAATGCCAGACCTCGCACAAGTTTCACCGGGTTTCGGGTTGAGCTTTCTCGATGCAGATGCGGATGGTAAAATGGACCTGTTTATGGCGCAAAACTTCTATGGTCCACAGTTTGAAACTGGTCCCTACTCAGGCGGCCTAAGTGTGCTTCTGCGAGGTGACGGAGCCGGAGGATTCAAACCATTGATGCCCGATAAAAGCGGTCTAAGCGTCCCCGGAGATGCAACATCAGCAACACTCACTGATTTCAATCGCGATGGCCGACCTGATCTTTTGATCGCCCAAAACAACGGTCTTGTGCTGACCTTCGAGAGCACCAGTCGTGGCACAGGTAAGTTTCTCAAAATCACTCTCGAAGGTGGCAATGGAAATCCGTCTGCTATCGGAGCCCGCGTAACAGCCCTTCTCAAATCTGGCAAAAAGATCGTACACGAAGTTTCTGACGGGGGCGGGTATCTCTCTCAGTCGAGCTCACATCCGCTAATCACGCTCGGCGATGAAGTCGTCACAAAAATCATCATCCGATGGCCGGATGGTCAAGTTTCAGAAACGATAGACGTGCCTGGTCAGGGTGGAAGCCTCCGAATCACTTCCCCTTAATTGTTTCACCTTACCCCCGACGATATTACGAAAAGGCAATGGTCGAAAGCCCGCGCCTTTAATCACTGAACAAGACGAAGACGGTCCCGTCTTACAGGAACAACGTTAAAAATTACGGCCACTCTGAATTGTTACTATATCTTTTCAGGACACGATCGCTGTTTACAAAAAACTCCGGACTGAAAGTCCAGAGTTTTGATTTATGTTCCCCTTGGAATTTTCTTTAGCGATAATAGATCTTTGCAGTCCGATTATTCCTCGGTCACTCGGTAGAAGACCTTACTGAGATCTCCAAAGACTCCAGCATCAACATAAGTCGTCAAATCGCCGTTGGCTGGGTAGCTATCATCTAATTCGTCCCAGTTCAGCAAATCGGTTGAACGCTCTATGATGTATCGACCAGTTTCCCTCGAATTCCAAGTGATCGTGATGTTCCGGCTAACTGGATCAATATCAATACTAGTAATCTCAAGTTCTTGGCTGAATCCCTCAATCAATTGCAAAGCGTTAATTGTGGAGTTGGCCGCTCCATCGCCGAGATCCCAAAAATTTAGGGTTACAGTGCCTTCCGCAGGGATAATGTCATCGAAGCGGATGTAGTTGCCGGTGCCGCGATTCTCGCTATCGATACTTGTAACCTGCCGGTAGCCCGGTTCCGCATTATAGGCGTCCGCATTTTCCTCGGTCATGAAAATTTTCTGGCTCGATTCGACCTGTTCAAAATCTACGCTAGGAAATTCAAGTGGCCGCGCAACAGAATAAACGACCATGGAATAAGTTCCATCGGGCACGTTGGTGAAGGTGATCGTCGAAGGAGTGCCCTCACTATCTCCACCTTCAATCAGGCCGTTAAGCAATTTAGCATCCGTGTTACTCGTTCCTGTTCCAGCACCCCAAGTGTTCCCAGAAATCCATTCTACCGTGACTCCCGACTCTTCGTTTCTGCTATTCACGAGACTGTCTTGGAGTCCGCTGGCCAAACCAACATCGTCGGGCGGCAAGTTGTTCCAATAGGCCTGAAGCGAGACACCACCAACGTCAGCGGCCTCTACACTCGTAGGCGCGCCATTGGCACCAGCACCGACGAAGTTGATCCCAATACTAACTGGTTGCGAATTTGGCTGAAAAATCACGGCCTTGACCGGATCACTCATTTCGCATCCCACGATTTCCACGGAATATTCATCCTCAGCATTTTCAACGGTAATCGGATCAGTTTTGTATGATGCTTGGATAGCTCCGGGGATTGGCTCGCCATTTTTGTGCCACTGAAGTGGCCAGGGACCATTGACTTTCGTGAAAAACTCGGCGGATTCCCCAAGCAGCACGGGAGTCTCAACCGGCTTGATCAAGAAATCGGCTAAATCACAGTCTGCAGAGGTACTGAAGGCCAGCAATTCGACTTCAGCGATCTGCATACTATTCGCACCCTCACCTTGAACTTTGAGGACCGTCCAGCGGTAATGAAGGTAAGATTTGGCGTTGTCGAAAAAGTAGAATTCCTGCGTTTGAAAGCGATCTCCCGTAGGGAAAAGTGTGGGCCATGGCGAGATCTCCTCATTCTCGTAAATCACCTCCCAATTTCCGCTCTCCCAGCTAGGCTCGGTATCATTTGATCCCTCCAGTCGAATCGAAAGTGGATCGCGTTCGGGAGCATCATTCGCCGACTGCATGGTCAAACCAACAACATTAGTCTCACCCACCGCCGGAGTAACAACGAAGCCTGAGGGAAGACCATCGATACCAACGGTATCAAAGTTTAGATATTTCGTAGGCTGATTATCGAGCGCATTCGGAGCTGCCTCGGAACCCGGGCTGTTCCCAGAGCTCGCAATCAAGGAATCGCCAGGTTGCGTCACGTCGACCGGCACTGATTGGCCGAGAAATTCCACTTCGGC